>OBLF01001002.1_pt1 | contig 25831 bp, 18 predicted proteins | sample 1519231 | NCBI WGS metagenome assembly OBLF01 (sample SAMEA2602895, study PRJEB22501) | metagenome | reverse complement strand
ACAGCTACCGCAATATGCTGGAGAAGATCAAGCCCCACTTCCACCTTGTGGAGACGGCCCGCAAGGCCATCGAGAAGGCCGGCCTGACCCCGGAAGAGATCCCCGTCCGCGGCGGCACCGACGGCGCTGTCCTGAGCTGGAAGGGTCTGCCCTGCCCCAACCTCGGCACCGGCGGTTTCAACTTCCACGGCGTCTGCGAATGCACCACCGTCGAGCGGATGGACAAGGCCACCGAGATCCTGCTGAATATCGTTGAACTTTATTCTAAATAACTTCGCATCGTAAAAAATGGCTCCGGCATCTGCCGGAGCCATTTTTTGCTTCTTAAAACTCGATGCTCTGTGCCGCCTTGGCGATGGCTCCCAGCAGCTCCACCAGCTTGCTCTCGTCCATCCGGCTGCTGTTGTTGGCAAAGGCGTAGAAGCAGCCCTGCACGCAGAACGAGAGCAGAATTCCCCGGTTCAAATCAGCCGCGAAGGTCGGGTCGGCTTCCTCAAAGCGCTGGCGCAGCCCCTTCTCGATGCTGTTGGCGAAGATGCCCTGCCGACTGCCCGAAAAGAGGATGTTTACGGCCCGCTGGTTCTGCATGAAGGCATGGAACAGCTCCCGCGTCAGCGTCTCTGCCTGATGCAGTGCCACGCTGTCGTTGGTGCGGGGTACACTGGCCAGGATAGACTCGATGAGCTTGTTTTCCAGTGCATTGGCCAGCGCGTAGATGTCCTCATAGTGGGCATAGAACGTCGATTTGTTGATGCAGGCCATCGCACACAAGTCTTTTATCTTGATTTTTTCCAGAGGATTCTTCTCCCGCAGTTCCATGAAAGCCTGTTCGATGGCGCGGTCGGTACGGGCGATACGGATGTCCACAAAATCCACCTCTTCCGTGTTTTAGTTGATTATCCAACGGTTTTCGTCTTTCGTCGATGGACAAGACCCCGTGGATTTTTTACAATGAAAGCAGTACCCTTATTCTTCTTTTTTATAGAGCAGGCCCTTGGCGTCCAGTGCCGCTTCGATGCGGCGGAACGCCTCCGGCGTGGGGCAGCTCAAGGTGTGCAGATGCACACCGCCGGTCATCCGGCTCAGCAGGCACTCAGGCGTATCCGCCGCCTGCTGGATAAAATGATCCACGTCGTACCGGCTGGCGAGGTTGAGGTTGCCGCGCAGCTCACCGTAAAGCGGGTTCTCCACGGCCACATCCACCACGATGCCGCCCTGGTCCACCACGGTATACAGCTCCTCCCGCATCTGGTCTGCAGTGCTGTGGACACAGGCGAGAATGCCCGTGTAGCCCCGCGCCGCCGGGTGGAGCTGATAGCCCCGGGGCGTTGCATCGATCTGCGTCCCCGACGCCCGCAGCAGGGCCACGTCACCCACCACGATCTGCCGCGAGACCCCCAGTTCCCCGGCCAGTACACTGGCACTCAGCGGTGCATCGGCCTCCGTCAGCCGCTCTAAGATCACTTTTCTGCGCTGCGCAGCATTCATCTTCCGCACTCCCCCTTTTTATCCTACCAGCCGCAGCAGGGTGGCGTAGTTGGAGGGCAGCTGGACTTTCAGCTTACCCCACTCCACCTGCGTCAGGATGGGCTGACTGCCCACACAGTCGGCCAGCAGGTCTTCGACACCCGAAGCCTCCACCGGCAGCTGGAATTCCATCGAAACCGGGCTGTCACCATTATTGTACACCGCCACGACAGCCTTTCCGTCCAGCACCCGGGCGTAGGCGTAGCTCTGGGTGGTCAGCGTCAGCTCCTTGAACTCGCCCCAGCTCAGCTCGGGACGCTCCGCTTTCAGCCTGCCCAGTGCGGCATAGATGCTGGTGACAGGGTTCGTCTTCTCGGCGTCGGTGTAGTCGGCCAGCTCGAGGCAGGGGCGGAGCGGCCAGTCGCTGCCCCACTCTTTTTTGCCCTCGATGCCAAATTCCGAGCCATAATAGATGGACGGAATGCCCCAAAGCGTATATACTAGAAGAGCAATATGCCGGATGTGGTCGCGGTTGCGCAGTTTATTGGGCAGCCGCTCCACATCGTGGTTATCCGAGAAGTTATAGAGCCTGGTATCGTGGCAGAGGCCCTGCAGACGCCGCATGGTATGGGCGATCTCGAAATAGTTGTGGTCGTTGTGGCCACTCCACAGACCCTTATGCAGTTCGTAGTTGGTGACGGAGTGGAGCATCTCGGGGTTGGCCCAGCGGCTGTAGTCGCCATGGATGACCTCGCCCATCAGCCAGAACTCGGGCTTCACCTCGTTGGCAACGCGGCGCAGGCCCTTCATGAAGTCGAAGTCCAGCACGTCGGCAGCGTCCAGACGGATGCCGTCAATATCAAATTCATCCACCCAGAAGCGGATGGTGTCGAAGTGGTAGTTCTGCACCTCGGGGTTGCGCTGGTTCAGCTTGACCAGCAGGTTGAAGCCGCCCCAGTTGCCGTAAGAGAAGCCGTCGTTGTACTCGTTGTTGCCCCAGAAATTCACGTCGCAGAACCAGTCGCGGTAGCGGGCGTTCTCGCGGTGCTCCTTCAGCTCCTGGAACGCGAAGAAATCGCGGCCCACATGGTTGAACACGCCGTCCACGATGACCTTCTGGCCGCGCTCATGGCAGGCGGCGACAAATTCCTTGAACTCCTCGTTGGTGCCGAGACGCCGGTCTACCAGACGGTAGTCGATGGTGTCATAGCCGTGGGAACCGCTCTCGAACAGCGGGCCGATATAGATCGCCGTACAGCCAAGCTTTGCCGCGTGCTGAGCCCACGCATCCAGCTTTTTGAAAGCCCCGGGGACAGGCTGTCCGTCGTTTTCATGCGCGCAGCCGCACAATCCCAGAGGATAGATGTGATAGAATACCGCATTGTCATACCAAGCCATTGTCTGTACCGCTCCTGTTTTCAAAAAGTTACAGCAGAGCACTTTTCCGACAAAAGTGCATCTGTGTCATATTCAGTATAGCACATTTTCCGACAAAAGTGTGGTAAAAGTGTTGTATATTTCTCATTTTACATATTCCATCGTCCGTGTTCTGTAAAAATTGCGATAAAAGGAGTCTTTCGTATGAATCTTCCCTCCATCCCCAAATCCTTCTTCAACGGCGACTGCTTCGACGCCTACCGCATCCTCGGCGCGCACCCCTGGCAGGGTGACCACGGCGAAGAGGGCTGGCGCTTCGCAGTCTGGGCTCCCGGTGCCACGGCTGTGGAGGTCTGCGGCGGCTTTGACGGCTGGGGCGCAGGCATCCCGCTCCAGAAAGCCGACACCGGCGTGTGGAGCGGCTTTGTATCCGGGCTGTGCGAGGGGGAGCTCTACAAATACCGCATCCGCGGGGCCGACGGCAGCGTGGTCATGCGGGCCGACCCCTACGCTTTCGCGTCCGAAGTCCGCCCCGCCAACGCCAGCCGCCTGACCAAACTGGACTTTTCCTTCGACGACAGCGCATGGATGGAGCGGCGGGATAAATGCCGCAATCTGCCCATGAACATCTACGAACTCCATGCCGGCAGCTGGAAGCATAAGCCCAACTCCACCCAGCCCGACGGCTCGGACGGCTGGTACGATTACGAAGAGCTGGCCCGGGAGCTCATCCCCTGGCTGCTGGAACACCACTTCACCCATGTAGAGCTTCTGCCGCTGGCAGAACACCCCTTCGACGGCAGCTGGGGCTACCAGACCACCGGCTACTTCGCCGTCACCAGCCGGTACGGCACCCCGGCCCAGTTCGCCGCCTTCGTCAACGCCTGCCACCGGATGGGCATCGGCGTCATCATGGACTTCGTCCCCGTCCACTTTGCCGCCAACGCCGACGCGCTGGCCAACTTCGACGGCACCCACCTCTACGAGTACGACAGCGATGTGGGCCACAGCGAGTGGGGCACCTGCAATTTCAACTACTACCGCCGGGAGGTGTGCAGCTTCCTCAGCAGCGCCGCCGCCCTCTGGATGGAGGTCTACCATTGCGACGGCATCCGGATGGACGCCATCTCCCGCGCCCTCTACTGGCAGGGCGACCCCGCCCGTGGCGTCAACGAGGGCGCAGTCACCTTCCTGCGGAACCTCAACCACGGCCTGAACGAGCGCTGGCCCACCGGCATCTACATGGCTGAGGACTCCACCAACTTTCTCAAGGTGACGGCCCCCACCCGCTACGACGGCATCGGCTTCGACTACAAGTGGGACATGGGCTGGATGCACGACACGCTGGACTACTTTGCCACCCCCTTCGGCGAGCGGCCCAATGCATACGGAAAGATCATCTTCAGTATGCACTATTTCTACAATGAGCTGTACCTGCTGGCCCTGAGCCACGACGAAGTCGTCCACGGCAAAAAGACCATCATCGACAAGCTCTGGGGCACCTACGAGGAAAAATGCGCCCAGCTGCGCACCCTCTATTTTTATATGTATGTGCACCCGGGCAAAAAGCTGAACTTTATGGGCAACGAGCTGGGGCATTTCCGGGAGTGGGACGAAAAGCGGGAGCTGGACTGGGATCTGCTCAAGTACCCCTTCCACGATGCATTCCAGAAATATTTCGGTGCTCTGAGCCGCCTTTACGCCACCCAGCCCGCCCTCTACGCGGGCGAGTATGACCCCCGCTGCTTCGAGTGGGTGGCCAGCGAGAGCCGGGACGAGGGCGTGTACGCATGGCTGCGCAAGGGTGCGGGACAGACCATCCTCTGCGTCATGAACACCCAGAACACTGCCCACAAAAAGTTCCCGCTCTACCTGAGTTTCCCCGCCGGGGCCGAAGAGCTGCTGAACACTGAGGCCCCCTGCTGGGGCGGCGCGGACAAATCGAAGTCCAAAACCCTCCACACCTCGGACGGCGGCGTCTATGGCCGGGACTACACCCTCACCGTAGACCTGCCCGCCATGGGCAGCCGGATGTTCCGGCTCACCCCCGAAACGCCCCGCCCCGAGGCTGCACAGGCCAGCGCCCGCCGGGCCGCTGCCGCACGCCGCAAGGCAGCCCGCACCCAGAACGCCAAGGCGGATGCCGCTGCATACAACTCCAAAAAGTAATATTTGTTTCGGAATATCCCGTCTGCTGAAAACGCAGCGGGATATTCTGCGTTCTGGCGCGGTCTGCGGCTGGACAAGCCTTGACGGAGCCGTTATACTGTTAGATGGAAAGTTGTGTTTTGCATTTTCCGGAAGTTAAATGAAAGGAATCATCCTTCTATGCCATCTGCTGCTGTTCGCCGGCTCTCGCCTCTGCAATGGGCGGGGGTCGGTCTGGGCGGCTGTGCGGTGCTGCTGGCTCTTCTGGGGCTGCTTGCACCGGCCAGCGCCTTCTTTTTCCCGCTGCTCAGTCTCTGGGCCAGCGTGGGGCTCTTTGTTCTGGCCCTCTGCGTTCTCCGTGTGGCAGGCGTAGAGCTGAACTTCTTCCACAAAGCCGTCGTCTTCGGCATCTGGGCTGTGGCTGTCGTCTATTTTTACTGGACATTATCGAGCCGGAGCTTTGTATACGTCTGGGATTACGCCAACTACCTGCTCAAGCAGTACGACGCCGAAGCCGCCTTTGCCCAGAGTGCAGGCGCGGGCCTTGCATACATCTTCGGCTCCATGGCCGACGACTACACCAATTTCATCACCCTCTTCACCGAGTTCCCGTTCTGCCTCACGAGCCACACCGGCGACGCCTATTCCTTCAGTCAGGTGTTCTGCATCCTGCCGACCCTGCTGGTGCTGCTGGCGGGCCTCGTCGTCAAGGTCGGGCAGATCCTGAATGTGAAGAACCGGACGTACTATTTCCTCTTCGGGATGACGCTCACGGCGGCTTATCCCTTCCTGCGGATGAGCGCGGTGCTGGCCCAGCCGGACTGGTTCGGACTCATCTTCGCGTTTGCGATTCTTCTACTGACGCTGGATCTCCGATTCGACAAGCTGGAGCCGGTGCGGTTCGGCCTCATCTTCCTGGCCACTGCCGCCATCATCCTCGCCCGCCGGTGGTTCCTCTACTTTGTGGTGGGCTACTACTTCGCCTACGCGCTGCTGCTCATCGCGGGCTGTGTGCGGTTGGCGAAGGGCGGCGAAAAAAACGCCGCCCTTGTTCGAGTCAAAAACCTCGTCCTCTTCGGCCTTGCGTCCGTCGTGGCGATGGTCATCCTGCTCTGGCCGATGGTGTCCCACATCCTCGCCTACAACTACGCAGGCCGCTACTCCTATTATAACGGCGGCGGTCTGGCCCTCGAGGCGTTCTATCACATCGGCCGGATGGGCCTGTTCAACATTCTCCTCATGGTGCTGGGTCTCGCCTTTGCGGCGAAGCACAGAGCGCCCTCTCTGCCCTGTCTCGCCGGGTGTGAGCTGGTGGTGAGCATCCTGCTCTTCACCCGAGTGCAGAACACCGGCTCGCATCAGTTCCTGCTCTTCCTGCCGGGATACTTCATTCTCTTTCTGCTGGGTGCCGCCGCGCTGGCCGAGGGCATCACGCGCCGCCGGAACCTCAAGCTGGGCTGCTGGGCCTTCGTGCTGATGCTGTCCATGTCAGTGCGGTGTTCGCCGCTGACTACGCTGGCCATGCCGGGTTTCGTCATCGAGCATTTCCCGATTCAAATTCCGGCCACCGAGTATTTCATCTCGCTGGACAAGCTCATCTACGATAGGAAGGACATCGGCCAGATACAGGCCATCGCCGACTGGATCGACACCCACTGCGCCGAGGGCGAAGTGAGCTACATGATCCCCCACGATATGCTCTACAACCCCGACCACTTCAAGAACTGCCGCCTGCCGGACGCCCCCATCAACGACAAGCTGGCCTTCGGCTTCTCGGTCCCCGGCACCCACAATTTTCCCATGCAGTTCTTCGAGGCCAAATACGTTATCACCTGCGAGCCCTTCCCCCAGACTTACGTCGGCAGCGGCGAGATGTCCATCAAGCTGAACGACCAGTTCCTCGCCGTGAGAGACCAGTACTTCGCCTTTGAGCAGAGTTTTGATATGGGCAATGGCACCACCTTTACCATCTGGAAGCGCACCGCTGCCCCCACCCGGGAGGAAGTGGAGTATTATCTGAGCGCTTTCGCTGAGGAAGACGCCCAGTACCCTGAAATGTTCTCCCAGGTGGCCGAAGCCTGGCTCACCGCTCACGGGCTGTGAGCTTGCCCTTTCTGCCGAAAACGTGTATAATTTGATTTATTGCTATAAAACCTGCAGCGCCGCCCGCCGGCCTGCTTACGTCATAAGGAGTACGCCACTATGGATAAGAAGAACACGCCTGAAGTGAAGCTGGGCCAGTACAAGGGCCTGGCTGTCACCCGTCACGTCCGCCCCGTCACCGACAAGACCGTGGACATCGAGCTTGTCCACCAGGCCCGGATGCACGCCGTCTACCACCCCACCACCGAACCTGCCAAGCGCGGCTTCCGCGCCCTGCTGGACTTTGCCGGCTACATGGATGGCAAGGAGATCCCCGACAGCCGGATGGAGAAGGTCATGGTCGTGCTGGGCGACGGCAAGCTGATGCCCGCCGCCGAGCAGGCCATCTACGGCCACCGTGCCGGCGAGGTGTTCCGCTTCGACTTTACTTACCCGCAGGACTTCCGTCTGCCGGAGCTGTCCGGCAAGACCGCACAGTTCGAGATCGAGCTCCGCTCTCTGGCCGAGAAAGTCACGCCCGCACCGGATGAGGCTTTCGCCAAGAGTCTGGGCTTCGACTCCCTCGATGCGCTGAAGGCGGACCTTCGCGCCAAAAAGCAGAAGATCCACGAGGAAGGGGCTGACCGCGCCGCCGGAAAGCAGCTGCTGGACATGGCCGGTGCCAACATGACCGTGGACCTGCCCGCCGAAATTCTCGACCGCACCGCCCAGAATGAGATGAAGCTGCTGAAAGAGCGCCTCTCCCGCAGCGGCATCACCCTCGAGCAGCACTGCAAGAACAGCCGCACCACCCCGGAAGCCCTCGAGAAGGACTACCGCGCACAGGCCGAGAGCCGCATCCGCTTCGTGCTGGCAGCCCGTGCCATCGCCGAGGCAGAGAACATCGTCGTCCACCCCGAGGAAGTCAACGCCGAGTACCGCCGCCTGTCCCAGCTGCAGGACACCCCCGAGGCTGAGATCCGGAAAGCCCTGCCCGAGGATACCATCGCCGCCGCGCTGGCCGCAAAGAAAGTGCAGCGCTTCCTGCTGGACAACGCACAGGTCACTACCGTGACCGATGCCCCCGAAAAGGAGTGATACCGCTATGGGTCTGTTTACCCGTTATGCAATGGACGCCCTGATGAAGACCTCCCACCCCGAGGTCATCCGCCGTCAGTGCTGGAATCTCCACCCCCACCGCACCCCCTGCACGGCCTGCAAGGACATCTGCCCCTACGGCGATGCCATCTTCACCCGCCCCAACCTCGTTAAAGACTGGGACCCCTGCACCGACTGCGGCCTCTGCGTGTCCGCCTGCCGCTCGGGCTGTATCGTCCCTTCGCCGGAGCAGGTACAGCGGGACACCTCGCTGGCTGATACCGACAACGACACCCTCTGGCTGGGCTGCGAGAAAAGCACCCGCAAGAACACCGCCGTCCGCACCTGCATCGCCTCCTTCTCGTGGGAAGCGCTGGCCTATCTGGCTCTGAACAAGAAGCTGGTCCTCGACCTGACTCCCTGCGGTGAGTGCGAGAACGACGTCTGCGCCGCCCAACTCCGAAAGGAGCTGACCCGTCTGGTGGAGTTCCTCGGCCCCCAGCTCTTCGAGAGCCGGGTCGCGCTGGCCTATGAGCAGGACGAAGCGCCCTACCATGTACAGGAGCTGAGCCGCCGGGAGATGTTCTCCCACATGACGGAGGGCTCCCGCGCCGGCACCAAGAAGCTGCTGCAGATGCTGCCCGGCCTGCGCAGCGAGGAGGACAGCGCCGCCGACTTCCGCCTCATGCTCCACCAGCGGACAAAGCAGCTCAAGGCTGCTTCCGAGACGCCGCTGCGCTACGGCTGGTATCTGCCGAACTTCACCCAGAAGTGCTTCGGCTGCGGCAAGTGCGAAAAAGCCTGCCGCTCCGGCGCGCTCAAGCTCGAGGATATGCCCGACGGCCAGACTCGCGTGGTCGTCACGCCCTGGAAGTGCAGTGAGTGCGGCGTCTGCGTCGCGGCCTGCTCCAACAGCGGCATCGACGGCATGAAGCTCCGCCAGCTCACCACCCTCGGCCCGGTGAGCGTCTACAAATGCAGCAAGACCCTCTGTGCCGACTGCGGCAAGCCCATCGCACCGAACAGCTCCGAGGGCATCTGCTCGGTCTGCCGCATCAAGCGCCGCACCAAGCAGCGTCAGGAGGAGGCCGCAGCCCGCGCCAGGGAGCGGATCGCCGAGCGCGAGGCCCGCAAGGCAGCGGAGGAGGCTGCAAAGGCCGCTGCCGCAGAGCTGGCCGCTGAAAATGCCGCAAATGCTTCCGGTGCCGCCGCAGCCGAAACGGAAGCGGTTCCCGTCTCTGCCGCACCTGCCGCTGCGGTGACAACAGCTGTTTCTGTTGCAGAAACAGCATCTGCACCCGAAAAGGATTGACGCGGCCGCAAATCAATGCTATACTCAGTCATGACCACACTGTTTGGTGGCCGGGACTGTTACAAAGGAGTAACGGATGGATTTCCGTTGCTCTTTTTTCATAAAAAACGGTCCATTTGTCCGTTGCCGGGAAACAGCGGACACCGCACAACGCGATGCTGTCCTTTGTACAGCAAAAACAAGAAAAGAGGGAATTTATGATGAACACTTCCATCTCCCGCCGTCAGTTCCTGAAGGCCAGCGGCCTGGCAGCCGCCGGTGCCTGCGCAGCCGGCCTGCTGACTGGCTGCGGCGGCTCTTCCTCCGGCAGCGCTTCCAGCGCAGCCTCTTCCGGTTCCGGCTCCAGCTACACCATCCTGTACGACAGCCAGCCCGCTACCCTGAACTACCTGACCACCGGCACTGACCTTGAGATGGTCGTGGGCGCAAACTGCGTGGATACGCTGGTCGAGTACGACAACAAGGGCGTCATGCGCGAGGGTCTGGCCACCAGCTGGGACTGGGATGTCGACACCCTGACCTGGACGTTCCATCTGCGTGAGGAGAACTGGGTGGACTGCAACGGCGAGGTCGTGGCCCCCGTCACTGCACAGGACTTCGTGGACGCTCTGAAGTACGTCCTGACCCCGGACTACGCCGCCTCCAACGTGGGCCTCGTCACCGCTTACATCGCAGGCGCTGACGACTACTACAACTACCACGTCTATCTGAACAACGCCAACACCGGCGTCGTGGACGATGACGGCACCACCTACACCGTGGACGGCAGCGGCGTCGTCACCGTGACTGCCCCCGACTCTGACCCCGCCACCTACGCACCGGTGGACTTCGACGCCGTGGGTGTCACCGCTGTGGATGACCACACCCTGACCTACACCCTGACCTACGACTTCCCGGGCTTCCTGAGCCTGCTGTGCTATCTGCCCTACGAGCCCGCTTACGGCCCGCTGCTGGAAGAGACCGGCGACCAGTTCGCTACCAGCGCAGAGACCACCTACAGCTGCGGTGCCTTCTATCTGGCCGCCTACGAGTCTCTGGAGACCTGGGTCATGAAGAAGAACCCCGAGAACTACGACGCTGACAACGTCTTCATCGACACCATCAGCCGCATCTACAACGCCGAGGCCAGCGTCAACGGCCCCGAGATGATCAAGCGCGGCGAGATCGACGAGGCCACCATCGGCTCCGACATCCTCGACAGCTGGCTGTCCGACGACACCACCAAGGACATGGTGTCCATGGACCGCCCCAACACCAACTACACCTACTTCTATATGTTCAACTTCATGCCCTTCTCCCACGAGTTCTCCAACTGGAGCGTGGAGGGCATGGATGCCGAGTACGAGCCGGAGAACTGGGCCAAGGCCATCAACAACACCAACTTCCGCAAGTCCTTCCTCTACGGTATCAACAACTCTGTCACGCTGGCCGTCAAGGCACCCGAGGGCTACGACAACTACAAGCTGAACACCATCACGCCCCCCAGCTTCTGTGCCAACGCTGACGGCGTGGACTACCTCAAGTGCGGCGACCTGGCCAACATCACCGAGTTCTTCGACGAGGCGAAGGCCAAGGAGTACCGCGACGCTGCCATCCCGGAGCTGACCGCTGCTGGTGTGACCTTCCCCATCAAGGTGCAGATGCCCTACAATCCCTCTTCCACCGACTGGGACAAGCAGTGCCAGGTGTTCAAGCAGCAGCTCGAGGGTGTGCTGAACGACGGCTTTGACTTCATCAATATCGTCATCACCGCCGGCCCCTCCGACAGCTTCCTGTCCAGCGTCCGCCGCAACGGCAAGTTCGCTTTCCTGCAGTGCAACTGGGGCGCTGACTACTCCGACCCCCAGACCGAGACCGACCCCTTCTATCAGGCCGAGGGCGCACGCGGCAGCCGCTACGCCTTCCTGCGCACCGGCGTCGAGGACGGCTTCATCACCGGCGACACCGCTGACGCCGTCATGAACTACATGAAGGCCATCGAAGCCGCTGTGGAGATCACCGATGACATCAACGCCCGCTACGATGCCTTCGCCAACGCCGAGGCTTCCCTCATCAACAATGCCCTCGTCGTCCCCATGGGCATGAGCGTCCCGGCCTACATCGCCACCCGCCTGAACTACTGGGAGGGCCAGTATGCTTCCACCGGCTTCTCCAACAAGCGCCTGAAGGGCATCCACGTCCTCGACCACTACATCTCCATGAGCGAGTACGAGGCCAATCGCGACGCCCGCTAAGACTTTTTGAGTCTGTCCGCTCCAAAGCTCTCCGTTTTCCCACGGGAAAGCGGAGAGCTTTTCGTTTCTGAAGTCTCACACATGAATTTTTGTAACGAACTTTGCTAAATCACTTTCCAAAAGTGGTTTTTTGTTGTATTCTATTCCTATCCGACATTCATTTTATAAAAGAGAGGGGTGCGCACAGATATGCTCAAATATCTGGCGAAACGCATCGGGCGCTCGATACTGACCCTGTTTATTATCGTCACGCTCGTTTTCTGCCTTTTGCGGCTGATGCCGGTGGAAGGCTATTTTGCTAACTACGAAAAAATGACCGAGGCCCAGATACAGGCCGGCTTACAGTCCATGGGCCTGCTGGACCCGCTGCCGGTGCAGATCGGCCGCTTCTGGGTCAATATGCTCCACGGCGACCTCGGCGTGAGCCACATCTATAAGGTCAACGCCTCCGTCACCAGCATCCTCGCCAAGAAGCTGCCCATTTCCATCCAGATGGGCGTGTACGCCATGCTGCTGAGCCTTGTCATCGGCATCCCGATGGGCCTGTTCATGGGCCGCTTCAAGAGCCGCTGGCCCGATAAGGTCGGCACGGCCATCATCGTCCTCATCCAGGCTGTGCCTGCGGCAGTGTATTATCTGTATATCCAGATGTACGGCACCACCGCGCTGAACGTGGGCCTGCTCTTCGACGCCTCCAACTGGAAATACTGGGTGCTGCCCGTCTGCTCCATGAGTCTGGGCAACGTGGCGTTCTACGCCATGTGGCTGCGCCGGTACATGGTGGACGAGAGCAACAAGGACTATGTCCGCCTTGCCCGTGCCAAGGGCGTGAGTGAAAACAACATCGCCCTGCGCCACATCTTCCGCAACGCAATGGTGCCGCTGGTGCAGTATATTCCCTCCGCCTTCCTGAACACTGTGGTCGGCTCTATCTACATCGAGAGCCTCTACAGCATCCCGGGCATGGGCGGCCTGCTGGTCACCTGTGTCCAGCGCCACGACAACACGATGGTGCAGGGCATCGTTCTGCTCTACGCCTGTGTGGGCATCATCGGCCTTATTCTGGGCGACCTGCTCATGGTGCTCATTGACCCCCGCATCAGCTTTGGCAAGAAAGAAGGTGGCCGATAATGCTTTTCCGTATGAAAGATGAAAAAGCACACCAGCTCGAGGCAGAGCTGGATAAGTTACAGGCGGACGGCCCCGCCGCATGGGCAAAGCTGCCCGAAGAAGAGCTGTTCACCCCCGCCGGGTTCAGCGAGGAGCGGGCCGAGGCCACGTCCTACTCCAACTACAGCTACTGGGGCAGCACCTTCCGCGCCTTCTTCAAGAACCGCGTGGCCGTGCTGCTGCTCGTCGCCCTCATCGCCGTGGTGGCGTTTGCATTTTTGCAGCCCTACCTGCCCGGTCAGGTAGACCCCAACCTCTGCGCCGTGGACCCCGTCACCGGCATCCAGTACCGCAACATCGCCCCCGGTGAAAAGGGCTTCATCTGGGGTTCCAACGCCATCGGCCAGGACCTCTGGGCCCGCATCTGGGCCGGCGCCCGCACCAGCCTGACCATCGCTTTCTTCGTGGCCCTCATCGAGGCCGTGGTGGGCATCACGGTGGGTGTGCTCTGGGGCTATGTCCGTCAGCTGGACTTCTTCTTCACCGAGCTGTACAACATCTGCGACAACGTGCCTTCCACCATCATCCTGATCCTTATTTCCTACGTCGCCAGCCCCAGCGTCCAGACGCTGATCCTGGGCATGTCCATCACGGGCTGGATCGCCATGGCGCGTTTTATCCGCAACCAGATCCTCATCATCCGTGACCGTGACTACAACGTGGCATCCCGCTGCATCGGCACCCCCACCTCCCGCATCGTGGTGCGCAACCTGCTGCCCTACCTCGTGTCGGTCATCATGCTCCGCATGGCCCTGACCATCCCCGCCGCCATCGGCAGCGAGGTCTTCATCACCTACATCGGCCTCGGCCTCTCTGTCGAGGTGCCTTCTCTGGGCAACCTCATCAACGATGGCCGCAAGGTCATGATGCAGGCCGGCCTGCGCTATCAGCTGCTCTACCCCACCATCATCCTCAGCTTCGTCACCATCGCGTTCTACCTCATCGGCAACGCCTTCTCTGACGCAGCCGACCCCAAGAACCATCTGCAGTAAGGAGGAACAGGCATGAAAAAGAATGAACTGATCCTCTCTGTGCGGGATCTCAACATCAAATTCAATCTGCGTGGAAAGATCCTCCACGCCATCCGGGGCATCGACCTCGATGTCTACCACGGCGAAGTCCTCGCCATCGTGGGCGAATCCGGCTCGGGCAAGAGCGTGTTCACCAAGTCCTTCATGGGCCTGCTGGACTCCAACGGCTCCATCACCTCGGGCACCATCGACTACTTCGGGGCCGACGACCACCAGCCCATCCGCCTCTCCGCGCTGAAAAAGGAGAAGGACTGGCTGAAGGTCCGGGGCCATGAGATCGCCATGATCATGCAGGACCCCATGACCAGCCTGAACCCCCTGAAGACCATCGGCGACCAGATCATGGAGGCCGTGGAGCTCCATCAGGGCCTCAAGGGCGCTGCCGCCAGGGAGAAGACCCTCGAGTACCTGCGGGATGTCGGCATCGCCGACCCGGAAGTGCGCTTCAAGCAGTATCCCCACGAGTTCTCGGGCGGTATGCGCCAGCGCGTCGTCATCGCCATCGCTGTGGCCTGCAATCCGCAGATCCTTATCTGCGATGAGCCCACGACGGCTCTGGACGTGACCATTCAGGCCCAGATCCTCGAGCTGCTGAAGGAGATGCGGGTCAAATATAACCTCACCATCATCCTCATCACCCATGACCTCGGCGTCGTGGCCAACATCGCTGACCGTGTGGCCGTCATGTATGCCGGCGACATCGTGGAGATCGGCACTTCGGACGAAATTTACTACGACCCCCGCCACCCCTACACCTGGGCGCTGCTGTCCAGTATGCCCCAGATGGGCGTGAAGGGCGAAGACCTGTTCAACATTCAGGGCACGCCCCCGAACCTCTTCACGGAAATTCACGGCGACGCTTTCGCGCCCCGCAACCCTTTGGCGCTGAAGATCGACTTCGTCAAGCGTCCCCCTTATTTTGATGTCAGCACGACCCACCGGGCCAAGACGTGGCTTCTCGACCCCCGCGCACCCAAGATAGAACCGCCCGCCGCTGTGCGGATGCTGCAAGAGGAGGGCAAATAACATGGCAGACGAACGCGAAGTTCTGGTCGAGGTAAAAAACCTCGAAGTGACCTACGGCTCCGGCCGCAAGGCTTACAAGGCCGTCAAGAACGCAAACTTCACCATCTATAAAGGCGAGACCTTCGGTCTGGTGGGCGAGTCCGGCTCGGGCAAGACCACCATTGGCCGGGCTATCATGCGCATCCTGCCCACCTCGGGCGGCGAGGTGTTCTATAAGGGCCAGAAGATAAACGGCAAGATCTCCCACGCGCTGGACAAGCAGGTCATCAAGGAAATTCAGATGATATTCCAGGACCCCCAGTCCTCCCTGAACGAGCGCGCCAAGGTGAGCTACATCGTAGGCGAGGGCCTGATGAACGTCCGGCCCGACCTCTCCGCCGCCGAGCGGGACGAAAAAGTCCGGCAAGCGCTGCTGGATGTGGGCCTGCTGCCGGAGTTCGCCTCCCGCTTCCCCCACGAGTTCTCGGGCGGCCAGCGCCAGCGCATCGGCATCGCCCGGGCTCTCATCGTGGAGCCGGAATTCATCATCGCCGACGAGCCCATCTCGGCACTGGATATGTCCATCCGCGCCCAGGTCCTGAACCTTCTGCGCCATCTGCAGAAAGAGCGCGGCATCACCTACCTCTTCATCGCCCATGACCTCTCCGTCATGCGCTACATCTCCGACCGCATCGCCGTCATCCACAAGGGCGACATCGTGGAGCTGGCCGACGCCGAAGAGCTGGTGACCCACGCCATCCACCCCTATACCCGCAGCCTGCTGTCGGCCATCCCGATGCCCAGCCCCCGCCGCGAGCGGCAGAAAAAGCTGCTGGTCTACGACCCCGCCATCCACGACTACTCCGCCGAGGCTCCCCAGTGGCGGGAGCTTCGGCCCCGTCACTGGGTGCTCTGCAGCGCCTCCGAGGCCGAAGACTGGTGCCGGGAATTGTAAACTTTTTCTTGCGTTTTTCTCATTGTGGCCTCTCTGTTTATTGACTTTTGTTCTCTGCTCTACTACAATAACAGGAGTGGCTTTGTAACAATACGAAACAAAACATTGGCCCCTGCGCGGGTCTACAAACATAAAGGAATGAGAAATTGATGACGACGCAGAATCCTGTTTACGCATCCCAGGCCAAACCCTGGCTCAAATACTACGCTCAGAAGTACATCGACCAGACCCTGCCCACCCTTTCAGCATTCGATTATGTCTGCAACCGGAACCGGAACCATCTGAACGATACGGCACTGGACTACTATGGCCGGAAGTTCACCTACGCCGACCTCATCGTCAATGTCAAAAAGACTGCTGCCGCCCTGCGGGGCGTCGGGGTCAAAAAGGGCGACATCGTGACGGTGGTCAGCGTCATGACCCCTGAGGTCATCGCTCTGTTCTACGCCGCCGACATGGTCGGCGCTACCCTGAACCTTGTGGACCCCCGCTACAGCGTCGAGGGCATCCATGAGTATATCGAAGAGGTGGATTCCCACCTTCTCGTCTGCCTGAACGTCGTGTACGAGCGCTGCCGTCAGGCCGCAAAGCGCACCAACGTGGAAAAGGTCATCGTCCTCTCTCCGGCCGACTCTCTGCCCCCGGTGATGGCCGTAGGTTACAAGCTGACCACCCCCGACAAGAACAAATATGCTTCCAATGTCATCCGCTGGAAGCAGTTCATCAAGGGCGGCGAGGGCCAGAGCACCGCTGCGGAGCCCTATGACCCCGACCACGCCTGCGTCGTCGTCCACACCGGCGGCACCACCGGCTCCCCTAAAGGCGTCATGCTCACCGACAACTGTTTCAACGCTCTGGCGCAGCAGTTCCGCGCCTACGACAAGCTGTTCCACCGGGGCCAGAAGCTCATGAACATCATGCCCCCCTTCATCGCCTACGGCTACGCCTGCGGCGTCCATCTGCCGCTGGTGCTGGGCTTCACGGTCATCATCATCCCCAACCTCGACCCGGCCAAGCTGGGCAGTCTGGTGCTGAAGTACAAGCCCGAGCATATGTTCGGCGTGCCGGCCCACTATCAGCAGCTGGCCGCAGACCCCAAGCTGCGGGATAAGGACCTTTCCTTCATTCTGAACTACGCCGCCGGCGGCGATGCCATCGCCCGGGGCGCAGAGCAGACCGTCAACGACTTCCTCGCCGCCCATGGCGTCCGCTACCCGATGGCAAAGGGCTACGGCATGACCGAGGTATCCTCTGCCGCTACCGTGGCTGCCGGCGCAGACAACAAGCCCGGCAGCGTCGGCATCCCGATGGTCAACACCATCATCGCCGCCTTTGAGCCGGGTACTGACAGGGAACTGCCCATCGGTGAGCGCGGCGAGCTGTGCATCTCCGGTCCCACCACCATGAAGGGCTACTACAATAAGGCTGACGAGACGGCCATGATCCTTCGCCGCCACCCGGATGGCCGCATCTGGGTCCACACCGGCGACATCGGCTATCTGGACGAGGACGGCTTCGTCTACCTCGACTCCCGCATCAAGCGCCTCATCATCCGCCACGACGGCTTCAAAGTCTTCCCCTCCATGATCGAGAACGTCGTCAGCCGCCACCCCGCTGTGCATCAGTGCTCTGTGGTGGGCTGCACCGACAAGGACCATGTGCAGGGCCGTCTGCCCTTCGTCTACATCGTGCTCAAGGCCGACACCACTGCCAAGAAAAAGCAAGTGATCCGGGAGCTGGAGCGGATGTGCGCCGAGGAGCTGCCCGAATACGTCCAGCCCGTGGCCTACAAGTTTATTCCCAGTATGCCCATGACCCCTGTGGGCAAGGTCGATTACCGTCAGCTCGAAGCTGACATCTCCCCCCGCGACTATTGATTTCCATGAAAGGACTCTTCTGCCATGAACAAGCGTTTTGCAAGTCTGGCGGTCTCTGCCCTGCTGCTCGTCTCCCTGCTCAGTGTCCCTGCGCTGGCCGAGGGGAGCGAGGCCGCTGCGGACACCGTCAGCGATGATCATGTCATCGTCACCCTGAACCCGGAGGCTGCCCTGCGGCCCGAGACTCCGGCGGAAGCCGCGGCTTCTGCCACCGAGACGGCTCAGGCTGACCCGGCCCCTTCTGCGGACGACGCAGAGGAGGCCTTGACCGCTGCAGAGGCCGAGGTCAAGGCCGATGACACCAAAGAGGAAGACAAGGACGAGCAGCTCACCTACGTCGCACTGGGCGACAGCATCGTGGCCGGCGTCGGCCTGGCCGATGTCCAGTACAGTGCGCGCTCCGGCTACAGCGTCGATATGGCTCCCAACTTCCATGGCTACTCTCCCGACTGCTATGTCGGCAAGGTGGCTGCAGCTCTCGGCCTCGACCGTGACCACGCCATCAACCTCGGCCTGCCGGCCCTGACGGCTCCTGACCTCGCGGACATGATCCGGTACGGCAAGATGCCCCAGATGAACATGGCGTCCGGCTGCGAGTACAACTACCCTGAGTTCCAGGACTACATCCGCAAGGCCGACGTCGTCTCCGTCCAGATCGGCTCCAACGACGCCTTCGTCCCCTGCATCGTGGCTCTGGGCAACGCCACCAACTGGAAGAGCGAGAAGCTGGCCGCTACCATTCTGGCCGGCGACCTGCGCAATGAAGGTTCCGGCTCCACCATGTCCGCCATCTACCGCAGCATCAAGGCGATGAACCTGACCAAGGCCGAGAGGGACGCCACCTGGAATCTGCTCTTCTCCGGCATGAGCAAGATCTGCGACGAGACTTACCCCAAGACCTCCGCAGCCCTCATCTCCATCGTGCAGGAGATCCGCAATCTGAACCCGGATGCCCAGATCATCCTCGTGGGCTACACCAACCCTGTGCCGCTCATCCCCTGCTGGCGCAGCTACTTCAACAAGCTGAACAAGTTTGAGAAGCAGATCGCCAAGACTTATAACTTGACTTATGTGGCCATCCCCAACACCGAGACCACCCTTGACGTGCATCCCACCATCAAGGGCCACCAGTACATCGCCAACAAGCTCGTGAACGCCATCGAGAATCCGTAATCAACAAATACAGCAAAGCCCCCGTTTCCAGCTGGAAGCGGGGGCTTTTTCCTACAATACGTTATGCGGCCAGAGCCTTTTTGATGTTTTCAAAGACGGTGTCGCTGTCCTCACAGCAGACCATGACCACCTCGCCGGTGGGGACAGTCGCCACGCGGGCGGCAGAAGCGATCTGGTACTGGTCTTCGAGGTAATGCTCCATGGACTTCTGCTGGCTCTGGACATAGGCATCCATCGCATCCACCACGTCCTGCGTCTTGCCCTCGGCGGGCTTGACGATGGCCACGCCGTAGACGCTGACCATCATGCCGGACACTGAGGCGGCGAAGTCGTCGTACATATCGTCCTCGAGGCCCAGCAGAGGCATCATCATGTTGGCCACCTCGTCGGAGAGCTGGTCGGCCTCATACTCGGCGCTGTAGCCGTACTGGGCCGTGAACTTGCCATCCTCGCCTTTGGTGAATATCATCTCATACTTGTTGTCCTCGTCGCTGCGGGCGTCGTGGAGGATCTGGGTGTAATCTTTCTTCGCGGCAGAAGACGCGCTGCCGGAGCTGCCCGACGCGCCGCAGCCCACCAGAGCCAGCAGCATGACGCCGGCCATCAGACAAGCAATGATACGTTTCATATTCAATTTATCCTTTCGTTCGCAGGGTGAGGTTTTCGGTGTGCAGTGATAGTATTTGATGTTTTATCCCTGCTATTCGGTAAACGACCCACGGCGGGCGAAAATTGCACCCACAAGTGTAACAGTTCTATGAACGCTTACAGCATCATGGCCTCAAGGTCACCGTGATTGACGGGCGTCGAGAGGATGATCTGGGTGCTGGTGGTACCCAGCTTCTGGAACTGTAAGATAAGATGCTCCAGCTGGGGCATACTGCCGCAGCTCACCTTGATGAGGAAGGTGTAAGCGCCCGTGACGTGGTAGCACTGCAGCACCTCTTTGCTGTTCTTCATCAGCTCCACCAGCTCGTCCCGCTGGGACGGGGCCACCGAGAGGCTGATGAGAGCATCCACATAGACCCGGTCAGACGGGCGGTTGAGCATCACGGTATAGCCGCTGATGATGCCGTCCGTTTCCAGCTTGTGGATGCGGCTGGAGACAGCGGGACTGGTCAGCGCCACCTTTTCGGCGATCTCCTTCACCGGCATACGGGCGTTCTTTGCGAGGAGGGCGAGAATCTTGCGGTCCAAATCGTCCATAGGAAAAGTACTCCTTTTGAAATATGTTACATTACATAAATTTTTTTGAAAGTAAAGTTTTATTGTTGTAGCAATAGCACAAACTGTGCAAAAATCAGTTTTCGTTTTGCCGTCTTTAATTATATAAAGTTTTTGTCAAAAAGTAAAGTGCTAAATTAAAGCGAAACCAAATTTTTGCATTTGACAAGAAAACAAATTCGGGTATAATACATACTGCAAGGCAGCGTCACTGAAGTTCTGATGTACCGCCGGGGATCCCGGTGTTCGGGTACGATATGTTGCCGACTGATCACGCGATTCACCACTTTATATACTTTCCCACCCCTCTATACACAAAAACCCGCTGCCAGGCGGGTTTTTGTGTTTTATACAGGTTTTTATGGTTCTGCCAAGGCTCTCCCCTTGGGAGAGCCTTTTTAACTGTATCTTACACGCCAAAGGCCCCCATCCGGTATCTGCCGGATGGGGGCCTTTGGCTGTTTATACTTGAAAAGGGAGCGAATAGCCTGATCATTCTTCGGTGCGGGTCTTCTTGAGCAGGCTCAGGATGACCGCACCCACGACGCTGCCGACCGCCAGAGCCACACAGTACATCACAGCGTGGTCAACGACCGGGAATACGAAGATGCCGCCGTGAGGGGCGCGGAGAGCGCAGCCAAAGGTCATGGACAGCGCACCAGAGAGGGCTGCGCCGATGACGCAGCTGGGCAGGACGCGCAGCGGGTCAGCGGCAGCGTAAGGGATAGCGCCCTCGGTGACGAAGCAGAGGCCCATGATGTAGTTGACGATGCCGTTGCGGCGCTCGTCGGGAGTCCACTTCTTGGGGCAGAAGGTGGTGGAGAGGGCGATGGCGATGGGAGGCACCATGCCGCCCACCATGACAGCGGCCATGACCTCATAGTTGCCGGAGGCGAGGGCTGCGGTGCCGAAGACGTAAGCCGCTTTGTTGAAGGGGCCGCCCATGTCGATGCTCATCATACCGGCCACGATCGCACCCAGCAGGACCTTGGAGGTGCCGCCCATGGCGTTCAGCCAGTTGGTCACAGCGGTGTTGATCATGCCCATGACGGGGTTGATGCCGCACATGACCGCGCCCACGATGAGGATGCCGCCCAGCGGGTAGATGAGCATGGGACGGATGCCGTTCAGGCTGGCGGGGAGCTTCTCCGTGATTTTCTTGAGGAACTCCACCACATAACCGGCCACGAAACCGGCCAGCAGAGCGGCCAGGAAGCCGCCGGAGATGCCGGTGGTCTCACCAGCGGCGATACCGGCGAAGTTGGTGCCGTTCATGGCCAGCACGCCGCCTGCGAAGCCGACGGCCAGACCCGGACGGTCCGCGATGGACATGGCGATGAAGCCCGCCAGGATGGGGAGCATATAGCTGAAGGCCGCAGAACCCACCGTCTTGAAGAAGGCGGCCAGCGGGGTGTTCATGCCGAAGTTGGAGGGGTCAATGCTGTAATCGTCCAGCAGGAAGGCCAGCGCTATCATGATGCCGCCGCCCACCACGAAGGGCAGCATATGGGAGACGCCGTTCATCAGGTTCTTGTAGAGGCTGCGGCCAAAGCTGTCGGAGGCAGAAGCGTCCTCCGAGGCCTGTGCGCCGCCCTTAGCGTGGAACTCCGGCACCTCGCCGGAGGTTATCTTATGGATGAGCTCTTCAGGCTTGTGGATGCCGTCGTCCACGCGGGTGAAGAGGACCGGCTTGCCGTCGAAGCGGGCCGTCTCGATCTTCTTCTCCGCTGCCACGATGATGCCGTCGCAGTTTGCAATTTCATCTTTCGTCAGGAGATTCTTTGCGCCGTCGGAGCCGTTGGTCTCGACTTTGATGGTCACGCCCATCTTGGCACCGGCCTTGTTCAAGGCTTCAGCGGCCATGTAGGTGTGGGCGATGCCGTTGACACAGGCGGTGACGGCCAGCACACGGTAGCCCGCCTGCTCGATCTCCTGGTCGGTGAAGCTCTCGTCGCCGAACTGGGCTTCTTCCTGCGCGTCGATGGCGGCGAGGAAGTCTTCCGGGGTCTTGGCGGTGCGCAGCTTCTCCACGAAGTCCTCGTTCATGAGCATCTGCATCATACGGGCCAGCATATCCACGTGGAGGCTGCCGTTCTTGGGGGCTGCGATTGCAAATAGCAGGTCGGTCTTGCCGTCGTCCTCGGCATTGTACTGCACCGGGGTCTTGAGGCGGAGGGCCGCCAGACTGGGCCAGGTCACGCAGTCGCACTTGGCATGGGGGACGGTGATGCCGTTATCAACATAGGTCGAGCCCTCGTCCTCGCGCTCATACAGGCCCTTTTTGTAGGCTTCCTTGTCTCTGATATTGCCGTGGGTCGCCTGCAGCTCCACCAGACGGTCGATGATCTGGCTGCGGTCCTGCTGGGCTTCGTCCAGCGCGATGGACTGTGCCGTGAACAATTCCGTGATTCGCATAGTGTGTCTCCTCTCCTTGTTTCCTTCTATCGCTCAAATCGTCGCCAGCAGAGCGTCGATTTTTTCCTTCTTTGCCAGCCCGAGGCTGAACGCAGTGGCACTGCCGCAGGCAGTCCCCAGACGCAGGGCTTCCAGATAGCTGCCGCTGCGCAGGTAGCCTGCCACGAAACCGGCCACCATGCTGTCGCCTGCGCCCACGCTGTTGACCACCTTGCCTTTGGGCGTGCCGATTCGGTGGACCTCGCCCTTCTCGTCCAGCAGGAGCGCACCGTCACCGGCCATGCTCACCAGTACGTTCCGGGCGCCCTTTTCCTGCAGGGTGCGGGCGGCAGCGGTGATGTCGGCGTCGGTGGTGAGGGTGCAGCCCACGATCTCACCCAGCTCATGATTATTGGGCTTGATGAGGAAGGGGTGATACTGCAGCACATTCACCAGCAGGTCGCGGGTGGCGTCCACCACCGTATGCACGCCGTGGCCTTCCAGACGGGCCAGCAGACGCTCGTAGGTGGTCTGGGGCAGGCTGGACGGGATGCTCCCCGCCAGAATGAGGATGTCGCCCTCGGCCAGCTTATCGAGCTGTGCTTCCAGCTGCTCCATGGCGCTCTCGGGGATGTCCGGGCCTGCGCCGTTCAGCTCAGTCTCCTGCCCCGCCTTTATCTTGACGTTGATGCGGGTCATGCCCTGCTCCAGGTGGATAAAATCGGTGGTGATGCCCTGCGCGGCCAGACCCCGCTCGAGCCACGCACCCGTCTCACCAGCCACAAAGCCCAGCGCCGTGTTCCGGCAGCCCAGCTCGGCCAGCACACCGGACACGTTGATGCCCTTGCCGCCCAGCACGCAGTCCTCGCCTTTGGCGCGGTTCACCTCGCCCACTTCCAGCGGCGTGTCCAGCCGCACGACGTAGTCGATGGCCGGGTTGAATGTCACGGTATAGATCATTCTGCTGCCTCCTTTACCAGAGTGAATTGTCTGTATTTCGGATTCGGACAATGATTCGTCAGGATAGCGCCGCCGGACAGCTCGGCGATGACCGCCGGGTAGATGCGGGCGAACTTCGAGTCATCCACGAGGAACCAGGCTTCTCTCGCCCGGCGCACGACCGTGGCCTTGACAGCCGCTTCCTCGGGGTCAGGTGTCGTGAATCCTGCGTCCAGCGCCACGCCGTTTGCCCCCAGGAACGCTTTCGTGAAGTTGTACTGCTGCAGGCTGTGGAGGGCCGCAGCGCCGATGATGGCCTCCGTCTCGGGCCGCAGCAGACCGCCCACCAGAAAGACCTTGCAGCCCTTCTGGGCCAGCAGACGGGCGTGAGCGACGCCGTTGGTGACGTACCGGGCGTCCAGTGCCGGGCCGCTCAGCTCCCGGGCCAGCGCCAGCGTGGTGCTGCCAGCGTCCAGAAAAACGAAATCCTCTGCGGTGATGAGGGCCGCCGCCGCCTTTGCGATGCACTTTTTCTGGACGACAGCCAGCGCTTCCTTTGCGGCCATCGTCGGCTCGTCGGCGAGGAACTGGCTGTCCGGCAGGGTCGCGCCGCCGTGTACCTTGTTCACCTTGCCCATCCTGTCCAGCTCGTTCAAATCGCGGCGGATGGTGGACTCGCTGGCATCCAGCGCCTCGCAGAGCTCCTGCACCGTCGCGGTGCGCTGCTGGCTCAGCAGCTTCATGATGCGGGAAAGCCGCTCCTCTGCCAACATCTTCATCCCTCCTGTTGCACGTTTCTGCTTGTGTTTGAATTGTTTTGGTTGTTTCTGTCTGTATTATAGCAAATATTCCGTCAAAATCAATCACTTTCCGTCAGTTTATCTGCCAAAATATTTCCGTCAAAATCATGCATTCTGCACAAGAATTGGGATACAACCCGCAAAAGAGCGCAAAAAATCCGCCCCGGAGCGGTCAGCTTCGGGGCGGATGACGGTTTTGTGGTTTGATTTGACCGTTTTTGACGGTTTTGGTTTTGCCGGAAATGATTTTCCCTTCCGGGTCGGATGCGATTTAGGCGTCCGAACGGGCGTAGGCGTTCTTCATGCCGCTGCTCAGCTCGAAGAGGACCTTATCCAGCGTATCGGAAGCCCGCTTCTTCAGCTCGGCAGCGATGGCGGTATTGGCCTCCTCCCGCAGGGCGGCGCGCTGGCTTTCCTCGGCCGAAGCGATGTTCTTATCGTACTGGTTCAGCAGAGCGCGGCTGGCGGAGAGGACGCCCTCCTCGTACCGCTCCACATGGATGAGGCTCTTGGCGTAGGAGGCATCGGCCATGGCGGCGATCATCCGGCTCACCCAGTAGAAGCTGTCGGTGGAGACTTCACCGGTGGTGCAGGCCAGATAGGCCGGGGTGCGCTCGACGTTGGCGTAGAACGGCACCATGGTATTGAAGGCATTGGAGGCGTAGGCGATCCACTCCACAGCGCGGATGTCTTCCGGCACGTCAGGCCGCATCTGGATGAGGGCCATGAAGTCGTTGCGGTTGATGCCGATGGAGCGGTAAGCTCCCTTCATGCTCTTGTCGCCGTAGCTGGCGTAGGGGTCGAAGGGAGTCCCCTGATAGTGGGAGGACAGCACATACTTCACATCCTCCGGGGTCAGCTTCCTCTCCGGCACCATGCACCAGGGCAGGTCGTCCGAGCGGGGGCCGTAGTCAGCGGCAGGGCCGTCCCAGACCCAAGTGTTGGGATTGAGGTGGCGGAGCATGAACCATGCGCGGGGGGTGTTGTAAACGTGGTCGGCGTCGTCATGGCTGCCGAAGGCGTCACGCGGGTTCAGACGGCCATCCAGCGAGAGGTCGAGGTGATTGTCCCGGATGAACTCCCTCAGGTCGGCAGAGCAGAGATAATTCTCCTGTGCGCCGAAAGCGTCGTCGAGGTCGAAGGCGTCGATGCCCAGCTGGTTCGGCATGACCACATAGGAGTCATCCGGCACACGGCGGGCCATCCAGTGATGGCCGCCAATGGTCTCCAGCCACCAGATCTCGTCCACATCCTGGAAAGCGATGCCGTTCATCTCATAGGTGCCGTACTCTTCCAGCAGCTTGCCCAGACGGAGCACGCCCTCGCGGGCAGAATGGATGTAGGGCAGGACGAGGTAAACAATGTCCTCCTCGCCGATGCCGCCGAGGACTTCCGGCTGGCCGTCCCTGGCGGGCTGGTAGACCACCAGCGGGTCTGCGCCCAGAACGCGGGGGTTGGAGGTGATCGTCTCGGTGGCGGTCATGCCGACATTGGCGGCGTTGACGCCCGAAGCGGCCCAGATGCCCTTGCCCTCCACGGCGTTGG
>OBLF01001001.1_pt1 | contig 25832 bp, 20 predicted proteins | sample 1519231 | NCBI WGS metagenome assembly OBLF01 (sample SAMEA2602895, study PRJEB22501) | metagenome | reverse complement strand
AACTGTAAACCATGTCCTTGGACGATTTGTAAACTATGTTACTACACTATACACATTGTTCGCCCGTTAAAAAGTGTGATACCTATGGGATTATTGTCCTATTTACAGACTATAAATTTATAATATCTACAAAGGACAAAATACAAATAGAAAGGTTAATTTTCAAACGGGACATCAATGATGTCCCCTACACCTGTAACTCAAAATTTTCATAATAATTAGTTAGAAATAAAGGGAAAAATATGAGTTACACGGTAGGGGCGAACATCGTTCGCCCGTAATGAAAGTGTGATACCTATGGGGTTTTGTCCTGTTTACAGGCTATAAATTTATATAATATTCACATAGGGCAATATACCAATAAAGAGGATAATTTGCTCGGTCCACCAATGGTGGACCCTACAACTGTAACTCATAATTCTTATTACATTTAATAGTTAAAAATAAAGGGAACTTTCATCTATGATGATATTTTAAACAAGTTTAAAATATCAATCACTCCTTCAGTCATTCTTTAAAAGGTGAATTGCTCTGCAATTCACGAATGACAGCTCCCTCGTCTGAGGGAGCCAAGCGTAATATGTACAAATTTACAAGTTTGTACATAATTAAAAAATTGTACAGACCTTGTTGCCTCCCTCGCTGAGGGAGGTGGCTTTGCGTATGCAAAGACGGAAGGAGTGGTTGGAATTGTAAATTCATTTACAATTCCATATTAGCTGAAACTATCAAATAGCACTACAAACCCAAATTTGTTATAGTGATTGAGGTTATCACAGACAAAATAAAAAAGCAAAATAAAAAAGTAAAATAAAAAAGCAAAATAAAAAAGTAAAATAAAAAAGCAAAATAAAAAAGCAAAATTAAAAAGCAAAATTAAAAAATAAAAAACAAAAGTGGGCATTTTAATGCCCACTAATAAGTTATATTATCTTATTTATAATACTATAATTATCTTACCTTTAATACAATATTATCTTGTTCATAATACAATAATACTATAATTCTACAATACTAAAATACTGTAAAATTATTACTTCATAATACCGTTTTCGTACTTAGTGTTGATAATTTCGGCAACTGCAACATCAAGGTCTTCTTCCTTAATTTTGCCGTTTTTAACTGCACTTGTAACTGTCTTTACTGCAGTTTCTAAGTCCTTTGGCATTAGGATAATCTGGTTGCCGTCATTAAAAGCAGTCAAAACATCCTTCTTAATGTTTTTGCTTTTTGCTAGGCTATCAGAAACCTGTAGCTGGTCTTTGTAAGTAAATGTTGTTTTTGAGCCATCCTTCATAATGAACAGAGGTGTTTTTGAGTAAGACTGAGTAGTGTCTATCATTTCGTTAAATGCCTTTTTACTTTCAACATTTTGAGGATAATAAACAATACCACCGACAGGGTATTTCTTTAGCTGAGATTTTGTTGTTTCACCTGCAACTGTAGCTACATCAACACCGGTTAGCTGTTCAGGTGTTACAACAAATAACTGACAAACCTTTTCGTTTAGAGACATTTTCTCAACATATTCTTCAGCTTTAATTACATTCTGACTAATAGGAGAAGTTGTTGTAGGTTCAGTAGTTGAAACAGTGGTAGTTGTTGTAGTTGTTGTACCGATAATAGTATCCTTAGCACTGTTAAATGCCTTTGACAGTTCACTTCTAAATACAAAACCACCAACTGCAAGAATTGCTACAATAAGGATAACTACAATTAAGATTACAAGTCCTTTGTGACTGTTATTTCCATGTTTTCCATTTGACATAAAATATCACCTCAAAAATATTTAATGCTTATCTGTGTAATAAGCAATCATTCCGTTTGTTATACCGTCAACCATTTTTTCTTGGAATTTTTTGTCTGACATTTTTCTGTCCTCTTCAGGATTAGTCATAAAACCAAGTTCAAGAAGAACACAAGGAACAGTAGTAAAGTTAAAGCCTACTAAATCATTTCTTTCAACAGTACCTCTGTCAGCAAGTCCTGTTGACTTAATGTATTCCCTTTGAATAATTGACGCAATGTTTTTACTTTTTTCTGCTATTTTATTATTAATATGTTCTGCTGATGGGTATAGGGTAGATGCACCGTTAACTGATTGGTCATCAAGTCCATCGGCGTGAATTCTAAATGCCAAGTCAACCTTGTGCTTGTTGCCGTATTCTGCCCTTTGTACAAGGCTCATAGGTGTAGTTTTCTTAGTTCTAATCATAAGCACATCAGCACCGAGATTTTGTAATTTTTTCTGCAACTTCAAAGCAATTTCAAGAGTTAAGTCACCCTCACGCTTTTTTGTTACAACACCGGTGCTACCTGTTGAACTGTTTTCGTAAGTTACCTCACTGTCACTTGCACCTTTATACTTTGGTTCAACATAATTGCCACTACATCCGTGACCTGCATCAAGTAGAACCTTAAAACCGGAAAGTTTGCCTTTCTTTTCAGTTGGTTTGGTAGTTGAATTTTCGGTAGTTTTTTTCTCAGTAGTTTTTTCAGTATTATGGGTAGTGGCAGTAACTGATTGTGAAGTAGCTTTTGACTGTTCTGTACTTTCGGTATTTTCAGAACTTTTTCCACATCCTGCAAAAGAAATGAGGAAAAATATCAGTAAAGAAAAGCTAATAATTCTTTTCATAAGATTACCTTACTTTGAGTCAAGAGAGATAATAGAGTTCATATAATACTCAGGAGTGATTTCTTCCAGCTTATCGGCAATTTCATTATTACCTTCAAATCTAAATAACATCATCTGAATATCAAAAAGCTCCTTGTTAACTGCAAAGCCTTTGCCTTGTTTAAAAGCAATAAGTGTTGCAATTCTGTTTGGTCTCATAATCTGTGACAGTCTGTAGTAGTCCTTGTTTTTCTCAAGGTTACGAATAACACCCATCTTTGGCATATAGTAAAAGTGTAGTCTGGCTCTTGTGCCGGTTCTTTTTGCTAAGCTCCAAATGTGTTTTTTCTGTCTGTCATATTTATTAGAAAATTTGTAAATAAACATATGTCGTGACTTCCTTCTAAAATATCTTTTCCATATATTTTTGTTTCGAGTTAGTGTTCTTGAAAACTGTTTGCAGGAAGTGTCTAGGAGAACAATGTTGTCCTTTTCTTCCTTTGGAATTTCATTTCGCCAATCATAGCTAAACAGTTTATCCAAGATAGAGTCTATCCTGGTAGAGATTGAAAAGTTCTTACCGTCAATCTCTACATTTTTTGTTTTTGCAAGTGGGTCATAAGAGAAAGTTTCAAGTGTTTCGTTAAAACCCTTAATAGAACAACGGGAAGTGATTTTCCCTGAATGGGCTAATGAAAGTTTCTCAAAAATATTTTTGGATGTTTTGTTTTTGCCTGTAAGTTTCATTATATTAACAATAGGTACAGGCAAAAGGTACTTGAAACTTTCAACATTTACAAAACTGCAAAAGTGTTTTTCCCATCCATGTTCCAAAAATCTCAACTTGAAATGTTGAAACTTAGTGGTTTCTTCATTTCTAATAGGCAAAATCTCAACATATATACCGGACATAAAAGTGTTTGACTTTTGGTCTAGGGAAATATTTGTTGTTTCACTGTTGCAGTATCTTGCTGAATAATCCATATATTCAGGGTTATTGTACATAGAATCAAAGGTTCTTGTGTAAAGTCTTTCTTTGCTCATTGCTTTACATAGCTTTGTAAAGTCATCATTGTGCATTATTATTCTGGCACAATCATCTTCGATAGTGTGTTTTGTAATTGCACTTACTGCAGTTTTGCCGTATAGGGAATAGGAGATATTGTTTTTCTTGCAAATATCATCAAGTTCTTCAAGTAACTTTACTACATAAATACTTGCAGATTTATCATACATTACTATCACCGGGAGCAACTAGGTTGTGGTCTGTGTGCTGAGGACCATCAACAGTATTTCTAAATCTCTTGCCTAAAACAATAGGAGTTGTCTTAACCTCAGGGTCAGCATATGCACCTACTTCTTCAATAATGTCAATCATTGTTGTAAGGTCAATTCCTTCACCAACAAACATTTTGTCAATTAGAGAAACCTTGCTGTAGATTTTGCTGATTGTCTTACTGTCTTTGTATGGAGCTTTCCACTGTTCAAACATATTCTTACGCATAATTGCCTTTCTTTCTTCAGAGGCTTCTTCTTCTTTTCTTGTTTCAATATTTAGTTTGCGTAAGAAGTTAACTTGTTCTAAGTAGCTATCCAACTTTTCAAGGTCACTAAAGAATCTGTATTTTAAGATGCAAAGTGTCTTGTCGTTATCTGTGTTTTCTGTTGCCCTAATGTAGGACTCAATAGCCTGTTCGCTTTCACCCTTTTTGTAAAGAATATCACCAAGGATAAGGTCCTTAACACTTGAGTCCTGTAGCTTGTTAACCTTTTCTTCTAACTTTAGAAGTTCATCATAATCTTCACAAAGCAGTGAATTTAGGAATAGCTTGTTTTCCTTTTCAACTGCAATAAAGAAAGAAGTAACCTTGTTAACTGTACTTTCGTATTTATCAGAGAGAAAACGGATTTTGTCTTTAAGAAATGCAAATAGTGAATATACCTTGTCGTTTTTGCCTTCCTTAATTACTAAGTCAACATACTTGTTGATTAGGTCTGTGTTTTCAGGTAGAACAGAAAGTGCTTTTTCTGCATCAAAAATTGTATTAATATTAGGAATATTCTCTGTAACAATATCCTGAATGTCAAGCTGAGTAAAACCATTTAGAGTGTTGTGGAATGCATCAATATATGAGTTAACAAGCTTTTCACTTTTTCCACCACATTCAAGGTCAAGCTGATACTTTAGAAGATCACCGTCATCAGGATAAATCTTTAGACCTTGGTTAACAAGTCTGTTAAGGTCGTGGAAATATTTGTTCATTCCAAGTTTCATTAGAATGTAAATTCTTAGCTTAATAACACCGATTGAGTAAGGATATTTCTTGTATAAATACTCGCTTTGTTCTTCAGCATCAACCAGTTTACCGATACTTGTGTTGTGTACTGCTTCTCTAAAGAAAAGAATATCTCTCTTTAGACCCAGCATAAATGGAGTTACAACTTTCTTCTGTTCAGTAACTGTAATGTATCTCATTGCCTTTGAGATGTTGTTTCTGTTAAACAGAGTAAGTACAATCTTGTCGGCAATTTCATCAGGTAGCTTTAGCAGTACAGGGTGACGATATTTATAAACATCATTGTAGTTGTCACGACCAAAGTAGTCCTTACGGAACTGTAGTGCAATATAGTCTGAGAAAATTTCTTCAAGTGTAGCAAAGTCGTTGTTTTCATATGCTCTGTTAATATCAGCTTTGCAATTGTTATATTCGTCTCTAAAGCTCTTTGCCTTTGACTTTAGAGAAACTAAAATGTTAAAGTTCTTAACAACAAGCCATAGTGACATAAATGGCATAACAAAAGCTTTCTTGCGAAGAAAAGTTTTCATCTGCTTTTCAGGGTCAACAAAATGCTTAATTTCGTTTCTGATAACTTTGTAGTTAGTATCAAGTGAGAAGATAGCGTTGTGACCTGCTTGTTCGGTAGCAGGAGGTACAAACATCCATTCATCTTCATAGTGTTCTACAAGGTAGTCGCTGATATAGTCAGGTGCTTGACCCATAGTATCTTCAAAAAGAACCCAGTTCTTACTGTCACCAAAGATTTCTTTTCTGAATAACAGTGGTGTACCACCCCAACGAAGAACTACATAAGGGCAATCCTCTTCTTTGTAGCTAAACATCTTTTTCTGTAGATTATCAAGAACCTTGTCTTTGCCCTGAAATCTCATTTTTAAACGGTAGAAACCGTATCTCAAATGGTTGTAACCGAAACGATAGGAATAAACAATACAAGGGTTAATAAGGTCACTGTATAGTGTAATATCCTTTGTGTATTGTTTCCATGATTTGTTGTTGTCAGGTAGATAGTCATAACAGATAATGTCAATCATATCACCTGCTACATCATCAAAAAGTACCTGTGTTGAGTGTACAGCAGATGATGTTCTGTCTGTATATCTTGCAATAACATTGTGGAAGTTGTGGTTAAGTTCCTGACACTCCAAAATTCTGTTGTCAGGTAGTTCAGTCTTACAAACCTGAACAAACTTTTCCCAGTTGTTTCTTGTCATTGTAATATCCATATCGTCATCCCATGGGATAAAACCTCTGTGACGAATAGCACCGATTAGTGTACCACCGGCAAGCTGGTAGTCAATATTGTGCTTTCTACATAATTCATCTACTTCTTTATATAGAACATACAAATGTTTTTGTTTATCAGTCATCATAGCTTTTTATTTCCTTACATTAAATTTGAATTTGACCAGTTAATTTATAGAGAGTTTCTGCAATTTCCTTGTTAAAGGTACTGCTTTCATCAATAGAAAGGTCTTTTACAAAGTCGTTTCTTTGCTGAATAGTTATCAGTCCAACTTTAGTGATTATCTCTAAGAAATTCAGAACACTTGGGTAGATACCCTTGATTCTGTCTGTGTAAAAATCATAAACAGATTTTTCATCACTTTTTTCTTTTTCGTTAATTTTTTTAGCACTGATTTTGCTATTAAAACTACTGTCATAAATATGTTCGGTTGAACTTGTAAGTTCTCTATAAATACAGTTTATTTCACCTAAAAAATCCTTTTTGATTACAATTGTTAAGTAAGGGTCTTTGTTCTCCTTAGCAACCTGAATCAGAATTTTGCTAGACTTTTGAAATTCTCCAATTTTTCTTAGCACATGGGATTTTAATATTAAACAGTATAGATAATTAATGTCACCAATATCTATGTTCACCATATGACTGTCTATGTTGTCAAGTATCATAGACAGCTTGTTAAAGTCGGTACAATTGATTATTTCTGCTGAAACACAGGTGATAAATTCATTTTTGCAAATTCCTTTAACAATGTTGTGATACCACTGTGATATTGTTCTTTCTGTTTTTGAAAAAATATTTTGAGCAAATTTTTCTTTGTATTTATATCTTAGGTTTACAAGATAATACACAAAGTCGTATTGCTTTTTAGCTTTTCTTTCTCTGCCTTCTGTTTGTTCTATTTCATTATTCATCAGCTGAAACTTCTTGTTGTATAACCTAAAGTCATCATTAAGAATAAGCAGAAGTCTGTCGAGAAAATCTATGTTATGGGTATCCTTAATAAGTGTATCAAGGTGCTTATCAAGGGTATACCTGATTTCTCTTTTTGTAATAATATTGTCTGTCTTAAAGTAAGCATCAATGTATCCTAAAATAGCTTTTTCTAGGTCATCATTTATCAAAAGCTCATTTTGATACTTTAGCAAATCACCATCATTAGGGAATATCTCAAGACCTAAGTTAATAAGACCTTTGATTTCTACTGTGTGGTCATCAGCAAAGAAACTCTTTAACAAACAGTATATTTTCAGTTTAATAAAAGAAATATTCTTAGGGTATTTCTTTAGCAGTTTATCAAGTAGGGTAATAGCTCTGTCAAATTTATTTTCATCAATGAGAACAAGGGCTTTTTTGTAGTGAAAAATATTTTCTTCAACTACCTTCATTACAATTGTTTTCTTGAAATGATATGAGTAAACTTGAATGAACCTTTTTGCCTTGTCAATTCTGCTGGTATGAAAAAGTGTAAGTACAACTGCCTCATAATATTCAGGGTCAATCTTAATCAGTAGTGGGTGATGGTAACGATATATGTTGTCCAAATCCTTGCTACCGATTAGCTTTTTACTGCTTTGATTTTTTATGTATTCAGAAAAAATCTCAGAAAGCTTGTTGTAGTTTTCTTCTTCAATAGCTTTTTCTATTTCATCATTTTTGCTACGCAAAAAGTTGTGGTCCTCAAGGCTTTTACCGATAAGTTCGATTTTACTTCTAAAGTCCTGAACCTTTAGTCCTTGCTTTTCTGTTAAAAAGTCAAAGTTCTTTTTGCTATTATACTTTTTGTTCAGTTCATCTTTGTCAATAAAGTTATATAGCTCTGACTTAATATTTTCATAAGTGGTTTTTTGGTTAAGGATAAGTATATCATCTGTATTTTTAGGGCTGTTATGATACATCCATTCCTCACCATATATAATAGAAAGGTAAGAATAAGGATTTTCAAAAGTTCTGAACTTTCTACCTACAATGGTTACTATAGAATTAAATGAACCTACAATTCTTTTTGGAATACATACAGGCAATGAAGGTTCTCTAACCATATAAAAGTTGCAGTTGTAATTATTAAATTTTTCCAGGTTAGATTCCAAAGACTCAAGAATAGACTCTTTAGAAACCACTTTGCCTTTTGCTTTATTAAATAGATAAGAAAATTTGTTGTCTTCATACGGTATACTGTAGTTCTTGCTATTGTTAAGAAAGTCACAGTAAAGCCTTAACTTTTTGTAATAATGGTTAGCATCATTTTTGTGATTTCTAACATTATCCAAGCAATAAATGTCAATACCAATACCGGCTTTGTCACCGGTAATTAGGTTGTGCTTGTCAATTAAAGTTGTTTTTGTGTTTACATATCTGGCAAAAGAATTTGTACAAAACTCATTTGTTTCTCTACAATCTAAGAAACGATGGTTTGTTCTTTCACATTTTTTACTGCAAATTTCAATGAATTTGTAGTAGTCATTGCTTTTCATATAAACAGAGATAGTGTGGCTTTCCGGAAGCATAGAGTTAATGCTGATTGCTCCCAAAAGTGTGTCGCTACCAATACCGTAAGAAATATTGTGTTCTGTGCAAATATCAGCCATCTCAATAAGTAGCTGATACAAAATTTCTTGATGTTGTGTTAGCATTTTTTATATACTCCAAATAAGTGAATTTTAAAGTATTAATTAGAAATATTCGTAACCACCACTAATTTCAAGTAATGTACCGTTGATAAAGTCATTGGTCATTGTATCATATACAAGTTTTGCAACTTCATCAGGTTGTGCAAAACGGTGAAGGTTAATCTTTCTGTTGATTCTGTCGTAGCTTTCCTGTGAACGACCCTTCTGCCAAGGTGTTTCAACAAATGATGGTGCAATAGCGTTGATAGAAACATTCTGACCATCAAATTCCTTAAGTAAGCACTTTGCCAGGTGATGAACACCTGCCTTTGAAACAGAATATACTAGGGAAGAACTGTATGAAAGTTTACCACATAGTGAACCCATAAAGATAATTTTACCGCCATCATTAAAGTGTGGCTTAAACTTCTGTACCATAAATGTAGGAACAGAAAGGTTTGTTCTTAGTATTGTGTCCCATAGTTCATAGTCATATTCTTCAAACTTCTTGTATGTGCCGATAGCAGTGTTACATACAAGCCAGTCGATTTTGTCAGATACCTTTAGTACATCATTAACAAAACCTTCCATACCTTCATATGTTGACATATCGGCATAAATGAAAGTAACCTTTTCTTTATCAGTATCGGAAAGTTCATTTGACATTTCTTCCATCTGATTTTTGTCGAAATAATTTATAATTAGCTTGTCGTTTTTATCTGTTGATTCTTTTAGTAATTTCTTTGCAATAGCCTTGCCGATGCCTGAAGTAGCACTGGTAACAATCATTGTTTTTGCCATAATTATACCTCAAATATAAATTTAGTTATTTTTATAAAAACTGTGTAATAATCAGCTGATTACCGGGCTAAAAATACACATACTCTAACTAGTTTATTTTATCATTTGGTATATTATAAGTCAACAATATTTAGGGTTACAAATTACTTACAATATAAAAAAATAGCTGCCACTTTCGTGACAGCTAAATTGAAGGAAAATACTACCGGTTATTTTATTAGTTATGTGTATCGGAATAAGTTAGGTGGTTAAGGTTGTTCTGAATTTTGTCAACAGTTTCAAGGAACTTCTTGAAATCTTCTTCAGAAATATCTTCAGTAACCTTGTCTGTTAGAACATCAAGTGTTTCCATTTCTTTCTGTACTAGAGGAATTGTTGAGTCAACAAGCTTTAGTCTAACCATTCTTCTGTCATTTTCATCAGAGATAGTCTGTAGGTAACCGTCCTTACGAAGCTTTTCAACTTCTCTTGAAACAAGACCCTTAGAAACATAAATGTTAGTTGCAATGTTGCTGATTGTGTCATCACTAGGGTTTACATAAAGACTAGTAAGGATAGCCATACCTGTAGGTGAGATAACCTCGTCATTAACTAGGCTTGTCTGTGCACAGTTACGGTAGTTGTTTGTGATAGCCTTACATAGCTTGTTTAGGATGATTGTGTTGTTGTATAGTTCGTTACCCATAGTAAAAACTCCTTTTAATTTTAAATTTATATATTTTATATTTTTGCATTAATTTATTTTAAAAATGGAATAATTTAATTTGCACAATTATATTTTACATATATTTTCTGCAATGTCAACACTTTTTGCGCATTTTTTCTACTTTTTGAAAAAAATATTGTGAAAACTTTATCAATTCACTTGCTATTGATTGCTTTTGACTGAATTTATTAATAAATTATGAACTATGAATGAAAAATGCAAAAACAATTTGGTTTTTCCACTTTATTTATTCATAATTTGATGGTATAATGTTAATAGTTTATTTACAACAAGGAGTGTTTTATTGTGATTTTTGATTATAATAATATGGAAACAACAGTTATCAAGAACTTCAAAGGTGGAGAAAAAGAAATTTCTGCTCAAATGTTTGACGATGAGCATGGCAAGATTATGAAAGCTGTCCTAAAGCCAGGTGCATCTATCGGCTACCATAAGCATGAAGGTAATGGGGAAATTGTTTATGCTATTAGTGGTAATGCTAAAGTCCTTTATAACGACGGTGAAGAATCTTTTTCTGCCGGTCAGTGTCATTATTGCCCTAATGGTAATAGCCATAGTATCATCAATACAGGTGATGAGGATTTCGTTATGTTCTGTGTTGTTCCTGTACAGAAGTGATTTTTGATTTTACCTTGATTAATGAAAATCAGCTTTAGTAATAAAGTATTATTAGGTAAATGATTAAGAAAAAGCAGTTTGTGATTTAATTCTCACAAACTGCTTTCTTTATATGTATTCTTTTTTCTTTAAATTTGTTTTAGATTAATATAGTTGTATAAATTAGTTTTTTAATTTTTATTGTGGGTTAATGTTAGCTAGATAAATTAGGGTTTGTGGGGTTGATTATGTAATGTAGATAAATTAGATAATAACCGATTAATTCATCTAATTTATAGTTTTTCCCTCCTTCAGTCATTCTTTAAAAGGTGAATTGCTCTGCAATTCACGAATGACAGCTCCCTCGTCTGAGGGAGCCAAGCGTAATATGTACAAATTTACAAGTTTGTACATAATTAAAAAATTGTACAGACCTTGTTGCCTCCCTCGCTGAGGGAGGTGGCTTTGCATATGCAAAGACGGAAGGAGTGATTGATATTTTAAACTTGTTTAAAATATCATCATAGATGAAAGTTTCCTTTATTTTTAACTATTAAATGTAATAAGAATTATGAGTTACAGTTGTAGGGTCCAACACTGTTGGACCGTTGCAAATTATCCTAAATAAAGGTATTATGTCCTATGTAGATATTATAAATTTATAATCTGCAAACAGGACAATAATCCCATAGGTATCACACTTTCATTACGGGCGAACGATGTTCGCCCCTACGACTGTAAGCCAAAATTTTGTTATAATTGATACCCACAAACCCCAATTTGTATAGCACAATAAAATAAAAATAAACCTTACTCCAAAATACTCTCAGGTACTGTTTCAGCCATAACTTTATAGGCGATTTCTGATGGGTGTAGATGGTCACCACTATCATAACCATTCTTAAAGGCAGAATGATTATTTTCATCACGAAGTGCTTTATCAAAGTCAACAACACCGTCAAATTTATCTGTGGTTCTTATCCACTCATTAACTTCATTTCTTAGCTTTTCTCTAAAGTCTGCATAGGTTCTCCAACCTTCAATAGGTAGAAGTGTGCCACCGTAAACCTTTAAGCCAAGGTTCCTTGCAATTTTAATGTATTCCTCAATACCGGCAATCATTTCTTCAGCAGTAGGTAGGTCACTCCAAGGTCTGAACACATTGTTCTCAACACCAACAGGGTGAATAATATCGTTAATACCATGCTGAATAATAACAGTGTCAGCGCCTGATACGGAAGAAATTTCTCTTTCAAAACGGTTACTGCCTTTTAGTCCGTAACTGTCGTATTGAATACACTCATATTGTCTTAGAATTCTTGTGCCACATACTGCTCTCCTAACAATTGCAGTATCTTTGTAATTTTCAAAGCATTTTTCTGCCAAATAATCAGGCCAAGACTGTGCAGTAATTGAGTCACCGTAGCAAATAACAGTTTTGTTCTTTTCTTCTGTCAAAACTTCAACATTGTTTAAAAAGTAGAACCAGTTTGTGCTTTTCATTTTTTCAACCGGTAATACCTTTTCATTAATGTTGTTTCCAAGTGCATAATAACCCTTAGATAATGGTCCTGTAACAAGTACTGCCGATCTTGTTTCTGTAAAGTCTTTTAAGTAGAAACTAACAGAAATATATTCATCACTGTTAATATTGAAAGGAATTTCATCACTTTTGATTTCAATACCTTTTTCAATAGTAACACTTTCTTTGCCCTTAAATGTAATAGCAGTTGTGTCACTTAGCAAGTTACCTTTCTCATCACTTTTTGCTACAGTAGCAACTGTGATTGTGATGCTTTCTGTACCACAAAAGTTAGAAAAACCAAATCTAAGTTTGCTGCCATTAAATGCTGATTTAATAGGATAACGAAGTGTTATATCCTTAGTGTAGTTCTCTACCTGACGAGTGATAATAGAAGTGGCATTAGCCCAAGTTGATACCCATTTTGTATTTTCCATTTTTCTTTCTCCTCAAAAATTCTATATATTAGGATATAACAAAAAAGTAGATATGTCAAAATTAATTGCACTTTTTAGAATAATATTGTAAAATAAAGGTTAAAGAAATGGAGAGGTGACAAAATGTCTGTATTATCAGCTTATGATTTAAGTATGTCTTTTATAGAGAGAAAGCTGTTTGACAGCATTACTTTTACTGTAGAAGAAAAAGACAAAATAGGCTTTATCGGTGCAAACGGTAGTGGCAAAACCACATTGTTTAAAATTTTAACAGGACAACTTTCACCGGATACCGGCACAGTTACTGTTAGCAAAAATACTACTGTAGGTTATATGGAACAACACGCTTGTACCAGCTTAAACAGAACAGTTTATGAGGAGTTGCTTTCTGTCTTTCAACCATTAATAGATATGGAAAAGGAGCTTGAAGAACTTCCTAAACAAATAGAAAATGCAACTGATGATATACATTCTTTAATAGAAAAGCAGGATTTGTTACTTCAAAAGTTTCAGGATAATGGTGGCTTAACTTATAAAAGCAGAACAAGAAGTTCCCTCATAGGTTTAGGTTTTACGGAAGAGAATTTCACTATGGAAGTTTCTAAACTTTCAGGTGGACAAAAAAGTAAACTTAGCCTTGCAAAGCTACTGCTTTCAGGTGCTAATATTCTTCTACTTGATGAACCTACCAACCACCTTGACATTAATGCAGTATCTTGGCTTGAAAACTTTTTGAAAGATTTTGATGGTAGTGTTATTATCATCAGCCATGACAGATACTTCCTTGATGCAGTTACAAACAGAACAATGGAACTTTATTGTAATCACTTAATTATGTATAAGGGCAACTACTCAGCCTTTATGGATAAGAAAGAAAAAGACCAAGAAAGTATCCGTAATAAATATGAAAACGATTTAAAAGAAATTAAGCGACTTGAGGGTATTATTCAGCAACAGATTGAATGGTCACAAGAGCGTAACTATATTACTGCTGCCAGTAAGCAGAAAGAAATTGACAGAATAAAAGCACAACTAGTGCCACCGGAAGAAGAAAATCACGACTTAAGATTTAAGTTCCATGTAAATGAGGAAAGTGGCAACGATGTTGTAATGTGCAAGGACCTTGAAAAATCTTTTGGCAATAATCATCTTTTCAGCAACCTTTCATTCCATATCAGAAAAGGTGAAAAGGTTGTTATTATGGGTGGCAACGGTATCGGCAAAACCACTTTATTTAAAATGTTATTAGGCAAAGAAATGCCTGATAGTGGTTATATTGACTATGGTACAGGTGTAAAGATTGGTTATTTTGACCAAATGCAAGGTAACTTAAACCTAGAGAATGATGCCTATACTGAGGTTTACGATACTTTCCCTAATATGACAGAAACTGAAGTTAGAACTGCTTTAGGCAGATTTCGCTTTAGAGGTGACGAAGTATTTAAAAAGTTAAAGCTAATGTCCGGTGGTGAAAGGGCAAGAGTTAACTTGCTAAAACTTATGTTAAGTGGAGATAACTTTTTGTTACTTGACGAACCTACTAACCACTTAGATACATTTTCAAGGGAAAGTCTTGAAAAAACTTTAAATGAATATGAAGGCACTTTACTTGTAATCAGCCACGATAGATACTTTGTAAATAAAATTGCCGACAGAATTTTGTATATGACAGATAAAGGCTTTGTTGAGTATCTTGGAAACTATGACTACTTTATAGAAAGAACAAAGGACAATCCTGTTGATACACCTGAACTAAAGGTTAGAAACGATAAACCAAAGGTCAATGACTATAAAAAGGAAAAAGAAGAAAGAGCAAAGATTCGTAAAAAGCAAAACGACATTAAGAAAATTCAAGCATTAATTGAAAAGCTTGATGAAGAAATTGCTGAAACCGAAAGTATGTTAGCTGATGAAAGTATCACTTCGGATTATGAAAAACTTATGGAATATACGGAAAAGCTAAATGAACTTCAAACTTCCCAAGAAGATGCATTTGCAAAATGGGAAGAACTTGAGAATAGCTAATCTTTTTATTTGATAGGGGGTGTGGAGATGAACTTACTCCACTTAAAATATGCAATAGAAATTGAGAAAACTCAGTCTATCAACAAGGCTGCAGAAAATTTATATATGGGTCAACCTAACCTTTCAAGAGCAATTAAAGAACTTGAAAGGTCAATGGGTGTAAAGATTTTTCAAAGAACTTCCAAGGGTATGATTCCAACTCCTGAGGGTATTGAGTTTTTAGGTTATGCAAAGAAAATTCTTGCACAAGTTGATCAGGTGGAAAATCTTTTTTCTAAGAATAAGAGAAACACTCAGAAGTTTTCAATTTCTGTTCCAAGGTCAAGCTACATTTCATCAGCATTTGTAAATTTCTGTAGTAAAATTGATGAAGATAAAAGAGCAGAAATTTATTATCAGGAAACCAACAACCAACAAGCAATTCGCAATATATTGGAAAATGACTTTAAAATGGGTATTGTCAGATATGATGTGAACTATGAAGAAACATTTAAAAAGTACCTTGAAGAAAAGAAACTAGAGGCTAAGGACATTTTCCAATTTAAGTACAATATTGTTGTGTCAAAGAATGACCCATTAGCATTAAAAAGTAGTGTCACAACAGAAGATTTAAGCAATTATATTATTATAAGCCATGCCGATCCATATGTACCGTCATTACCGGCACATGATTTGCAGAAAGAAGATATGGGTTATAATAACGAAAGGCATATCTTTGTTTATGAAAGAGCAAGTCAGCTTGAACTATTAAGTAAAGTGGAAAACACTTGTATGTTTGTATCCCCAATGCCAAAGTATTTGCTTAATATTTATGGTTTAAAAGAAATAAAATGCAGTGACAAAGTGGGAATGTACAAGGATGTGCTGATTTATCGAAAAAAACAAAAATTGGATTCTTTCGATGAATTGTTTATAAATCAGCTTGAAAATTCTATTAAGGAACATTAAAACTAAATAATAACCAAGAAATTGCCTATATTTTTCACGAAATATGGGCAATTATTAAGTTATATCATTTTTGATATATCGTTATGCATATTTTAGATTTTACTTGTATGATTAAATGTGTTAAAATTTTAACAAACCGTAGGAAAACTACGGATGTATTTAAGAATTAAGGAGATTCAGTTATGGCTAAGAATAGCAAGAACAATGCTAAAGCAACAGAAGAAAAAGCTGTTGTAACAGAAGTAAAAGATAGCAATATTGTAGATTCAGTAGAAGCACTAGAAGCAAAACTAGCACAGGTTAGAGAAGCACAGAAGAAATTCTCAACATACACACAGGAACAGGTTGACAAGATCTTCAAGGCAGCAGCAATTGCAGCAAACCAGGCAAGAATTCCTCTAGCTAAGCAGGCAGTAGAAGAAACAGGTATGGGCGTAGTAGAAGATAAGGTAATCAAGAACAACTACGCAGCAGAATATATTTACAACGCATACAAGAACACAAAGACTTGTGACATTATCGAAAGAGACGAAAGTTTCGGTACAATCAAGGTTGCAGAACCAATCGGTGTTGTAGGTGCAGTTATCCCAACAACAAACCCAACATCAACAGCAATCTTTAAGACACTTATCTCTCTAAAGACAAGAAATGGTATCATCATTTCCCCTCACCCAAGAGCAAAGAAAAGCACAATTGCAGCAGCAAAGGTTGTTCTAGACGCAGCTGTTAAGGCAGGTGCTCCTGAAAATATCATCGGTTGGATTGATATTCCTTCTCTAGATATGACAAACCTACTAATGAAAGAATCAGACATTATCCTAGCAACAGGTGGTCCTGGTATGGTTAAGGCTGCTTATTCAAGTGGTAAGCCTGCTCTAGGTGTTGGTGCAGGTAATACTCCAGCTATCATTGATAGCTCAGCAGATATCCTACTAGCTGTATCTTCAATCATCCACTCAAAGACATTTGATAACGGTATGATTTGTGCATCAGAACAGTCAGTAATCGTTGTAAAGGATATTTACGAAAAGGTTAAGAAGGAATTCCAGTACAGAGGTTGTTACTTCCTAAACCCTGAAGAAACAGAAAAGGTAAGAAAGACAATCATCATCAACGGTGCTTTAAATGCTAAGATTGTTGGTCAGTCAGCTCACACAATCGCTGCTTTAGCAGGTGTTGATGTTCCTGTTGATACAAAGGTTATCATCGGTGAAGTTGAAAGCGTTGACATTGCAGAAGAATTCGCTCACGAAAAGCTTTCTCCTGTACTAGCTTTCTATAAGGCAGAAGATTTTGAAGATGCTCTAAATAAGGCAGAACACCTAATCGCTGACGGTGGTTACGGTCATACATCTTCTCTATACTGTAACGCAGTAACAGAAAAGGATAAGATTGATACATTCGCAAACAGAATGAAGACATGTAGAATCCTTGTAAATACACCATCATCACACGGTGGTATCGGTGATCTATATAACTTCCAGCTAAGACCTTCACTAACACTAGGTTGTGGCTCATGGGGTGGCAACTCAGTATCAGAAAACGTTGGCGTTAAGCACTTAATTAACATTAAGACAGTAGCAGAGAGAAGGGAAAATATGCTTTGGTTCAGAGCACCTGAAAAGGTATATATGAAGAAGGGCTGCCTACCAGTAGCACTACAGGAACTAAAAGATGTTATGGGTAAGAAGAGAGTATTCATCGTAACAGACCAGTTCCTATACAAGAATGGTTACACAAAGATTGTAACAGATAAGCTAGACAAAATGGGCATTGTTCATACAACATTCTTTGATGTTGCTCCAGACCCAACACTTGCTTGTGCTAAGGAAGGTGCAAAGCAGATGACAGCATTCGAACCTGATTGTATTATCGCAATCGGTGGTGGTTCAGCAATGGATGCCGGTAAGATTATGTGGGTAATGTATGAACATCCAGAAGTAGACTTTATGGATATGGCTATGAGATATATCGACATCCGTAAGAGAGTTTACACATTCCCTGAAATGGGCAAGAAGGCTTACTTCATCGCAGTTCCAACATCAGCAGGTACAGGTTCAGAAGTAACTCCATTTGCAGTTATCACAGATGAAAAGAGTGGTATTAAGTACCCACTAGCTGACTATCAGCTACTACCAAAGATGGCTATTGTTGATACAGATATGCATATGACAGCTCCTAAGGGTCTAACAGCTGCATCAGGTGTTGACGCACTAACACATGCTCTAGAAGCTTATGCTTCAATTATGGCAACAGATTATTCAGATGGTCTAGCTCTAAAGGCTGCTAAGACAATCTTTGAATACCTACCAACATGTTACGATAATGGTCCTAACGAACCTGTAGCAAGAGAAAAGATGGCTAACGCAGCTACAATGGCAGGTATGGCATTCGCAAATGCATTCCTAGGTGTATGTCACTCAATGGCTCATAAGCTAGGTGCTTACCATCACCTACCACACGGTATTGCAAATGCTCTACTAATCGACCTAGTAATCAGATTTAATGCTGCAGAATGTCCAAGAAAGATGGGTACATTCAGCCAGTATGCTTACCCACACACAATGAGAAGATATGCTGAATTCGGTGAATACCTAGGCGTAAAGGGTAAGAATGATGAAGAAAAGGTAGAAAACCTAATCAAGAAGATTGACGAGCTAAAGGAAAGAGTTGGCATTAAAAAGACAATCAAGGATTACGGTGTTGAAGAAGATAAGTTCCTAGAAACACTAGACAGTATGTGTGAAGATGCATTCGATGACCAGTGTACAGGTGCTAACCCAAGATACCCATTAATCTCAGAAATTAAGGAAATGTATCTAAAGGCTTACTATGGTGAATAATTTAAGATTTTAATTATCGCTGATTAAAACTTAGTTAACCAAGTAAACAACAAATAAATGTGCTAAACTGAAAGCAATTGTTCGTTACCATAATGTGCTTTCAGCTTAGCCTTTACGAAATAAGCATAAACTAAAAGAAGAACAATCTCAGTAAATAAAGTATTCAATTAGATTTATGAAATACAAAACCCCTCACAATTGTGAGGGGTTATTTGTATATATAAGATATAAGAAATATGAAATGCTATAAAATATGATAAATTGAAAAAAATATTGACAATTTTAAAATATGGCACTATAATCAAAATATAAAGTATAATAATAAAAATATTGTTTACTATCACTATGATATTTTACATGCTAAAATTGTTTAGAAAATATGCTTTGTATTAATATGAATGAGTACTCCTTTTTGTATTGTAAAGCATTTAATACTACAAGTATGGAGAAATTAAAAATTAAGGAGGTTGACAGTATGAATGGAGCATTTGCTTTGGTTACTGGTTTGTTGTCATTGTTTGGTCATCAAGTTCTTGGCATTAGAGAGGCAAGTAAAGATGCAAAGAAATTACAAAATTATTATAATCAGCAGACTTATCATAATCTAAAAAAATATATACCAAGAAATGTTAAATTAGAGTATAGCATTGCATATGATAACTATATGCGCATTAAAAATGCTTGTGACCAAATCGACAAAGAAATGCAAGAGGAATTAATAAATTATCGCATCGGTACTGTAGAATTTGATGAATGTTTTGATAAGTATTGGAAGCTTAAGGAAGAAAAATATGGTGGAGCATATGATGAGGCATATAAAGCGGAAGCAATTAGAATAGCAAATAAAGAGGTTACTAAACTAGGGTATAAGCCATGCATTAAACCTTTATTTATTGGAGTGTTTTGGGAAAAGGATACACCTATGGCAGAATCTTGTATAAGAGAAATTGAAAAATTAGATAAGTAATTTGGCTGATATTTTATCAATGAGGGGGTGTACTAATGTCAGAAATGCAATGTCCTATTTGTGGAAAAACATTTGATTCAAACGATTGTGTGATTGATGAGAATGGAAATCCAATTTGTTCAGAATGTGCTGAAAAAGAAAATTCGGATAGCGATGAATAAAATATCAAAGAAAAAGGAAGTAATGATTACATTACTTCCTTTTTTTATGGTGCACCTAACAATGATACATCTTAAAAGGGTGCGTACCTCGCTTATTAAGCACAAATACGAAAGGAAAGAGGCATCTACGCCCTCCCTAAAAACAGTCCACCGGACTGTTTTCTTAACGGTCGCCTTCAAGTCTTGTTAGTTGCATTGCTTGTAAAATAAAAAAAGACAATACTAATGTATTGCCTTTTTTAATGGTGCACCTAACAAGACTTGAACTTGCACGAATTTTCATTCATATGGACCTGAACCATACGCGTCTGCCACTTCCGCCATAGGTGCGTGTTTATTCAATTAATCACTTCAATATATATTGTAACCAACAAAAGGAAAATAGTCAAGTAATATAAATCGAACTTTAAAAGTAAAAATAAGGAATAAATAGGGGAATATTTATTCCTTAAAGATATTTACTAGGTTTGAAATAAAACCAAAAACAAAAATTTACAGAATAAAGTAAAACATACAGATTATATGAAACCAACAGTGATACTACAATCTATAATTAAAAATGAAAAAATAAAAATTAAAATTCTTCATCCTTAGAGAAAATGTCACATTTACCGTTAAGGCAGAGGGTATCTTGAATATCCCCACATTCGCAATATCTTTTATCATGATTAAAGTTATCGCAATGAACACAAATCTCATCCATAGCGTTATTTAGGCTTGTTGTGTAGTCCTCTTTGCTCATAACCGAAATGTCAACCTCTTCTATGAACTTAGTTTGTTGTAGGTTTACATAGGTTTTGTTGGTGTATTCCTTAATAAAATAAGGTGGCACAACTCTTGTAGAGTCAATCTTTGTTAACTCTACAAATGAACTGTAGTTGTTCTTTAAATAATCTTTAAGTTCTGCAAAGTTACTTACACCCTCAGGGTAGTAAAAGTACTCGTCATCAATAAATAATGCTTTCATTACTGTGCCTTCTTTGTTTTTTCTTTTGCTAGTGCTGCTTTTCTGGCAGCCTTCTTAGCTTCTTGTCTTTTCTTCTTTTCCTCAGCATCTTTAGCCTTTTGTGTTTCGTAAATGTTGAGTGTTTCACCTGTTGGACCATCGTGAATTAGCTGACCGTTTCTTAGATAAATTGAACGGTCACAAATTTCTTGTACTGATGGGGCAGAGTGGCTAACAAACAGAACTGTAACACCTTGGTTGATAATCTCTTTAATCTTAGCTTTACACTTCTTCTTAAAGGCATTATCACCAACTGCAAGTGCTTCATCAACTACAAGAATATCAGGTTCAATGTTAACATTAATTGCAAAGCCAAGACGCATTTTCATACCTGAACTGTATGTTCTTACAGGCTGGTCAATGTAGTCCCCTAGCTGAGCAAAATCTACAATGTTTTCTTCAATACTCTTAATGTAGTCATCCTCAAGACCTAGGATATAACCCTTTAGGTAAATGTTCTCTCTACCTGTCATTTCAAGTGAGAAACCGGCAGTAAGCTCCAGCAAAGCAGCAACCTTGCCATGAACTGTAACTGTACCGCCACTAGGGAATGTTACACCTGTAATCATCTTTAGAAGTGTACTCTTGCCTGCACCGTTGTCACCGATAATACCGACAGATTCACCTCTGTTAATAGTAAAGGAAACATCCTTTAATGCACTGTGAATCTTAGGATTTCTAGGCTTAAAGAACAGTGCCTTAAATCTAGCTTTGTCACTTTTATATAGAATATAATCTTTGCTTACATGGTCAAAGGTAATAATAGGATTGTCACTCATTTTAATACTCCTTATAGTACATCAGGAAGTGTTTTTCTAAGTTTGTTATACTTGTGAGCACCATAGAAAAATACAAGTAAAAATTCAGCTACAAATATAATTAACTCCCAGTTTAAGCCTAAACCTGTAGGGTCTGCTGTATGGCTAACCCAAAATGCTTCATGATAGATAAATGCTTTTCTGTATGCATTTACAAAGAAGTTAATAGGGTTGATTAACATAATAAATTCTAGGAAATGTTGCATATTTGTTGGTGGTAAGTCATATGAACTGTAGATAACACCGGTTAACCAGAAGATACCTGACATAACTGATGTAATCATTGACTCAAGGTCCTTGCTAAATGCACACATAGGAGCAGTTGTCCATGTTAATGCTAAGAAGAACATAAACATTATCGGACATAGAATAAAGAACTGCAATGCATAAAGTGAAAGAAATTGTGTGTTAAATAAGCAGTCATAAAGTCCCAAGATACCAACCATTATTGCCGAGAGCAAGAAATGAATATACACTCTTGAAAGGGAAGTGTATGTAAGAATTGTTGATACCGGGAATTTAACTTTTGTAACAAACTGTCTGTTTATTCTAATAGCCTTAGCACCATGGGTGATACTTTCACTGATAAACCACCATGGAATAAAGCCTGTCAACATAAAGATGAATCTGTCAAAGTGCTGAACCGAACCGTTAGACATCTGAATATCAACAATACCTAAGTTCTTAATACCTACTGTAAAAGCAAACCAGTATACAAATAGTGTAAATGCCGGTTTGATAATTGCCCAAAATGGACCGATAGCAGCACCCTTATATTGCTTAATTAATTCTGTTTTGGAAAGTCTGAAAATCTGTTTTCCAAAGTGTCTGTGTTCTTTAAATATAGTGAAAATAGTAATCACCGAACCTTTATAAAATAATTTCGTTAATTTCCTTCATATACTATCTTTGTTTTTACAAACAAAACCACCATATATTATAAGGGATTAGAGCCTTAAAGTCAATTGAAGTGAACTATTTTTAGTAAATGTACATAACAAATTTGGCACAATAAATAAAGAGCCACAAAGTTTCTTTGTACTTTGTGACTCTTTTTATAGTTATATTTCTTTACTGGAATTTTCCATTCTTTTGGTTAAAGTTCTCAATGTACAGTTTTTCACAAACTGCCATCTTTCTGATAATGTTTTTTACAGTTTTGTCAAGACCACTGTTTTCTCTGTAATCGGCAGGATAGATAAAGTCAACTCTATCTCTCAGTAACAAGTCCATAACTTTCTTTGTTACTTCACCTTGATAAACTGCAATAGAAACACCACCATAGGACTTCATCATCTTCATACAAGGTACATCGGAAAGTCCGTCACCTATATAAATCATATTGCAAAATGGAATTCTCTTACTGTCATCCGGCATTGATTTGTTTAAGTCCTCATCATTGGAAATGTCAAGTACACCTTTGTTTATTCTGTACACAAACTGTGTTTTGTTGGTGTAGTTAACGGCAGTTTTAGGGAAAACTGCAAGTCCTTTTTCATCATAAACAAATTCACAACCAAAGATTTTCTTAAATTCATTGCTGATTGCAGTACCCTCAATAATCTCTTTCAGTCCTGAGGATATTACATAATGTTCAACTATAACATCATTTTCTTCTGCAAATTTATTAATGTGTTGAAACCACTGCTTAACTCCCGGAAAAAATTCAATTTTGTTGCCTTTTTCTGTTAGGCTTTCCCTAGTTAGTGGAATGTTTCTCTTTTGACTTTCCAATAGCATTGTGTACATATATGCAAGAACAGAATCCATCTGTAGCTTTGTACCAACTTCATTTGTTTTGCTCCAAAATTCACTTGGAGTCATATTTAATGATGGAATAAAGGCATAATCCTGCATATCCTTTGTACATAATGTTTTGTCAAAGTCATACATTATTGCAATGATAGGTTTTGTATCCATTATAAAACCTCTTAATTATCTCTTCTTCTTAGACTTTTTCTTTTTGTAGTCAGGATCGGCTTTCATAGCAGCCTTTGCTTCTGCTTTAGCTTTCTTTTTCTTTTTGTCCTGAATACCGTAAGGAATAGCAAAACAAGCAAAGATAATAGCAAGTACACCTACTGTTACAATAATAGGAATAAAGTTAAATGGTTCGTCACTGTCCTCATTGTTGGCAGTAGTAGAGTCAGTTGAAGCAACTGTTGTTGTTTCTGTTGCTTCTGTTGCAGTTGTAGTTGACTTTACACCTTCATATGGGTCAGTAGCTGACTTTAGAGAATTTTCCATATTCTTTGTGTACTTTGTAATTTCAACACTTTCAAGTTTAACTTCATTTACAGGAGAACTGCTTTCACCACCACTGTTTACTGTAACTTCACAATTAGAAATTAAATCAACAACATCCATACCGGCAAATACTTGACCGAATACTGTATAGTCACCGTTTAGGTTAGTGTTTTCTACTGAGTTAATGAAGAACTGGCTACCGTTAGTGTCAGCACCTGCATTAGCGTAAGCAACTGCACCTCTGATGTTCTTTAGTTCATCAACACATTCATTCTCGAATTCTTTACCCCAACAAGACTCACCACCTGTACCGTCACCGTTGGTGTAGTCACCACCTTGAATCATAAAGTTCTTAATAACTCTGTGGAAGATTGAGTTGTTGTACTTCTTTTCTTTTGCAAGAGTTTGGAAGTTTTCAACACCCTTTGGTGCATACTTAGGGAAGAATGACATAGCAATATCACCGTAGTTAGTGTGTAGAACTGCTACTGTGTCACCAACCTTAGGCTTAGCCTCTTGATTGAACTTTGCTGATGCAGTGAATGTAACAGAAAATGCCATTGCACAACATAACAAAGCTGTTAGAAAAATACTAATAGTCTTTTTCATAGAATTTTACCTCTTTCGTTTTTAGTTTAACATTCATATTCTACAATAAAATAGTATGATTTTCAACAATTTTGCAATAAGTTCACAACATTTTTAAATTCACCTATATTTTGTGTTATGATTATTCTTCTTCAGGATAGGTCATACCCCAACTTTTTCTAATATCTGTCATAATATCCATAACATCCTTAGTCATCTCTCTGTTCATTAGGTCATTGCCCTTTGAAAGAGTTTCTTCCATATCCTCAACTTCATACCACAAAGCATTTTTAGTGTCACCACATTCTATTTCTTCTACTTCACCGTCAGTATAAGTGATAACTGCTTTCATACCTCTAGGGTATTCCATAACTTCAATATAGCCGTTTGCACAAGAAATCATTGCTCTTTTTGGTTGTTTTGAATGAAGAGAAAGCATAATAGTTGCCATCTGTTGTTCTTCGTTCATCAGTAGGATAGATGCCTGTTCATCAACACCTGTTTCACAATATTTTACCATACTTGAAACTTTGTTAGGCTTAGACTTCATAAACATTCTTGCAAGAGAAATTGCATAAACACCAATGTCAAGCATTGAACCACCTGCAAGGTTACGATTGAAAAATCTGTTTTTCATATCATAATCCTTGTATGAACCAAAGTTAAGTGTGATTAAGTTAACTTCACCTAGCTTTTCCTCAGCAATTCTCTTTTTCAGTTCCTTATAAATAGGCATATGATATTCTGTCATAGCCTCAGCAAGTACAAGACCTTTTTCCTTAGCAATAGCCATACCCTTATCAAGTTCATTACTGTTTAGGGTAATTGACTTTTCACAAAGCACATTCTTGCCTTTGTTAAGCGCCTTTTCAATATAATTAATATGTGTGTTATGAGGAGTTGTAATGTAGATAATATCAATGCTTTCATCATTAATCATATCTTCAAAACTGTCATAAACATTTTTGATTTCATACTTCTTGGCAAAGTCTTTAGCCTTGCTTAAAGTTCTGTTTGCTACACCATAAAGCTTTTTGTTGTGGTTCTTCATAGCTAAAGCAAGTTCATTTGCAATAACACCACAACCTAGTACACCCCAATTATAAGTTTTCATAGGTAAAACCTCCATAAAATGTAGTAGACCTTAGGTCAATTCTATAATAATAAATCCTATTATAACTGTCAATAATAGACTATTTTCAAAATTTTTATTTTTTAATCTTTTAAATTTTGTCTGTTGGTTAAGATTAATTAGTTATAAAGTTGGGGTTTGTGGGTATCAATTATAACAAAATTTTGGCTTACAGTCGTAGGGGCGAACAGTGTGTCAAGAGTAACAAAGTTTACAAACTATACAAGGACATCGTTTACACTTTTGC
>OBLF01000996.1_pt1 | contig 25905 bp, 25 predicted proteins | sample 1519231 | NCBI WGS metagenome assembly OBLF01 (sample SAMEA2602895, study PRJEB22501) | metagenome | reverse complement strand
CGACCACCGAGATCTACACTCTTTCCCTACACGACGCTCTTCCGATCTGCTGCGTCCACCGCTTCCTCATCGCTCATCATTTCCTGTTTAGGCGTTGTAAAACGGTCTACCAGGTCAGGAATCATGTCGATTACCTTGCTGACGCTGTCCTGATTCTTGATGTTGACCAGACGTGTCTGTCCGTTTTTAATCAGAAGCACCGCGCTGGGGGACATCTTGCCGCTCATACCGCCCATGCCGCCGTTTTTGCGGGAGTCCTTACCCGCTCCGCAGCTTGCGCCCGCACCGATTCCAAACGATACATCCACAAGCGGGATAATGATCGTATCATCAATCTTTGTTGCTTCTCCAACTACGGTTTTCGTTGTAAAAACGGATTCTGCCCCTTTCACCAAGGCTTCCATTACAGAAGTAATATTGTTGTCTTTATTTTCTGCCATGCTATGCTTCCTCCTTCTTGCGCAGTATTCTGATCAGTCGTCTGACATTTTTATTGAGTAAAATCCTCAGTCCGCAGATTCCGAGGGTTCCAAGCCGGATTCTGCCTTTGAGGTGAAGTTCTCCTTCGATATATTTCTCTTCAAAATCCGGTTCCAGCCGGATATTTCCTTTATGCCAGGGATACAGCATTCCCTGTATCGCCATGATCTGTCCGGTAGAAGCCGGATCGCCTGTCCCGACGGTTCCAAAAACCTCCAGCTTTCGCGGCAGTACATGTCTGATAATTTCTCCCAGCTCGTAAAATCCAACCCGGATCGCCTGCCGTGTCTGCGGCTGATCCCAGATTCTTTTATAATAGGCAGTCTGTTGTTTGAGCCGGTCGGTCTTTTGCTGCATTCCGCGCAGTCGGTCTGTGACCTGCGAAAGCTTACCGGAAAGCTTTTCAAAAAAGCTGCCGGCAGGATGTTCGGGCGCAGCGTCCGAATCGGTGGCTTGCGCGTCAGCCTCCGAAGCAGACGTTTCGTTCGGGTCAGTTGACTGTGATTCGACATCAGGCATCCTAGTCGTAGCCGAGCCACGCGGGTCTGCTGACTGCGGTTCAGATGCTTCCGCGACAGTTTGTGTCTGCGGTTCGTCAGTCGTACCGGCAGCAGGCGCGCTCTCGCTCAGCGTTTTTACGTCCGCAGACGGCATTTTCGCTCCGTCCGCATCCAGCACATTCGTATCCGCGTCGGCGTCGCCTACACCTTCCTCTGCATCCGCCCCGGATGCCGCTTTTTTCTTTTTCCCAGATCGTTCTTTTTTCGGATAAATTAAAAATTCCGCCACGCGGACTTCCAAAAGCAGTTCTTTTTCATATGTGACACGGATAGACAGCAGATGTAACAGCCATGTCACGCGACCCCGGATGTATTTTTCTTCCTTCCAGACGCCGTCCGCCCGATATCGGATCGGGACGAGCAAAACGGTCAGAACTGTCAGCAAGATCAGTCCGAGGATTCCAAGCAAAATCCATCCAATTACTTTTAATATTGTCAGAAGTACTGTCATCCGCCGCCTCCTTTCCCGGAGGTAAAGGTCTTTTGCAGATATCCCTTGATATCCGCTTCCATTCCGGCGTCCATCGTATCCTGCAGCATCTGCTGCACAAGAAAAATCGCTTCCTCACGCCCCTCTGCAATGCCGACAACCTGCAGTGCCTTTTTGTCAAAATATTTTTGTTTTAACAGCGCGCAGTGGAAAATGTCCAGCTGATCTGAAGTGCAAGACAGGCTGATCAGATAGATGCCAAGCTGTCCTCTACCGGTCAGAAGCTTCCATTTTATTTTATTTACATTGCGGATTGACGGCCCCACATACAGCCTGCGGTAAAATTTCATGAACTGGCAACACTCTCCTGTTCCTAGAATGCCCCCAAATTGCACTCATAAGCATATTTTTTGAAAATAGCCGGTCAGATTGACCGGCCTAAACAGATAATTTCCGTCCGCTTAATAGTATTTGTGGCTGCCCCAGAGATTGCTCTTCTTTAATTCCAGATATTCATGATAGGCTTTTTCGAGAATCTGCTTTTCATTGGCAAATTTCAAAAGATGATAGGCCTCATGATACTTGTAAAATCCGGAGTCCACAAAATACTCTTCTCTTTGCGGCTTACTGTAATAACTGTCTGCCATCATCAAATACCAGTGAACTTCTTTCTCCACGACATCCTCCGGTACGTTGAAGGTATATTCGCTTTTGCCCACATACTTGATAATGGAAGCTCTGGAACCGCTTTCCTCCAGAACCTCACGGAGCGCGGTCTGCTGAAACTCCTCGCCCTCCTCCACGGTTCCTTTAGGGAGTACCCATCCTTCATATTTATTTTTATAATTTTTATAAAGCAGAAGGATCTTCCCCCTAAAAATTACTACACCGCCGCAGCTCGTTGCTTCTATCACTGCAATTCCTCCTGTCCGGCGATATCTGACTCTGGAATTCAGTATACCTTAAATCCGGATACAGGGCAAGTCCTATTCTCCAAAAAGAATTTACCGAAAATTCAAAATTGTCCGGTCAGTCTGAAAAATATGCATCAAACACCTGTCTGGCAAGGGGCACTGCATAATCGCTTCCGGAACCCGCGCTTTCCACGATTACCGTCACCGCAATCTCAGGGTCCTCTGCCGGAGCAAAGCCAGTAAACCATGCATGGGATTCGGACTTATCGCTGGAAAATTCAGCGCTTCCGGTCTTTCCGGCAGCCGTATAAGAACGGTCCTTTAGCTTTCTGCCGGTTCCCTCCTGCACAACATCCTCCATCAGGGAAGTCATCACTTCCGCCTCTTTTTCCGACATCAGCTCCCGATAAACGGACGGCTCATTTTTCTCCAGTATCTTCCCATCCGCATTCAGCACCCGATCCACAACGATCGGCTGCATCAGTTTGCCGTCGTTTGCGATCGCCGCCGTAATCAGGTTTAACTGTACCGGCGTGATCTGCGTCTTCCCCTGACCGATCGACGTCTGAATCACGTCCTCGTCCGTGCTGTCCTTATCTAACGTTACCTTCGTCTGGTTATAAGGAAGCGGGAACGAAAGCTCCTGATTAAACAGCAGACCGTCGATCGTTTCGCCAAATTTTTCCCGATCCATCGACATACCGATGTTGGCAAAAGAGGCATTGCATGATTTTGCAAAAGAGGTCATCAGATTGACATCGCCATGCACGCTCCCGTGATAGCAGTTGATTTTATTGTCTCCATTGATATATGCACCGTTACACTGATAATGATAATTTTGCCAGCTGTCCGGATTTTGGCGGATATAGGCAAGCGCCGTCACGATTTTAAAGGTCGAACCAGGCGGATACAGTCCCTGCGTCCCACGGTTTACGAGTGCTGCTTTGTCCTTGTCGGTGCTGAGCGTCTCCCAGTTTTCTGCGATTTTGTTCGGATCGTAATCGGGCTTGCTGACCATTGCGAGCACTCTTCCCGTTTTTACCTCCGTCACAACAATCGCACCGCGGTATAACCCCAGCGCATCGCTCGCCGCCTGCTGCAGGGAGGTGTCCAGCGTTGTATAGACATCGTTTCCCGGATTTTTTTCTCCTGCCAGCTCATGATCCAGCTTTTCCCGGTCAGAAATATCCGAATGAATCAGCTGATAATTTTCCAGTTCCTCGATCCCCGTCTTTCCTTTATCCGTGTAACCCACCACATGGGCAAAGATATTTTTATAGGGATACTCCCGAACTGATGTTCCATCCTCTGCGATCACAGTCTGTGCCAACACCTCTCCCGTCCCAGCGTAAATCGTTCCGCGGGTATTTTCCTGGGCGAGGACGCGCTGCTGGGAATTGTAGCTGTTGTTAAACAGCGCTTCCTGATTGGAGGACACATAATCTGCCAGATACCAGATCATCCCGGCAAACACTGCAAGCATCAGCAGGCTGCACAGATAGAGTTCACGGTTCATCTGCCATTTATTCTGTTTCTTCTGTTTGTCTTTTTTTCTTTCTTCTTTGCTTTTCAATTCGAAGCTCCTCATCATACCGCAAGACAAAAACGCCTTCTATGACGCCAAACATCAGGATCGTCGTCATCACGCTGCTTCCACCGTAGCTGACAAGAGGAAGCGTCACACCGGTCAGCGGGATAAATTTGCTTCCGCCGCCGACAGTCAGAAACGTCTGAAACAGGTATAAAATTGCAAATCCTACTACAAGATTTCTGTAAAATCCGTCTGCAAGACCACCCGCCAGACGAATCATCAGGACAAACAGCACTGCCGCTGTCAGCAAAATTCCAATTCCAAAGAGCAGCCCCAGCTCTTCGATCACTGCGGAAAAAATGAAATCCGTCTCCACATATGGAATATCCTGCGGCGTGCCTTTTCCGATTCCCAGTCCGAACAGTCCGCCGCGGCTCATCGCAAACAGCGCCTGTGCGATCTGATATCCCTGCTTATCAATCACACTCCATGGATCTCTCCACGCCTGCACGCGCACCTGTACATGGGAAAACATCCGGTACGCAAGCAACGATGCGCCTGCCCCGGCGACAAGCCCGCCAGCCAGATACAGTGGCTGATGTGCAGAAATCGTCATCAGAAACACATACACCATAAAAAGAATCAACGCGCTGCCCAGATCCTTCGACAGTACGAGAATCAGCACATGCGCTGTTGCTCCGATTCCAGCTGCGACCACCTGCCGGATTCCTGTCTTTTCGGAAAGAACCGCTGCCAGAAAAAATACGAACGTCAGTTTGACAAACTCCGACGGCTGGAAGGTAATTCCACCTATCGACCAGGACAGCTTCGAGCCGTGCGTCACCTGTCCTAAAATCAGCACGATTCCAAGGGCTGCAATTCCGATTCCGGCATAAATCCAGCCAAGTTTTTCCAGAAACCTGCATTTGCGCAAGATCCACGGCACAATCAGAAATACGACAAAGGATGCGCCCGCGATAATCAGCTGTTTGATCGCCTTTGTCAGATCGAGCCGTGTCAGCACGATCAGCCCCGCACTGAAAAGCATACACATATGATTCATAACAATCCGGCTGATTCCCGGATAGATAAACCACGCCAGCACCGGCAGCGCCAGCGTCAGAATCTGTAAAAAAGCATAAAACAGCAGATATTTACTTTGCTGCGTCCGGATCACGATGGTCAGCCACGCCGTAAACTGCATCAGAAATAAAAAGACCATCTGCAGCGCTGCAGCGCCAGACTGTTTGCGAACGTCCCCGACAAACAGCGCATAAATGCTACAGCTAAGAAACAGATACAAAAACAGCGGGATCAGATATCTGGATGCTATCACAATCGTATATGCCACGCTTACTGTACTCCTTTTTTATAATGTCCGGTCGTATACTGCGCCGGTGCTGTTCCTTTTCCTTCGCTGAAAAATTCGAGCACTTCCCGCGTTTTTTCCGCCGTCTCGTCCGTAAAATCCAGACGGATTGCACGGATACCGCGCCTTTTCTGCTCTGCAAGATACTGATGCAGGGAAAGCGGCACAGAATTGTAAATTGTGTTCATGCAGTGCCTGCAGTTAACCCATACGGGAAATTCTACATTGTAGCGATCCTTTAACCGACAGGAAAACGCTGCTGCAGGGATTCCCTGCGACAGCTGCTTTTGCGTATGGGAAATCTGACAGGCCCCCAGGCTTCTTTTGATGCATCCGGCACTGACCATCATCGGCACCCTTCCGTAAACCACCATTTCCTGATTTTGGGGAGGAAGCGTTTCCAGCTCCCTGCGGTTTAATTCTAACGGCGCTGTGTAGCTGTCCGGTGCAAAACAGTCCTGATACAGTTGCCTGGTTTCCCGGTTAAACGTATAAACGCTATGCTGCAGGGAGAGCTTTTTCTCCGGATATTTTTCTGTCACCCAGCACATTCCACCAAGGCTGCCCGCCAAAAATCCATCCACCAGCCCGTCATAGGCCTTCACCTGTCCCGACAGACGTTTTAAATACGGTTCGCTGTACGAGCGTAGAATCGTCGGAAGCGTTACAAACAGTTCAAATCCGGGACGGTCTGCTTTCACGTTCCTTACGAGTTCCATCAGCTGTCCGGTTTTCGGATCGTCCATCAAATCCGAAGAAAGGTACAACCGATCTGTGCCCGTCGTGCGCAGCGCGGCAAATGCCTGCTCTGCCTGCAGGACAGAGACATAGCATTGAGTTGGCTGCGGACGCTGGGTATCCGCATAATGAAGGGGCGGCATAGCTGCTGCAGTCGCAGTCGATTCGCCGGCCTCGGACTGCGCTGTTTCTGCTTCCCGGCCGTGTTCCGGAACATATGTTCTTTTTTGTCGATCCTGCAGTTTCTCCGTCAACGCATCCAGCGTTTCCCGACGCAGCTCGTTGAGCGCAGAAACCGGAACAAAGCTGTCTCCGTCCAGCTCTACGGAAATATCATCTGCCCCGTAGAATGAGCCGCCGGTCTTTTTGAGCTGCTTGACGACATCATCCTCTGCCAGTGGGCGCTTCTGTGCCGGCTGTGCGACTGTGCCTTCTTTTTGAACCGAAATGCCTTCGCAGGACGCTGTTAAATTGATCGGCTCGCCCGGACGGATCGCCGCATGGAAGCTGACTGGCTTTTGCAGCTTGCCATCCTCCATCATCCCATGCACCCGTTCCAAAATTTCCTGTGGACATGCCAGATATCCGGGTTTTTCCAACGTCAGCATTTCTCTGCCGTTATGCCTGTGATAATATCCGCCGCCGGTTTCCGAACGAACGTAGAGCTTTGCCAAAAGCTCCTGATCCTTCGGATCGATTTGCCAATGCTCCCGATCCGTCAGATACAAATCCATATATTTGCGGTAGATTGCAGTAACGCCGGCAACATATTCCGGGCTCTTCATCCGCCCTTCTATTTTAAAGGAATCGATTTTTGCATCCATCAACTCCGGTAAAAACGGCAGCACACAGAGATCTTTTAAGCTCAGCGGATACGCCGGAGGTTTTTGCTGACTTTTTCCGCCCATCCTGCCCCCTCCTGCTTCCTGTCCAAGCACCGTATAGGGCTGTCTGCATGGCTGCGCACAGCGTCCCCGGTTTCCGCTTCTTCCGCCCAGAAAGCTTGAAAACAGGCACTGTCCGGAATAGCAATAGCACAAGGCTCCATGGATAAATACTTCCATTGCCAGACCGGTCTGCTCTTTTAACAGGCGAATTTCTTCCAGGCTCAATTCCCTCGCCGGGACAATCCGACAGACACCCAACGATTTTAAAAACAGGGCACTTCTGCTCTCCGTCACCGTCATCTGCGTGCTGGCATGCAGCTCCATGCCGGGAAAATTTTTACGCAGCTTCTCCAAAACACCCATATCCTGAACGATGACGCCGTCCAGCCCCGCCTCATAAAACGGTGCGATCCAGTCGCAAAGTCCTGAAAGCTCGTCCTGCTTTGTCAGCGTATTGACAGTTAAATAGATTTTCCGATTCCACAGATGGGCGAGGGAAAGTCCCTCTAACAGCTCTTCCCTGGAAAAGTTTCCGGCAAACGCCCGCGCACCGAACCGCTGTCCACCCAGATACACGGCGTCCGCACCCGCTGCAATCGCTGCCTTTAAGCAGTCCATAGTTCCGGCAGGAGCCAAAAGCTCGCCTCTGTATTCTTCCATCCTCTTCCTCCATTGATAAAGAAAATATGATTCAGAATGTGCCGAGGCACATTCTCCGCCTGCGGCGGGTCGCGCAAGCGACATTCTTCCATTCCGCCGCAGTGCGATCTCCGCGGAGCGTTTATTATCGTATGGAAACGAAGTTTCCTATACGATAAAGAAACAGGCTGTCATCGCTGACAGCCTGACCGTCTGTTTCCTTTAATTCAAGACAATAGAACAATTACAGAACATGCGTTCTGTCACTTTTTATCCTTCATTCCGCGGATCTCGGTTTCCAGGCGCACGATCTGTCTGGAACTTTCCTGCTGATCCTGCTGCAGCGTCCGCAGGCTCTTTTCCGTATTATCCAGCTTGATCTGGGAAGCAATCAGCTCGTGCTTTAAGTCATACAGCTCTTTTTCCTTGGAGGCTGCTTCTTCCTCCATCTCCTCGATCTGCTTTTTCGCCTTAAAATAATCGTCCGCAATGTTCAATTCCACTAAAATGTTCTGGATATCCGCCGGCTGACGGCGAAAGCTTTCCACCCGGTTGTATTCTGCCAGTTTATTATTGATATAAGAAGCCACCTTCTGCAGGTATTCTTCGCTTTCGTAGCCGCTGAGCGTCAGCACCCTGCCTCCGATGATCACTTCTGTATCTGTCTTGACCGCCATGACTGTCTACCCTTTCGTATCGCGTATCCGCGCTTTCTGAACAGCGCTGTCAGCAACAGCATCTACATTTTGTACGCACTCTGTTGCCAGAACTCAAAAAACGCTGTTCGATTCTTTTTCATTATAAGGGCAAAAAGCACCAATTGCAAGCGTTAAAGTCCCAGATGTGTATAAGCAATCTGCGTCGCAACTCGTCCGCGCGGCGTGCGGTCAATCAGCCCTTTCATCAAAAGATATGGTTCATAAACATCCTCGATCGTACCGGCATCCTCTCCGATCGACGCTGCCAGCGTGTCCAGTCCGACCGGACCGCCGCCAAACTTTTCGATGATCGTCACAAGAATGTTTCGATCCACCCGATCCAGACCGAGCGTATCCACATCCATCAGGTCGAGGGCGGTGTGCGCCACCGTTTCCGTAATCACGCCGTTATATTTGACCTGCGCAAAATCGCGCACCCGCTTCAAAATCCGGTTTGCCAGACGCGGCGTCCCGCGGCTTCTGCGCGCAAGCTCCGTCGCCCCCGCATCCTCGATTTTTACGTTCAGAACCTTTGCCGACTGCTTGATAATCAGCTTCAGCTCATCCTCCGTATAAAATTCCATATGGTGGATCATCCCGAAGCGATCCCGCAGCGGCGCTGTTAAAAGTCCCGCCCTCGTCGTCGCGCCCACCAGCGTAAAATGCGGCAGGTCCAGACGCACAGAACGCGCTGTGCTTCCCTTTCCGATCATGATATCGATTGCAAAATCCTCCATTGCAGGGTAAAGCACTTCCTCCACCTGACGGTTTAAGCGATGAATTTCATCGACAAACAGAAGATCACCCTCCTGCAGATTGTTCAGAATTGCAGCCATTTCGCCGGGCTTTTCGATCGCCGGACCGCTGGTTACCTTCATGTTGACGCCCATTTCGTTGGCGATAATCCCCGCTAGCGTCGTCTTTCCAAGACCGGGAGGTCCGTAAAACAGGACGTGATCCAGCGAATCATGGCGTTGCTTTGCCGCTTCGATATAAATTTTTAAGGTCGACTTTGCTTTTTCCTGACCGATATAATCGTCCAGACACTGCGGGCGCAATGTTTTCTCGATCTTTTTATCTTCCTCCGTCAGATTCGTCTCGATGACTCTTGGCATGTTGCCTCCATTCTACCGTTGATCACGCTGCAGCAGGTGAAAAAAGCATGGCGCTTTTGTGCCTGCCGCAGGTAAAACATCCTGCTTGTCGGTTTCTTTTTAGAACATTTTTTTCAGGGCCGCCTTTAACAGGGCTTCCACATCCAGATCCGGAGTTTCCTGCAGCACCGCCTTTACCGCGCGCAGCGCTTCTGACGGGGAATATCCAAGCGCCGTCAGTGCCTCTACCGCTTCTGTCTGTGCCTGGCTTTTGCCCGTCAGCATACTGCCCTGCGGAACCTGATTGACCTCCCGCATCATTGCGGTATCCTCTAACGAAATCTTGTCCTTTAACTCCAAAATAATCCGCTGCGCGGTTTTGGTCCCAACGCCGGGCGCTTTTGCAATCGCCTTTGCATCCTGGGAAATCACTGCCATTCGAAGCTCGTCCGCGCTCATCGCAGAGAGCACCGAAAGACCGCCCTTTGGCCCGATTCCGCTGACCGTAATCAACTGCCGGTACATATTTAAGTCGTCCCGGCTCAAAAATCCATACAGCCCGATCGCATCCTCCCGGACGCTTGTATAGGTATAGAGTTTAACCACTTCTCCGATCTGGGGAAGTCGTCCCGCCATTCCCGCCGGAATTCGGACATTATAGCCAATACCGTTTACTTCTATTACAATATTTTCTTCTTCGATTTCGGCGAGTATGCCGTTTAAATATGCAATCATGTGTTCTCCCTCTGCCGTATCCTATCTCTGCGGCGGCAGCGCCCGGTTGACCGCCCCTGCGCACACGCCAATAAAAATCCCGGTCACGCAGCCTGCCAGCATAAGCCACGGCAGATACCAGCCTGCCCAGCTGCCTCCGAGCACTGCGACCGCCACCGCCAGCTGCCCCAGATTATGGCACACGCCGCCAAGAACGCTCACGCCGACGACAGAAAACAGCTTCAGGCGCTTTGCAAGCACCATCGCAGCAAACGCACATGCCGCCCCCGCCAGGCTGTATAACATCGTAAACATGCTCCCGAACAAAAATGCTGCCAATGCAATCCGAACCGCATTCAGAAAAAGGGCTTCCTTCCAGCCATAGCGGTACAGACACAATACCACTGCCAGATTCGCAAATCCCAGTTTAATCCCCGGGATGCCCGGGACAAGGATAAACAACGATTCTATATAGGAAAGCATCAGTGCCGCCGCGGTCATGACACCGAGAAAGGCTGCTTTTCCGGAAGGATTGCGTGTGCTGTTGCTGTTCATGAAGCTTTGCTCCTTTCTGGCGGATCCAATCTGTTTATGTCACCGGATATGTCATTGACCCATTTGGTCTATTTCGTTGACCAGTTCAGTCATTTTTATTTATGACAATAGAATGCTCGCAGAGCGTGCATTCTATTGTTTCACTCCACTACCGCATCCAGTTCCTGATCTCCCAGCTGTTCCAGACGGATGACAAGCCGGTGCGGCAGGCAGACGATACTCTGTCCGCTTTTCTGAATCAGTCCGCGGCTGACGCAGATCTGATCCGGGCAGTCCGCTTCCTTCATTCGGACGCCACCCTCTGCAATTTCGATCACGTTATAGCTGTCTCCATCGGAAATCCGATATTCCCCGGGTTCCGACAGCGGCAGACGCATCAGCTCTTTACTGTCCTGCTCCACGATCGCATAAACCGTACCGGAAGTCCTGTTTTTGATCTGAAAGAAAAAGACAGCTGCTGCCGCTGCCAGTATAACAGCGGCGATCAAAAGGAAATCCCTCCTGTGTTCGCCGCTGCTTATTGTATCATTTTCGAACGTATGTTTCAAGTTTTATTTCCCCGTCCTGTCAGGCTTCCGGACAGTATTTTTTGCGCTGCACCTCATACTCTTCAGCTTTTGCGCTCTGTCCAAGCTCTCTGCAGATCGCCGCGCAGTTGCCGCAGAGCAGACCGTAGCCTTCTTTTCTGCCGAAATGCTTTTCCACCTCGAACAGCGCGTGCTCATAATTTTCCAGGGCGCGTTCCAGACTGCCCTGACGGTAGCAGACCTCGCCGAGTCCGGCAAGCGCTGCGCTGTAGTGTGTATCCGTCTTGCCGCCATCCTCTTTAAACGCGGAAATCGCAAGCTCGAGATGCTTTTCCGCCGCTTCCAGCTTGTCCATTTTCAGCTCGATCAGTGCAAGACTCGTCCGGGAAGTCGCCACTTCAACCCTTGTTCCAGGCTGTTTTTCCATAATCTGAATCGCTTTTTCCAAAAACAGCGCCGCATTTTCATTTTCGTTGAGCTTTTCCAATAAAATACTGATGCTGCTATATAGCTCTGCCAGACGATAGTCGTCTTTGGGAAGCTCTTTTTGATAAATTTCAAGGGCACGCCGATAATTTGCAAGTGCTTCCTCGTATTTTCCTGCCGTGCGGTACGCAGTCGCCACATTGAACAGGGTCGTTGCAAAATGGACGGTATGATCCAACTGCAGCTCCTCCATCAAAAGAAGAACGTCCTCCCCGACCGCAAATGCAGCCTCAAACTGTCCGATGCTTCTGTAAAAGCCCAGAAGCTCGTTGCCGACGGAAATATAAATGCCATACTCCTGCTCTTTTTTGGCATCCTCCAGACAGGATAAGAGAAACGGCTCTACCTCTGTCAGCTGATCCTCCTTATAATAATGATCCAGCTTTGTTAAAATCTGGTCAATTGTCATCATTGCCCTGCGTCCTCCTTTGTTGCTGTCGCTTTCCAGCCTCCGCCCGCCTGATAGGCGACACAGTACCATTCCACTTCCCCGGTCGTATCCCTGCGCGCGATCGTACCCGATTCATCCAGCGTAATTTCATATAATAATTCAATCACATGACTTCCCTCCTCTTCATAGGCAGCCGTGTAGATCAGACAATTCTCCCCGTCGCCCGTGTTGGCGCTGACCGGCAGAAAAATATTTTCCCCATTCGGATTGTCAAACGAATATTCCCCGACGACGATTTTTGCAGTTCTGGCGTTGTCTGTCGTTTTGCTTTTGGTATCCGTTTTCGACGTTTTATTTTTGGAAGAGCTCTGCTCAGACGTACTTTTCCCGTCTGTTTCTTCCGCAAGAAGCCCGGCTTCCCGTTCCGCGATTTCTTCCTTCGCCTCCTGCGGAATCAAATCTGTCCGCATAAACAAATCGTGCTGAAGCTCTAAAACCTCACTGCTGGTCAAAGAAGAAACGTATACATTCCATTTGTTGCGAAATGCAGAAAGCTCTCCGTTTTCTTTTTTCAGGGTGCCGTTGATATCCCGCATGTTCTCTACTTCTTCCTGAAGTACTGCTGCATTGTCCTCTGCATCCTTTCTGCGGCTTCGCTCTCGCGAAAGCCCCCATGCCTCGAATGCAACGATTCCCAGCAGCACGACAACAGTAATATAGGTAAAAATCTTTGCTAAAACCTCTTCCCGAAATCTCATACAGTCAATACTCCTTTACATTCGTTGTTTTGACCTTTCTCCATATTACAATAATCTTTCCAAAAAGTCATCCCTTTTTCATTGTTCCTTGACTTTCCTATTTGTAAAAATTATAGTATTTACAAGAAATATCCCATAATAAAAAGAAAAAGAGGCTTTCCCATGCTATATTCCATCTTTCAGAAACTGTTTTACAAAATCCGCCAGGAGGCTGTCCTGTCGATTGCTGTTTTGCTCGCCCTGCTCTCTGCCTGCTTCGTTTTGCCGGACGCATCCTATTTCGGTTATATCGATTTTCGCACGCTTACCATCCTGTTTTCCCTAATGACTGTCATGGCCGGGCTGCAGCGTCAGGGCGTTTTTACACGGTTCGCATATTCCCTGCTGTCCCGCACAAACAGCATCACCTCCCTGGTATTCGTCCTGGTCGGTTTATGCTTTTTTTGCAGTATGCTGATCACGAACGACGTTGCGCTCCTGACCTTCGTTCCGTTCTCCTTTGCTGTACTGGGACAGCTGCCGGAATCATCCGGTAAAAAACTCCTGACGCCCGTTGTTTGCCTGCAGACTATTGCCGCCAACCTCGGCAGCATGCTGACTCCCATCGGGAACCCTCAGAATTTATATCTGTATGGCAAAAGCCAACTGTCCTTTTCCGCTTTTTTGCAGCTCATGCTCCCTTATACGCTGCTGTCTGCCATCCTGCTTTCTGTCTGCATTTTCTATCTGGGACATCCGCATCGGCAGCAAACAGTCTCTTCCTCAATCCAGAATCCGACTACAAACGCTGTACAAAAAAAGCCTGCGCTGATCCGGCTTTACATCGTTTTGTTTTTCTTCTGCCTCCTTGCCGTTTTGCATGTGCTTCCCTACCCGGCAGTCTTTGTCCTCGTCCTTTTGGGCGCATTGATCGCAGATAAAAAAGTGCTGGCACAGGTCGATTATTCCCTGCTCGCCACGTTTCTCGCATTTTTTATTTTCATCGGAAATCTCGGCAGAATTCCCGCCTTTGCCTCCTGGCTTTCTGCAGCGCTCTCCGGTCGGGAAATCCTCATCAGCATCCTCGCCTCCCAGGTCATGAGCAACGTTCCGGCGGCGCTTTTGCTGTCCGGCTTTTCCAATAACGTTCCAGCGCTGATCGTCGGCACTAATTTAGGTGGTCTCGGAACCCTGATCGCATCGATGGCAAGCCTGATTTCTTATCGGCAGATCGCCCGGAAGCTTCCCGAGCAAAAAGGGCAGTACTTTCTTCTGTTCACCCTTGCAAATATTGGTTTTCTGGCAATTCTGCTTGTTTTTGCGACAGCTGTCCATCCATAATCGATACACGCTGCTTCTGACCGGTCCATACAGCCAATGATGTTCATCAGCCTCGTTTTGCCGGAGCCGGACGGACCCAAAATCGCAACTGCAAAAAGCCGCCGCAGGCGTTTCAAACCTGCGGCGGAGCATGTATTCTATTCTTTTAATCCTCGTTAATGTAATTGATCAGTCCGCCTGCAGCGATAATCTTCTGCATGAAGGGCGGAAACGCCTGTCCTTTGAACTGTCTGTTCTGCGTCTTGTCGGTGATGATACCGGTATCGAAATCGATTTCGACCTCATCACCCGCCTGAATTGCTTCTGCCGCCTCCGGGCATTCGATGATCGGCAGTCCGATATTGATCGAATTACGGTAAAAAATCCGTGCAAAGGTCTGTGCAATAACACAGCTGACGCCAGCCGCCTTGATAGCAATCGGCGCGTGCTCTCTGGAAGAACCGCAGCCGAAGTTTTTATCCGCAACAATGATATCGCCGGGCTTTACGTTTTTGATGAAATCCTTGTCAATATCCTCCATGCAGTGCTGTGCAAGCTCTGCCGGATCGGAGGAATTTAAGTAACGTGCGGGGATAATGACATCCGTATCCACGTTATCTCCATATTTGAAAACTGTTCCGTTCGCCTTTTTCATGCTGTTTGTCCCTCCTCAATCGAGCTGCTCAGGACATGCGATCTGTCCCGCCACTGCGCTGGCTGCCGCAACTGCCGGGCTCGCCAGATAAACCTCTGATTTGACGTGCCCCATACGTCCGACAAAGTTCCGGTTCGTCGTCGATACACAGCGCTCGCCCTCTGCCAGAACGCCCATATAACCGCCAAGGCAGGGTCCGCAGGTCGGTGTGCTGACCACTGCTCCCGCCTCGATAAAGGTCTTTAACAGCCCTTCTTCCATCGCTTCCATGTAAATCTTCTGAGTCGCAGGGATTACGATACAACGGATCCCCTTTGCCACATGTCTGCCCTCCAGCACCTCTGCAGCGATCCGAAGGTCATCCAGTCTGCCGTTTGTACAGGAACCGATCACAACCTGGTCGATGGCAACAGATTCCTGGATTTCATCGATGGTCTTTGTGTTTTCCGGAAGATGCGGGAATGCGATCGTCGGACGCAGTGCAGAAAGGTCAATCGTGTATTCCTCATCATAAACAGCATCCGCATCCGCTTCGTAAATGTGGTATGGCTTTGTGGAATGCTCCTTCATGTATGCGATCGCCTTGTCGTCTACCGGGAAAATGCCGTTCTTGCCGCCTGCCTCAATCGCCATGTTGGCAATTGTAAAGCGGTCGTCCATGCTTAAATTGGCAACACCCTCACCGGTAAATTCCATGGATTTATACAGTGCGCCGTCTACGCCGATCTTGCCGATGATATGTAAAATCACATCCTTGCCGCTGACCCACTTGCCCGGTTTGCCGATCAGGTTAAACCGGATTGCAGACGGAACTTTAAACCACGCCTTGCCGGTCGCCATTCCAGCCGCCATATCTGTGCTGCCGACGCCGGTGGAAAATGCGCCAAGCGCACCGTAGGTACAGGTATGGGAGTCTGCACCGATTACGACATCACCTGCTACGGTAAGTCCTTTTTCCGGCAACAGGGCATGCTCAATTCCCATCTCGCCAACCTCGAAATAGTTCGTGATCTCATTGCGGCGTGCGAATTCGCGAACGCATTTGCAGTGTTCTGCCGATTTGATATCCTTGTTCGGTACAAAATGATCCGGTACCAGCGCGATCTTGTCCTTATCGAACACACCGTCCACCTTCATTTTTTCCATCTCTTTGATGGCAACCGGGCTTGTAATGTCGTTGCCCAGAACCAGATCCAGCTGCGCTTCAATCAGCTGTCCTGCTTCCACATGGTCGAGTCCGGCATGCGCGGCCAGAATCTTCTGTGTCATTGTCATTCCCATATGATCCGATCTCCTTTTTGGCTGAAAAACAGCCGGATTTGCAGATGTCCGTCGCCCCGGACGTCTTTTTTCTGTATTTAAGTGTATCATAGTACATTCAGAAAGAAAAATACCTTTCTCTTATATTTACTATAATTATCAGTTATGGTAGGATTGTGTTATATACAAAATCAGTTATACCAGTAACAGACAGAAACAGACCGCACATGGTAAAAATTACTGCCGGCCTGCCGGAAAGGGAAACTTATGGAACAGAATTTTAATCTTTACCACATTTTTTATACCGTCGCCAAATGCCGCAACATTTCCGGCGCGGCGCGCGAGCTCTACATCAGCCAGCCCGCCATTTCCAAGGCGATCTCCAAGCTTGAACAGAGTCTTGGCACGACACTTTTTTACCGCTCCTCCCGCGGTGTTTCCTTGACGGAACCGGGCGAAATCCTCTTTGTCCAGGTAGAAAACGCTTTCCAGGCGATCACCCAGGGCGAAGAACAGCTGCAGCGCTTCCAAAAACTCGGCATGGGACATCTTTCCATTGGCGTTTCTGCGACGCTGTGCAAATATGTCCTGCTCCCGATCCTACAGCCCTTTATCCGCCAAAACCCGCATATCCAGCTTTCCATCGCCTGCCAGTCCTCCCTCGAAACGATGCAGGCGCTTGAACAAGGCACGCTCGACATCGGGCTGATCGGCGCAGAGGATGACATGTCTGCGTTTGTTTTTGAACCCCTCACCGACATTCAGGATATTTTTGTCACCACGCACACCTATCTCGACAATTTAAAAGAGCGCATCCGCCCAAACGACCATCTTTCCTCCCGGACGGCGTTTGCAGCGTCTACGCTCCTGTTATTGAATAAAGAAAATATTACCCGCCGGTACATCGACCGCTATCTTTCCCAGGAAAACTTAAGCGCCTCCCGGATTATCGACGTAACCTCCATGGATCTTCTGATCGAATTTGCAAAAATCGACTTAGGAATCGCCTGCGTCATCAAAAATTTCGTCCGCGACGAGCTCGCAGAGGGAAGGCTTGTCCAGCTGAAAATGCCGGTTTCCATTCCCGCCCGCAAAATCGGCTTCGCCTATGCAAAATCCGGCGCTATTCCTCCGACTGTGCGCAAGCTCCTTTCTTTTTTGCAAGAACTGGAAGTCCAAAAAGCAATACAAGACCGATCAGACAGATAAACAGGGAGATAAACTGCGACGTGGAAAACTCCCCGACGTTTCCCCGGATCAGGTCGCCCCGGAAGTATTCCAGGACAAATCTGCCGATGCTATAAAAGATCAGATAACAGCTCGCCACCTGTCCGTCTGTTTTGAGCTTCTTCGACAGTGCAAGCAGCACGAAGCAGTTTGCAAAATCCAGCACACTGGAAATAATCTGCGTCGGCAAAAGCGCGACATCATTTGGTGCATAGGCGGAATTATGGAACACGATCCCTATCGGGTTTGCGGGATCCAGCTCTATTCCGTAGCAGCAGCCGGCGAGCAGGCAGCCAATCCGCCCGAAGCCCTGTGCCATCGCAACCGCAGGCATCGCGATATCAAAAATTTTCCAAAAGTTCCATTTCGTACATTTACAGTAAATCCACGCAGTCAGGATACCCCCGATAATGCCGCCGTATACGACAAAGCCGTCCTTAATGCTGCTGCCAAGAAGCGCCGGGTTTGCAAGAATATCCGGCAGTCTTGTCAGAAGATACAGAATCTTCGAGCCCAAAAAGCCGCCCAGCACCGACCAGACCGTCAGCGGGAACACTTTTTCCCAGTCCATCTGTTTCTTTTTCGCACGGTATTCCACCATATAATAAGCGGACAAAACTCCGATCGCAATCATCAGTCCATAGCCGTGTACGGTAAACGGTCCAATAGAAAACAGGTCATTTTTCATACGCTGTAAAACTCCTTTGTATTTTCATTTCCGTCAGTGGGGAAAGCTGTCCGCCGACGCATATCGCCATTATACCCCGAAGAGACGGTTTCATGCAACCGCTTTTCCAAAAAGGCACCGCGTTCACTGCTTTCTTCCGATGTAGAGGAAGTGCTCGCTCATACCAAGCAGCTTTCTGTCCTGGCTCAGTCTCCATGCGAGGTTCAGCCACTTTTCCTGCTGCTGGGACGCAAGCTTGTGCAGCAGCTCTTCTTTTCCGCACAGGATATTTTCCACGCCCGCAAAGACCAGCTGGCAAAGCCCTGCTTTTGCCATCATATCTTCCGCTTCTTTTTCCCCGCAGAAATAGGAGTTTGTGAAATTTTTACCAGGTTGTGCAGTTCCGTCCTCCAGACCGGCGAGGAGCCTGTCCATATCTCCGAAATCGTACAATCCGCTGGCATAATCCTGAATTGGCGCATACGTCGAAATAAAGGATGCAAACAAAAGCCCACCCGGCTTTAACACCCGCAGCGCCTCCTGCAGGGCTTTTTCCCGATCCTGTTCCCGCATCAGATGATACAGAGGTCCCATCAAAAGCACAACGTCATACTGTTCCGCCTTGTAAAGATATTCCGAAAGCCGGAGCGCGTCGCCGTGGATACAGCTGTCCAACAGCACATCCGCTTCCTGCGCCTTTTCGATCGCCTGTCGGATATTTTTGCCGGACAAGTCAAATAACGTCACGTCATGTCCCTTCTGCGCCAGAAAAATGGAATATCTGCCCGGACCGCCGCCGATATCCAGAATCTTCTGCGGCGTATCGCCTGGAATATATTCCTCCATATAGCGCTTTGTCACCTCGAACTCCGGCGTGTGCCATTCCAGGCGATTCCATTCTTCGTATTCATCGTCATAGAAGCGTTCGACCTCGTTGCGGGCAGCGCTGTTTTTTTCCTCTTCCTTTTCGCTCTTCCAGATATATTCGCGGCACTCGAACCGGTGCGAACCGCTCCATTTCTGATCCCAGCACTCTCTTACAAAGGAAAAGCCGTTCTTTTCCAGCACCCGCCCGGATGCAGTGTTGTCCTTTGCCCGACGCGCCATTACGCGGTGGATGTGCAGCGTATTTTCCGCAAATGATAGAATCGCCGCTGCCGCTTCGGTCCCATAGCCCTGGTTCCAGCAATCCCGACGCAGGTTGTAGCCAAGCTCCCAGATGCCCTGCTGCTGATTAAACGTCAAACCGCCGCTGCCGATCAGCTCGTCGCTGTCCTTTTTATGAAATCCAAAATCATACAGCAAATCGGATTCCAGCTGTTTTTCTTCCTCCCGCAGCCACTGCTTCGTATCCTCCAGGCTTCCATGCGTTTCGTAGCGCATGTACCAGCTGACCTTCGGATCTCCCGTCCACAAAAATGCGCCCGGCGCATCCTCTTCCTTTAACGGTTTCAGCCAAAGCCGACTGGTTTCCAGTATCGGTGTTTTCATGCTCTTTTCCCATCCTCTTCTCAGATTTGTTCCATGCCGGCAAAAGGGAAATCATGCGCATTGGCAGATGAAATGCACTTTCATGCAACACAGTATTTCCTACAGAGCAAAAAAGCCGAAGGCTCTTTGCCTCCGGCTCCGGTATTTTGGATTCTTCTTTCTCTCCGAAAAGAATTTCAAACGCCCGATGCACACAGAAACAAAAGACCCTTCCCTGTATCTGTGCACTGCGCTCTCTCGCATATCAGATACAGTTAATGCGTCCCATCATCATCTGCGGCATCGCCATGACAATTGTATAAACGTTTCTCAACATGCTCTGCTTTTCCTTTCGCGGTTCGTGGAATTAAAAACTGTGTTTACTATAGCACTTTCCGGAAAGAAGCACAACCCCGTTTTCCCGATATTTTTCTGCCGCAGCTGCCCCGGAGCTGTCCATGCGATCCGTTTACTCCTCGGGCTCTCCGTCCATGCAGGCGTCAAATTTTTCCAGGAAGGTATGATAATCCCCGTCTGTTTTGTAGCCTGGCATCGTATCGATGTTGACGTTATGAATGCTGTTGAAAATACTTTTTTCGATATTCGGATTATCACGTTTTAATCTTCGAATCAGCGTCTTGATCTCCTGTCTCTTGGAACCGCCGCCTCCGTTATCGCAGATCGCGCAGTTTTCCGTAAACCGGCACGCACACTGGATAAACTGCAGGTTGTTGTAACGTTTCCAGTCCAGAATCGCGTCCTCGTGAATGCAATACATCGGACGGATCAGCTCCATGCCCTCGAAGTTTTTGCTGTGCAGCTTCGGAAGCATCGCCTGCAGCTGTCCGCCGTAAAACATCGACATCACGGGCGTCTCGATGACGTCACTGAAATGATGTCCCAGGGCAATTTTGTTGCAGCCAAGCTCCTGTGCCTTGCTGTATAAATAGCCCCGGCGCATGCGTGCACATAGATAGCACGGATTTTTTTCGCTCGTATTGGCAACCGCAAAGACATCCGTCTCAAAAACCGTGATTGGGATGTGTAAAAGCTCTGCGTTGCTCTCGATTTTCTGTCGGTTGATCTCGTTGTAGCCAGGGTCCATGACAAGAAAAACCAGCTCAAATTTCACCTTGCTGTGACGCTGCAGCTCCTGCATCAGCTTTGCCATCAGCATCGAATCCTTTCCACCTGAAATACAGACGGCGATCTTATCTCCCTCGTTTACCAGCTCATACCGCTGTACCGCCTCGATAAAGGGTCGCCAGATCTCCTTGCGGAATTTTTTAATAATGCTTCTTTCTATATTCTGGTAAGGCTCCAGTTCTCTTGCCATAGTTTTACTCTCTTTCTTTACAACACTCCAAAAACACCTGCAAAAAGGTATCCAGCTCTTTTTTCGTCGTCAGATGGCTTAAGCTGATCCTAAAAGAATTCATCGCCCGATTTCTATCTCTGCAGACCGCATAAACCGCCTTCGACGGCGTGCCTTCTACCGCGCAGGCAGACTTGACTGACACGCAGATGCCCTTTTCATTCAATGCCTGCTGCATGCGTGTCCCGCGGATTCCCTTTACACTCACGTTCAAAATATGCGGCACTGCGTCCTCCGGGCTGTTGATTGACACACCCGGAATTTTGGACAGTTCCTCCCTTAAAAACCGGTTATATCCGGACACCGTTTCATATCGTTCCTTCTGATGGCTGATTGCATCTGACAGCGCACATTTAGCTGCCGCCGCAAGGCTGAGGGCAGGCGTCCCGCTGCGATAAATCGTCGTGCTGTGCCCGCCGTGGATCAGCGGCTCCAAAATCAGGTCCTTTTTCTTATATAAAATGCCGCTTCCGTTTAAACCGTAAAATTTATGCGGTGTAAAACTCAACGTATCGATCCCGTCCAGACAGACCGGAATTTTCCCCATCGCCTGCGTCGCATCCACATGCAGACGGCAGCCCGGGAAGTCTCTTAATATCTCTGCAATCTCTGAAACCGGCTGAATTGTCCCCAGCTCACTGTCCACCAGACAGACGGATACTAAAATCGTGTCCCGGCGCAGAAGCTCCCGCAGATGCTCTAAATCAATTTTTCCGTTTCGGTCAATGTCGACCAGATCCACCTCAAAGCCCTGCTCCTGCAGCGCAGTCAGACATCCGCCCACCGAAGAATGCTCCAGCGCAGTGGAAATAATATGCATGCCTCTCGAACGCGCCAGCGCAGCGATTCCTTTTAACGCCGTATTGTTGGATTCGCTTGCACAGGAAGTATATATTATCTCCTCCGGCGCAGCCCCCATCAGCCCGGCAATCGATACTGTAATCTCATCCATCCGCTCCTTGGCGGCTTTTCCGGCATCGTGCGTGGAATTCGGGTTTCCAAAAAACTCCCGCTCCGTCTCACAAAAACACCGGAGCACATCCTCCGAAACCGGCGTATTTGCCGAATAATCCAGATAGATCATTATGCCTGTTCTCCCCGCACGCCTGTTAAATCTCTCACAATCTCGCCTGCCGCGATCAGCCCAGCAACCGCAGGCACGAACGCATTGCTTCCGGGGACCTGTCTCCTCTGAGTACATTTCCGCGCTGTTCCGGGCGGGCAAATGCAGTTTGTCTTACAGCTGATCGCCATTTCGTCCACCGGCGTCATAGCTGGCTCTTTGGAATATACAACCTTTAAATGGCGCACTCTTCTTTTTTTGAGTTCCCGCCGCATGACGCGCGCCAGCGGACAGCCGGACGTCTTATAAATATCCGCCACCTCAAACGCGGACGCATCCATCTTGTTGCCCGCTCCCATGCAGCTGATGATCGGCGTATTGCTCTTTTGTGCCTGCATCACCAGCTCGATTTTACCGGTCACGGTATCGATTGCGTCCACAACATAGTCATACTGGGAAAAATCGAACTGATCCGCCGTATCCGGCATGTAAAACATTTTGTAGGTATGGACCACGGCATCCGGGTTGATCTCCAAAATCCGCTCTTTTGCCACGTCTACTTTATATTTTCCGACGGTTTTGCGAGTTGCAATGATCTGTCTGTTCAAATTCGTCAGACAAACTTTATCGTCATCGATCAGGTCAAGGGTTCCAACGCCGCTTCTGGCAAGCGCTTCTACCGTATACCCGCCGACGCCGCCAATGCCAAACACAGCAACTCTTGCATTTTTCAGACGTTCCATTCCGTCTTTCCCCAACAATAATTCCGTTCTTGAAAACTGATTTAACATGTATTTCTCCCGTTCTTGAAAACTCCTGACAGCATTTTTAAATGTACCCCACTATTCCTACCTTGTCAATAGGAAAGTACGCGCCTCAGAGTTTGGAAAACCAGATCACCTTCGCTGGATTCGACGGATGCGCCCCGATATGCTTTTCCATCCATACCATGTTATACCAGCGGTCGAACTTATACCCGCACTGGTAAAACTCCCCAACCATCCGGTAGCCAAGGTGCGTATGGAAGCGTACGCTGTCTTTGTTCAGATGCTCGTCCTCTGTTTCCGGATAGGCGATGCAGGCGTTTAAATTCAGGATATGCTGCCGGGAAAGTTGTTCTTCCAACGCTTTATACAGAGCTTTCCCGATTCCTTCTCCTTTCTGAAGCTCTGAGACGTAGATGGAGGTCTCCACCGCCCAGTCATAGGCCGGACGGGCATGAAAGGCCCCCGCATAAGTATAACCGACAATTTTCCCGTTTTTTTCTGCGACCAGATAGGGATATTTTTTCAGCGTTTCCTGGATTCTGCAGCGAAATTCTTCTATAGAGGGAACCTCATATTCGAATGTGATTGCTGTTTTTTCTACATAGGGCGCATAAATTGCCAGAAGTGCTTCGGCATCTTCCTTAGTCGCTACCCTGATCTGTAATTTGTTTTTTTCCATATGGTTCCCCTTTATTTGTCCTCATAGGAAAAAGTAATCTGCTGCCGGTTCGCATCCACCACAGCGTCCACCCCGAACGGAATGATACATCTTGGCGTCGCATGTCCGATATTGACGTTTGCCACAATGGGAAGCGTCGGATCAGCCACTTCTTCTACGAGTATTTTTTTATATTCTTCAAAATACAGTTCATCCATCGGCTTGCCGCAAATGATTCCGGAAATCACCTCGAAAATCCCGGTCTTTTTCAACGTCTGAACCATTTTTCGGTACAGCTGCGGCACTGGCTGCTCTTCGCAGGTTTCCAGAAGCAAAATTTTTCCTGCCCAGTCCTCCTTTGGCGGAAACAGCTCATACTTTTCACACATCGAAACCGAGTCTGCGTAGCGGCTGTTATCGAAAATATCATACAGCACTTCCAGACAGCCGCCGAGAATTTTTCCCTGAAAAACAGGACTTCCCTGCAGCAGCAAAAAGCCTTCGTTTGGATGTGCGGTTCTCGGCGTGCCGATTGCAGCAGGCGACCAGTCCGTCCGTTCCTCATACCAGACGTCGCTCGGCTCAATTTTTGCAATTTTCCCGGTCCGAATCAGCTCTTCAAAATAGGTTGCCGTATATGGAAGCATTTCATGATCCATCTCACAGATATCCGCCAGAAACGACTGCCCGTAAAAGGTATTCAGACCCAGCTTATGCAGCATCAGGTGGTTGACCGTCGTATCGGAAAACCCCAGAAAGATTTTTTTGTTCAGCGCTTTTTGTAATTCTTTGTGTTCAAACAGATACGGCAGCAGCCGATAGGTATCGTCCCCACCGATCGCGCACAGGATCATATCGATGGAATCGTCCGAAAATGCCTGTAAAAGATCCTTTGCCCGATCTTCGGGATGATTTTTGACGTATTCGATGCCTTTTTGCGCATGCGGCATCATAATGACGTTTAAGCCATATTCCTTTAATCTCCGGATTCCGATTTCCACTTCATGTGCCGCAAAGGCTTCTCCGATCGTACCGGAGGACAGGCTTACGATTGCGATGTTTTTTACCATTCTTTCCTCTCATTTCTGCGCACGCTTTTTACGCATGTCGAGTTTGTATCAAGTGCACGCAGATACAAATCTCGTGATTGAAAATTTTATTCATGACAATAGAATGTTCACAGAGCGTGTATTCTATTGTTTTTCAATCTTTCGTCCTCAAAGCTTTCAAATGCAGGTTACGACATCTTCAAGGTTCCGTTTCGGAACGACATAATTTCCGTCTTCATCCAGATGGTAGCGGATATCGCCATCCTTTTCGACATTCTCAATCCTGCTGATATGGGATGGATAACCAAATGCCACCACCGTATGCAGCTTCTGGTCCTCCGTCAATCCAAACAGCTCCGAAAGCTTTTGCCGGTTGCACGCGCCTATGATACAGCTTCCGACCCCATGATTCCACGCTGCCAGCGTCATATTCGAAATCGCCAGCCCGGCGTCCGTATCGCAGTTCGGGTTGAATTTCAAATTCTGCACCACGCCGATAAACAGCACCGGCTCTTCTCCAGCCTTCGGCTGTCCCTGTTCCTTCGGAAGATATGCCGCCCACTTCGTCTCTGCAAAAACCTCCTGCACCTTTTGGGGCGTTTTCACAACGACATAGCTCAACGGCTGTTTATTCGCCGCGCTGGACGCGTACCGCGCCGCCGTCAGGATCTCTGCCAGAATTTCCTCCGAAATGGGCTTTTGGCAAAATCTCCGGTAAGTTCGTCTTTCTTTTAACAAATTCATCAGATCATTCATATGGATTTCCTCTGTTTTTCGCATTCTTTTCCTCTGTCCGGGCAGTTATAAAGCTGCTTCCATTTTGCAGCTGCAATGGCTTCCAGTTCTGCGCGCAGTCCATCCCGGATCGCCTGCATATGGATGCTGTCCTGATAGCAGCCGACTCCTGCGCCCAAAATTGCCTGCGGCAGATTGTTGCAGACGTTTAACCGGAACTTACTCCAGATTTCCTCCTGAATATGCTCTGTTACCCGAAAATGAATCCCCGTATCCGCAAACAAATCCTTGACCACCTGCACGCGCTCACTTTCAAACGGTTCCGCCGGCTCGCCGAACACAATACCGATGGTCGTCTCCGGATCGAACTGACACCCATCCGCCGTTCTGCGGGATGCAACCTTGATCAGCGCCGGGAGCACATGGGACGCTCCGATCTTTTCTCCAATCCGTTCTTCACTGTCCACGCCATTCATCAGACTCATAACGATGGTATCTCTTCCCACTGCTTCCTGAATTGCCTCCAGCGCACCGGGAAACGCCGTATATTTCAGAGAAACGACCAGAAAGTCCACACCATGCGCTTCCTGTGCGTTCCAGACCTCCGGGCGGTAAATCTTCTGATTGATCCTGCAGCCGTTTATTTTTAACCGTTCTGCCCGTTCTCCGTCTGCAATCACGCCAAGCCTGATATTTTCTTTTTGGAAAGTCCCCAGATGACATAGGAACCTACCGCGCCTGCTCCCAACACTGCAGCCGATTTTATTTCTGCCATTTTTTTCTGCCTTTCATGATTTTAGGATAAAACTCGTTTCATCACAATGTACTCTTTTTCCTGTAGTACCGTAAATTGAGATTTCACCTGTTTTAAGAGATTTAATAACTGTTATATTTTGTTATTAAATTCTC
>OBLF01000995.1_pt1 | contig 25908 bp, 21 predicted proteins | sample 1519231 | NCBI WGS metagenome assembly OBLF01 (sample SAMEA2602895, study PRJEB22501) | metagenome | reverse complement strand
CTTCGGCGTCAAGGGCTATGTCCGCTTTGCCTACTGCATCGACACCGAGAAGGTGAAGCGCAGCCTGCCCGCACTGGAAAAGCTGGCCGCAGCCTATAAAACCTCTCAGTCTCGCTGACGCTCGCCGGCTCTTCTAAAAGGAGAGCCAAATCGGACTAGCTTATGAAAAAGAGGTACTAAAATGCATCCGCTCCCCGAATATCCCCGCCCGAGTATGCGTCGGGACAGCTACGTCAACCTGAACGGCCCGTGGGACTACGCCATCACCCAGAGTTCGGAGTTCCCGGCAAAGTGGGACGGCGCTATCCTTGTACCCTATTCGCCCGAGGCGAAAGCCTCCGGCGTGGGCCGGACGCTACAGCCCGGCCAGTGGCTCCACTACCACCGCACCTTTACGCCCCCGGCGGGCGAGGGCGGGCGCGTCCTGCTCCACTTCGGGGCTGTGGACTACGCCTGCGCGGTGGAGGTCAATGGCCGTCTGGCCGGGGGACACCGGGGCGGCTACTGGCCCTTTACGCTGGACATCACCGACCTGCTCCGCCCGCAGGGCCATAACACCCTCTGGGTGGCCGTACAGGACCCCACCGGCACGGGAACGCAGGCGAGAGGCAAGCAGACCCTCCGGCCCGGTGGGATGTTCTACCCGGCCCAGAGCGGCATCTGGCAGACGGTCTGGCTGGAGCGGGTGCCGGAAAATTACATTGATACGTTGACCGTCACTCCGGACTACGACGCACGGACGGTGACGGTGAAAGTCCATACCTCGAAGCCTGGCGGCGCGGCGAACCTCTGGGCCGTGGTGCGGGCCGGCGGCGTGACCATCGCCGAGGACTGGGGCAGCGACGAGGCCGACCGGGACGGCGAAGTGACCCTGAACATCGCCGAAGAGCATTTCTTCCCGTGGAGCCCCGACAGCCCCTTCCTCTATGATTTGACCGTCGGCACGACCCAGGGCGAAGAAGAGGGCTTCGACACCGTCCACAGCTATTTCGCCCTCCGCAAGTGGGAATGCAAAGAGGATGCAAAAGGCATCCGGCGTTTTTTCCTGAACGGCAGGCCCATCCTGCTCAACGGCCTGCTGGACCAGGGCTATTGGCCCGACGGCCTCTACACCCCGCCCTCCGACGCGGCTGTGGAGCACGAACTGCACACCGTGCGGGAGCTGGGCTTCAACCTGCTGCGCAAGCACGCCAAAATCGAGCCGGAGCGCTGGTACTACCACTGCGATAAACTGGGCATCATCGTCTGGCAGGATATGGTCAACGGCGGCGGGGCCTACCCGATGTGGTACGTCACCTACCTGACCAACGCCTTACAGCCCTTGATGCGCCGTGCCCCGGACGGGAAGCTGCTGTGGGGTTTTCTGGGCCGGGGCAGCGCCCACAGCCGGGAGGAGTACGCCCGGGAGCTGGCCGACACGGTAGCCGCGCTGGGTCAGCACCCCTGCATCGGGTGCTGGGTGCCGTTCAACGAGGGGTGGGGGCAGTTCGACGCGCGGAAAGCCACCGAGACCCTCCGCGCCCTCGACCCGTCCCGTCCGGTGGACGAGGCCAGCGGCTGGTTCGACCGGGGCGGGGGAGATGTGCATTCCATCCACAACTACTTCTATCCGCTCCGCATCCGCCCGAACGTGCGCACGGTGGCCCTCAGCGAGTACGGCGGCATTGCATGGCCCATGCCCGGCCATGAGCCGCCCCGAAAGACCTACGGCTACGGCACGGCCAGAAGCCGGGCAGAGCTGACGGAGCGCTACTGCGATCTGCAGCGCAAAACGGTGCTCCCGCAGCTGAAAAAGGGCCTCTCGGCGCTGGTGTACACCCAGCTGACCGACGTGGAGGACGAGGTGAACGGCCTGTTCACCTACGACCGCACGGCCATCAAACCCGATGCCGCCGCCGTCCGCGCCGTCAACGAGGCGCTGGAAGCGGAGTTTGAAAAGGCAGTAAAAGAATGAACGGGCTTTCGGCCATTTTCCTCTGTGCAGGCAGAGCGGTTGCCCTTATTATAAAGGTAAAGCAAAGGGCGGCTTTTGAGGATCTTTGGCACAAATTTTGGCACGGATGCATATTTAACGGGCAGTTTGCTATTTTTCACGGCTTCTGATTGGACAAAATGCCGAAAACAATACCGTATCTTGACAATCTTGTGAAAATGCACTATACTGAACCCATCGAGACAGACCACGAAGTTCTTGTAGTGGTTTGCCGAAATAAAAAATATTTTTTATTGGAGGAATATCACTATGAAAATGTTCAAGAAGATCATGGCTGTTGCTCTCGTGGGCGTCATGGCTCTGTCTATGCTGACTGGCTGTGCTGTCACCAATGCCATCGCTGAGGACAAGGCTGAGAAAGCTCTGGAGAATGCTTGCAAGACTGTGACGGGTGAGACTGTCAACTTCAAGTCCCTCAGCGTTGGCAGCAGCGTGACTAGCCCTGTTAAGGCTGACATCAAGAATGGCACCATTCTGCTTAAGGACGGCGGAACTTATGCAAAAACCGTAAAGAGTGGCGATAAGGTCTACACTGTCGTTGTTGTTACCGAGCCCAAGAGCGCTACCAAGATTGAGAACTGGAAGCATACTGCTCTTAATGTCATGAGTGCAGCTATTGCACAGGGTAAGGTTGATCAGACTGAGGGTATCCACCTTGAGGGTACCAACGATAAGACCGCTAAGGTCAATATCATTGTTGACCTCGAGGGCAAGGATAAAACCGATAACAGCAAGAAGGACACCTACGCTATGTTCGTCTTCGCTGCAAACGACAAGGCTTACAACAACAAGTAATCTGTCGGTCTAAAACAAAAGTAATTACAGGCACACGGCCTGTAATGATAAACATTATATGTTCGCGCATGTAGTGATTTATCTCACATAGTCTGGGGGCGAGGTTCCGCAAGGGGCCTCGCCCTTAGGCTTTTTATAGGTGCTGGGCTATTGACATTGGAGAACGATTCCTCTATAATTAGGGTGCAGACCAGTTAAAGATGCATGAACTGGAAAATCATGGAAACTCAAAAATGCAAAAACTGCCCGTTTTGAGATGCCGCAGAAGGCGAAAATGACGCCGGAATATAAGAAAAATGATGTATCTGCATTGTTTTTGAGAGAACGGATAAAAACGTCGGATTGCATCAGAATGCGTTAGAAAGTGTCGGACCGCCCGCCCCAGCATGAAAAGGCCGAAGCGGGCGGTCCGTTTTTATCTTTTGTGTTCTGGAAGTTCTGGCGCTTGACAATCCGCGCACGGCTGTCTATAATAAAGATAAGGAAAGGCGCTGGCTGCACAGTGGTCAGCTCCCGTTCTGGATGTCAGATTTTATAAGAAAAAATGACCGCTCAGGTTGGGAAGTCTGGGGCGGTCATTTTTCTTGTCATTTTTTAGAATAGTGCTTTGCCCGAGGTTTGTCTCGAAAGACATCCCTCGAGATCATCCATGTCACATTGATGACACCGATGATGACTGTAGCCAGAAGGTTCAGTGCGGAAAAAACAATATTCAAAATATCCATAATGGATTTCCTCCTTTAGGTATCTCATGTAGAAACATTCGAACCGTCCGGAGGACGACAGAAATTGAACTTCCTCCGGACTTGACATCAGGAGGGAGCATGACCGCTGCACTTGCAGGACAGCGCCTTTCTGCTAAGAGAATACCATAAAAACCGACAAAAAGCAACGCCGCACGATGCATATCCGCGCGCGGCGCCGGAAGCAGAATTTGAGAAGCTAGGATAGCTATATTCTTGTGCTTGACAATCCACGTACGGCTGTCTATAATAAAGATAAGGAAAGGCGCTGACCGTGCAAACGGCTAGCTCCTCACCAGTCAAGCATTACAAAAGTAATGACCGCCACCGGTTGGAAGCGTTGGGCGGTCATTTCTTTTTGTGCTTTTTCCTTTGTATTCTTGTGCTTGACAATCCACGTACGACTGTCTATAATAAAGATAAGGAAAGGCGCTATCCGTGCAAACGGCTAGCTCCTCACCAGTTTAAGTCGCTACAAAAAGTAATGACCGCCACCGAGTTGGGGAACTGTGGGCGGTCATTTCTTTTTGTGCTTTTTCCTTTTGCTGCCATAAGAATCATCCTTTTTCCGGTCGTCCATCAAGTGTACGACACTTACGAGAAGTGCCAACAGTGCGATGATCGTCTGGAAAAGCAATAGAATTTCCGATGTAGTCATAAGGCATCCCTCCCTTCGCTGTGAGCGTCGGGAGCAGAACTCCAAAAAGTTGCCCTCCCGCGCTTGCTTTGCTCCGAAGAGCAAGACAGCGAGACCGGTGAGGAGCAATAGCCGCCTGCGTTTGGTTGGACAGCGCCTTTCTGCTAAGAGGATACCATAAAAACCGACAAAAAGCAACGCCGCACGATGCATATCCGCGCGGCGCTGGAAGCGGAATTTGAGAAGGCAGGATAGCTATTCTTGTGCTTGACAATCCGCGCGCGGCTGTCTATAATAAAGATAAGGAAAGGCGCTGGCTGCACAGTGGTCAGCTCCCTCTCTCAGTGTCACATTTTGAGAAACATGACCGCCGGAGTTTGGAAGACTATAGGGGCGGTCATTTTTCTTGCCATTTTATTTTTTGATATAGTGTTTTGCGTGATGCATATCCCGAAAAAAGACTTGGGCAATCGTCCAAGTGATTTTGGCAGTGCCAAGGATGACAGTGGCCAGAAGGCCGAGCAGAGCAATAACAGTATTCAAAATTTCCATAGTGGAATCCTCCCTTAGATTTTCATGTAGAAACATTCGAACCGTCAGGAGGATGACAAAAAATTGAACTTCCTCCTGACGCGGCACAATGTGACGCGAGGGAGGGAGCATGACCGCTGCACTTGCAGGACAGCGCCTTTCTGCTAAGAGGATACCATAAAAACCGACAAAAAGCAACGCCGCACGATGCATATCCGCGCGGCGCTGGAAGCGGAATTTGAAAAGCAGTATGATAACAGAAAAGCTCCGGGGACCAACAGTTTCCCGGAGCTTTTGTATTATTTTTGAGGAAAATTACTTCTCGTTCTTGATTTTGGAAGCCGGCATCTTCTTCATGGCGGCAGAATCCAGAGCGTGGGGCAGCTGGGCGCCATAGGACTGAATGCTGTCCTGCAGCTCGCCGCTCTTCATGTCGGAGAGGGCCTGTGTGCGGAGGCTGTCCAAAGTGTCAGCGTCCAGCGGGTCGAGACGGACGAGCATCATCAGCGCATAGCTGGAATACTGCACGGCAGCGGCCTCGCCGGGTTTGAGGGCGCGGACAGCATCGGCGGTGCCTTCCTCGGAGAAGGTGGCGTCGATGTTGTCAGAACCCAGCAGAGCAGTGGAGAGAGAAGAAGCGTCGGAAGAGGGCTCGCCATCCAGCACCGCGTAGATGTCGGGCAGGGCAGCGGCGACGGCGGCGCTGAAAGCGGAGGTCTGGGCGCTGGCTCCATCGGGGGTGGCAGCGTTGCAGCTCTCGGCGGCGGTCTGGGCCAGCTCAAGCATCTGGGCGCTCTGGTCGTCATCAGCAAAAGCGAAGGTGCTGGTGTTGTAGAGCGGCACGACCACATAGCGGATGTAGACCATCTCGTCCTCGAGGTGGCTGGTCAGCTCTGCGTCAGAGACGGGGGTCTCGCCGTCGGTGCCGTAGCACTTCTCGAGCAGGTCGTTGCTCTTGATGAGGATGCGCTCGAACCGCTTGAGGGTGTCGAGGCCGATGCCGTTGGCCTTATAGAGGTCGCCGTTCTGCTCCATCAGCTGGGAGGCATAGCTGTCGGCCTGTGCCTCCTCGTCGGGGGTCAGCACGCCGCCCAGCGCGTCGAAGCGGGTCTCGATGGCGGCGTAGGACTCGAGGTTCTCGAGGGTCTTCTGGGCCACATAGTCGCTGACCACGGCGGTCTCGCCGGTGGCATCATCGACGGTGATGGTGGCCTTGAGGAAGCTGGACACCTTGGTGGCGTCCTGGTCGTCGGAAGCGAGGTCGGCGGCGGTCTGGTAGGCATCGAACTGGGCCAGCAGATAGAGGCCGGAAGAAATGTCCACCTCACCGATGGTGCCTACGGAATCTGGGGTGGAGAGGCTGCAGCCCACGAGGCCGACGGCCAGAGCGAGGGCGCAGACGAGCGCGATGAGTTTCTTTTTCATAAGTGTACTCCTAGTGAATTTATTTTTTGCCGGTGTTTTCCTCCGGCGGGGCGGCAAGGATGTCTGCCATCGCCTTGAGGATGCTTTGCAGCAGTTCCAGCGGCTTTTCGTCGGGTTGGAGAGTCACCGAGAGGTAGGGCTTGGTGCCGGCTCCTGCCGTCACCCGGCCATTGAAAGCGATGAGCAGGCCGCGAATCATGGCCACGTCCAGCGTCTCCACCTGTAACAGCAGGGTGTCCTTTTTCTGGGTGACTTCGTAGACGCCCACAGCGGTGGCCTGTACGCGCACCAGCGAGACGTTCACGAGGTCGCTGACAGAGGGCGGCGGGTCGCCGTAGCGGTCGATGAGTTCGTCCAGCACGTCGGCGGCGTCTTCGGGGGTCTGGATGGCGGCGATGCGCTTGTAGGCCTCGATGCGGCCCGGGCCGTCGGCGATATACTTCTCGGGGATGAAGGCGTCCACCCGCAGGTCCACGAGGCACTCGCTCTTGTCCCGCTGGAGGGGTTCGCCCTTGGCCCGGGCGATGGCCTGTCCCAGCATCTTGACATAGAGGTCGTAGCCCACGGCCTCCATGTGGCCGTGCTGGCTGTGGCCCAGCAGACTGCCTGCGCCGCGAATTTGTAAGTCGCGCATGGCGATGCGGAAGCCGGAGCCGAAGGCTGTGAACTCCCGGATGGCGGAAAGCCGCTTCTGGGCGATGTCGGTGAGGGTCTTGTCCCGCCGGAAGGTGAAGTAGGCGTAGGCTTTCCGGCCAGAGCGGCCCACACGGCCTCTGATCTGGTACAGCTGGGCGAGGCCCATCCGGTCGGCATCCTCGATGATGAGGGTGTTGCAGTTGCGCACGTCGATGCCCGTCTCGATGAGGGTGGTGCAGACGAGGATGTCGATCTCGCCGTTCAGCAGATGCTGCCAGACGGGGTTCAGCTCTTCCTCGGTCATCTTGCCGTGGGCGATGCCCACCCGCGCTCCCGGCACCATCTGGCTGACGTGGGCGGCGCAGGACTCGATGTTGTCCACCCGGTTGTGCAGGTAGTAGACCTGACCGCCCCGGGCCAGCTCCTTCTTCATGGCTCCGGCGAGGATGACGTCATTGTATTCCAACACGAATGTCTCCACCGGCTGGCGCTCGATGGGCGGCTGCTCGATGGTGGAGAGGTCGCGGATGCCGCTCATGGCCATGTTCAGGGTGCGGGGGATGGGGGTGGCCGAGAGGGTCAGCATGTCCACGCCGATAAAGTTCTCTTTCAGCTTCTCCTTGTGCTTGACGCCGAAACGCTGCTCCTCGTCGATGATGACAAGGCCCAGATCGTGGAACCGGACGTCCTTGGAGAGCAGGCGGTGGGTGCCGATGACGATGTCCACACTGCCGGCCTGCAGGCCCCGCAGGGTCTCTTTCTGCTGTTTGGCGGTGCGGAAGCGGGAGAGCAGCCCGACTTTCACCGGGAACGCCTCCATGCGGGAGATGATACTGTTGTAGTGCTGCCACGCCAGCAGGGTGGTGGGGGCCAGAATGGCGCACTGCTTGCCGCCCATGACGCACTTGAAGGCCGCGCGGAAGGCGACCTCTGTTTTGCCGACGCCCACGTCGCCGCAGAGCAGGCGGTCCATAGGCCAGCCCTTTTCCATGTCCTTCTTGATCTCGGCGGTGGCGGTGAGCTGGTCGTCCGTCTCGTCGTACTCGAAGCGGGACTCGAAATCGCTCTGCCAATCACCGTCGGCGGGAAAGGCGTAGCCCGTGGCCTGACGGCGGCGGGCGTAGAGCTCGATAAGCTCCTGCGCCATCTCTTCGGTGGCCTTTTTGACCTTGGCGCGGGTGCGCTGCCACTCGGTGCCGCCCAGCTTTGCAAGCTTCACCTTTTCCTCGTCGCCGGGGGCGGTGTAGCGGCTCAGCAGATCGAGCTGAGTGACCGGCACATACAGCACGTCGGAGCCGGAATACTGGATCTTCAGGTAATCTTTTATCGCGCCCTGCACCTCGAGACGCTGGATGCCCGCATACATACCGATGCCGTGGCTCTGATGCACCACATAGTCGCCGGGCTTGATGTCCGAGAGGCTGGACAGGGCGTTTTTGTTCTTCTTGCGCTTTTTGTTCTCGGTGGCCTCGTCGTCCAGACCGTGACGCCGGGACGAGATGACCGCCACGCGGGCGAACGGGAAGGTGCAGCCCGCCGTGAGGTGGCCGGGCAGTACCTGAACCAGACCTTTCGCGGGCCGGACGTCCCGGCTCATGCTGACGGCATAGCCCTTGTCAGCCAAATCGCGGGTAAGGGCCGCTGCGCCCTTGGGCGTGCCGGCGAAAAGGGTCACGGCGTACCCCTGCTGGACCAGCGGGTCGAGGTCTTCCCGCAGGGAAGCGAGGTCGCCGCCCCAGTTGGGAGCAGCGAACGCCTCGGCGTTGATGAGGTCTTTCAGTTTGAACTCGTTCATGCCGCGCAGGAAGTTCTCGCAGAGCAGGGTGCTCTGGTCCTGCGCCGCAATGGCGAGGTCGTCCATCGTCTGGTAGAGCACATCGAGGCCGGGGCAGATAACGCCCTCCTCGAGCAGGCCGGTCAGCTCTTCGCTGCGGCGGAACTCGGTGGCCTTCTGGGCGTCCCGGATGCCGCCCACCTCGTCGAGGATGAAGATGGGGCTGCTCAGGTGGTCCAGCAGGGTGGCGGGCGTCTTGTACCGCAGACCGTAGTATTTGTCCATAGCCTCGGGCATGACGCCGCTGTCCAGCTGGGCGAGGTCGGACTCCATGGCCTTTTCGAGGGCGGTGCGGCGCTTGCCGCGGGCTTTCTTCTGGGCGGCGCGGAGGGCCTCCGCCGTGTCGGCGGTGCTGCCGAACAGCACCTCACGGGCGGGGGAAAGATAGATTTTTTCCAGCGCACCGTCCCGCCGCTGGGTGAGCAGGTCGAAGGAGGCGAGAGAGTCTATCTCGTCGTCCCAGTACTCCACACGGGCGGGCTGGCGCATATCGGGGGCGTAGATGTCCACGATGTCGCCCCGGACGCTGAACTGTCCCGGGCCGTCCACCTGACTTCGCCGCACGTATCCGGCGGCGAAGAGCCGCTCCACCAGCGCTTCGCGGTTGTAGACCATGCCGGGCTTGAGGGTGAGGGTGTTCTTCTGGAACTCATCCTGCGGCACAGTGTATTGGAGCAGGGCTTCGGCGGGGACGCAGACGGCGTTCAGCCGTCCGCCCGCCAGTGCGCCCAGCACCGACAGACGCCGGTACTCGTACTCGCGGCCCGCGCCCTCGACGGGGCGGAGCATGAAGTCCCGGGGCGGGAACACCGCCGCCGAGAGCCCCAGCGTCTTGAGGTCATCGGCAAAATGGGTGGCTTCGGCCTCGCCGGGCGTGACGACGCAGAGGATGTGGCCCGTGTCCTTCTGGAGCGCGGCGTAGAGCAATGCCCGGCCTGCCGGAGGCAGGCCGAACAGCGCCGCCGGGCCGGGGGAGGCGAGGCTGGCCGCTATCTTCTGATATTCAGGGGTGTTTTTCAGGAGCGCTTCGTACATGGTGGACCTCCTTTCAGCCCTCTCAGTCATCGCTGCGCGATGCCAGCTCTCCCATGGGGAGAGCCACTGGCGTGTCGGTCAGGCTTTTGCGAGACAAGAGAGGGTCCTTTTATCGGGAACGGTAGTGCCCTGCTGCCGAGGACAGCAACAGCTTGACAAGGTGCATTGTCCACAAGACATCTGCCCCCGCAAGCAAGGCCCGGCATTCTGCGGATGCGCAGGCTTTCAGCAGGCGGTACAAAGCGGCCCGGCCTGCTAAGGGCTCCCCCTCTGAGGAAAGACTTCCCCCGGCCGGGGGAAGATGTCGCGTAAGCGACAAAAAGGGGAATCTGGCGCGTCAGCGCCTGAGAGGGATTACCCGTTATACTTGCTCTGCGCCAGACCCAGCTTGCCGTCCATGATGAGCTTTGCGGCGGCTGCGATGTCGGGGCAGCGGTCGGCGAGGGCCTTGGCGTCGTCGGGCGGGAACTTGCCCAGCACCCAGTCGGCGAGGTCGTAGTCCGGGCGGGGCTTTGCGCCCACCCCGATGCGGATGCGGGGGAAGTTTTCGCCGCCGAGGCGGGCGATGATGCTCTTGAGGCCGTTGTGGCCGCCTGCCGAGCCGGAGGGCCGGATGCGCAGCTTGCCGGGGCTTTGGGTGATGTCGTCGCAGAGGACGATGACGTGGTCGGCGGGGATCTTGAAGAAGCCCGCCAGCGGGCCGATGGAGTCGCCCGAGAGGTTCATATAAGTCAGGGGCTTCAGGAGCACGACCTTGTGGCCGTCCACCTCGCCCTGCCCCCACAGACCCTGAAACTTGGTCTTGGAGACGGAGATGCCCCACTTGCCGGCCAGATAGTCCAGCGCGGCAAAGCCTGCGTTGTGACGGGTGCCGTCGTATTTCGGCTCCGGATTGCCGAGGCCGGCAATGAGCCAGATGTCATTGGTGTTCATATGATATATTCTGCCTTTTTTACGTTGGATCTGTTTTCGAACAATATGTTATTATAACATACGCGCGCGCAAAAAGATACACAAAAAACATAAAATGCCCCGGCGCACGGATGCGGAACGTGCGCCGGGGCAGATGGAAAGCGCTGGATGCGGAACCGGCGCTCTGGGCAGAGTCGGAGGGGGAACAAAAACGGAAACCTTAGCCCTGCTCCTGTTCCAGTTTCTGCTTCTTTATAATGTACGCCTCCATTTTCGGCTCAGCCCAGCCGTCGAGGTTGGTCTGACGCTCCCGGGCGATGCCAAGAGCCTGCGGGGGGACGTCCTTGGTGATGGTGCTGCCGGCGGCGGTGTAGGCCCCGTCGCCGATGGTGACGGGGGCGACAAGGTTGGTGTTGCAGCCGATGAAGCAGTAGTCGCCGATCTGAGTGCGGAACTTGTCCTTGCCGTCGTAGTTGCAGGTGACGGTGCCGCAGCCGAAGTTGCAGTACTTGCCTACATCGCTGTCGCCGATGTAGGTCAGGTGGCTGACGGTATTGCCCCGGGCGAAGCTGGAGTTCTTCGTCTCGACATAAGCGCCCAGATGCACGCCGTAGCCGGTGACGGTGTTGATGCGCACATGGGTGAAGGGGCCGATGTTGTTGTGGGGGCCGAGGTGGCTGCTGTAGACCTGGCTGGCGTTGACGGTGGTGCCTTCGTCCACGGTGCTGTCCTCGATGAGGGTGTTGGGGCCGATGACGCAGCCTGCGCCGATGGTGGTCTTGCCGCGCAGGATGGTGCCTGCGAGGATGACGGCTCCCGGGGCAATGACTACTTCAGAGCCGATCTCCACATTGCGGCTGCGGATGTCCACGCCGTTTGCAATGTGGCGCAGCAGCACCTCTTCGCGCTGGGCCTCGGCAGCGTCGAGCTTTGCCTTTGCGGCAGCCAGTGCGGATGTATCAATATTCTGCATAGAGAAAAACCTCCTCCAAAACCGCCTCTCGCAGAAGCTGTGCAGACCCCTGCGGAAGAGAAAATGTTGTATCCAAGATAGAAGAAATTCGGAAAGATGGAAGACAAACAAGAACGGCAGCGAGTTTAATGGATAGAAAGTTGTATCCAACTGCCCAAAAACGGCATCAGAACTCGAAAATCCTCTTCAAATCTTTCCCATTTTATATTACCCAAAAAGTGAGTAAAATGCAAGGGTTTGCACAAAAAATATCAAACAAATTCGGTGATTTGCCCGATGGAATAGACGTGAAATTCTGGTATAATAGTTTAGCATTCACAGAGAAATGTTTATCGTATGACAAGACAGAGCAACGATAAGACCGCCGTGCTTCACGCCGGGGGCCATCATTTGGGAGGTAAACACGCATGAGCAAAAAGTATCTGTACTACTTCAGCGAAGGCAACGATGCCTTTGGCGGCGACAAGGTCACCATGAAGAACATTCTGGGCGGCAAGGGCGCTGGTCTGGCTGAGATGACTGCAGCCGGTATGCCGGTGCCGCAGGGCTTCACCATCACCACCGAGGCCTGCACCCAGTATTACGCAGACGGCCGTCAGATCAACGACGAGATCACCGCTGACATCTTCGAGCACGTCAAGGGCCTCGAGAAGATCACCGGCAAGACCTTCGGCGACAACGAGAACCCGCTGCTGGTCTCCGTCCGTTCCGGCGCACGTCAGTCCATGCCCGGCATGATGGACACCATCCTGAACCTCGGCCTGAACGACGAGGCAGTCGAGGGTCTGGCCAAGAAGACCAACAACGCCCGTTTCGCATACGACTGCTACCGCCGCTTCGTGCAGATGTTCGCCGACGTCGTCATGATGGTCCCGAAGAGCCTGTTCGAGGTCGAGATCGATAAGATGAAGGAAGCCAAGGGCGTCAAGAACGACGTTGACCTGACTGCTGACGACCTGAAGGAACTGGTCGGCACCTTCAAGAAGATCTATGAGGACAACGAGGGCAAGCCGTTCCCCCAGGACCCCAAGGACCAGCTCATCGAGGCTGTCAAGGCTGTCTTCCGCAGCTGGGACAACCCCCGTGCAAACGTCTACCGTAAGATGAACGAGATCCCCTACGAGTGGGGCACCGCTGTCAACGTCCAGCAGATGGCTTTCGGTAACTCCGGCGACCGCTCCGGCACCGGCGTTGCATTCACCCGTGACCCCGCCACCGGCGCTAAGAAGCTGATGGGCGAGTACCTGATCAATGCACAGGGCGAGGACGTCGTTGCTGGTGTCCGCACCCCGTCTCCCATCAGCCACCTGCACGAGCAGATGCCTGAGGTGTACGATCAGTTCGTTGAGATCGCAACCCGTCTGGAGAACTACTTCCGCGATATGCAGGATATGGAGTTCACCATTGAGGACGGCCACCTGTATATGCTGCAGACCCGTAACGGCAAGCGTACCGCTCAGGCTGCTCTGCAGATCGCATGTGACCTGGTGGACGAGGGCATGATCACCGAGCAGGAGGCTGTCCTGCGCGTGGAGCCCAAGCAGCTGGATACCCTGCTGCATCCCCAGTTCGACGCAGCTGCCCTGAAGGCTGCTGAGGTCGTCGGCAAGGGTCTGGCAGCTTCTCCCGGTTCTGCCTGCGGCCAGATCGTCTTCACCGCCGAGGAGGCTGAGGAGATGGTCAAGTCCGGCAAGATGAAGAAGGTCGTTCTGGTCCGTCTGGAGACCTCTCCCGAGGACATCGTCGGTATGCAGGTGTCTCAGGGCATCCTGACCGTCCGCGGCGGCATGACCAGCCACGCAGCCGTTGTTGCTCGTGGTATGGGTACCTGCTGTGTCTCCGGCTGCGGCAACGACAACGACGTGAAGATCGACGAAGAGGCTAAGACCTTCGAGATCAACGGCCACAAGTTCGTCGAGGGCGACTGGATCTCCATCGACGGCTCCACTGGTAACATCTACGGTGAGCAGGTCGCTACCGTCGCCGCCACCGGCAACAAGAACTTCAACCGCTTCATGGGCTGGGCAGACGCCGCTCGTCAGCTGCTGGTCATGACCAACGCCGATAACCCGCGCGACGCACAGCAGGCAGTTGACCTGGGTGCTGAGGGCATCGGCCTCTGCCGTACCGAGCATATGTTCTTTGCTGAGGACCGCATCAAGGCTGTCCGTGAGATGATCTGCGCACGTACCGTGGAAGAGCGCGAGGCTGCTCTGGCCAAGGTCGAGCCGTTCCAGCAGGGTGACTTCGAGGCGATGTACCGCATCATGGGTGAGCGCCCGATGACCATCCGTTATCTGGACCCGCCTCTCCACGAGTTCCTGCCCAGCAAGGACGAGGACATCAAGGAGCTGGCTGCCGACATGGGTATGACCTTCGATGACCTGAAGAACGTCGTTGCTTCTCTGCACGAGTTCAACCCCATGATGGGCCATCGTGGCTGCCGTCTGGCTGTCACCTACCCCGAGATCGCAGCAATGCAGACCCGCGCTGTCATCAAGGCAGCTCTGAACGTCTCTGCTGAGACCGGCTACGTCATCACCCCGCACATCATGATCCCGCTGGTCGGCGAGGTCAAGGAGCTGAAGTTCGTCAAGGACGTTGTCGTCAAGGTCGCAGACGAGCTCATCAAGGCTTCCGGTGTTGACATGAAGTATCTGGTCGGTACCATGATCGAGATCCCCCGTGCAGCTCTGACTGCCGGCGAGATCGCCAAGGAAGCTGACTTCTTCAGCTTCGGCACCAACGACCTGACCCAGATGACCTTCGGCTTCAGCCGTGACGATGCTGCCAAGTTCCTGGGCGCTTACTACGAGAACAAGATCTACGAGAGCGATCCGTTCCAGCATCTGGATCAGGTCGGCGTCGGCAAGCTGGTCAAGATGGCTGCACATGACGGCCGTGAGACCCGTCCCGACCTGGGTCTGGGCATCTGCGGCGAGCACGGCGGTGATCCTTCCAGCGTCGAGTTCTGCCACAATGTTGGTCTGGACTACGTCAGCTGCTCTCCCTTCCGTGTGCCTATCGCACGTCTGGCTGCTGCTCAGGCTGCTATCAAAAATCCCAGAAAGTAAGATTGTTGCATGAAGATGCACTAATCCTGCAAAACATGGGAAGATAAGCGTATGATAAACCCTCCCCGGTGAAACTGAATGGTTTTGCCGGGGAGGGTTTTGGTTTAGTCAAGAATTCAATGAATTGAGGATATATAAATGACGGAGCAAGAAAGACAGGGAGGCTGGCAGTTTCAGCCGATTCCTGATGTGGACTGCATAAAATTGACTGGACTTGCCCGGAATACCTATTATGAATATAAGCGTAAGATTCGGGAGGACGCTGAAATGAAGGATTGACTTTTATGTAGAAGAAGCCGCTGCAAAAGCGGACAGAAGGAACACGGGACATTCAAAACGAGAATGCCGTGTTCCTTTTTTGTTGCTTGTGGAGGATGGACAACCATACCGTCCAGCCAAATCCGTATAATGAGAGCAGAAAAGTTGATAGAAACATAAGACAGAAGGAGAAGGGCGTATGAAAAAATTTTTGATGGTGCTGTTGAGCATTGCATTTGTGCTGAATCTTGCGATTGTGATTGGGCTGATTGGCGGATATGGTTCGCCACGCCGGGCGCTTTACACCATCACAGATGAACTGATGAACAGCGCCTATCGCTTCAAAAGAGGTTGGCAATTTAAGAATAGTCTACCTTGACTTTTTAGGAGATGGACAGGCAATCTGTCCATCTTTTTTTGTATACTGGGGTTGTGCAAAAGAGACAAAAATTTTTTTGTAATTCCGTGAAACGACAAAACTTCACACAAAGAATTGCAGCGATAGTTGTGTTGTGTTACAATGAGCAGAGAAGGAGAATGAACTGTGCGTAATAGTAGATTGGACCGTATACTCTATATCCAGCAGGTGCTGGTACAGGGCGGTGTGCTGAACAAACAGCAGATGGCTGACCGCTTCGGTGTCAGTGAGAAAACCATCCAGCGCGATCTTGACACCCTGCGCAATCATTTTGCAGACAGCGAGCCGCGCCGAGAGATCTTATACAACTCCGCAAAGGGCGGCTATCTGCTGGATGACACGCTTTCCCGCTTCCTCACCAGCAGCGAGATTCTGGCAGTGTGCAAGATCCTGCTGGAAAGCCGCTCCATGGTCAAGGAGGAGATGTTCCCCATTCTGGACAAGCTGGTGCAGGTGTGCACCCCGCTGGACCGATTGAATCAGGTCAAAGACCTCATCAGCAACGAATGCTTCCATTACGTTGAGCCGCAGCATGGACGGAAGTTTATCGAGAGTCTGTGGGAGATCGGCACGGCAGTAGAAAATCACAATGTTATGGAAATTACCTACTGCCGCACCCACGACGGCGAGACTCGTGTGCGCACCATTGAGCCGGTGGGCATCCTGTTCAGCGAGTATTATTTCTATCTGGCGGCGTTCATCGAAGGCATCGACAAGGATAAGCATTTCCAGAATCCGCAGGATAACTCCCCGACGATTTACCGCATCGACCGCATTCAGAACTATAAGACCCTCGACCGACACTTTGCACAGCGGTACACCGACCGCTTTCAGGAGGGCGAGATGCGCAAGCGCATCCAGTTTATGTACGGCGGCGAGTTGCAGACCATCCGGTTCGAGTATACCGGGCCAAGTCTGGAATCTGTACTTGACCGTCTGCCCACTGCAAAGGTTTTGCAGGTAACGGAGAAGGGCTGGATCATAGAGGCTGAGGTGTTTGGCACAGGTATCCAAATGTGGGTGCGGAGTCAGGGAGACTATGTGCGGGTACTGGCAGAACAATAAACGCATTAGGAAAGGAGAAAAATAAAATGGCGGTGCCTTTTATCCTGCTGGGTGGTGCGGCGTTGGCCGGCATCACCGGTGCTGTAAAAAGTGTATCTGCTCACACAAAAAATGCAAACGCAAAGCAGATCGTTGCGGAGGCACAGAATATCTATGACGAGGCGCGGGAGATGCTGGAGGAACAAAGGACCTGCACAGCGGAATGCCTGAAACGGCTGGGAGCGCTCAAGGTAGATATCTGGTCGAAAGAAATGAATGATTTTATCCGTACGTTCAGAGCCTTCAAGAATGTCCGGATGGAAAGTGACGTGGCCGGGGATGAACGTCTGAAGCTCAAGTGTCAGGGAACAGAAAACCTGAAAAATATGGAAGTTGCTGCTTTGAAGGCAACGGAGATTGCGCGGGCAGGCGTTGCTTCTCTTGGCACTGGAGTGCTGGCAGGCATTGCCTCCTACGGCGGAGCGATGATGTTTGCATCTGCATCAACAGGCACGGCCATTGCAAGTCTGTCCGGCGTGGCAGCGACCAATGCAACGCTGGCATGGTTTGGCGGCGGTGCATTGACCGCAGGCGGTCTGGGCATGGCGGGCGGCACACTGGTTCTCGGCGGCATCGTTGTCGGGCCGGTATTGGCAGCCGCAGGCCTTATCATGAATGCCAAGGCGGATGAAAATCTGGCCAGTGCAGAAGTCACGGCGGCGCAGGCCGAAACGGCGGTGGAAAAGATGGCTGTTATGACAGATTTTATGAAAAAGACTGCAAGTATTGCAGAAAATTATTCGGACTTTCTGGTACGCTTTCGCAGTGCATTTTATCCGGTAGTAAATGAGATGAAATATATGGAACAGCGCACCAGACAGAAGCAGAAAAGGATGCTGTACGATTCGGACGATGAGAAAATCGATTTCAACAGCCTGACCGAAGCAGAGCAGAAAAAGATTCATCAGGCATGGCTTATGGCACAAATTATGTGTTCAGTACTGTCAGAACCGCTTCTGACACCGGCCGGGGAACTGGCTTCGGAAGCACAGACAACTCTGCAGAACGCAAGGAATGTGTATCCGGCATTCGCACAGGGAAGGTACGGCTTCTGATGCGCCTGTAAAGGAGAAAGAAGGATCGAGCTGTGAGAAGCAGGGAAGAAAAAAATCTGGAAGGTCAGGCTGGTGCATTTGTGGGCAATGCGGCCTCCCAGAATGTACAAATTGGAACCGATACGGCCATTGACTCTATGAGGGAGCTTTTGTACAAGGCAGGAAAGATTTCAAAAGTGGGCTTTGAGCAGTCCAAGGGAAATCTGTTTGAGTACATTGAGGCAGCAAAGCTGCAAACGAATATGGCAAACTGCGGCGAACGCTTTGACCGGAACCCAGTGACGGATCTGGCGGCAGGTCGGGGAGGATACGGCGGGCATACGGCACCGGATGACTTCCGTATGCAGAGGAATGGCCGAATCGTAGGGCAAGGACAGGCAAAATACAATAACAGTGCCTGGCGAGCTGCGCAGAATTTTGTAGATCCGAAGTATACGGATATGCAACGCATTGCACCAACAGACCAGATGGCAGACATTGAGAGCTGCCTGCACAAAATGGCTGAAAACGGTGAGATTTCAAAAACGGCCTACGAGAATGCGGTATCCAACTTGATGAAGAAGGGCTTGACAGATCCGTCCACTGGCATTGCATCAGGAGGCACAACAACTGCGGAGCTGCAAAAGCTGCGTGGCACAGATGGCAGAGTTTCTCAACAAGCGGTTCGGCAGTATGCGGCTCGCTTTGAAGGAAAGCAGCTGGCGCGGGAGGTCGGTACAGCGGCATCGAATATGGCGGTGGCAACCGGTGTTATCACAGCCATTGTGTCCGGTACACAGAATTTGTTTGAGGTGCTGCGGGATCGCAAAACGCTCGACAATGCGTTGGAAGAGGTAAAAGCGGATGCCGTCAGCGGTGCACTGCGCGGTGGCGAGACCGGCGTGCTTAGCACGGTGATTCGCTTTGGAGGCCGGAAAGTGGCACTTCCGGTGCTTTCGGATTCAACCGCAGCAACAGTCATGGCGGGCGGGCTGATAGATGGAGGCGCAGCACTTTATTCCTACGCAAAAGGAGAAATCACCGGGCAGCAGTTGCAGGGGGCTTTGGCAGATACGACGGTAAAGTCGGTCGCAACGGTCTATTTTACCAAAGCGCTCGGACTGGTGGTCGGCACGGCAAATCCGTTTGTCCCGATGGCGGTCTATACGGCAGCAGCTTATGTGGTGTCCTGCACACGCGCTATTGTGGAGCAGGCAGAGCTGAATGCGGCAGAGTACGATCGGATGACGGCATTGCTGAAGGAATCAACGCGGTTGGAACAGGAATATCACCGTCAACTGATGGATTTTATGAAGCAATATGAACAGCAGCAGCGTACCCGACTGAACAGCCTGCTGGATGCCTTCGCGTACCTTGCGGATGATGATACCAACTACGAGCGTGCGGTATATGCCATTTTGAAATATGCAGACCAGACAGGTCTTGCACTGCAGCATAGAGATTTTGACGCGTTCCGCGCAGCAATGTGCTCCGAGGAAGAATTTGTTTTGCGATGACATATGACATGAATAGTATAAAACATTCTGAAAGGAACGATGAATCGTGAAAGTGGAGAAAAAACAAAGTCGGGAAAGTGTTCTGGATAAGGCAAAGAAGCTGGCGATTTCAAAAGCGGTAGACCAATATGCAAAAAGTTACGAGGAAAAAACAGGCAAAACAGTGAATGCAGAGGCATTGAAGTCGATTTTTATACAACACGCAGATGTTGTGGAAAATGTGATGACAAAGGGAGGGCTTGAGGAAAAGGTAAAAACGGCGGTGGATACCGTTGATGTTGTGGAAAAGATGGCACGGACGCAGGATCTCGATGGAAATGTAGTACACACCAAGGATCTTATAAAGGCAAAAAGTGCGTTGCATGTGCTGTTCAGTCCTGACAGCATTGACAGTAGAGGCGATTTAAAGGAGGAAGGCAAGCAGGCCATGCAGGAACTGGTGGAAATGCATGACCTGACCAATCCGAAAAAATTGGGGGAATTTCTGGTACAGCTGCATATCGCACAGATCGAGCACTTCAACGAGCGTTTTGACTTGCTGGAAGATCTACATCTGAACGACTACAGCAGTCGGCTGATGGATGGCAAAACGTATCTGGAACGCTATAAAAGGGCACAGGATGAAACGAATCAAGTTTCCTACCTTGAAAAGGCGGACGATGCGTTTATCGGAGCAATCCACCGGTTTGAAGGTGCACTTCGTATTTATGTGAGCGATGTGAAAAAAATCGTGTGGGGTCCGCGTTTTATCCGGAGTATCAAGCTGAAAAAACTGGACGGAGACATGAAAAAAATCCGGGGTATGCTTGAGACTATGCAGGAATTGGTTGCGCTGGAAAACCTGGTCGGCCGCTGGAAAAAAGAACCGCAGGATGATATCCAGCGGGAATATCAGAATTTCTTTGATGAGGTGATCGGCGCGAATCTTCCACTTTTGCAGGATTACTGCAAGGATGAGGACGATGTGTTCTGGAAAGACATTGAAGAGAATGGCCGAACCATTCTTTTAATGGAATAAAAACGAATGGAACAAAAAAGTAAAGGAGTAGTTTAGTATGGGCAAAGGCAGAAATGGATTGGAAAACGAACAGAGCGCTCTGTTGGCAGCAGTGGTTGCTTTTGGGGGATTACTGTTGGGCGGCGGTGCAAAATTGGTGAATGAAAACCGTAGGGCAGCGAGCGCTACGCTCATTGATTCTAAAATCAGGGACAACGAGGCGAAAAAGAAGGAACTTTCCAAGGGCCTTGGTTGGTTGACCAACAGTGATGAAATCGAAAAAATCAATCAGGACAATGCCGAGCTTCGGGCAAAGAAGAAATAAATAAGACGACTTGAGATGATTTGACAGAAACTCTGCGTAAAAGGTCCACTGCACTTTCAGGTTATTACAATCCTGGTCGATTGCACATACAATACAAGTATCACTTCACAAAACGGAGGGTACTTGTATTATGGTGGACTACGCCGACATCGGAAAACGCATCCGTGCCTGCCGCCTTGCAAAGGGCATGACGCAGGAGCAGCTGGCCAATGAGGTCGGTGTGGTGGTCACGCACATCAGTCATATCGAAACAGGCAACTCCGTGCCCAGCCTGAAAACGCTGATCGACATCATCAACGCACTGGACTGTTCGGCAGATGAACTGTTGTGCATTGAGATCAAAAAGGCAAAGCCGGTGTTTGACAGCTGGATGACCGAACAGCTTGCAGATTGCTCTGCCGATGAAGCAAAAATCATCAAAGAAACGGTGGTCAGCCTGAAAAAATCGCTCCGGAAGGTGTACGGAAAGTCCTCTAAATACAGATATGACTAAAACTTCCCAAAACCTTAATGTCAGTCGATAGAAATTGAGTGCCTGCAAAAGCACCCATAAAGTAAACGAACCGCCTCGGTTTCCGAAAGAGGAAGCCGGGGCGGTTTTTTGCGCTCACAGAGGGGCAGATGAAAAAACGCAGTATGAATATATACCATATAAAAATGAATATATGCTAAAATTTCGGGAAAATACTTGCATTTTCATTAAAATGGGTGTATTATAACACCCGCCGACGAAATGCCGACAATCAACAAGAGAGGGATCGATACTATTATGTCTTTGAAGAAGAAAATTGCTGCGGCTTTCATCGCCTGTGCGATGACGCTTGCCGTGGTTCCTTCCGCCTTCGCCTGCACGGCACTCTATGTCGGCAGCGACCTCACCGAGGATGGCACCACCATGTTTGGCCGGATCGAGGATCTGGGCACCAACGATTACAACAAGCTGTTCAACATCAGCCCCGCCGGAAAGCACACCGCGGGCGAGGTGTACGAGGGCTGCTACGGCTTTACCTACACCTTCACCCACGACAGCTACCGCTACACCGCCCGCCGGGACGACAACGGTCTGGGTGTCTGCCCGGACTGCGACAGCACCCACGAGCACACCCCCTATGAGGAGGCTGGCACCAACGAGAAGGGCGTCATGGTCTCTGCCACCGAGTCTCTCTACGGCACCGACGCCGTGCTGAGCGTAGACCCCTATGTGGACAACGGCATTGAGGAAGCCGAGATCACCACGGTGCTGCTGAGCGAAGCTTCCACGGCCCGCGAGGGTGTTGCCCTGCTGACCTCCATCTACGACAACGCCGGTGCAGCCGGCGGCTCCGGCGTGTTCATTGCCGACCAGAACGAGACCTGGTTCGTGGAGAACCTGACGGGTCACACCTACCTTGCCCTGAAGCTCTCCTCCAGCGTGGTCTTCATGCAGCCCAACATCGCCGCTATGGGCAAGATCGATCTGGATGACACCGACCATGTGGTGGCCTCTGCCAACCTGATCTCCGTGGCCCAGAAGGCCGGTACCTTTGTGGGCGACGCCGCTGCCAATGTCATCGATCTGGATGCCTCCTACAACGGCGACATCGCATCGGACCGCATGGCAGCCGGCCTGAACTACCTGTACGGCACCGACACCTTTACGAAGGACAACTACAGCGAGACCGACTTTGCTATCAGCAACGTCGGCGAGAACGGTGCCATCGTCCCGGTCTACTCCAACATCCAGTTGACCAAGAAGTTCTCGGTGGAGGATTCGATCCACTTCTTTCAGACGGAGCCCATCGGCAAGACGGGCAATGTGGAGACTCATCTGTTCCAGGTGAGCGCCACCGGCGATCTGAACACCGCCATTACCGAGTGGACCGCTTTTGACGACGACGTGTACAACGCCTTCGTCCCTTACTATCCGATGCTGACCACCGACACCACAGATGTCTACAAGGTCTCGGTCCATAAGGTCACCCGTTCCGACGAGCAGCCCACCGAGGGCGTCTGGTATCAGGATGCCAAGGGCCGCTACTATACCTACCCGGACGACTGGACCGACTCCTTCTACGGCGTGCGTGACGCCCTCTCCAACCTGCTGACCTACGGCAGCAATGGCAATCAGGTCACCGCAAAGGATCGGGCAGCAGCCAAGGCCAGCTATGCCGCGCTCCAGCAGGAGATCATGGCCGACTACGCCGATATGAAGGCCGCCGTTGCCGCCGCCGACACGCTTGAGGCCAAGCAGGCTGCCGCCACCAACGCCAGCAATGCCATGAGCCAGAAGGTGTACAACACCACCCTGAAGATGTACAATAAGCTCCAGGCCAAGACGGCCGCCCGGGCATGGGTCAGCTCTCTGCTGCACTGAGGCTTTGCAGCGCCTGAGGCGTTTCCCATAAAACCGCAGCGCCCCCGGCTTCCATGACAGGAAGCCGGGGGCGTTTTACTTTTGGCAGTACATGGAAAAAACTTTTTACAGCATTTTCACGGTCATAGCCTCGCTGGTGAGGCCCTGTGCTGTGTTGCTATGGGCAGGGTCATCCAGCATATACCGCAGCACCAGAACTTCGCCTACATAGAGGAATGCTGCCTTGATGGGGATGCTGCCGGAGTCCAGCGGGCTTTCCTGTGCGCCGCAGAGAAGGACGACATCTGCGAGCAATGCGCCGGGGGAGTCCTCGTAATGGGTCAGGAGGATAATTTTTGCCCCGGCGGCCTTGGCGGTGCGCAGTGTCTCCATCATGTCGCGGGTCGCGCCGGAGTAGGAAACGAAGAGCACAACGTCGGCCTCGTTCATCAGACTGGCAGTCAGCAGCTGTAAATGGCTGTCGCCTGCGGTGCGGAACTTGGTGGAAAGGCTGGCGAAGCGGGCGCAGATGTCGTTTGCCAGGAGCATACTGCCGCCCTGTCCGAGGCAGAACACCTGTCTGGCCTCCTGCATCAGGTGTACGGCCTCGTCCACGGCCTCGGTAGAGAGGGCGTTCTGGGTGCCGTTGATGGCGGTGAGAAAGCGGGCGTATGCGTGCTCGCAGAGTTCTGCGGTGGTAGCACCGGGCTGAAGCTCCCTCTGGCTGGATGGTGTGCCGGTGGCGTTGGCCTGCGCCAGCGCAATGCGCATCTCATGGTAGCCGTCGAACCCCAAAGCCCGGCAGAACCGGAACACTGTCGCCTCGGCGACATTGCACTCCCGGGCCAGCGAGGAAATGGAGAGATACTGCGCTTCGTCCGCATGCTGCAGCAGGTAGTCGGCGACCGCGTGGCCGGATCTGGTCAGCTGGTCCTGTCGTTGATGCAGCAATTCCCAAAAATTTGTACCCATGGTCAAGCTCCTTCGAGCAGGCCGCAATGCCCGCACTATTCCTTATACCTTCTTTTGCCCCTTCCGCTGCACAGGGAAGGGGGCATCTTTATAAAAAGTATAAAAGAAGTTTGGCCGCTTGACAAGTGTGCCTTTCGCCATAATTCGGAAGAAAAAGCTGTGCAGAGCATCTAAAAATCGAGGAAAAGTAGGACTTATTACTGAAAATAAATTTCAAAACTGCGGAAGAAAAACGAAAATGATTTTCAAACCGAAAATGACAAACTACGCAGAAATGATTACAAAACGGCTACAACTGGCGGCAAAACTGGTGAAAGTGGCTAAAATTTGGCTGGTATCCCAGATATTTGTGCGGAATAGACAAGAAAACTTTCTGAAAATTGTGTATGCGACCGATGGACAAAATGAAAGAAGTTTTCTATAATAAGGCCAGCAAGAGCGGTCAGGAATGAAGGACCGCCGATATGATGATAGGTAAGGAGAACTTATTATGAAGAATGCCATTTCTCGTCGCTCCTTCTTGAAGGCCGTTGGTATTATGAGCGCAGCGGGTGCGCTGGCTGCCTGCGGCGGCAAGTCCGCTTCTACCAGCACGGCAGCTTCTACTGCTGCTTCCACTGCCGCTTCCGGCTCTGCATCCGGCGCAAGCATCAAGCTGTGGACATACCCCATCGGCGGCTGGGGCAAGGACGAGACCGTGCAGGAGCTGATCGCCAGCTTCAACGCAAAGTATCCTGACATCAAGGTGGCCGTCGAGTATCTGGACTATACCAACGGCGACGATCAGGTCAACACCGCCATCGAGGGCGGCAGCGCACCCGACCTCATCATGGAAGGCCCCGAGCGTCTGGTGGCCAACTGGGGCGCGAAGGGCGTCATGGCCCCGCTGAACGACCTGTGGACCGATGATGCCAAGAAGGACATCTACGAGTCCGTCAACTCCGCCTGCCACAACGACAAGGGCGACTACTACGAGTACCCCCTGTGCATGACCGCACACTGCATGGCCGTCAACATGACCAAGGTCAAGGAAGTGGGCGCTGACAAGTATCTCGACACCGATAAGCACACCTGGAGCACCGAAGGCTTCCTGAACACCGTTGACGCTCTGTACAAGGGCGGCTACGAGAACGTGGCAGCCATCTACTGCGGCGGTCAGGGCGGCGATCAGGGCACCCGTGCGATCATCAACAATATGTACGGCGGCACCTTCACCGACGACGCTCACACCAAGTACACTGCAGACTCTGCCGAGAACATCAAGGCCATCCAGACCCTGTACGACACCGACGGCATCAACTTCGACGCTTCCATCGCCGGCGGCGACGAGATCACTCTGTTCCGCAACGGCACGTTGCAGATGGCTTTCTGCTGGAACATCGCTCAGCAGCTGAACGCCGACAACAACGACGCCGGCCTGACCAACGACGGCGACGAGATCATGCCCATGGCATTCCCGACTGCAAGCGGCGACCCGAAGCTCTGCGGCGGCATCTGGGGCTTTGGCGTCTTCGATAATGGCGATGAGGCCAAGGTCAAGGCAGCCAAGACCTTCATTGAGTTCATCGCTGCTGACCCTGACCAGGTGAAGGACAGCGTTCTGGCTTCCACCTACTTCCCGGTCCGTGCCAGTGTGGGCGACATCTACGCCGACAATGCCATCATGAGCGAGTACACCAAGTTCATGGCCTATCTGGGCGACTACTACCAGATCACTCCGGGCTGGGCAACTGCCCGCACCGAGTGGTGGAACATGCTCCAGCGTGTAGGCACTGGTGAAGACGTTGCCACTTCCGTTGCAACCTTTGTCCAGAACGCCAATGCAGCCGCAGCTGCCGAAGCCTGAGCTTTTCCGCCTGAGGGCAAATAAGTAATGACTGCCCCTCCCTCGAACATCCCGGCGAGGGAGGGGCATTTTGTGTAAGACAAGCACCCAATCAGAACGAAAGGTCTGGTGATTTCTTTGGCTGCAAAGACTGCAAGCATCAAAGAGCCGAAGCGCAGCAGCGCACTGGTTCGGCAGGAGACCATCGCTTCCTACCTGTTCCTTCTGCCCAGCCTCATCTTTTTTCTCGGCTTCGTCATTTACCCCATGATACTCTGCGTGGTCACGAGCTTTTTTGACTCGACCATGAACCGTGCCGACGTCTTTGTGGGTTTTGCCAACTACGCAGAGCTGTTCGCAGACCCCATCTTCATCGGCGCTTTGCGCAACACCTTCATCATCGTGGTCGTTTCGGTGCCTGTGACCTGTGCGTTCTCGCTGTGGGTCAGCTCGGCCATCGTCGATTTGCCCGAGTGGGCCACCAGCCTCTTCCGCTGCGTGTTCTACCTGCCGGTCGTCACCGGCTCGGTGGCCGTCA
>OBLF01000991.1_pt1 | contig 26030 bp, 15 predicted proteins | sample 1519231 | NCBI WGS metagenome assembly OBLF01 (sample SAMEA2602895, study PRJEB22501) | metagenome | reverse complement strand
TGAGGATGGAGTACAGTTGGTGGATATGGTGTATCTGCAAAGGCAGTTATAAAGAAACTTCAAGTTTAACGAACAGGAGATGATGATCACATGAAAATCTTATATGAACTATCCTGGTTATGGGAAACGCTGGGCATTGCACTTGTGGCCGCGGCTGTTTGTGTGGCTTGCGCCACGCTGATCTGCAAGGCAGCGAAGAAGAAGTTCAACAAAAAGGTGCTGGCAGTCATAGGGGCTGCGGCATTTGTGGGCGCGATTCTGGCGGTCATTCTGATCGCCCGGACACCGATGCCGCTTTGATAGGACGGAGGATGGAATAATAGAAGCCCGGGGTCAGCCCCCGGGCAAACTTTCACCTGTGAGAAGTGTCAAGGTTTTCTAATCACCACATGAATATAAATTGACAAAAATGACTATAATGACTACGATGATTATAATGGTGATTAGGAAAACTACAGGAGGTGCCTTATGACATTTATTGAGAGCGAAACTATCGAACTCAAGTCTTCGGTTGTTGCAGACCTTTGCAAAGAGGTGATTGCCTTTGCTAACACAAGAGGCGGCACTCTTTACATTGGTGTTGAGGACAATGGTACGGTGATTGGTGTGGATAGTGCCGACCGTGTTACCTTGCAAATAAATAATATGGTTCGGGATTCCATCAAACCTGATATTACGATGTTTGTCCACTACGAGACACAGGTGATAAATGATAAACAAATTATCGCCGTGACCGTCCAGGAGGGTACAGACCGTCCCTATTATCTGGGCAGTAAGGGATTAAAGCCCAGCGGCGTGTATGTCCGCAATGGTACATCTACAGATCCTGCCTCTGATACCGCCATTCGAAAAATGATTAAAGAAACCGATGGCGACAGTTTTGAAACCATGCGCTCTTTGGAGCAGAATTTGTCATTTCAGGCAGCTGAAGCACAGTTTGCCAAGAGGAAGGTTCCCTATGATGCTGCTAAGATGCAGACTTTGGGAATGGTTTCCTCGGACGACATTTACTCCAATGTAGCGTTGCTTCTGTCCGAACAATGTCCGAGTACCATCAAGGCTGCAACCTTTGCCGGTGTTGATCAGAGCGTATTCCAAGATAGACGTGAGTTTACCGGTTCGTTGTTTCAGCAGATGGAGGATTTGTATGCCTATCTCGATCTGCACAATCAAACCAAGGCCACATTTGAGGGACTATACCGAACTGATACCAAAGATTATCCAGAGGACGCGCTGAGAGAAACATTGATGAATTCTCTGGTGCATAGAGATTATTCTTTTAGTGCCAGCACCCTTGTCAGTATCTATGATGATCGAATCGAATTCGTATCCGTGGGCGGTCTGCCTGCCGGAATCACTTTGGATGACATTATGCTAGGACTTTCCGTTTGCAGAAATCCGAAATTAGCAGCTATCTTCTATCGCTTACAGCTGATTGAAGCTTACGGAACCGGTATGCCCAAAATCATGAAAGCATACGCAGGCACAGGGGTAGAACCTAAAATTGAAGTGACAAACAACGCTTTCAAAATTACACTCCCCAATAGAAATGCCGTTAAGGCAACTGATAGCGTGCCTAATGAACGTAAATCCAATGAAGAAAAGATTCTGGACTTGATTGCCCAAAACGGCTATGTAGTGCGTAGCGATGTGGATCAACTGTTGGATGTCAGCCAAACAACGGCCAGCCGTATTCTAAAACGCATGGTTACAGACGGCTTGATCTATCAGGACGGAAGCGGCAGAAAAACAAAATACAGAAAAGGTTAATCGTTTGCAACAACTGGCTTAAAACCCAGGGGGCTGACCCCGGTCAAAACCCATCCAAAGGTTTGTCCTCTTATAGAAAAAGTTCATTTGATTTCTGAACGGAACAGGCTTTCTTGATAGCTGATGCCACAACAGAAACCGTTACCTTGTTAAGGCTGCGTGCATGAACAGGGCAGATTGAGACACATCTCATACAGGAAATGCACTTGGATTTATCGGTGACCTTGCCATTATCCTTGGAAATCGCCTGAGCAGGACACTTCTCCGCGCACAGACCGCAATTTGTGCAATGAGAATCAGCAGAGGGAACAAATCCACCGCTGGATTTTTTGTAAGGACGCTTGCCGGGAATGGCGGGAACTGCCAAGGAGCCGGATAGTGCTTTTTCAAAAATTTTGGTACCGAATGCAGAGAGTTGTTTGCAGTCTTCTGCATTGGGACGACCTACGGCATATTCGTGAATAATTGAATGTTCTGCAATGGCAGAAATGGCGGCAATCACCTGAAAGCCAGCGGCATTTGCAGTATCCTCCATTTGAACAAGCGTACTCCCATAGGCGCGATTCCCATATACTGCCACAAGAACGCACTTCGCGCGATTTCCATTGATCTGAGCAAAACGATCAATTGCCAACTGTGGGGCTACATCACCAAAAGACGGCATGGCGACAAGCACCAGGGAACCGGATTCAATGAAGAACGATGCGAAATCTGTGGAGGTAGAGGAAAGATCAATCGTCTGGACTTCCGGCCAGTTCTGAGTGATTGCAGCGGCGACTTTTTCGGTTCCGCCAGTGGGACTGAAAAGAATCTGATAGCATTTCATTATAAACACTCCTTTGATGTAAAAAATAGAGTTACAGCTTTGATATCAGTATAGCAATTGTGAGGTGTCGTGTCAATATTTACAGCAGGAGAGGACTATGTTAAAATGAAAGCGGGAGGGCAAAGATTATGCATGTCAGTAACAAATGTTCGATTGCAATTCACTGTTTGATCTTTATCCATGAATATGGAACAGAGAATAAAGTGACGAGCGAACTGCTGTCGCTTTCTACCGGCTGCAATCCGGTGACAATCAGGGGTATTCTCAGTGCGCTGAAAAAAAGCGGTGTTCTGTATGTGAAGTCCGGTACTGGCGGTGCGACTCTTGCAGCAGAACCCGAAGATATAACACTTTATCGGATTTGTACAGCAGTGGAACCGGATGCCATTGACAAAATGATCGGTATTCATTCGTCACCATCACCGTTTTGCCCTGTGGGCAGGAAGATTCAGTCAGTGCTGGATGATACCTACGAAGAGTTGAAAAAAGATGTGATTGCCAGCATGAAATCCATTACGCTGGATAAAATTCTTGCCGATTATCACGATAAACAGCAGAAAAATCAATGAAATATTTCTTTGAAGCCGGGATGGGAAGCGACAGTCCAAGCCCGGGGGCAGACCTCGGGCAAACTTCGGAAGCGATGAAGATGCTGGTGGAGAAATAAATGGAATAAGGATGAGCTGATAGCCCGGTGGGGTAGTGCCTTGTTGGTTTATTTTTTATGGAAGAATCCATGAAATTGTGATAGAATATATTTTAGGTTTTGTATACTTTTGACATATGCTCTCATGCTATTTTTATGAAGTCCGTTTTTATGGACACAATACTCAATCGGGACAGACTCCGGTCAAACTCTTGTAGACGTGATGGCATGCCACCTTCTGTTTTACATTTTCCGTAGATATCAAGAAAAAGGAAAAATTCCTGAAGTAATAAGCTACAATGTATAAGTAAAGCGGTCTCTGGAATGATCTGTATATTGTCAGTAGTTTACAGAAAGAAAAAGATCCCAGAGCATGCTCCGTGGAAATTTGTGTCCTCTGAGCCCCGGGTCAAACTCGTGTACGAGGTCTGATGGATCGCGGTTATGTACGAACCGGAACGGAGTGGAGATTTCCCGGTAAATAGAGAGGTACTTGAAAATAGAGAAATTATACCCATGGGCAGGTTGTTTTTAAGCAGGAGGCAGAGGCGATGGCAGTATCATATAACAAGTTGTTCAAGCTGTTGATAGACAAGAAAATGAAGAAGAAAGAGCTGTGCGAGCTTGCCGGAGTCAGCGCAAGTACTATTGGAAAAATGGGGCGTGGAGAACCTGTTTCCGTTGAAATGGTAGAAAGAGTTTGTCTTGCATTAGAATGCACTCCAAATGATGTTCTGGAGTTTTACCGAGATGATAAAAAGCAGTAAACCAAAGGAGAAAACGTGATGATAGATTTTGCGCCTGGCATGAGAACCATCATTCGTGACGAGGAATGGATGGTCAAAAAAGTTGAAACGAATAGTCTTGGAAACAAGACTTTATATTGCGTTGGTGTTTCTCCGTTGGTTAAGGATAGAGAAGCGATTTTCCTTACGGATTTGGAAAAAATTCAAATCGTTGATCCTGCGGAAGTTAAATTAGTTGCGGATGCTTCACCGTTCTACAAGCGAGCACTATTATATTTAGAAAGTCAATGGCGTCAGCAAATTCCTACTGATGCCAATTTACATATTGGCCATAAAGCGGCGATGGACTTGATGCCATATCAGCTTGATCCCGCAAAGCTTGCCCTGCAACGCCCGAGACAGAGAATTCTTATTGCGGACACCGTAGGTCTCGGTAAAACTTTGGAGGCAGGCATTTTGATGTCCGAGCTAATTGCTCGTGGCAAAGGTAAAAGAATACTGGTTGTTACCGTTAAGAGTATGATGACGCAGTTTCAGAAAGAAATGTGGAACCGCTTCACCATTCCTTTGGTGCGCCTTGATTCTAACCGGATTCAAAAGATTCGTGCCAACTTACCATCGAATTATAATCCGTTTTTCTATTATGATAAGACGATTGTATCCATCGACACTCTAAAGAGAGATGTTGAATACCGCACTCATCTGGAAAATGCATATTGGGACATTATTGTAATCGATGAAGCTCAGAACGTTGCAGAACGTGGAGATCATCAGGCGCAGCGTTCTCGTCTTGCAAAGCTGCTTGCAGATCGTAGCGACACAATGATAATGCTGTCAGCAACTCCTCATGACGGTAGAGCAAAGAGCTTTGCATCCTTGATGAATATGCTCGACCCGACTGCGATTGCAGACCCACAAAACTATACCCCGGAAGATATTAAGGGACTTTGCATTCGTCGTTTTAAGAAAGATGTCAAAGATCAAGTCAGTGGTTCGTTCTTAGAAAGAAAAATCACACTTGAGCGTTGCAATGCATCTGCAAAGGAAGAATATGCTTTTGATATTTTTGCTGAAATGCAATTGGAGATGGATTTGAGTAAAACCAAAGGTACAGGTCAGCTGTTTAAGACCAGCTTGGAAAAATCTTTGTTCTCCAGTCCGGCCGCTTGTATCAAGAGTATCGAAGCACGCTTGAAGAAACTTTATAAAAAGTATACCGCAGATGACATCAAAGATATTCGTCTGCTTGAAAACCTGAAAACTGCGCTGGAGGCAATTACTCCGGCAGATTTTACACGCTATCAGAAACTCCTTGATCTCCTCAAAAGTAAAGAACTTGGAATCCAGCAGATAGCGGTGACCGTGTTGTTATCTTTACTGAGCGTATCGAAACCATGAAGTATCTTGCCGAAAGACTTCGCCAAGATCTTGGACTGAAGGCAAACGCCATTCAGGAGATTTCCGGTGGGATGAGCGACGCTGAACAACAACGCATTGTTGAGGATTTTGGTCGAACGGAATCTCCGGTTCGTGTTTTGGTTGCATCAGATGTCGCATCTGAAGGCTTGAATCTGCACTATTTGAGTCATCGGTTGATTCATTTTGACATTCCTTGGTCTTTGATGGTGTTCCAACAAAGAAATGGTAGAATCGACAGATATGGCCAACAGAAGCGTCCTGATATTCGCTATATGCTCATTGAAAGTGATAACAAACGTATCAAGGGCGATATGCGCATCATCGAAATCTTGATTACTAAAGAGGAGCAGGCTCTGAAAAATATAGGCGATCCTTCTCTGTTGCTCGGTAAGTTTACCATCGAAGATGAAGAGCTTGTTGTAGCTGAAACCATCGAATCCGGTTCGGATTCAGATGTCTTTGAACAAACATTGGATGCTGGTGAAGATGACTTTGATCCATTTGAAGCGTTAATGGCCGCAGCTGGTAAAGAGGAAGATGAGGATGAGAAAAAATCGGAGATTGTTTCAGACGAAACCTTGTTCTCGGATATAGATTATTTGTATCAGGCACTCACATATCTAAATCAGACAGAGAATCATCCGGTTGAAAGACTGAAAACGGTTTCCGGTTTAGATATCAGACTGACTCCAGATATGGAGCGACGTTTGAAAGCGCTTGTCCCAGAAGAAGCACTTCCGCAGGGAGAAACTCTCCGTGTTTCTGATGACAAAGTCTTCTGCATGGAACAGATGAGAAGCAGTATGCAGAAAAATATGGATGAGGCTGCATGGCCGACTACTCAGTATTTGTGGAAACTCCACCCCGTTCTTAGTTGGGTTAATGACAAAGCGAGTCTGCTGTTTAAGAGAAATGAAGCCCCTGTCCTTGGGGTTCCTGGAGCGTTAAAGGCTGGCGAAAGCATTTATGTTGTAACCGGCAGTATGCCTAATCTGAAGTCAACTCCTTTGGTAGATGAATGGTTTGGCTTGTTGTACCAAGATGGCAAATTCGTTAAGGTGCTATCTATGAATGAAGTGGTACAGAAAACAGGATTGAGCAATCCCAAGATTCCGAATACGAATTGCATAGGTGAAGATGAAATTTCTGCCGCAAGTTCTTTGCTGCGTGATGTGGTTTCCCAAGCAAAAATGCATTTGGACGAACATTACAAGAGGTACCAGACGGAAATGAGTCCGTTGCTGGATGAAGAAGTTGATAAGCTGATTGAGCTTCAAGAGAAGCATAAAGAATACTACCAGCTGACCCTGTTTGAGCATGAGCGAAAGTTGAAAGAGCAGGAGCGCCGGGTAGATGAACTCTTTGATCAGTTTATGAGCTGGGTGAAAGAAACTTTGACAATACAGAACAACCCGTACATCAGAGTTGTATCTGTGCTGATGGGGGTATCGCAATGAGCATAGATTTAACAGGTATCACCAATAAAAACGAATACTATACCAACCATTATTTTTCCACTGTGTTTGAAGAAAACACGAGTGCTACTATCAGTGATTGGAATGCAGCTGCAAGAGAGTCCGAAGAAATCAAAACTCCCTGGTCGCTTCTGCGTCAGAACGCCCGACAGTATTATACGGCACATGATAAATTTGTCCGTTCTTCTGTTAACTTACAAGTGCTTGCAAATATCAAGGCGCTTGCAGGTAGTTATCTGAAATCGTTGGGCTATCCGGAAGCAAAGCCAGAAGTTGTGGCAGTGGACGATTCTCTGTCGGTTCCGGTTTATCTTGAAATGACAAAGAGCAATGGCGCACCATTGCTGTGGGTATTGTTATCAGCATCTAAAGAATCGGATGCGGGCATTATGGAGAGTTTTGTGTTCAATGCCGACGATGTGGACGACGATGCTGCCGGTACACTTTACAAGGGCATTTTGGGCGAGATGGCAAACGAGGACTTGGTTACAAAAATTCTCTTTGGCACAGCTGAACCCCCTCGTTTTATTATGCTGATTGGCATGAATCAGATCGCTCTTATCGACCGCAACAAGTGGAACGAAAAGCGCTATCTTCAGTTTGAACTTGAGGAGATTTTTTCTCGACTGGAAAACACGACTTTGCAGGCAATGTCTGTCCTGCTTCATAAGGATTCTCTTTGCCCTGATGATGGAAAAGTTCTTTTGGATGAGTTGGATGAACAGAGCCAGAAGAATGCTTCCGGCGTATCGCAAGACTTGAAGTACGCCCTCCGTGAAAGTATTGAATTGCTCGGTAACGAAGTCCTTTACGATATGAAGACACGCCTTAGGCGTGATCTTGATGCAGACCCTGTAGATGCCGGGCAGTTGACTTTAGAGTGTCTGCGCTATATGTATCGTATGCTGTTTGTGCTTTTTATTGAGTCCAGGCCGGAACTTGGCTATGCACCGATCAAAGCACAGAGCTATTACTCCGGATATTCTCTGGAAAGTTTGCGAGATATTGCAGATAATATTCGTGATGATGTAAACGAAGTTGGCGATGGTTATTACCTGCATGAAACTCTGGCAAAGCTCTATGAGCTGATTTATGACGGCTATCCAAAAACGGAAGATGAGCTGAAAAAAGCGACAGGTTCCGATAGCCTGCACGATATGTTCCTGATTGCTCCGCTGAAGGCACATATCTTTGATCCGGAATATACCAAGATGATTACTGCGGCCAAGCTGAGAAACAGCTGTATGCTGCGTATCATCGACCTTATGAGCTTGACAAGGGCTACGGGCAGAAAAAATGGTCGCCGTGGTCGTATTTCCTATGCAAATCTGGGTATCAACCAGATGGGTGCTGTTTACGAGGCACTTCTTTCCTATCGAGGTTTTATTGCCGAACATGACCTTTATGAAGTAAAGAGAGCTGGTGACAGCTTCAACGAGCTGGATGTTGGATACTTTGTATCTGAATCTGAGCTTGACCAATATACCGAAGATGAGCGTGTCCGTTATGAATCTGGTGAAAAAGCGGGCAAGCTTCGTATGTATGAAAAAGGCACTTTCATTTATCGTCTGGCAGGTAGAGAGCGTGAGAAATCTGCATCCTACTACACACCAGAGGTTTTGACCAAGTGCTTGGTTAAGTATGCTCTGAAGGAGCTTCTTGAGGGAAAAACTGCGGATGAAATTCTCAAGCTGACCATCTGCGAGCCTGCTATGGGTAGTGCAGCGTTCTTGAACGAAGCGATCAATCAGCTGGCAGAAGCCTATATCTCCCGTAAGGAGAAAGAAACCGGCGAGATCATCAGCTATGAAAAGAGATTTAATGAATTGCAGAAGGTCAAGATGTTCATTGCCGACCGCAATGTTTATGGCATCGACCTGAACCCTGTAGCTGTTGAGCTGGCAGAAGTTTCCCTGTGGCTGAACACCATTTATGAGAGCGGCTTTGTGCCCTGGTTTGGCACGCAGCTGGTGAATGGAAACTCCCTAATCGGTGCAAGGCGGCAGGTGTATCGCATTGAGAACGCACAATCCACCTCTAAAGGGCTGCGTTGGTATGAGATGGAGCCTGATCGGGTACCGTTGGGAACAAAACGTATGCCGAAAAAGCAGGTTTATCATTTCTTGCTTGGCGATCCGGGAATGTGCAGCTATTCCGATAAGGTTATCAAACAGTTGGAGCCTGCAAACATCAAGGAGATGAAAGACTGGAACAAGAAGTTTACCAGTCCTATCACTGACGATGAGGTTGTTACTCTGTTGCGACTTTCTGCGGCAATTGATGAGCTGTGGGAGGCGCAAATTCAGTTGCGTAAGGAAGTAGGCGCTAAAACACAGGATGCTCTCTCTATCTTTGGCTATACCGATGATGCAGAGGATTCGCATACTACGATTCGTCAGAAGGACAAGATCTTCAGTGAACTCTATAAGAGCGAACACATGAGGAATGCCGGTCCGTATGCCCGACTTAAGTTTGCAATGGACTATTGGTGTGCGCTGTGGTTCTGGCCGATTGACAAAGCGGATTTGCTTCCTACCAGAAGTGAATTCCTGTTTGATATGTCCCTGATTCTTGAAGGAACCATGGCATCGGTGAATGTTACCGATTCTGTAAAGGGTGGTCAGCTTTCTCTGTTCCCGACAGAAATGGAACAGATGGCAATGGATATTATCGACACTTATGGTACGGATACTATCGTGGATATTCCTCGTCTGCGTAAGGAAAATCCGAGACTGGATCTGGCTGCAAGAATTGCAGAACAGAACAAGTTTATGCATTGGGAGCTTGAATTTGCAGACTTGTTTGCAGAGCATGGCGGATTCGATCTGATTATTGGTAATCCGCCTTGGATTAAAATTACTTGGAATGAGCAATCGATTCTTTCTGATACGCATCCAATGTTTGCGGTTAAAAAACTGACTGCAACACAAACAACGCATAAGCGAGCAGAAGCACTGGAAAATATAGCAACACGCAAAATGTATTTTTCAGAATATGAAATGCTATCTGGTGAGCAAAGTTTCTTGGGAGCAACGCAGAATTACCCTGATTTACAGGGAGCAGTTAATCTATATAAATGTTTTTTACCGTTGGCGTGGGGGAAAAATTGCGAAAGCGGCGTAGCCGCTTTCGTACACCCTGATGGCGTCTATGACGACCCGAAGGGTGGTGCACTTCGGGAAAAGCTGTACCCTCGTTTGCGTTATCATTTTCAGTTTGCAAATGAGAGGAAGCTGTTTCCCGAAGTGGACCACCATACAACATTTAGCTTAAATGTGTATGGTGGTCCACTGATGGTGTCTTTCGACACCATCAGCAATCTCTACGATGCTAAGAGCATCGTAGAGTGTTACGAAGGAGATGCTACTGCAACGATACCAGGCATTAAGGATGAAAATGGCGATTGGAATGTAAAGGGTCACCCTGACAGAGTCATTCATGTGACAAAAAAAGAGTTGGCAGTATTCGCAAAGCTGTTTGATGGCAGTGAAAAGTGGAAACAAGCAAAACTGCCCGTCGCACATGTAAAGCAAATTGTGGATGTCCTTGAAATATTTAATGAACAAACAGAAACATACGCAAATATAAAAGGTGGAATTTTTACATCTCAGTTGTGGAACGAAACTGGAGCACAAAATGATGGGACAATTGCAAGGAAGGTTCATTTTCCAGATGGATTGATTGACACGATTTATTCAGGCCCACATATTAGTGTAGCAAACCCAATGTTTAAGACGTCACGCAGAATTTGCAATTTAAATAGTGATTATGATAATGTCGATCTATGCATAGTGGATAAGGAGTATTTACAACGCTGTAACTACATTCCTGCTGTAGATGCATCTTCCTATGCTACTCGGATTCCTAAATGTGGGAATGAGACGCATGTTACTGATGATTATCATGTGGCATTTCGTAGAATGCTAAACCAAGGAGGTGAGCGTACACTCATTGGGGCAATTATACCGCCTAAAACAAGCCACATAAGCACAGTAATTTCCCTGATTGTTCCGCAAAATAACCTGCTTAAAACAGCGGCAGAGATAGCGTCTATTCCATATGATGCATTAATAAAAATCCTCGGGAAAAGCGATATATATGCCGATACTATCGAAAAATTCCCAATTGTAACTTATGACAATGAGGCTGAGGTTATAAGTAGAATTGCGATGCTTTCGATGCTCAACAAATATTATAGTCAACTGTGGCAAGAGACTTTCAATAGTAATTGGAAGTTGTGCTGCTGGTCTAAATCTGACCTACGTCTTTCTAACACTCGTTTTAGTACGTTGACTTCGGAGTGGACATGGGATACACCTTTGCGCACCGATTATGAGCGCCGTCAGGCACTGGTCGAAATCGACGTACTGACAGCAATGGCTCTGGGCATGACTTTGGAGCAGCTGAAAACTATCTACCGCATTCAGTTCCCGGTGCTGCAAAGTTATGAGGCGGATACTTGGTATGATGCCAACGGTCGAATCACTTTTACCAACAACCGTAGCCTAGTGGGGGTTGGTTTCGACCGGAAGGAGTTTGAGCTGAACATGAAGGATGCACCTGCCGGGAAAAAGTTCTATCGCACAATCATGGACGACACCATGCCCGGCGGCCCCGTAGAGCGCACCATTGAATATGTTGCCCCCTTTGACCGCTGTGACCGTGAGCAGGACTACGAGACCGCATGGAAGTTCTTTGAGGAGAAGTACGGAAAATTACATTATTGAAGGGTTATATATGAAATGGTGAACAGTTGGTTTCAATACTGTTGCATATCGAATAAAAAGAATGATTGCTACATTTGGAAAGAAGGGAGACATAATGGGAACTTATTTTTCTAGACATTATAAAAATATTTCATATCCCATTGACTCGTTGCGAAGCAGAGGATTGAGAAATGCTCAGATAGGAGCGGTTCATGCCATTGCGTCCTTCTTTACATTAAATCAGGAAACTGCAGCAATCACTGTTATGCCTACAGGTGCGGGGAAGACTGTTGTGTTGATGCTTGTTCCATATTTACTGTCAAAAGATAAGGTTCTCGTTGTTACGCCGAGCGTCATGGTTCGCGGACAAATTGCAGAAGATTTTCAGTGTTTGTCAACACTTTGCAAGGCAAATGTGTTTAAGGATTCCATGGCAAAGCCAAATGTATATGAAATGCAGCATAAATACAGAGAAGATATGCTTGCGGATCTGAATGCAGCGGATGTGATTGTTGCCACTCCGCAGTGTGCACTTAGTCTCAGTGAAACAGATTGGGCAGTTAAGAATCTCACTCTTGTTGAGATTGATGAGGCTCATCATACTCCAGCAAAAACATGGCAGCAGATTTTAATTAATCTGATTACAGCTACTCATGTTCTTTTTACAGCAACTCCGTTCAGATTAGATCGAAAGGAGATAATCGGTGAGATTGTATATGACTATCCACTATCTTTAGCCTATGCAGATGGAATATTCGGAGAAATACAATATATTCCAGTGCAAGCTGGCGTTGCCAAAGATATTGAGATAGCTCGTAAGGCAGAGGAGATATTCTTAGCGGATAGAGAAGAAGGACTGAGGCATTATCTTATGGTCAGAACGGATACGAAGAACAATGCAGAAGTGCTGGAAACGATTTATCAAGAAAATACGAACCTCCGGCTTCAGCGTGTTGACAGCTCAATGTGCAACAATCAAGTAAAGCAGTATATACAAGAGCTGAAGGACGGTGAGCTAGATGGTATCATCTGTGTTGATATGTTAGGAGAAGGATTTGATTTTCCAAATTTAAAAATCGCAGCTATTCATGTACCTCATAAATCCCTTGCGAGTACTTTGCAATTTATAGGACGATTTGCCCGGACTAATGCAAAAAATATTGGAACTGCGAAATTTATCGCAGCTAATGACGAAGAACTCGAGATTGAGAATAATCGCCTCTATGCCAGTGATGCTGTATGGCAGGATATGATTATCAATATGAGCGAAGGAAAAACCCAAAAAGAATTAGATGACCGAAAGTACTATAAGTCCTATGAAGGTATGTCAGGATTCTTGGAAGAGGCTACGATTTCACTGCAATCAATAACAGTTAATTGTCATGATCGAATCTATCGTGTAAAAGATTTTGATATTGATAAAGATTTACCGGATAGTTTTAATGTTGCGAACAGAGTGTTTAGAAACAAAAGCGATAATACAATCGTTGGGATCGGTATTGATTTTGTTACACCTCTCTGGTTAAGTGGCGAAAATAAAATCAATAAAGAGTATTCTTTGTATATTGTACATTATCAGAAAAGATTGGGGTTGCTACATATATATGCTCAGTCTCATACTGAAGCTGTATATGATGAAATTGTATCAACGTTTTGCTCTGAATATGAGAAGATTCCGAAATCGGAAATGAACCGAGTACTTGGTAATTTATCAAATTTTGAAATATTCAATTCAGGGATGGTAAATCGTTTTAATGAGTCTGGTGAAGCATATCGCATTATGGCTGGATCTGATGTTAGCGATGCAATTGATCCAAGTACTGGAAAGATGTATTCGGCAGGTCATGTGTTTTGCAAAGCCACTGGACAAAATGCCGAGGGAATGGAGAGTCTTACAATTGGATATAGCAGTGCCTCAAAAGTATGGAGTAGTGCATACAAAAAACTGTCGGAATACATACGATGGGTGGATGAAATCGGAAGAAAAATTACAGATAGTGCCATCAAAGTGAAAACTAATACAAATTATGACTACATCCCTATGGCTGAAAAATTGGAAAGCTACCCAGAAAATATATTCTTTGGAGACTTTGCGGATAGTACATATTCGTCTCCACCAGTAATAAAGAGTCGATCCATTCCAACATTCACAAAACGATTGACAGACTTTGCGATAAGAATAAAAAAGGTTGAAAGAACGAAAGTTACGTTTGCTTTGGAGGCAGATGACAACTCGGAATTGTATACCTGTGATTTGCAGGGAAAATATAAAGGTGGATCTGAAGATCTATATGCCCTTATAGGTACTGTTGAGCGCAAAATGACGGATTACCTGAATGAGAACCCTATCTCATTTAAAACCTATGATGATACTCTGATTTCGGGGGTTGAAGTATACAAGGGGTCACCTGAAGATGCATTTGTCTACGATCAGAGTCAAATTGAGGCGATAGATTGGGAAGCATATGGAACGGATACAAGTATAGAATTCGTAACCGATACATCAACAGGTGTTGTATCTATCCAAGACACTTTACGAAAGATTCTGCAAAGTAATTCCGATAATAAATACATTTTATACGATCATGGCTCTGGGGAGATGGCGGATTACATAGCGATTCAAGAAGATGAAAGCAGATTGAATATTCGCCTTTATCATGTAAAGAAGCAAAGTGACACTGGTTTTAATTCCAGTATGAGTGATGTGTACGAAGTGGCTGGACAGGCGGTCAAATCAATTATTTGGCTGACCACCAAAGGAAAGTTTATCGAAAAGATATCAAGCAGGCATAATGCAGGTCATTGTCAATTACTGACCGGCGATTACAAAGACTTTATAAGATATTTGAGGAGGACAACCAAGCAGATTGCAGGATATATTGTAATAGTCCAGCCTTCATTAAGTAAATCAGTGCCAATGCCAAATAAAATCCAGGAAGTGCTTGCTGCTGCCTCTTCATATATTTCTAGAGCTGGAAAAGTTAAAGGCCTTGAAATACTTGGAAGTAAGTAAACAAGAGGGAAATGAGAAAACAGATATCTCATCATCAATACATTCCAAATGATTTAATGAGAGGTATTGGGGATTATAGCAAGCAACAATTTTGATGACAAATGATCATTTGGAGACTTGTTTTTATCTGCAATACAGATTGTATCGGACTGCAGCCGTGATTTGTTCAAAGGAGGATGCGACGTGAACTATTTTGACTATGACAAAACTTCAGAAAAAGCTGAGTATTATGAGATTCTTCAGGATCTTATGGAACGATGGGAATACGAGATTGTTGAATTTAAGGAAGCAAAAGGAAGTTATAGTGAAGATAAAATAGGACAGTATTTTTCTGCCATCAGCAATGAGGCAAATCTTAAGCAACAGCAATTTGGATGGTTTATTCTGGGTGTGAGCGAAAGTAAAGAAAGGCATCCAGTTGGAACATCATTTAAGCAGGGTAATCCTTCGTTGTTAGAAAAGTTCAAATATGAAATTGCAAAAGAAACAACAGACGGAATGACTTTCCTTGATATTATTGAGTTATATCCTGTTTATGAGGGAAAAGAATGTCGTGTTTTAATGTTTAAAGTTCCAGCCGCTGTTGCTGGCATGCCGACAGAATGGAAAACAAGGTATTACGCTCGGAGTGGCGAAAGTCTTGTCCCGTTACAGCAATACAAAATTGATTCGATCAGAAACCAGGAACGTCGAGATTGGTCTAGACAAGTCCTGCCCGGTGCAACAATTGAACATCTGGACAAGGATGCGATTGCCTTTGCGCGTAAACAATACAAAGAGAAAATGAACCGTCCGCATATTACTGCTGAAGTGGATGAAATGTCAGATGAGGAATTCCTTACAAAGGTAAAACTGATGTCTGGCGGTAAAGTTACTAACGCTGCAATGCTGTTGTTAGGCAGTGCAGATCATGATGACTTGTTCCCAAATACGCCGAGTTTAATGTGGAGGCTGATTGACGCAGATGGATCAATCAAAGATTATGAAATATTTACTATTCCGTTTATTACTGTAACTGAAAAGCTTTTTGCAAAAATCAGAAATTTGACCTATAGATATATGCCAAATCAATTGTCACTCTTTCCTAAGGAAACACAGCAATACGACACTTGGCTACTTCGCGAACTCTTGAATAACTGTATTGCACACTCTAATTATGTTTTAGGTGGTCGCATCTATGTGAACGAGGAAGAAGATTGTATAAGTATCGTGAATCCGGGCGATTTTCTTCCACAGAAGATTGAGAATGTTTTGCAAAAAACCTATAATCCGCCGTTTTATCGAAATCAGTTGCTTGCTGAGGCGATGGTGAAGTTTCATATGATCGACACTGCAACCAGCGGCATTAAAAAAGTATATCGAATTCAGAAAGACAAATTTTTCCCAATGCCGGATTATGATCTGAGTAATGGAAATCAGGTTAGGGTTAAAATTTATGGAAAAATACTGGATGAGCGATATACCTATATTCTCTTCAATCATCCTGAACTTGACCTGGAAACGGTTTATCTACTTGACCAGGTTCAGAAAGGTAACGGATCGCAATTGTCCAAAGATGCTGTACAGTATTTGCGCAAGCATAATCTTGTAGAAGGACGTGTTAATAATTTGTATCTTTCTGCAGGAGTGTCACAAGCGATTGATGACGAAGCAAGATATATTAAAAACAAAGCATTCGATGATCAGTATTATAAGGACCTGATTGTGAAATATTTAAAACAATACGGAAAAGCGAAGAAGAAAGACATTCGAAACTTATTATGGGATAAACTTCCAGATGTACTTTCTGACAAACAGAAGGAATATAAGATTGGCAATCTCTTAGCATCGCTAAAGAAGCAGGAGATTATTTATCCAGATTCGAGTAATCAGCAGCGAGCGTCTTGGATTCTTAAGTGAAAATTACGCAAGGTTACTCGATATTTTACGCAAGCTATAGTCATTAACAGTGATATTCAAGAATTTTGACTTGAGTAAATTCTTTATAATTCACGCAAGATTACTCGAATTTTACGCAAGTATATTTTTATAAAGGACTTAAGGAGGAATGCAGTATGTTACCATCCATACTCGCGAAACAATTACAGAAAGGCATCGGGGATTATATCGAAACCACATTCCCGATGACCAACGAACCGTTCAAAGGTTCCGTAGAGAAAATGCTGGCGAATAAAGACTCTGTTTACCATGAGCCTTATGTTGCTGTGCGCCTTCCTTTCCGTGTGGCAGCGGATATGCCAACTTGTTTTGAAGCAATTCATCCTGCATATCTTCCTTACGTGCATCAGCAAAAAGCTTTTGAGCGACTGACCGGAGATGATGGTAGATCCACGTTAGTTGCAACGGGTACTGGTTCCGGTAAAACCGAGTGCTTCCTCTATCCAATTCTGGAGTATTGCTATCAGCACCGTGGCGAGCGAGGAATAAAAGCACTTATTATTTACCCCATGAATGCCTTGGCAACGGATCAGGCGAAACGTATAGCGGAGCTGATCTATGGAAGTGATGAACTCCGTGGGAATGTGACTGTCGGTATGTATGTTGGTGGACAAGAGCATACGCCCGCCCGTACTATGAATGAACATGGCGTTATCACAGACCACGAAACCATGCTGAACAACGCACCGGATATTCTGATGACCAACTATAAAATGCTGGACTATCTGCTGGTGCGTCCGAAAGATGCTCTCTTGTGGCAGGATAATGAGCCTGAGACTCTGAAATATGTCGCAGTCGATGAGCTGCATACATTCGATGGTGCACAAGGCACAGATTTGGCTTGTTTGCTTCGTCGCTTGAAACGGCGCTTGGGTATCTATGATGGATACCTGTGCTGCGTCGGTACATCTGCAACGATGGGCTCAAAGGAAAACGATAGCAGTATTCTGAACTACGCAGAAGAAATCTTTGGTGAGCCGTTTGACAAGGATGCAATTATCACGGAAGATCGTTTGAGTGCGCAAGAGTTCTTTGCGGGTGCCGAAGTGACGGAATTTACGCTGCCAACAGTAGAGCAGGCTATAGAGCTGGAAAAATTGTCTGAGGAAGATGAGCCTTCGGCTTACTTGCAGAACGCAGTAAAAGACTGGTTCCCTAATTTTTCTTTTGATGTCCTTGACGATGAAGGCAGAATCCAGCTTGGATATGAACTGATGCATCACAGTTTCATGCAATCGGTTATCAATCTGACCGGTGGTACATATTATCAGGTTTCTAAAATTGCGGAAGATTTGGCTGTCCATTACCCGGATTTGAAAACCCTGCCTGATGCAGATGTAGTTATCAATTCTCTCTTTGCTTTGATTTCTCATGCAAGAACGGGAACGGTAGGAAAGCTATGTCCTTTTTTGAATGTTCAGGTTCAGCTTTGGATGCGGGAACTTCGTCGCTTGGTTGCAAAAGTAGATTCAGATGAAATCACTTATGAGATTGCACATGATTTGAATAAACAACAGGCAAAGCAGTATCTTCCTGTTGTGAACTGTCGTGATTGTGGTATTACAGGTTGGGTATCCGTACTCAATGAACGTAGCAATGCCACCATGACAAATCTTGAATCGTTCTATAATCTATATTTCCGTGCGGACGAAAAAATCGTGATGATGTTTCCTCATTCTCATGATGAACGTGCTTCGGGTATGATCCCTGCAAGAATTTGCCCCGATTGTCTGCAAGTAAAACTTGGTGAGGATGGGACGGATGAGTGCGTCAACTGCGGTGCCGAAATGGTTGATGTAATGATTCCCAATCCAATCAAGACTTCTGGCACTAAGAACCACAAGCAATACGTTTGCCCCTGCTGCGGCAGTCGTCGTGGTCTGTCGTTGATGGGCCTTCGTAGTGCAACAGAAATTAGCGCAAGCATTTCTCAAATGTTTGCGTCCAAGTTTAACGATGATAAAAAGACATTGGCATTCTCTGATAATGTCCAGGATGCTGCACACAGAGCAGGCTTTTTCAACTCAAGAACGTGGCGTTTTGGCCTTAGAACTGCTATTCAAAAATACTGTACTGAAATAGGTTCTGGGAAAAACCTTGCGGATTTTCAGACTGGTTTTATTAAGTATTGGCATGAGCACATGACCGATGAGCAGTTTGTAAGCTTCTTCATTGCTCCTAATCTGACTTGGAAGCAAGCCTATGAAGATATGGTTGAGAAGCGTAGCTTGGGCAAGGATAAGCAGGCACAAATTCTGGTATATGAAGTAGAGCAGCGTATCAAATACGAAATCATGCTTGAATTTGGTCTTGCCGGTAACATTGGACGAACGCTTGAAAAGTCTAATTGCTCTGTTATTTCCTTTGCTACGGAAGATATTATTCGGATTGCCGATGCCGTACAGGAAAGAACTATCAATGAGCTTGGTGTGCTGACCGCTGAAAACTCGGATTCGTTCAAACGCATGGTTATCGGGTACTTGAACCTTATGCGCACAAATGGCGCTTTTGAGGATAAAGTGTTCGATGAATATACCATGGGCGATGGCAATGGCTATATGTTGTCAAACGACAGGAATCGTTGGCTGCCTGGCCGTCAGTCGGGTCGAAACACACCTCGCTTTATTGCTGAGCATATTGGCAATGGTCGCTCATCTTTTGAGTTCGATTCACCTGCTGCTAATAAGTATGTGGACTGGATTGCTTCCTGCTGTAACGAAGTGCTGGTAGATGACAGCACGTTTCGGGCAATCAGTAAATTTATTTTGGATGAAGCAGTGAAGCAAAATGTAATATCTCTGGTTCCTTCTTCGGTCAATTATAAGATCTACGGGCTAAATAAGGAACGTGTCTTTATCACGGATGATGTGATGCAGATGCGTTGCGATAAATGTGGTTCTGTATATGCTGTTGCAGCAGAAAATGCAGAGCTTTGGATTGGTGCGCCTTGCCAAAGGACTACCTGTGGTGGTTTCCTTGAAGAATACGAGTCAGGCGAAATAAATTATTATGGCCGTCTTTACAGTGCTGGTGATTTGGTTCGTATCAACGCAAGGGAACATACGGGTTTGTTAGAACGCCCCGATAGAGAGCGGCTCGAAATTGATTTTAAGCGCAGTAAGGATACTCAGGAGATTTGGGACCCCAATGTATTATCGTGTACTCCGACTCTGGAAATGGGTATTGATATTGGTGACTTGTCTACTGTCATCCTGTGTAGTATGCCGCCAGCTCAGAGCCAATTCTTACAGAGAGCAGGTCGAGCAGGTCGTAAGGATGGTAATGCACTGACCTTGGCTATTGCGAATGCAAGACCCCATGATTTATATTTCTATTCTGATCCTTTGGATATGATTGCCGGCGAGGTCACTCCACCCAAAATATTCCTTCGAGCATCTGCTGTTTTGGAAAGGCAGTTTGTAGCTTTTTGCATGGATTCCTGGGTTAAAAAGGGGATTCCTGATGGCGCTATTCCTGATAAAGTTGGTATTGTTCTGAAAAAATTGGATGCCCGCCCGGATGATATGTTCCCATTTAACTTCTTGAATTATGTACAAAGCACGTTATCTCGTCAGTTGAACTCTTTCATGCAGATGTTTGCAGCGTACCTTGATGATAGTGCAAGAGAAGAACTGCAAATGTTCGCCAGAGGAAAAGACGCTAATGATAGTCCTATGTATGTCAAAATTCTGGATGCATTCGAGAATTTGAAAAAACAACAGGATGCATTGAGAACAAGCGTTGATGCCCTAAAAGCGATGATTCGCGATCTGGAAGATAAACCAAAAGATAGTTCCTATGATAAGGAAATCAAAGAACTGAAGCGTGAAGAAGCGGCATTGCTTACAGTCCTTCAAGAAATTGGCAAGAAAAATATCTTTAATTTCCTGTCTGATGAGGGATTGCTTCCAAATTACGCTTTCCCTGAAGCGGGTATTATTCTTCGGGCAGTTCTTTATCGTAAGGAGGATGAGGAAACACCGGCTCAGAAGAAAAAATATGAGAAGATGGTCTATGAATATAGCCGCAGTGCGTCCTCCGCTATTAGCGAATTTGCTCCTAATAATAGCTTTTATGTAGACGGTCGTAAGCTGACCATAGATCAGGTTGATTTGACAACCGCTCAGACCGCAAGATGGAGACTTTGTCCGAATTGTTCTCATGCTCAGATTGAGGAAACTGGCAAGAATACATCAGCTTGTCCTCAGTGTGGTAGCCCTGCTTGGGCTGACGCTGGACAGGTTAGAACCATGCTAAAGGTTCAAATGGTCTATTCTAACATGGACTATACCAAGAGCCTAATTAACGATGAAAGCGATGATCGAAACAATGTTTTCTATTGTAAGCAACTCTTGGTTGATGTAGATGAGGATCACGATATTTCCAGCGCATATCGTATGGACAACGAGGATTTCCCGTTTGGATATGAGTTCGTTCGCAAAGCAACTCTGCGTGAAATTAACTTTGGCGAGAGTGACATGACTGGTGAAAAGCTGTCTGTTTCCGGTGTCGAAGAAGTACGCAAGGGCTTCAGAATCTGTAAATATTGCGGCAAAATCCAACCTGAAAACGGCAAAGCTAATCATAGCTTTGCCTGCAAAACAAGAAAGATGCCCACTTTAATGCAGGCTGACGCTTATGAAGAATGTCTGTTCCTGTACCGTGAGTTCAGCACAGAAATTCTCCGACTTCTTGTTCCGGCGACTACAATGGATTCTTCCTCTGTGAAAATGGAATCGTTTGTGGCTGCATTTATGTTGGGTATGAAAGAGTATTTCGGTAATGTTGATCATCTAAGGGCAACTGTCAGTGAAGTCCCTGTTCCCGATGCAGATTATCGAAAGCAGTATCTGGTTATTTATGATTCTGTTCCGGGTGGTACGGGCTATCTGAAACAGTTGATGCATGAAAAGAATGCTCTGATTGAAATTTTCGAAAAGGCACTTCATGTAATGGAGAATTGTTCCTGCAAGGATGACCCGCAGAAGGATGGATGTTACCATTGTTTGTACGCCTATCGTCAGAGTCAGCAGATAGGTAACATTTCAAGGACTACGGCTATTAGAATTTTGAAATCAATTCTTTCTGGTAAAGATAATGTTCAGAAGATTGATAAGATCAATGATATTCCCGTTAATCCGTTGTTTGATAGCGAGTTGGAACAGCGCTTTATGGAAGCAATTCGCACCAAGGTTGGTGCCGCCAATGTAAGTGACACAATCCGCAATGGAAAACATAGCTATTATGTGAAGATAGAGAACTTTGCTTGGGAAATCGAGCCACAGGTCCTTCTGGATGCTGGTTCTGGTGTTTCGGTAGATTGTAAGCCGGATTTTGTGTTCTGGCCAGTTTCCGCACCAGAGCACAAGCCTGTGGCTGTATTCACAGATGGTTTCCTATATCACAAAGATATCGTTTCCAATGACACAATTAAGCGAGAAGCTATTCGGAGAAGTGGTAATTTTCGTGTTTGGTCGCTGAGTTTTAAGGACGTTCAAAGTGTATTTGCACCACAGGGCGATTTTTATACGACAACACTTGAAGCAGAAAAAATGCCTTCCGGCAAGACGATGTACCAGAATATGATTAAGAAGCAAAATGCAGATGTCATTGAACCGGCAAGGTTGTCTTCCTTTGATTTGCTGTTGGAATATCTTAAACTGCCTGATGCAGAAAGAGTTTTTAAGGGACAAGCATATGCATATTCTCTGTCCTTGTTGGAACCTGCTTTGATGAAGAACAATCTTGCTTTCAATAATTGGGAGATGATTGTAAAAGCTGTAAATGACCAGACACACTTTACTAATGCTAATTTCGTGTTCCCTGGAACTATATTCGGCAGCTGGATTCCGAGAACTTCTAATGCGCATCTGGCAATTCATTCTGCTATCCTTGCATCTGAACTTAAAGCAGAGGGCGCTGTTGCGGTTTGCGCTGTTCTCAATGACGAAAAGGATCGTAGAACAGACAAATATGAACAGGAATGGAATGGCCTTTGGAGATTCTATAACGTGATGCAATTCTCAGATGAGTTTATAGCGGTATCATCTGTAGGCATGAGCCACATGGATTACCTCACACTGCCAGTTGCAATAAATGCTGATTCTGATACCGTTGCACCTGTAGCCGCAGTTAATGATTCTTGGAATGCAATTAAGGAGCTTCTGTTTGATGATGATGCAAAAGCATTTGTCGAGATCGCAAAAGATGCTGGCGTACCGGCCCCGGATGAAGATAACATTGGTTACGAAGTTGAAGGCGATGATGGAGAAGTGGTTGCTACTGTTGAAATTGCATGGCCTGATAGACGAATTGGTTTTATGACTGCTGAACAGGCTGAAGATAAGGAGAAACTCGAAAAACTGGGATGGAGAATCCTGAATTTGCTGGATACTGCGAATATGGATGTCGCAAGCTATTTTGGAGGTGATAACCAATGACGGATAATGTTAAAGTGGCAATCTCATCGGATTTTTTAACAGCATTTGCTCGTCTTCCGAGACAGGTACAAGGTAAAGTAACGGAGTTTGTAAATAAGTTCCGAAACAATCCGATGTCTCCTGGCATTAACTATGAGAAACTTAATTCGGGAATAGATAAGAAAATTTTTTCTGTTCGTATTGATGATACTTATCGTGGTATTGTTGTTCGTCAGCAAGAAGCTGGAGTATATCTGCTTTTGTGGGTAGATCACCATGACGAAGCGTATCAATGGGCTGCTCGTAAACGATGTGAAGTCAACCCTAAAACAGGTGCAATTCAGGTGTTTGATGTTCAAACTGTAGTAGAACAGGTATCTGCACCTGAAAAAGTTGCCCTATTTGCCCTTGCAAAAGATGATGATTTGCTTAGACTCGGTGTGCCTGAGGTTCAGCTTGATCTTATTAGAAGTTTTGTTAATAAAGAGGATTTTTATAAATCGGAATCCGCTATGCCACATGATGCTTATGAGCATCTTTCTTGGTTGGCAGAAGGTTTTCCTATGGAAGAAGTATTAGAGCTTGTTTCTGAAGAACAGAACACCTCTGCTTCCAGCGAAGATTTAGCAGCTGCATTAGATGTTCCTACAACGCTGAAATCTTTTGTTGTGGTCGATGGAGAAGATGAGTTGCGTCGAATTATGGCAGAACCACTGGAAAAATGGCGTGTATTTCTTCATCCGACACAGAGAAAAATTGTACAGAAAGAGTATTCGGGTTCTGCAAGAGTGCTCGGCGGTGCTGGTACTGGCAAAACCGTAGTTGCCATGCATAGGGCAAAACATTTAGCGTCCAAATGCGAAGGACAGCAGAGGATTTTGATGACAACCTTTACTGCAAATCTCGCAGCTGACATCCGAGAGAATCTTCGTAAGATCTGTACATTGGAAGAACTCCGAAGAATAGAAGTCGTTCATCTGGATACCTGGGTGAATCAGTTTCTTCGAGAGTCTGGTTTCTCTGCTCAAATAGGGTATGACGATGTAATAAATCCCCTGTGGGAGAAAGCTGTTTTGTTAGCAAACATTGATCTGCCGTATGAGACTACGTTCTATGAAGAAGAGTGGAATAGGATTGTGATTGCACAAGAGGCTCTCACACTCGAAAAATATGTAAAGGCAACCCGAAACGGTCGTGGCACCAGACTTGACCGTAAAAAAAGAATGCAGGTTTGGAAGGTTTTTGAAAACTATCAGAATCTGATGAAAGAGAACCAGATACGTGATATAAATACCGCCATGTATGAAAGTACCAAACTGCTTCAATCTGCGGGCAGAAAACCGAGATATGCAAGTATTATTATCGACGAAGGGCAAGATTTCAGCGACAATGCATATCGATTGATTAGAGCGTTGGCAGGAGAAGAACATCCTAATGATATTTTCATAGTGGGTGACTCTCACCAGAGAATATATCGAAATCATCCTACCCTTTCTAAGTGTGGTATAAATGTCCGTGGTCGTAGTAGTATATTGAAAATTAACTATCGTACTACAGAGGAAATCCGGAAACATGCTTTTGCATTATTGAACGGTATTTCTTTTGATGACTTGGACGAAGATTTAGATCTCGGAGATAAGTGTCAATCCCTCACACATGGAGAAAAACCCATAGTTGAGAATTTTGGGAATGCAAATGATGAATTTGATTTCCTTCTCCGTGAAGTGAAGAAGCTAAAAGAAAACGGCGTTTCTCTCACTGATATATGCGTTGTAGCACGTACCAAAAAGCTGGTTGACGATTACATTGCGCTTTTTACAAGAGCAGGGATTCGTTCCTATGCAATTAAGAGAAACAAAGTCGATGATCGTAGTTTTGATGGATTACGAGTTGCCACTATGCACCGAGTGAAGGGACTGGAATTCAAGTATGTATTTATTGCAGCTGTGAACAACAGAATTATTCCTCTGCCCTCTGCAATCAATAAGACTGATGCTGTTTCTGAGGCAGAATCTATTACCTCTGAAAAATGCTTATTGTATGTGGCGATGACTCGTGCGCAAAAGGGTGTTTATATTACCAGCTATGGAAGACCTTCGGAGTTCCTTGGATAGCTTTGTGTTTTTAGGGAGGAGGAGAAAAAAACATATGGCTGATAACCGAAAGAAAACTTCGATGTCACAGGTACTGGCAGATATAAAACCTTACATAACGAAAAAATTCATGGAGGCCCCCTGTATTAAGAAGCAAGATATTCAGGCTATCTGTCAAATCCTCCTGCCAAGATACGAGAATGTGCAGCTCATACAGGGACTGACCAACAAGCAGGATTTCAGAATTCAGGTAAAAGGTTTGTTCGGGACGGAAGAAAAACGGTTCGAAGTGGTTTGTGGTAATAAGAAAAGTCCAGCAACCAAGAAGAAATCTGACCTGGGCTGGATTGACCGGCTGGAAGAGATAGATGCTGCGCTGGATGATTTCTGATATCGATGCAGTGTAGAGAGTTATCTGAGGCAAAACTTTGTGCAAGAGGTTGCTGCACAAAACCACACATAAAACGGCTGGGAAGCGATGAAATGACACGACAAGAATTATTTACATGGATACGTCAGCAGTACGGCACAGAGCCGGAATACCCCTGGCATGACCGGAATGCTGTGCTGCGGCACAACGACAATAATAAATGGTATGGTGTAGTTCTGGAAGTATCGGCTGATAAGTTGGGGCTGTCGGAGGCAGGCATCATGGATGTCCTTAATGTGAAAAGTGATCCGCTGCTGATTGGCTCTCTTCGCGGGTAGGACGGCTATTTCCCGGTCTATCACATGAACAAGGAAAAGTGGCTTAGTATTCAGCTCGGCAAACCGGAGCTGGATGATGCCATCAAAGACCTGCGTTCTTTGAGCTATGAGCTGACGGCACCGAAGAAGCACAACCCAAAGTCATCAGCAAAAAATCCGAGAGATTCCGCAAATGGCAAAGAAAAAGAAACTGACGAAGACTGAGCGAAAGGAAGCCCGCCTCCGAAAAGGCAAGCAGTGGCTGCTCACCTATACCGGCTCACCGAAAAAG
>OBLF01000983.1_pt1 | contig 26202 bp, 20 predicted proteins | sample 1519231 | NCBI WGS metagenome assembly OBLF01 (sample SAMEA2602895, study PRJEB22501) | metagenome | reverse complement strand
CCTTGACCGTCTCGGCCAGCGGCACATATTTGCCGGGCAGGCCGGTGAAGTTCTCAGCCACCGAGAAGGGCTGGGACAGGAACTTCTGCAGCTTACGCGCACGGGTGACGGTGAGCTTGTCTTCCTCGCCCAGCTCGTCCATGCCCAGAATGGCGATGATGTCCTGCAGTTCCTGATAGCGCTGCAGCGTTGCCTGCACCTTGCGGGCCACGCGGTAGTGCTCCTCGCCCACGATGTCGGCTTCCAGAATGCGGGAGGTGGAAGCCAGCGGGTCCACAGCGGGATAGATGCCCTGCTCGACGATTTTACGGCTCAGGACGGTGGTAGCGTCCAGATGTGCAAACGTGGTAGCGGGAGCGGGGTCGGTCAGGTCATCGGCGGGGACGTAGACGGCCTGCACCGAGGTGATGGAGCCGTCGCGGGTGGAGGTGATACGCTCCTGCAGAGCGCCCAGCTCGTTGGCCAGCGTAGGCTGATAGCCGACAGCCGAGGGCATACGGCCCATCAGAGCGGAGACCTCAGAGCCGGCCTGCACGAAACGGAAGATGTTGTCGATGAAAAGCAGCACGTCCTTGTGGGTCTCCTCGCGGAAGTACTCGGCCATGGTCAGGCCGGTCTCCGCCACCCGCATACGGGCTCCTGGGGGCTCGTTCATCTGGCCGAAGACCAGCGCGGTCTTGTTCAGGACGCCGGAGGCGTTCATCTCGCCCCAGAGGTCGCAGCCCTCACGGGAGCGCTCGCCGACACCGGTGAAGATGGAGTAGCCGCCGTGCTCGGTGGCCACGTTGTGGATAAGTTCCTGGATCAGGACGGTCTTGCCGACGCCTGCACCGCCGAACAGACCGATCTTGCCGCCCTTGGCGTAGGGGGCCAGCAGGTCGATGACCTTGATGCCCGTTTCCAAAATCTCAGTAGCGGGCTTCTGCTCTGCAAAGCTGGGGGCCTTGCGGTGGATGGGCCAGTGCGGCACATCGTCCACAGAGCCCTTGCCGTCGATGGGGCGGCCCAGCGGGTCGAACATACGGCCCAGCGTGGCCTCGCCCACCGGGGCAGTCAGGCCGTGGCCGGTGGCAGTGACCACCATGCCCTTGCCCAGACCTTCGCTGGCCGAGAGCATGATGCAGCGCACCGTCGATTCGTTGACGTGCTGCGCCACCTCCATCGTGCGCTCAGTGCCCTCTGCGGTCACGGTCAGCGCTTCCTGCAGGGCAGGCAGTCGGCCTGCGGCGAACTGGACGTCCACCACAGGGCCGGCTACGCGGATAATAGTTCCCTGTATCATAGATTTGCCTCGTTTATTAGATGTGTCAACCTCTCCGTCACGACTGGCGTCGTGCCACCTCCCCTGGCGAGGGGAAGCTATGCGGAAAAGTTATTCTTGTGATTTCACCGCAGACGCGCCGCCGATGATCTCGGTGATCTCCTGAGTGATGGAGCCCTGGCGGGTGCGGTTATATTCCAGCTGCAAGTCGCGTATCATATCGTTGGCGCTCTTGGTGGCCGAATCCATGGCAGTCATGCGGGCGCTCTGCTCAGCGCAGAAGCTCTCGGTCATGGCACCGAAGATCATGCCGTGCATATAGATAGGAGCGGTCTGCTCGAACACGGTCCATGCGTCCGGCACCAGCTCGACTTCGCCGCGGGGGTCGCCCAGACCCTTGGGGGCGGGCTGCAGATGCTCGCGGTCCAGCGGCAGCAGACGCACCATGACCGGCTCACTGGTGAGCGCGTTCTGGATCTTGGTGTAGATAAGATAGATCTCATCCAGTTTGCCCGACTTGAAGTCGTCGATGGCGTCCACCGTGATGTCACGGGCGCGCTGCAGCGACGGGGCAGTCGCGCCGTACTGGAACTCCTGCACCAGGCGGGGGTCTTTGCGGAGGGCGCGGTAGCCCACCTGACCGATGACATAGAAACGGTCGTTCCTGTCAGCCTTTTCCAGCAGGAGTTTCAGCACGTTCTGGTTGAAAGAGCCTGCCATGCCCTTGTCTGCCGTCAGTACCAGATAGGCGCGGCGGGGATCGCCGTCCTCTCTCTGCCGCTCGTGGAAGAACGGATGCACCGGCTCATCGGGCAGATGGGGGACGACACGGGAGATGGTGTCTCTCATGCGGGTGAAGTAGGGCAGGACGTTCTGGTAGTTCTTGCGTGCCTTGCGCAGCTTGGAGGAAGAGATCAGATACATCGCGTTCGTGATCTTGCGGGTATCCTGAATGCTCTCGATGCGCTCTTTCAGCAGCTTACTGGACGCCATGACTCTCGCCTCCCTCGTAGGCCTTCCATGCGTTCAGGATGGTGTCGGTCTGCTCGGGAGTGAGCTTGCCGGTGGCCGTGATGGCATCCATCGTGCCGGACACATCTGCATGGAACTGGCGAACAAAGGCAGCGGTGCGCGCCCGCTGCTCAGCGAGAGGCACTTCGTCCAGCATCCCGTGGGAAGCCAGCACAAGGATGACCACCTGCTCGGCGTCGGTCTTGGGCTGATAGAGCGGCTGCTTGAGCATCTCGGTCAGAGCCTTGCCGTGCTCGAGCTGATGGCGGGTCTCGGCGTCCAGATCGGAGCTGAACTGCGCGAAGGACTCCATATCCTTGTACTGGGCCAGCTCGATACGCAGGTTGGCGTTGGCCTTCTTCATGGCCTTGGTCTGGGCTGCGCCGCCGACACGGGAGACGGAAAGGCCCACATTGACAGCCGGGCGGTTGCCGGCGTTGAACAGAGCGCTCTCGAGGAAGATCTGACCGTCGGTGATGGAGATGACGTTGGTGGGGATGTAAGCGGACACATCGCCTGCCTGAGTCTCAACGATGGGCAGTGCGGTGATGGAGCCGCCGCCCAGTGCATCGCTCATGCGGCAGGAGCGCTCCAGCAGACGGGAGTGCAGATAGAAAACATCGCCGGGGTAAGCCTCACGGCCCGGAGAGCGGCGGAGCAGCAGAGAGATGGCACGGTATGCCACCGCGTGCTTGGAGAGGTCATCGTAGACGATGAGGACGCTCTTGCCCTGAGCCATGAAATATTCAGCCAGTGCCGTACCGGCGTAAGGTGCGATGTACTGCAGCGGGGCGCTGTCGGAAGCGGTAGCCGCCACGATGGTGGTGTAGCTCATCGCGCCGTGCTTCTTCAGGTCTTCGGCCACGCGGGCGATGGAAGAAGCCTTCTGGCCGATGGCGACGTAGATGCAGAGCACGCCGGTGTCCTTCTGGTTCAGGATGGCATCGGTGGCGATAGAGGTCTTGCCGGTCTGGCGGTCGCCGATGATCAGCTCACGCTGGCCGCGGCCAATGGGGAACATGGAGTCGATGGCGAGGATGCCGGTGTGGAGCGGCGTGTCCACGCTCTGGCGCTCGAGGATGCCGGGGGCCTGCTTCTCGATGGGGTTGTAGCCCACAGCCTCGATGGGTCCTTTGCCGTCGATGGGCTCGCCCAGCGGGTCGATGACGCGGCCAAGGAAGCCGTCGCCCACCGGGATGCCGGCACGCTTGCCGCTGCGGGTGACCATGGTGCCGACGCCGACGGTCTCAGCGCCGTCGAAGAGCATGATGCCCAGACGACCCGGCTCGACGCTCTCTACCATGCCCTTGGCGCCATTCTCGAAGGTGACGATCTCGCCGTAGACGGCGCGGTCCATGCCTTCCACTTCCACGATGCCGTCGGCGGAGGAGATGACCACGCCGCCCTCTTCGCTGGTGGCGGCGGGCTTGTAGTCCTCGATGCGGGTCTTGAGGGTGGCCAGAGAGGGCTTGTCGGCCATCATCTGGTCGATGGCGTGGCGGCCGGAGTTATCGAAGACGCGGTCGCCGATCTGCAGCACATAGCCGGAGAGGAGGCTGTCGTCCACCGTGACGTTCAGGATGACCTCGGTGGCGTCGTACAGCTTCGCGACCTCTTTCTTGATGCGCTCCAGGTCCTCCTCACGGGGGGTGCGGGCGGCACGGAGGTCAGCTTTGACGATGCGGTTGGCCGAGAAGAACTCGGTGCTGAATTCACTTGCCATTTTCAGCCCCCGCTTTCTCCAACAGGTCGTCCAGCAGGCGGGCGTCGTCCTGCTCGTTCAGGCTGCGGGCCAGCAGCTTCTCGCACATGGCGCGGGCCAGTGCAGTGGTCTGGGCGTCAGCCTGGCGCAGCTTGTGCTGGCGCTCGGCCTCGGCGGCAGCTTTGCCCTCGGCCAGGATGGCGTCGGCCTGCTGCTGGGCGTCAGCCAGCAGCTGCTGCTTGTCCTTTTCGGCCTGCTGCTCGTAGGCAGTGCGGCGGGCAGCAGCCTCGGTGTCCACATTGCGCAGCTTTGCCTGCGCGTCGTTCAGGGCCGCTGCGGCCTCCTGCTTGGAGGTCTCGGCGGCGTTCAAGGCGTCATCCACCTGCTTCTGGCGCTGCGCGATGATGTTCATGACAGGCTTGTACAGGAACTTGCGCAGCAGCAAAAACAGAACCAGAATGTTGACGACTGTATACAGAAGGTTCAGATTCAGAGTCAGCATTCGTCATGCCTCCGTGATCAACCCAGGAACAGGATGATGAGCAGAGCAACGACGAAGCCGAAGATGGCAGTACCTTCGGCCAGAGCTGCGCCCAGCAGGAGGTTGGTCTGGATCTTGCCGGAAGCCTCCGGCTGGCGGCTGATGGCCTCCGTTGCCTTGCCGGTGGCAATGCCGATGCCGATGCCGCCGCCGATACCAGTCAGCGCTGCGATGCCAGCGCCCAGAGCTACGAGTCCGTTCATAATTATTTCTCCTTTTAATTTTTTAATCAATTTCCTCTTTGCCTCCCCTATCAGGGGAGGTGTCGCGCCGCAGGCGTGACGGAGAGGTTTACTCTTCTCCACCAATACTCTCTTTCATGAACAGCGAGGTGAGGAAGACAAAGACATAGGTCTGGATGAGACCATCGAACAAATCAAAGTACAGGCTGAAGATGGCCGGCACGAACACCGGGACCACCAGCTTGATGAGCTCCATGATGACGAAAGCGCCCAGCACGTTGCCGAACAGTCGCATACACAGGCTGGTGGGGCGGATGGCGATCTCGAGGATGTTCATGGGGGTCATGATGGGGGTGGGGGCGGTGAGGCTCTTGAGGAAGCCCTTGCCGCCCCGGGCATGGATGCCGGAATACTCGATGAGGCAGATACTCATGAGCGCCAGCGCAGCGGTGACATTCAGATCCTTCGTGGGGGGCTTGATGCCGAATACACCGATGAGGTTCGCACAGGCGATGTAGAGAGCCACCGTCATGAGGTAAGGCACATACCGTCTGCCCTGCTCGCCCAGCAGGCCCGTGAAGAAGTTGTCGATCGTGGTGACGACCAGCTCAAGGATGGCCTGCCGCCTGGAGATGTGGTCCACCTTGAGGTTCCGGGTGAGCAGGATGGAGACGATGACCAGAAACAGCATGATGCCCCAGCTGACCACCACGGATTCCGGCACCTGCAGGCCGCCGAGGGAGATCATCTCCACATTCAGCTCTTCTTTCAGGGCCGCAGTCAATGCGTTCATCGCTTTGCCTCCTTTCTGAGCAGAGTCTTATCCTGAAGCGTAAAGGTATCGTTCGTTTTCACTCTATCTCCTTTCGTTTCTTTTATTAAAGCAGCCGCGCTAAAAATCAAAGAAGGTGCGTTTGTTTTCATGGAAACACACCCTCTTTCCGCGCTCAGCGCAGCCCTTTTGCGTCTGGTATCATAGCACGATTGGTGCCGTTTGATAAGACCTTTGGTCGATATTCTACTTTTTGTTATATCTTATTTCACACCTTGGCCGGGAACGTTGTGCATCTTGCTTAATAATTCGCAGTCAAACTGTCCATTTTGACCAAATTCTTCGTCACTCCTTAGTGATTCGTTTCATTTTTGAGGTAAAACAAAATCCTTCCGGCAGAATTATGCACTCCATGTATATCTGGTATATAAAATTCATATAGCTGTCAAGTGTGTGATAGATGAAATTTTCTTAATTAGAAGCTTATTTTTATTAAGTAATATTACCTGTTTATAATACAGGATACAGGCTCACCGGGCGTTCTGCTCACCGCGGCGGAAGATAGCACGGAAGATGAAGCGGGACAGCGGGCCGCAGTAGAACATCTGCCAGCACAGAGCCATCGGGAAATTGCAGCCGAACGTATGCACCCACGTACCGAAGCTGGGCTCCTTGAACAGCACCGTTGCCACAAGGCTCATGACAGGGCACATGATGCAGACGATCATCAGAGAGATGGCATAGGTGATGAACTGCGGCCGGTCGGTGGGGCGCATGAAGGTGAAGGCCAGCGCAGTCGCCAGCTTTTCCACCACGAAGAACTCCAGCACGAAGGCCACCGGCACCATAATGGGCATCTCATGCAGGGCCATGCCGAAGGTGGCGTTGGTCACGCCGCCGGTGGCGAGGGCAACATTGTAGACGATCATTCCATAGACCATGATAGCGGCCATAACGACAGTAAAGACGATTTTTTCAAGCAAAGTCTTAGGCATTTTTGATTTTCTCCTCATTTGTGTTGTGGGGTAAAGTCTTTCGGAACTTTCGCCGCACAAAAAAAGACAGACGAGGGCGGAACCTTCGTCTGTCTTTGCACGACTACCATTCATTGCCCGCTATGATAGCACAAACTCCCGCCCCGCGTAAGAGTTTTCAGCCTTTTTCTCCCGTTTTGCGCAAATCCTTCCACGAACGACCCGAAATTTTCGGGCAGTTTATCGCATTCCCGCCGTCCCGTCAATCACCCGGAGCGAAGTTTGGCAGTTCTTGTGCAGAGGTTTTCCACAAAAGGCCCTGCGGGCCGTTCAGACTGCGCAGGGAGGCTGTTTCAGTCGTGCGTTTGTATGAACAATACAGTTTTTTTGTCATTTATTGAAAAAATATATCTAATTCATTGTGCATTCTGCGAATGGACAAACCGCGCCCGCGCGTGTATAATAAAGCCAGAAACCAGAGAAGTACAGCAGAAGCTCAAATGAGAGCTAACCCCGCTGACTTTAAGCAGAAAGGAGCGAAGACCGATGGTCGATATGGAACCCGCACAGTACGCACAGACTGTCGGGGTTCGCTGAGAAGCAAAACAGAGGCTCACCACAAACGGGATGTTTCCCCCGTATAAAAACACAACAACAAGAGCCGTTCTTGAGCATCAATAAAGCGAATAACAGAACAGTCTGTGAAATAAAATCCCTCGCGTTCAAATAGATCCGCCGAAGGTGATCCCAATGAAGAAAGCTTTTGTACGGAACGTCTTATTTGAATAACTCTAAAGGAGAAACTCCGATGTACTAAGTAATGACACTCCCTTCGCAAATCTAACTCGAAAGAATGTGGTAATATGAAATTCATCTCTGTGATTCGTATCCCGCACTCCAACAGTTAAGAAAAGGGTCATTCCAATGTACTAAGAAATTCATTCCCCTGCTGATCGTTCTTCACCGTTTCAAAGGAGAATCTTCTATGAAACGTCCGGTACAGACCGAAAAATGAAGAAATCGAGGTCAAGAGGCTATGACTCCGAAGAAGTAAGCATCCTGCCGACTGAGGGCTTGCAACCGCCTCAAGTCGGCAGGTTTTTTGTCTGATGTTTTCCAATGAAGCCTGCATCCTCCCGTTTTCCTGCCGGGAGGATGCGGGTTTTGTTTTGTCCCGGATATTTTGCGGCGGCAGGCGCAGAGCCTGTAGACTTTCGAATCTATTTCGTGTATACTTTTGCTCAGAAAGCAGCACTTACAAGGAGGCAGACCACTATGGCAAGCAATTTCGAGTTCTATTCCCCCACCCGGGTCATCTTCGGCAAAGGCACCGAACAGCGCGTGGGCGCGCTGGTGCGCGAATACGGCGGCACCCGCGTCCTCATCGTCTACGGCGGCAAGAGCGCCGTCCGCTCCGGTGTGCTGGACCGAGCTGAAAAGTCGCTGGCCGAGGCCGGCATTTCCAGCTGGACGCTGGGCGGCGTCGTGCCGAACCCCCACCTCGACAAGGTCTACGAGGGCATCCGCATCGGCAAAGAGAACAGCATCGACTTCCTGCTGGCCGTGGGCGGCGGCAGCGTCATCGACACGGCCAAGGCCATCGCCTACGGCCTGGCCGAGCCGGAAAAGGACGTCTGGGAGCTGTACGAGCACACCCGCACGGCCAGGAAGTGCCTGCCGGTGGCCAGCATCCTGACCATCGCGGCGGCGGGCAGCGAAACATCCAACAGCAGCGTCATCACCCGGGTGGACACCCACCAGAAGCGGGCCTACAACGACGACATCAGCCGCCCGAAGTTCGCCCTCATGGACCCTGAGCTCACCAAGACCCTGCCCGACTATCAGACCGAGTCCGGCTGCGCCGACATCATGATGCACACCATGGAGCGCTATTTCACCAATGGCGGCAACATGGAGCTGACCGACGCGCTGGCCGAGGGCCTGCTGCGCACCGTGATGAAGAACGCGGTCATCCTCCACACCGACCCGGCCAACTACGAGGCCCGGGCCGAGGTGATGTGGGCGGGCAGCCTGTCCCACAACGGCCTGACCGGCTGCGGCATCGCCAGCGGCGACTTTATGTCCCACAAACTCGAGCACGAGATGGGCGGTATGTTCGACGTGACCCACGGCGCGGGCCTCGCCGCCCTCTGGCCCAGCTGGGCGCGGTATGTCTATAAGGACTGCCTGCCCCGCTTCGTCCGCTTTGCCCGGAACGTCATGGGCGTGACCACCGACGGCACCGACGAGGAGATCGCCCTGAAAGGCATCGAGGCCATGGTGGACTTCTACCACAGCATCGGGATGCCCGCCAGCTTCCATGAGCTGGGCATCGACCCCACCGACGCGCAGATCGACGAGATGGCCCGCCGCTGCCTCGAAGCTTGCGGCTCCGCCCTCGGCTCGGCCAAAAAACTCAGCCTCGACGACATGATCGCCATCTACCGCGCCGCCAACCACTAAGAAAACTTTTTCCCCTCCGCCCGGCACAGGGTATTTTGCTTACTCTGTGCCGGGCATTTCGTTGTCTTTTGTGTGCTTCATCTCACTTTTTTGGCAAAGAAGTGGAAAAGAGATGGGAAAAATAAGAGCATTTGCCTGAACTCGAAGTATAAACGAAGCGCACCCCTTCTCCACACAGAAGCAGAAGGGGTGCGCTTTTCTATGTCCGCCGAAAGTTTTCAACAGCACAAAACTTCATTCTCCTATCACAAATTTTCATCTCCCTTTTGGGATGAGCTGTCTGCGAAGCAGACTGAGAGGGCTATCCATCCTTATAAAGAATAGATGTCTATAAAATTTCTATATTTTACAAAGGTTTCGTTTTGTGGTTTGATGGAGCCCGAACGATTTGTTTTGCTGCATCGGGGCTGTCAAACCTGCGTGAATGGGGTCGTTTCCTGCGTGAATCGCTGTGTCTAAGCCCCGATGGTTATGTTATAATATGGTCATAAGGGAGGAACTTGAGGATGGAGCTTCGATTTGCGGTCGTAGAAGACCGCCTGCCCGACGCTCAGCGGTTGGAGAGCCTTTTGCGGCTGGCTTTCGGCGGCGGGCATACATTGGTCTGTGACCATTATGAGAGCGGTGACGCCTTTCTGAAGGCGTTTCCCTCAAAAAATCATCAGGTCGTTTTTCTCGACATCTGCATGGAAGGCACCAACGGCATCGAGACGGCGCGCGTCCTGCGCCGGACCGACCCCGACCTGCTGCTGGTGTTCGTGACCTCGTCCCCGGAATACGTATGGGACGCATTCCCCGTCCACCCCTTCGACTATCTGCTCAAACCCTACCGGGAAGAAAAGCTCTTCCAGCTGGCCGACGAGCTGCGGCGGGTGCTCTTCCGGGCCGAACCGGAGCTGGAAGTCCGCATCGCACGGCAGCAAGTACATCTCCCCCTGCGGAAGATACAGTACGCCATGGCCCAGAACCACTACGTCCGCATCGTCAGCGACGACGGCGAGTGCCGGGCCGTCTCCACCTTCTCCCAAGTGGAGCAGCTGCTGCGGGCGCAGGAGAACTTCATCGTCTGCAACCGGGGCGTCATCCTGAACATGGACAAGGTGCTCCGGCTGGACAGCGACTGCTTCGAGATGCTGGACGGCACCCGCCTACCCGTGCGCCAGAAGGACAAGAATACCCTGTTCGCCCAGTTCACACAATATCAGTTCCGCCATATGCGGCGGGAGCTATGACGCCGAGAGGAGGCCCGACCTTGGACTTTTCTTTATTTGGACGCTATTTTCTGGACCTCGCCGTCTTCTACCCAGGGGCATTCCTCTGTCTCGCGCCCCTGTGGGAGCATGTGAAGGCCCCCCGGCGCACCGCTGTGCTGACAGCCGCTCTCGTCACGGTCATCTGCCTTGCGGCGGCGGCCCTCTGCGCCATCTTCGAACTCGACAGCAACATCCTGCTTCTGCCCACCCTGCTGGCGGCGTTCTGGCTGCTGCGCTGGCGGGTGGGTCCGGAAGTTTCCGTGAGCCAGACTGCCTTTCTCTTCGCCGTCTCCTGCGTCATGATGGCAGTCTGCACCCTGCTTTCTGCGGTGCTCAATGCCCGGGCTGAGGTGGGCAACGACGCCCCGGCCTGTCTCGTCTCCACCTCTCTGATCAAGCTGGGACTCTCGGCAGTGCTCTGCATCATCTTCTGGTTCACCGCCGTCCAGTGGAGCCGCTGGCTGCTGCGGGAGTACCGGGGCGAAGCCTTCTGGCAGTCGGCCTGGCCGCTGCCCACCATCTACGCGGCTTTCCTCGTCTTCTGTATGCCGCTGGACCCGGCCGTCGTGCTCATCAACCGTCTGATGATCATTTCTGTTCTGGCCGTCTCCATCTCGCTGCTGGGCATCTTTTTGCTGCTGTACGAGATGTATCAGGTGGCCCGGGAATACACCCGCAGCGCCCAGCTCGACCGGGAAAACCAGCTTCTGGCCGTGGAATCCCGCCGCTACACCGAGCTGCGGGCCTATATGGAGCAGACGCGGCATCTCCGCCACGACTTCCGCCAGCATCTCCACGTCATCGCCGGACTCACCGAGGCCGGGCAGGTGGATGAGCTGAAAAACTACCTGCACCAGTACGAATCCGAGCTGAGCGAGGAGCGCCCCACCCTCTGCGCGAATCCTGCCGTGGATGCTCTGGCCGGTCACTACGACCACGAGGCCCACAGCCTCGGCGTGCCGGTGGACTGGCGGCTGGAACTGCCCCGCCAGCTGGCCATCCCGGAGGCCGACTTCTGCATGATGCTGGGCAATCTGTTGGAAAATGCTTTCCACGCCAGCCAGAAGCTGCCGCCCGAACAGCGGCAGGTGAAGGTAATGGCCCGGATGCTGAGCCCCGCCATGCTGGGCCTGCTGGTGGAGAACCGCTATGACGGCGTGCTCAAGCGCCAGCAGGGCACCCTCCACTCCACGAAACACGACGGAATGGGCATCGGCCTCGTCTCCATCCAGACGGCTGTTTCCAGATATGGCGGTTCTATGACCGTCGAGACCGAGAACGGTTTGTTCCGGGTGAATATTCTGCTGAACTTATAACCTCTCCGTCACGCCTGCGGCGTGCCACCTCCCCTATCGAGGGGAGGCTGAGAGGTCATGTTATCAAAAAAGGAGGACTCCACTATGAAAATGACCCGACGCAACTTCCTCAGCGCTTCCGCTCTCACACTGCTGTCCTGCCAGCTGGCCCCCGCTGCCAGGGCAGACTGCCTTCTGTCCGACCTTTTCCACGGCGCAGACACCGCCCTGCCGCCGAAGCCTCTGACGGCAAAAGTTATGGACGCCAACCCCTTTATGGGCCGCAGCGAGTCAAACATCCACCACGACTGCTACAACACTGACTCCACCGACGCCATCCTCCCCGTGGGCATCTGCCCCGAGGTCAACGTGGCAATGGAAAAGACGAACCCCAACGCCTCCCCGGCCATCTTCTTCGACAACTTCGATAACCCCGTCAGCCCGTTCCTGGGCGGTCTGGCCATCCGTGACCTCGACGCAGAAGAAGTCCGCACCATCGGCTTTTTCTCTCCCGCCAAGCACGACGGCGGCGGCTATCTCATCCAAAGCTCCTATTCCTTTGTGGACGGGCGCAACCTCATCGTCTGCCCCACCAGCCACAACCATGTGCTGATGCTTCGCGCCACCGACGAGAACGGTACGCCTCTGCCGGTTTTTGAAAAGGTACTGGACATCAACATCAAAGAGGCTGCCGAGCGGGTGCTTGGCCGCAGCCTCGAGCAGAACCTGCTCTCCATCGTCTTTGACTACGACGGCAACCTCTGGTTCGTCACCGGCGGCTTCCGCATCTACCCCAGCCGCGGCCAGCAGGGCGCGATGGGCTACATCTCCCACAACGCCATCGAAACCATCCTTGCCGGCGGCACCGCCGACCTCGACCACGAAGTCCATGTCTACGCTCCCGCTCCGGGCGAAGGTGCTGAAAACGGCATTGCCTCCTGCCGGGAGGGTGCGGTCATCCTGACGAACCTTGCCTGCTACCTGCTGCGTGCCAACGGCGGCGTTGAAGTCGTCTGGCGCACCCCCTACGACAGCGTGGGCGCAAAAGACAGCCGCGAGGGCGCTGCCACCACCGGCGGCGGTCTGGCATGGGGCGGCGGCTGCTCGCCCTCTCTGAGCAAAGAGCTGGTCTTCTTCACCGACAACCTCGAGACTGTCAGTCTGATGGCTGTGGACATCCACACCGGCGAAGTCGCCGCCAGCCACCCGGTCATCGACGAGCTGCCCGCCAACATGCCGGTGTCGGTGGAGAATTCGGCCATCGTCTACGACCACGGCAATGGCCGGGTCAGCACCATCGTCTGCAACTGGTTCGGCGCAGGCAGCCCCAACCTCGCAAAGCCCGACAGTGACTCGTCCATCCAGAGCTACGAGAACATCTACGACCGCAACTGGCTGCTCAAGGGCAACTGCATGATCATGCCCGGCGTCGAACGGGTGGACACCATCCGCACCGCCGACGGCTGGACCATGAAGAGCATCTGGTGCCGCGACGACCTCAGCGACACTTCCATGATGAAGCTCTCCACCGCCACCGGCTACATCTACGGCTTCGTGCAGGATGTGGACAGCGGTATGTGGCAGTACATCGTGCTGGACTTCGACACCGGCAAGACCGTCCTCACGGTGGACGTTGCCTCCCTCTACGGCTACAACAACATGGCCATCGGTATGTATGCAGGCCGGGACGGCAACAAGCTCTACTGCCCCACCGGCTACAAGGAGCTGCTCCGCCTGCAGGACCGCTTCGTCTTCCTGCCCGAGATGCCCTACCGGAAGGTCGATCTGGACAAGACCTCCCGCCGGGTGCTTTCGGCGGCAGAGTTCCAGGCCGCAGGCGGCGCCGGCACCCCCGCAAGCTGGCTCCACACCGCCACCCTCGACAACCTCCACCCCGCGACTACTGTTTCTTTCCGCATCAACGGCCTGACCGGAAATGCCGCCGACTATAAGCTCTTCGCCCTCGGCACGGATGGCCGCTACCACGAGGTGTCCGACTGGCACTTCGACGATGCCCCGGCCCGTCTCAGCGCGAAGAAGGTCTACACTATCTGCCTCACCGCACAGGACGGCGGCAGCTTCGACCTCTCGCCCGACGCCAAGGAAGTCACCCTTTCCATCGTTCTGGCCCGCTGAATCTGACAAAGCAGGAGGACTCCCGCCATGAAAATGACCCGCCGCGATTTCCTCAAGCTCTCCTCTGCCGCTGCCGCCGCCTGCGGCGTCACGCTGCTGCCGGCCCAGAAAGCCGATGCGGCTTCTGCCATCCAGACCCTGCTGGAAGAAGCTTATCTCTACGCCTTCCCGCTGGTGCTCGTGGACGCCACCAAGACCGTCTCCACCAACACGAAGACCGCTTCCGCCAGCCGCGCCCCCGTCAACCAGTTCATCCACGCCCGGAAGCTGCTGGACGCTTCCAGCCGCACGGTCGTCAGCCCCAATGTGGACACCATCTACACGCAGGCGTGGCTGGACGTCAGCGCCGAGCCGCAAATTTACGTCGTGCCGGAGACCGACCGCTTCTTTAACGTGCAGGTGCTGGACGCATGGACGAACACCGCCGCCGTGCTGGAAGCGCCCGGGGCCTACGCCATCGCCTATTCCGGCTGGGAGGGCACCCTGCCCGAGGGCGTCCGGCGCATCGACGTCCCCACCCGGACGGTCTGGACCATCGCCCGCATCATGCTCTCCGGGCCGGACGACCTGCCGAACGTGGCGGCGCTTCAGGGCCGGATGCAGCTGATGCCCCTCTCGGCCTACCCCGCCGGGCTGGCCGCTGCGCCGGAAGGGAGCTATTCTCCGGAGAACGATTTCGTCCCGGTGCAGAAGGTACTCGCCATGACGCCGCAGGAGTTTTTCGACACCGCCAACCGGCTGATGGAGACAGACCCGCCCGCCGAGGCGGACGCGCCTCTTCTCCGCAGCCTCGCGGCCCTTTCCGTCGGCCCGGGCCAGCAGTTCGACGCCTCCGCCCTCGGCCCTCTCGGCGGGCTGCGCTGGAAGCGGCTGCTCCTTCAGCTCAAGAGCAGCCTCCGGGCACAGGCAGCACGCTATTCCCGCCAGATGGGCCAGTGGATCTACTATGGCGACCCCATCGGCAATTTCGGCACCGCCTACGACTACCGGACGATGGTCGCCCTGATGGGCCTCGGGGCCAACACCACCGACATCGCCATCTACCCGCGCACCTCCACCGACAGCGCCGGGGCCGACCTTACGGGCCAAAAGACCTACACGCTCCACTTCGACGCCCTCCCGCCCACAGTGGGCAACGGCTTCTGGTCGGTGACGGCCTACGGCGAGGACAACTTCCTCATCGACAACCCCATCAGCCGCTACTGCGTGAACGATCGTTCCGGCCTCCATCGGAACGCCGACGGCTCGGTGGACGTCACCCTCTCCAAGGACGCGCCCGAGGACACTACCAACTGGCTCCCCGTCTCGGACGAAAAATTCCACCTTTTCCTCCGCATCTATAAGCCCGACTGGACGGCGCTGGACAGCTTCCCGCCGCCGGTCATCTCTGTGAAGTAACAAAAAAGCCATCTGCGTCTCGGCGCAGATGGCTTTTTCATCGTTACAGCGTTTTACAGGGTGCTCAGCAGGCGGTGGCCGCCGTTCTGGTCGGCGGCATATCGGGTGGTGCGGCTGACCTGATTGTCCAGCGGCAGGCCCTCGGCGTAGCGTTTGAGGTTGTGGATGAAGATGTCCACGATGTTGTCCAGCGTCTTGGGCAGGCTGAACTTGCCGGAGTTGTGGGGGGTGATGATGGCCCCCGGTTCGCCCCACAGCGGGTGGTCGGCGGGCAGCGGCTCGGGGTCGGTGACGTCGAGGCCCGCGCCAAAAATTTTGCCGCTGCGCAGGGCCTCCACGAGGGCGTCGCTGTCCACGGTGGTGCCGCGGCCCACGTTGATGAGGATGGCCCCGTCCTTGCAGCGGGCGAAGCGCTCGGCGTTGAACAGCTTGTTGGTCTCAGGGGTGCCGGGCAGGCTCAGGGCGATGAGGTCGGCCTCGGGCAGCTCCTCGTCCAGCTGGCTCTGGGCCACCACACGCAGGCAGTAGTCCGGGCAGGGCGTGTCGGGGTGGACCGTGCGGCGGACGCCCACCACCTCAGCGCCCAGCATATGGGCGCGGCGGGCGAAGTTGGAGCCGATGTCGCCCATGCCGACGCAGAGCACCCGCGCCCCGGTGATGCCCCTCACGGGGCGGTCAATGGGAGCCCACTGGCGCTGATTCTGGCGGTCGCGGTAGAGGAACATATCCTTCTGGATGCCCAGCCACATGGCCAGCATCCACTCGCTGATGGCCAGACCGTAGGCACCGGTGGCGTTAGTCACCATGCAGTTTTCGGGCAGGACGCCGGGTTTCAGATAGGCGTCGGGGCCGGCGGAGTTGGACTGGAACCACTCGATGTGCTTGTTCTGGCTGATCATCGACACCGGTGCGTTGCCCAGCACGACATCGGCCCAGAGCACATCTTCGGCGTGGACGTCGTCCAGCGCGTTGAAACGGAATTCAAATTCCGGCACGGATGCCTCCAGCGCGGCGCGGTGGGCGTCGTTCAGGGGCAGACATACCAAAACTTTTTTGTGCATAAGGATACCCTCACTTCCTGTGTATTCTTTTATAAGAATACTCTCCCCCGCCCCGCTCCGCAAGAGGCAAAATGGCCGCTTTCTTAAGAATTCCTTAGGATTTTATCCCACAAATCCCAAGAAGTATGTGATAAGCTGTCCACAATGCAGAAAATCTGCTATACTGACACTATGCAATACAGGAAAGGAATCATAGACTATGCAGACCATCATGATCGTAGAGGATGACCCGGACATCCGGGACGGCGTGCGCATCCTTCTGTCCGGGGAGGGCTACCGCATCCTCGAAGCCGAAAACGGCCCCCGCGCCCTCAGCCTGCTCACACCGGAAGTCGATCTGGTCATCCTCGACATCATGATGCCCGGCATGAGCGGCCTGCGGGTCTGCGAGGAGATACGGAAGACCTCCACCGTCCCCATCCTCTTTCTCACCGCAAAATCGCAGGAATCCGATAAGCTTCTGGGCCTGACGGCGGGCGGCGACGACTATCTGGCCAAGCCCTTCTCCTTCGCGGAGCTGAGCGCCCGGGTCAAGGCTCTGCTGCGGCGCTACTGCGTCTATCAGGGCAAAGACCAGGCCGAACCTCACCACCCCAGGCCCGACGCTCAGATGCTGGAGCTCCACGGCGTGCGCATCGCGCTGGACTGCAACCGGGTCTGGGTGGACGAGCAGGAGGCCGACCTGACCGAGACCGAGTACAAGATCCTCAAGCTGCTGATGCAGAGCCCCCAGCGCATCTTCCCGGTGCAGGTCATCTACGAGACCGTGTGGGGCGAGCCGTATTTCTACGTCTCCAACGGCACCGTCATGGTGCATATCCGCAATCTGCGGATGAAAGTAGAGCATAACCCTCAGAATCCTCAGCGCATCTGCACTGTCTGGGGCAAAGGCTACCGCTTTGCGGCGCAGGAGGACGGCAATGGCAGCACCTGAAAAGCACGGTCTGGCGAAACAGTTCACCCGGCTCATCATCCTGTCGGGACTGGCAAGCTTTCTGCTGCTGGGCTTTCTGCAGGTGGTGCTGAACAAGGGCCTCCGTCTTTATTTCGACCAGCCCGAGGTTCAGACCAAAGCTTCCCAGTATCAGGTCAACGAGCTGCAGAACTATATCACCGAAAATTCCCTTTCCAGCACAGACATCAAAAAGCTCACCGACTGGACGCGGAGCCATCGCTATAACCTGTTGGAGCTTTACCGCGACCAGAAGCTCATCTATTCGTCCTACGCCCCCCGCCACTACTACAAGAACAACGACCCGGAGGCCCATGAGCTGACCGACAGTCACCAGCACGGCCCCTTCTACGACTGGTCGCCCGTCTACACCCTGAACTTCTCGGACGGTGAGATCACGGCCCTGCTCTACTACAACGGTTTCGACGCCTGTTACAGCACCGGCTGTGATCTCCTGCTCATCATCTGCCTCGCATCCTTCCCCCTCTTTTTCCTCTGGGGGAGCCGGGGCATTGTGAAGTACATCGTCCAGCTCAGCGAAGAGATCCAGGCCATGGAGGGCGGCGACCTCGACCACCCCATCACGGTGCAGGGCAGCGACGAGCTGACGACGCTGGCGTCCAGCCTCGACTCCATGCGTCTCACCCTCCGCCAGCAGCACGAGGACGAGGCGGCCGCCGCCGCCAAGGTGAAAAACCTTATCACCGAGATGAGCCACGACCTCCGTACGCCCCTGACCACCCTGCTGCTCTACACCGAGATCCTTCGCCACCGCAAATATGAGACGACGGCGCAGGCCGAAGATTACCTTGCCAAGATAGACACCAAAGCCCGCCAGCTCAAGCAGCTGTCGGACAACCTCTTCGAATACGCCCTCGTCACCCGGGATACCGTGGCCGTCCTCGACCCGCCGGCCCGCTTCTCCCAGATATTCGAGGAGCCGCTGACCGAGATGGTGGGCGAGCTGCAGGAGCGGGGCTTTGCCTGCGCCCTCGAGCTGGGCGAGGAGGACGACACCCTCACCGTAAAAGAGCAGTACGTCCGCCGCATCCTCGACAACATCACCTCGAACCTGCTCAAATACGCCGATCCGGCGCAGGACATTTCCGTCCGCTTCGTCAAAGAGAACGGCAAAGCCGGGCTTGCCTTTGAAAATGCCGTCCTCCCCGGCCAGCACCGCACCGACAGCACCAAGGTCGGCCTCACCAGCATCGAGACCATGATGGAAAAGATGCACGCAGTATGCCGCATCAAGCAGAGCGGCGAACGCTTTTGCATCACGCTGCTGTTTCCCATCGAGAAATAACCTCTCCGTCAGCGCTGACGCGCTGCCACCTCCCCTAACGAGGGGAGGCCTTGGCATACCGGAAAACTTAATCTCTTCGCCAGAGGCTCCCCTCGGTAGGGGAGCTGGCTGCCGAAGGCAGACTGAGAGGTTTACATTGTACAAAAACAGCGCAGCTTGTGGAAAACCCACAGGCTGCGCTGTTTTTTCATAAAAACTTCATCCCTCTTAAGCGCATCTTAATAAATTTCTCGAGCATTTCCTAAGATTTGGAATGTATACTTCTCCCTGTCAGATGGGGAGAAGTGCTCCCCGCGAAATCTCTTAGGAGGGGCAAATCACCATGCTATCAAAAAAGAAACCACAGGACAAGGTCGATCCGGAATATCTCGTCGGCCTTGACACGGCCTCTGCCCAGCCGGCTCCGGCGGGCGTGAAGCCCTTTATCCAAAAGCACTGGAAGCCCATCATCGCCGTCGTCTGCGCGGCAGCGGTGGCCGCAGCCGTGCTTGTCCCGAAGAACAGTGCAAAGCCCGCTGCCGCCAGCGCCCAGTATGTTGAGACGAGACCCGAAAAGCGGAACATCGCCAACAGCTACAGCGCCGACGGCACCATCACCGCCGCTGACACCTACACCGTCAAGCCGATGGTCAAGGGTACTGTCCTGACCGCCGACTTCGAGGTGGGCGACACGGTCAACAAGGGCGATGTGCTCTACACCATCGACAGCTCCGACATGGCCAGCAGCGTGGAGAAAGCCCAGCTTTCTCTCGACCAGGCCCAGAGCAGCTACGACGACGCCGTGGATGCCCAGTACATCCGCAGCTCTGTCCGGGGCACAGTCTCTTCCCTGAAGGTCAAGGCGGGCGACGTCGTCTCTGCCGGGCAGGAAGTGGCCGTCGTCCGGGATGACTCCACCCTGCTGCTGACGCTGGACTTCCCCGCCGCCGACGCCGCCACTTATTTTGTCGGCCAGAGCGTGGATGTGACCATCGACGGCACCTTTGAGACGACCACCGGCACCATCCAGTCCATCTCCGGTGCCGACAGCCTTTCCAGCGGCAATCTCGCCGTCCGCTCGGTGGTCATCGCCGTGCAGAACCCCGGCACCCTGAACACCACCATGTCCGGCACTGCCTCCATCAGCGGCGTCAGCGCCATGAGCTCGGCACACTTCACCTGCCAGTATGAGCAGACCATCACTGCCGCTGCCAGCGGCACCGTGGCCGCCCTCTGCGTGAAGGAAGGCAGCACTGTCGGCGTGGACACCGCCCTCATCCAGCTTTCCAGCTCTTCCCTCTCCAAGCAGATGAAGTCGGCTTCCAACAGCCTGCGCAGCGCCGAGATTTCTCTTGACGACACCCAGCGCTCTATGGAGGACTATACCATCACCTCCCCCATCAGCGGCACCATCATCGCAAAAGACGTCAAGGTCGGCGACACCGTAGGCTCCAGCTCCTCCACCACCGAGACCATGTGCGTCATCTACGATTTGAGCTACCTCGAGATGACGCTGGACGTCGATGAGCTGGACATTCTCGACATTCAGGTGGGCCAGAAGGCCGAGATCACCGCCGACGCCATCAGCGACCGCACCTTTGAGGGCGTCGTCACCAGCATCTCCTCCGCAGGCACCACCAGCGGCGGCACCACCACCTACCCTGTCACCATCCGCATCGACGACACCGGCAGCCTCATGCCCGGCATGAATGCCACTGCCGTCATCGACATTGCCAGCGCCGAGGATGCCCTTTCGGTCCCCAACGCGGCCATCGTCCGGGGCAATTACGTCCTCGTCACCGAGTCTTCCCCCTCTGCCGCCAACGCTGATCCCAGCATGAAGACCCCCGACGGCTATGTCTACGTCAAGGTGACCACCGGCGTCAGCGACGACGACTACATTGCCGTCACCAGCGGCCTCGAGGAGGGCGACACCATCGCCTACGATTCCAGTACGGCCTCCCAGTCCAGCAGCGATGACCAGAACGGCTTCCCGGGCGGCGGGATGCCCGGAGGCGGGGGTATGTCTGGCGGCAGAGGCGGCGGAGCGCCGGGAGGTGGCTTCTGATGAGCGCACTCATTGAGTTCGACTCCGTCTGCAAATATTACCAGATGGGCGACACCCTCGTGAAAGCCGCCGACCACGTTTCTTTCCAAATCAACAAGGGCGAGTTCGTCGCCATCGTGGGCCAGTCCGGCTCGGGCAAGTCCACCTGCATGAACATCATCGGCTGTCTGGACGTCCCCACCGAGGGTACTTATCTTCTGGATGGCCGCGACGTCGGCAAGATGAGCCGCCGGGAGCTGGCAAGCATCCGGAACGAGAAGCTGGGCTTCATCTTCCAGCAGTACAATCTGCTGCCGAAGCTCACCCTTCTCGAGAACGTGGAAGTCCCCCTCGTCTACGCCGGCATCCCCGCCGCTCAGCGCCACGCGAAAGCGAAAGCTGCCCTCGAGCGGGTGGGCCTCGGCACCAAGCTCAAGAATAAGCCCAATCAGCTTTCCGGTGGTCAGCAGCAGCGCGTGTCCATCGCCCGTGCGCTGGCCCGGGACCCGGCGGTCATCCTCGCCGACGAACCCACCGGCGCTCTGGACAGCCACACCAGCCGCGAAGTTCTGGGGATGCTCCAGAACCTGCACAAACAGGGCAACACCGTCGTCCTCATCACCCATGACAACTCCATCGCCGTGCAGGCGGAGCGCATCATCCGGCTGGAAGATGGCTGTGTCGTCTATGACGGCGACGCCCATTCCCCTGACGCCGTGGTCCAGCCCACCCTCACCTTCACGAAACAGGAGGCGGCCACATGATATACGAGACCGTCCGTCAGGCGTTCCAGAACATCTGGAGCAATAAATTCCGCACCTTCCTCACCATGCTGGGCATCATCATCGGCGTCATGGCCGTCATCGTCATCGTCGGCCTCGGCAACGGCATGACTCAGAGCATCAAGGACAGCTTCGCCGATATGGGTACCAACATCCTGAGCGTTCAGATCATGGGCCGCGGCTCCCGCAATGTGTCGGTGGATGCGGTGTACGACATCGTGGAGTCCCACCCCGACCTCTTCGCGTCCGTCTCCCCCACCGGCACCGTCAGCGGCACCGTCAAGGTCGGCACCGACAGCTACTCCAACACCACCGTCAAGGGCGTCAGCGAGGTCTATTTTAATATGCTGGGCTACACCATCGACGAGGGGCGTCTTCTCAACTATGTAGACCTCGAAAACAACAAAAAGGTCTGCGTCGTGGGTGCCTACATCAACCGCGTCGCCTATGGCGGCAACGCCGTGGGCCAGACCATCAAGATCGGTTCTACCCGCTACACCATCGTCGGCGTGCTGGAAGCCAGGGTCACCGACCCGGAAAATCAGGAAGGCAGCAACGATGATATGATATTCGTGCCTTACACCACAGCGCTGCGGGTCGCCAGGTCCAGCACCGTCAGCTCCTATTCCGTCACCATCGCCGACGAATCGAAGCTCTCCGAGGGCAAGACCATCTTTGAAGATGCTCTGAAGAGCCTTCTCCACTCGGACAGCGGCTATATGGTCACCAGCCTCAGTGAGATGCTGGACACCATGACCTCCATGGTCAACATGGTCGTCACCATCCTGACCGCCATCGCGGCCATCTCCCTGCTCGTGGGCGGCATCGGCATCATGAACATCATGATGGTATCGGTGACGGAGCGCACCCGTGAGATCGGCATCCGCAAAGCCCTCGGCGCACAGGAGAGCACCATTCTCGGCCTCTTCGTCACCGAAGCCGCCGCCACCTCCGCGCTGGGCGGCGTGCTGGGCATCGGGCTGGGTTACCTACTCTCTGCCGTGGCGAACCGCATCCTTCCGATGGTCCTCACCGATATGACCCTCACCGTCTCCCCCTCCATCGGCTCTGTGGCCGTGGCCTTCAGCATTTCGGTGGGCATCGGCGTGCTCTTCGGCTTCCTGCCCGCCCGCCGCGCCGCACGGCTGAACCCGATCGAGGCGTTGAGGTACGACTGACCTCTCCGACTGCGCCCTTGGCGCGGCGTCAGCCGTGACTGAGAGGTTTCACATCTTATTTAAGGAGTAACACCATGAAAAAACGATTCCTCGCGTTTTTGCTGGCGGTCAGCATCGCGGTGTCCATGTTGGTGATGCCCGCGTCTGCGGCTGGCTCCAACGCCGCCGTTCAGGCCGCTGTGGCTCTGGGCGGCATGACCACCGAGCAGTCTGCTCAGCTCGATCTTCCCCTCACCCGCGGCCAGCTGGCCCGGCTGCTCACGGCCTTCTCGTCTTACCGCGAAAGCGTGGCCGCACAGGGCAGCACCGGCACCCTCTTCTCGGACGTCAACGGCGCTTCTGCCTACGGCCCCTACATCCGGGTGGCCGTCCAGCAGAGCTGGCTCAGCGGCTATCTGGACGGCAGCTTCCGCCCCGACAACGCCGTGACCCTTGAAGAAGCCTGCACCGCCGTGCTCAAGCTTCTGGGCTATGACGTCACTGCCCTCAGCGGCACGTTCCCCGCCGCACAGCTCAACAAGGCTTCCTCTCTGGGCCTGCGCAGCAACATTTCTGCCTCTCAGGGCAGCACCCTCACCCTTGCTGAGGGCGCGCAGCTGGTCTACAACGCTCTGACGGCTTCCACGAGTGACGGTCAGGTCTACTACGGCAGCACCATCGGCTTCACCGTCACCGACGGCCAGATAGACGTTTCCTCTATCGTGATGGTCGATCTTCAGGGTCCCTTCGTGGCCGATGCGGACACCGTTCTGCCCTTTGTCCCTGCCTCCATCTACCGCAACGACTCCGTCGTTTCGTCGGCTGACCTCTCCGCCTGCGACATCTACTACTACAGTGAGAGCGCCCGCACCCTCTGGGTCTACTCCCGCAAAGCCGCTGGCCGCATCACGGCCGTCTCGCCCACGGCCAGCGCTCCCACGGCTGTGACCGTGGCCGGCACCACCTACACCATCGGCAGTTCCTCCGCTGCTGCTGCCCTCTCCTCCCTCAACGGCGGCGGCGTGGGCCAGGTGGTCACTCTGCTGCTGGGCATGAACGATGAGGTCGTCTCCGTCCTCACCGGAGACGAGGCCGACGCCCTGTTCTACGGCGTGGTCCAGTCCTCATCCCGCAGCCTGACCGAGGAAAATGGCGCAGACGTCCAGCAGGAAGTCTCCGTCATGTGTACTGACGGCACCGCCCGCACGGTCCATGTGGACAAGAGCCTCAACTATGTGGCTGGCACCCTCGTCGAGGTGTCCGTGACCGCCGACGGTGAGTCCGTCGAAAAGCTGGAGAGCCGCTCCACCAGCGGCACCATCAGCGACGATGCATCCGCCTTGGGCAGCACTCCGTTGGCCGAGAATGCAGAAATTCTGGATACGACTTCGGAGGGTGTGGCTGGGACTGTTGTTCCCAGCCGACTATCGGGGGTAACTCTTTCGAACTCTGACGTCCGCTACTACACCACCAACGAGAACGGCCAGATCGACCGCCTCATCCTCTCCAATGTCACCGGCGACCTCTACACCTACGGTGTGCTGGACGACGTGAAAAACCTCACCACCACCGTGGGCGACAAGGTCGATTCCAAGGTGAAGTCCTCCCTCACCGATTCCGACAACTCCACCACCACGACCACTACCAGCAAGTCGGACGGCCAGATCGTCTCCGATGTGAAGGACATCGTCCTCCCCACCACCAGCGAGATCTTGTGGGGCATCGTGGACGGCAGCATCGGCTCTACCCTCTGGCAGAGCCTGACGTCCAGCACCGGAAGCCTCGCCAGCTATGTGCTCAACCTCGCCGCTGACAACACCAGCGGCGCCGTGAGCAGCGTGCTGAGCTGGGTGGCCAAGGGTGCCGCCTACAGCTGCTATGTCGATGGCAAGGCTGTCAGCTACCAGACCTCGGTGAAGTACCCGGTCCTGGCCGGCGGCATCGCCGTCAGCACCAGCCCCTCCGGCACCGTGAAGTCGATGGTGCAGCTGGTCCCCATCAACATCGACAAGCTGGGCGCGGCCTCGGCCATGAGCGGCTCCAAGTGCTATGAGCTTGCCGACGATATGCAGGTGTACCTGTGGTACAAGGGCCAGTATTACGCCACCACCCTCTCGCAGGTCAACGTCGAAGATTACCACCTTATCGGCTGGTACGACAGCCTCGGCTGTGCAGCAGGCGGCAAGCTCCGCGTGCTCATCGCCGTGAAGAACGGCTAAAAAAGCAGAAGACGCCCTTTCCATCGGGGAAGAGCGTCTTCTGCTTTTATCTTACGATTTACTGCATCAGGCTGGAGCGGCATCAGCACCGACATCAAATCCACCGGCGGCAGCGGGATGGCTCAGATGGCTGCGCTCAGCGTGGAGGCGAAGAGCATGGCCGTGAAAAAGTTCAGAGCTGCTCTGCACATAGCAGTCTTTTCTTTTATCAGGCAGGCCTCTTAGCGTCCAAAGATTTAACTTCGTCAACCGTTAACCCGGAGAACAACGCAATATCCTCGTAGCTCAATTTCTTAGAAGCCAACATTGTCTTTGCAATTTCAATATTCCGTTCCCGGACAGTTTCATTTCGCATTTCTTCCATTGCTCTGCACATAGTTGCCACTCCTTTCGCATCTTGCTTAAAGTATTGTACCCGATTTGCAAGCACCGAATAGAACATATCCTTTGCATCGGTACAGAAAAAGTCGTGCATCAGCTTTCCAAGAGCAGTCTCATCCTTGATCTGAGAGTTCACATAGATGATATGTGACTGGTCATTGAAAACTGTACCTGTTTCTTCCACCATGCGATAAATATGGTAGATCGGTAATCCAGCCTTTAATACATCGTTTTCGGTGATGAAGATAACATACGTCTCGTTCAGAGCATCATAGCTGCTGCCCGAGCTGGTAAGGTTCGCATCCAGCAGGCTGCTATTGTAGCGGGCGCGCTTTTCGCTTGCACCCCGGTCGCTGCGCTGCACCTCGATATTATATGCACGGTTCTGCTCGTCAACAGCCAGAATATCTAGCCGAACGGAACGTCCCTGCAAATTTTTGATGCCATATTGGCCGTGAACCTCACGAACCTTCAAATCTTTTCGCTTGAGAATAATTTGGAGCAAAAATTCTGCACAAGCAGTATCTTCAAAAACCGCTGCCATAAAATCATCGTCGATAAGACGCAGACCTCTCAGGCGCTGCAAGTCCTGTTCATGCTTGCGCTCAAAGTCCAGTTCCTGCTGAGTTTTACTTTCGGACATAGGTTCACCTTCTCCCCACTTTCAAGAACATAGTACCATATTTCAAGTTTTTTTACAAGGCGACGTACATTAAAGAACAGAATGCTTTCTGGATGGTGTAATTCAACCACCTGCAAAAACCTGAAAACGGTGCAGGTGAAGCAATGCCCCCCAATTTTGACTCAGACAAAAAAGAAAAGCACCATACTTCCTACGAAGTACAGTGCTTTTTTGGTGGAGAATAGCGGGATCGAACCGCTGACCTCTTGCATGCCATGCAAGCGCTCTCCCAGCTGAGCTAATCCCCCATAGCCTGTGTCGTTCCTGACGACGTGTGTTATTATACCAGCTGAAAGGAGAGTTGTCAACAGCTTTTTTCAAATTCGTGCAAAAAAGTCCCGCCGGGTGCATTTCTGCCTCCGGCGGGACTTGCGTTCAGGAGAACTCAGGCTTTGGTGTACTGACGGTCGAAGATCTGGGGTGCTGCCTTGATGAGCAGCACAGCGCCCACCACAGTGATGAGCGTCTCCGGCAGCATGTAGCTGGCGTTGTACACGAGGCTGTAGGTCCAGGCGCTCAGACCCTCATTCAGGTTGCCCCAGACGAGGACGCCGGACAGGAAGCTGCACATGAAGCGCAGGAAGCCTGCGATGGCCGTACCGACGGCCACGCCGACCATCCGGTTCTTGAAGGGGCGGGCGAAGAACT
>OBLF01000975.1_pt1 | contig 26296 bp, 17 predicted proteins | sample 1519231 | NCBI WGS metagenome assembly OBLF01 (sample SAMEA2602895, study PRJEB22501) | metagenome | reverse complement strand
CATCTTCTGCAGACCCTTACGGATGCCGATGCCCTGCCCGATCTGCTCGATCCTGCCGTCCATCGTGCCTGCCATAACGGGCTTGATGCTCAGAGTAGATGCAACCAGTGCCTTGATACCGCTGAGTCTGCCGTTTTTACGCAGAGTTTCCAGATTATCCAGGACAAAATACGTATTCATCTCACTGCGGAACGCTTCCAGACGGCTTACCACCTCTTCAAAGGAAAGTCCCTGTTCCTCCAGGGAAGCTGCCAGCAGCGCAAGCTGTGTCTCTCCGCAGGAGGCCGAACAGGAATCCATGACGTAAATCTGTTTGGACTCGTCCTCTTCCAGATACATCTGCCTCCCGACCATGGCACTGTTATAGCTTCCGCTCAAATTGCCGGACAGCGTTACCACATAAATATGCTCTGCCTCCGATTCAAACGCCTGCCGATAGCTCTCCGGCGACGGACAGGAGGAACGCGGGCACTGGGGACATGACGCAACCTGCTCCAGAAATTCCTTCTGATTAAAATGCTCATCGTCCATAATCCGGTAATCGCCGACCTCCAGACCAAGCGGTACGATTTCAAAATGCGGATCCTTCTTATATTTCTCCGGCAGCTCACAACAGCTGTCCACAACGATTTTATAACTCATGATACCCTCCATACCGCAGGCGCTTTGCGCCTGCCGCACCACGGCTTCTCGTATATTTCCGAAACCAATTCACATAGTTTTCATTACTACATATGATAACACGTTCTGACTGCTCCTGTAAAGGGTATTTCCAAAAACCCCCATCTCTGATATACTGATACCACAGTTCACTCGTGGATTTTTAACGGAAGATTTCGTGCTCGCACGAAAATCTGACTGAAGAAAGCTACGAAGGGAGCGCGGGTGAATTGTTTCACAACTGACCGGCACGCATATCACAAAAAACCGCGCAGCAGCACAAAGCGCCCGCGGAATGGAGGATTGATTATATGACCGCTTTTCAGATTCTTGAAATGAAGCATTTTATGGCGAAGCTTTTGACAGAGGATTGCTTTGATTCCTTTCTGCTGGAGAAGGCTTCGGTTTCCTGCGCCGTTTCCTATGAAATCGACGGGCGCGTCAATCCCGAATTTTATCAGGACGATGAAACGCCGGACGCCGGCTACCTGTTTCTGCCCTGGAAATCCATCCGCCCGGTTCTGTTTCAGATGATCCGCGGCAAACACACGCCTCTTTCCTTCAAATTCGTCCTGCATCTCATGCCCCAGTATGTCCCCGGCGTCATGAAGGGCGCAGATCCGTCTTTAAAACCGGAACAGGTTCAGGCGCTGGTCCTGACCATAAAATATGACGGCTCCGCCATCCGCCTGACGACCGGAACCGCCTTTTCTTCCTTTGTCCCCGATAAAACACTGGACGCGCAGTGGGACAAAACCATGCGCCAGTTTCTTTCCCGCAAGGAAATCGCCTGCAGGGAATAATACTTTTATCTTTTCATTTTAGGTTTAAAAACAAGGCTCGCCAGATATCCGAAAATCAGCGCCGCCGCAGTTCCGGCAGCCCCTGCCTGAAAGCCTCCCGTAAACAACCCGAGAAATCCGTCTTGTTTCACCGCTTCTTTTACGCCCTTCATCAACGTATGCCCAAAGCCAAGCAGCGGCACGCTCGCCCCTGCCCCGGCAAAATCGACAAAGGGCTGATACCAGCCAAGTGCGCTCAGCACTGCGCCCGAGCAGACCAAAAGCACCATAATCCGCCCCGGCATCAGCTTCGTCTTTTCCATCAAAATCTGCACCAGCGCGCAAATCAGACCACCTACCCAGAATGCATTCAAATAGTCCATCGCCCACACGCCCCTTTCCTTTTCCCGGCAGTTTCTTTCCAAAGAGCACCGCCGTTTTGGTCAGGATGCGCAGCAGGTTCCTGTTTTATACACTCTGAATAATGTCTTGCACGCTTTTTAGACCGTCACTCTGCGTCCACCGTCACCAAAACATCCCCGTACAGCACACCGTCGTAATAATCCAGCAGCAGCTTCACCACGCCGTCATACGCTTTCATGCCCTCTTCCACTCCGTTTAATTTCAGAGAAGCCGTTGTCGCCGCGTTGGAAACCTTTTTCGCTGTTTTGGTACTGACAACCGCCTTTTTCTCGACAGTCTGCCATGCTTCCCGGGTCAAAAACATGTTATCCGCATAAACCTGTGCAGAAATCTGCGGATGCTTCGCGTATTCTTTCCGGCTCTTTTGGATGCTCGCACGAAATTCTTTTTCCACATAATTGAGTACGCCCATATAGCCGCTGTAGCGGAAAAATGCATCGTCTGAGTTGATACAGGCAAGATATCCGATCAGATTCGCCTCATCCTCCTGCATAAAGCCCTTTAAATGCGCAAATTCATGACAGATCACAGAAGGCTTATTTACGATATACATCGTTCCGTTGTAGTTTGCTTCCATGGAAAATGGGAAATAATACCCCATCCTATAGGTCTGACTGAGCAGCTCCGAAAAATAAATCTCCTTCGGCTGCGGATAATAGCCCTGCAGGCGTCCATAATCTGTGCCGACCTGCTGCATCGCCTCTACAGCCGCCTGATTCATGTCTCCCTTATAAATCAGATAGCCGTCTGCATCCCGCTCCATCTGCTCTGCAAGCTCGTTGGCATTGACCACAATATAATCCCGCAGCACAGCAAGCTCTGCCTTGGAATAGTTCTCACTGCGCACCTGCTCCATATACCGATCCTCAAACGCCGAAGAATGATACAGCAAAAAACAATTACAGGTCATAACCCAGACGAGTGCCAGAAAAATCCAGGAAAATGTACAGGAAAAGCTGTGAAACAATTTTTTGCTCCACGCTTTTTTTACAGTCAAACGCAAAAATCCTACCGCTGCAAACGCTGTCAGGAACAAAATTCCCAGCACGATCATGCCCTCTCCGACGCTGAACGGAAAAACCGACATCACCCGCGTGGAAATGCTGCTCCATACCGGAAAAACCGATTCCGCATAAAAATCGCAGAAGCTGCTGCTTTTCCACGCCAGCACATTTAACGCCAACGCTGTCAGAAACAAAATGCCCCATACCTTTTTTTTCAACTGATCATCCCCTAATCGTCAACCTGTCCTTGTACCTTCCTACTATCCAGTATATCCGGTTGCCGCCGATAAGAAGCTGAACGATTTGTAAACGATTATGAATATTTTGTGACAAAAAAAGAATCGGTTGTCCACCGATTCTTCTCTCTTTTTCATAGTACTTTTTATCGTTTCATTTTTTATTTGTGCTATTTGTTGTTTTCTCTCTGCATCATGAAGTTCGGATACAGCAAATGTTCTACTTCCGCAAAAATCTGATACATTCCATCCGCATGGTCTGCCAGCCTGCGAAGTGCCTCCAGCGCCGGATTATTCCGTCCTGCCAGATCATCCAGCGAACATTCCAGTGCATTTGCAATCTTCAAAATACTGATAAAGGATGGTCTGCCGATTTTTCCTGCCATCAGATGCTTTACGGTTTCATAAGGAAGATCCGCTTTATCCGCCAGCGTCTTCATCGACCAGTTCCGGCGGATCATCTGATACCCGATATTTTCAATCAGCTGATCTGTGACCTGTGCATAATACCCATTCTCCTCTAGCGTATGCTTCTGTTTCATAAAAAATCCCCCCGGCTGACAGCCTAAAAAACAAAGCCCTAAACGAGCTGCTACAATAGAATGTACGCAGAATGCACGCTCTGCGAGCATTTTATTATCATGAATAAAACAAGAAAAAGCCAGAAAAGATATCGTCTTCTCTGACTTTCCCGCAATAGCAGGGGCAGTAGGAATCGAACCCACATCGACGGTTTTGGAGACCGCTGTTCTACCTTTGAACTATGCCCCTATCGAACTGACAAGTGATATTATAGCACGATACTTTCTAATTTTGCAAGCCTTTTTTTTACTTTTTTATACAAATCTCTTTTTTCTCCGTTCTCTGCGCTTTTCCATCGAAAGGGGTGCAAATATCGTTTTTCTCCCAATAAATCCGATGATCCTTGTCATATAAATTCCGGTGATGCTTCCTGCCGTATCGATCGCCACGTCCCGAAGCGCCGGCGAGCGTCCTGCCACAAACATCTGATGGTACTCATCCAGACCGGCAAACCCGGCACAGAACAATCCGGCAGCGAGCACGAGCCAAAAGCCCCGCAGCCGATAAACATACAAGGGCAGGGAAAGTGTCAGTCCCAACAAAAAATATTCGCTAAAATGTGCCATCTTCCTTACGAGAAAATGAATCTCATCTACATACACTCCCACCTGCGCGGTATCCAGATTGCCGGAGGTCAGCTTTCCCAGCAGGAGCACCACCTTTTCACTGACCAGCATACTCAGCTGTCCGGATTCGTCCGCCGTCTGGGCGGAAAAGGAAAAGATCATATACATCACGCACAGCGCCGGTACAAAGGATAAGGGCTTTAATAAAAAACGAAACATCTTCTTTATGGTCAACCAGAAATATTTCATGTTCACTCCATTCTGCAGATCACAGACAGCTTATCGTATCCTTTAGAGAGCCTTTGCTCCAAGCTTACCGTCTGTCCTTTTTGTGCCTGCCTTTTGTCCGTTTAATATAGTCTATATTTCCATTTCTTGCAAGAAAGAAACCCTTAATTTTTTATGAACAGCTCAAACGGTACAAGTAAACTGTAACAGAAAAACCTAATTTGTGAAGTTTTTTCAAATTAAGTGTTGACTTCTGTCCGATTATGCTGTATCATATCATTTGTCCGGTTGAGAAATACGGCACATCGGGGTGTGGCTCAGGTGGTAGAGCGCTTCGTTAGGGACGAAGAGGCCGCAAGTTCAAGTCTTGTCACTCCGATTATCAGAAAGAACCTTGAGAGATCGAGGTTCTTTTTTTCATGCCAATAGAATGTTCGCATGGCGTGCATTCTATTATTCATGACAATAGAATGCTCACATGGGGTGCATTCTATTGTATTTCCCTGAAATCCTCAAAACATTCCGATTCAAAAAGCATCCGCAGAGATCAGCGACACTGACAGCCTGTCGCCGCTGATTTCTGCGGATGCTTCTTTTCTCCATCTCTCTGTCCGTTCATCCAACCAGGCCGCACCGGACCGTCACACGCTTTCTTCCTCCATAGGTACAGGTAAACAGCGTCAGATCCCAGTCACCGGACAGCATCTCGTCTACTGCATAGGGATTTAAGGTTTCTACCTTTTCTACCTCATATTCGTATACGTCGCCCGAAACCGCTGTAAACTTCACCGTTGCACCCTCCGGCAAAAGTCCGATATTGCCAAAATGCCGTTTATAATTATGGGCGGCAATAATCAGGGAATTTTCCTTTGCACTTCCGGTGTAGCGGCAGGGTGCTTTTTTCAAGGACGGATAGCTCCAGGGATCCGCCACCGGCAGCGTAAGCTGCAGGGACGGAATTTCCAGCTCGCCAATCCAGCAAAGCCCGTCTGCCTCCACAAAGGTCATCCCGCTGTTCTCATCCACAGGAAGCGCCTCCGACTCCTGCTCCACAGCAGTCAGCTCTTCTTCATAGGCCTCTAAGGACGCCTCCACCGCAGCTTCGGCACGGCTGCTATCCCAGATATTATACGCGGAGATCCCCACTGCTCCTGCTGCCAGAAGGATCCCAAGCCCCATCAGAGCCTTGGAACAGTCTTTTTTTTTTCGACCGATCCACCATCCAAGAAACAGCAATCCTGCTCCTACTGTGGAAAGTGCCAGGATCGGCCAGCGCAGCTGTCCTGTCTGAGGCAGCTTCTCCGGTGTTTTCTGCTCCGGAGTGATTCCCGGTGTAACGATGGTCTCTGTCTTTTTCGGCGGCTTTTTCACCTCCGGCGTAGAGGGTTCCTCGGATTCTTCCGGCGGATACACCGGATCCGGAATTCTTTCGGCCTTCGGATTCACCGACATGTCATATAACAGCTGGGCGTTCAGATTCGTCGGGATCGACACCAGAGACGGATCGGTTCTGTATTTCTGCATCTGACCCGGAACCAGCAGATACAGACCGGTCTGCAGCCCTGTCCAGCTGATCTTTCCGTTTGCATCTGTTCTTTTCGTATCCCCGGAAATGTGATTTGCTCTCTGATACTCCAAAAGCGCTGCCGAAGCATCCTTAGACTGCTGTGCCGTCAGATTTTTCAGCTGCACGCCGCAGCCCTCAAAGCCGCCTGTCAGCTCCAGCACCGTATATCCTCCCCGATCCACCATTGCTGCAACCTGATACAGGGTAAACTCTGCATTTGCAACGGGCTCGTCCCGCATGGTGTCAAAAAGGATTTCGATGGAGCCTTTTTTGTCCGTATCCACGTCCTGCATCAAATTGGACGAGCTGCTCTGACTCTGCTGTGCACAGACGTCCTGCTTCCAGCCACTGCAAAGGGATAATACCATGGCCAGCGCAAGCAGCCAGCCCTTTATCCCTTGTCTGATCCGGATTTTTCTTCCTTTCATTTTCTTCCTCACTTTCTGCTGCAGCTGCAGCCTACCTTTCTCCTGCCGGATACGCTCCTGCACTCCACCGACAATGAAGTTTCCTGTTCTCTATCTATCGTAATCTATCGTACCCTCTCCCCATGGATCAAAAGACGATGGGAATTGACTCCATAGGGCGTACAGGTAACCAGTGTGACCTGATCCTTGTCGGACTCTGCTGTCAAACCGTTTAACTCCTCCGGAAGCACCACCTCTGTCTGGGTCACTTCATAGACCAGCACACGATCCAGCACCGTGATCTGAAAGGTATCTCCCACCTCCAGCTGATCCAGATCGGTAAAAAGCTTTGCCGAGGGAAGCCCCCGATGACCAAACAGAATCGCATGAGTTGTTTCGCCTCCAACCGGCAGGGAGGTTCCCTCCAGATGACCGACCCCAGATTCCAACGCCTCCTCCGATACTCCGTGATAAATGGGAAGCTTCAGCTTTATTTTTTCGATTTCCAGATATCCCATCACACCGCTGTCCTCTGCCAAAAGCAGCTCATCATAGGATTTTCCGTCGATCAAAAGTGCCTCCTTTTCCGCCTCTCCCAGCATATCGAAGCTGATGCCAAGCTCTGCCAGCTTTTGATTATACCGGTCGGCTTCTGCCAGCAGGGCAGCCCGCCTTTTTTGCTCCATCTGCGCCTGTGCTTCCTGATAGGCTGCGATCTGCCTGCGCTGTTTTGCCTGTTCCATCCAGTTGCTGACGGAGGGATATAACAGGACACCCAGCCCTGCCAGACCAAGAAGGATGGCAAGGACTGTCAAAATTTTTCGTTTCATGCACTTCTCCCTTCCGCTTTACCAAAAACAAAAGATCAGGCTTCCCACCAGACGCTTTGCCGGCGACAGCTCCTTTGATACAGCTTCTGCAAGCTTTTCATAGCAATCCAGTACAAACTGACACTCTTTTTTTGTCAGCCCCTGATCACTATAGCATGCCTTCAGTACGATATTTGCCAGCTTCTGCGCTGTCTTCTCCGAAAACACCGGATATTTCTTTCCAAGCTGCTTTGCAAAGCGCTCCTCCTGACAGCTGCATACACTTTTTTTGTTGAATTTCTGCAGAGCGGCAAAGCTTCGATAAATCCTTTGGATCTGCTCTCCCAGCGCTTCTCCTTTTCTGCCTCTTCTCCGTCGTTTACAGAGGATATGCCTCCGGATGACTGCTGCGATCCCACAGGCAGCTATCGTCAAAGCCACCGCCGCCAGTGCTTTTTTCACCACCCGGAATATTCTGCTGCCGATCCCGGGGTTCTCAGCCTCTGGCGTGTCTTCCTGATAAAAGGCTTCCCCTGGGGTGTCCGGGCTGTCTGCTTCCTTCTCCTTCTGGCCCGAGGCTCCATCGCTTTCTGTTATCAGGGCGGCAAAGCCCGGTGTCGCCTCCACTACGGTCCATCCGATTCCTTCCCGATAGACCTCTGCCCAGGCATGGGCGTTGTCATCCTCCAAAACTGCCTGATAGCTGCCGTCCTCCTGTCCCTTAAAGAGACTTGCCGGCGCTGCATAGCCCACCACATACCGTGCCGGCATCCCGCAGGCACGCAGCAGCATGGTGGCCGCCGCTGCAAAATGAACGGAATTTCCTTTTTTGGATTCCTTTAAAAACCATTCTACAAAGTCCTTCCCCTCGGGCACAGCCTCCGGTTCCCGGACAAATTCATAATTTCCTGCCAGCTCAGAAACCACTGCGGTTTTAATCTTTTCCCAGTTTTTTTCTGCTTCCTTTGGATCTGCACTTTCCTTTGTTTCCAGCTCCAGGTCAAATTTCTCCTGCAAATAACTGAGATTTTCCGGCAGGCTGCTGCAATGTGCCTGCACATAGGCGGCATAGGCGCTTTCCGCCTGATCCAGAGTGCTTTCCTGCTGCTTTGTTTCGTTCCAGTCCTCTAAGACCTCCTCCAGCTGCTTTCTGGGATAACAGGAAAAAATATCCTGCTGAACGCTCTGACCTGCCAGTGCGCCGTCGCCCCCCAGCACCTGATAATAATCGTTTAAAAATGCTCCATAGGGAACATAGGTATAATTCGGATTTGCCGCCAGATTTTCCACCTGCAGGGTCACAGCAGAGGAAGCTGCATTTGCCGAAAGCTCCGGCTTTGCATCGCCTCCCTCTCCGGTAAACACCACGTTTTCCGCATAATAGGTTCGCAGAAAGGGCAGATTTTCCACCCCAAGGGATACATTTCCATCCAGCTTCCACAAGGATGCTGCCTGCACAAAGCTCTCCCCGTCTGCCTCCTCAAAGGCTGTCCCGGTATAATCCGTGCCGATAAAGCCCTTTAAATACACTGTCTCTGAGGGTTTTTCCGAAACCGTAACCTTCAGGGCCTGTACCTTTCCAAAATAAAAACCATCCTGATCTGTCAGTGTGCCATCCGATACCCCTCCGCCGACTCCCTCAACGGAAAGCTTCAGCCTCCCTCCGGAAACCGCCGGAAGCAGCTGCCAGACTGCCTGCAGCACACCGTTTTGTGTCTTCATCCCTGCCTCCTGTGCCTGAAGCAGGGTATTGGTCAGAGGCCGCACCAGCACAAACGCCAACAGCGACAGCACTACAGCCTGCAAAAGCAGCCAGACATTGACACTGCTTTTCATCTGCTCTGTCATCTGCCTTGCCTGACGGGCACTGTCCTGATCCCTTTGATCCGCCCGGCTGACGGCGGCGGCACTGAGCATTCCAAGGGTTCCCAACAGGATCAGGAAAAAGCTGAAAAAGGATGGTGTCCCTCCGGCAATTCCGATTCCTGCCAGCACCGGAAATTCTCCTGCCAGAACCACTGCCGGATTGGTCCGGTAACAGATCCCGGCAGATAACAGCCCCGCCAGCAAAAACAGGATAAACCCGAAAAATACAGTCATCTGCATCGCAGATGCCGACGCCTGATACAGGGCAAGGGTACCGTCATAAGCCTCATTTAACCGGCTGCGTACTCCGTTTACAGCAGACATATACCCGGCGATCACATCCTTTTGCAGCAGCAGCAGGAAAAGGCTTACGCCGATCAGGGTTCCCAAAATTGCAAGGAGCCGATACACCCCTTCCAGGGGCAGTCTGGAAAACCCGATCCAGAACAGCACCGAGACAATCAGAAGCATCCAAAAAACAGGGACCAAATATCGGATTCCAAAGCCACTGAGAAATGCGCTGCAAAGACCACCGGTGAGGCAGAGCAGACAGATCAGCATACCAGCCAGCCGCCACAGCTTTTTGACCAGCATACCGCCGGGTTCTTCTTCCTGTAGAATCCGACAGGTAATCCTGCCTACCGCTTCTTTATCCAGCTGTCCCGGCTCCTGCCCTTTCTTCATTGCCTCTCACCTGCCTGACTGTTCCTTCTGCATCTATTTTCCAGAGCTGCCCGCCGGCTACCGGCTCTGTTACACCGCTGCCTCTGCCCTTTTCCAAAAGATCCTTTGCCGGATACTTATTTTTCCCGGCAGATTGCTTTTGGCTCTGCTTTCCATTCTGCTCCAGCTCTTCCTTTGTGGCGGTAAGACAAAGCCGTTTGAGAAAGACCCACAGATCCTGGGCTCTGGAAATCTGCATTCTGCACAGCTGCTCCTGCTCCTGCCAGAATACCTCATATTCCTGTTCTGCCGCCAAAAGCCTCCAGCAAAAATCCGCTGTCTGCTCCAGCAGCCGTTCCAATTTACAATGATCCCACTTTTCCTGAGGCGGATGATACAGATCCACCTGCAGCAAAAGCACCTCCCGCTTTGGCAGGCTGAATTCCCGCACCAGCATTTCTCCGGTCTTTGCAGTCAGCTTCCAATGCACTCTCTGCAGCGGATCTCCATCCCGATAGGCACGGACATCGAATACCTCCGATCCATCGTCCCCGCCTTTTTTTTGGGAATGCTGATCCGAATCCCCGCCGGAGACGAGCTGTGCCGGAGGAATCCATTCCTCCGCCTGATGTACCAGAGGCACGGACAACACCTGCACTTTTTTATCTGTGATCAAAAGCTTCTTTGACCATAACCGAAGCCAGTCCAGCACGGATGCCGACTGGATCCAAAACTCGTAAACACCGGAATACTTCACCGGGATGCAAAATTCCAGCACACCGGTCCTTTTTCCACCTGCCATTCCCATGCTTTCCACGGTGCCCGTGCTGTTATCCAGAAGATCCCGCCAGCCGACGGTAACCGCCACACAGGAGACCGGAAGCAGGGAAGCATTTTTCAGCTTTACCCGAAGGACGATGGGCTCTTTTTTCCCCACCGTCTCTTCTGCAGGCTCCGGCACAATCTCTACCTTTCCAGCCAGGATCCGAACCAGAATCCACATGGAAAGCGCCAACAGCAGTTCAAAGCCCAGCAAAAACGGAGCAAAGCCCTCGGGAGCAGCTACCCCCCAGATAGCAGTCAGAACGACCGCTCCTATATAAATTGCTTTTTCCTTCAAGGCTTCACCCTTTCTCCGGAGCAGGCGCCGGGGTCTCCTTTAAGATCCGCTCCAGCACAGCTGCTGCACGGACTCTATCCATTCCGGAGCTTGATACAGGCTGTACCCTGTGGGCCGCAACATCCTGAAATTCTGCCGCAACATCCGCCGGAATCACAAAGCTGCGGCCTTTCCGATAGGCTCTCGCCTGAGCCATTTTCAAAAGCGCCAAAGAGCCTCTGGGACTCAGCCCAAGCTCCAGTGCGTCATTGTTTCTGGTGGCCTGAGCCAGACGCACGATATAGTCATATACCTGATCGTGTACAAACACTTCTTCGACTTCTTTTTTCATTTCCATCAGTTCCTGACTGCTGATGACGGGACATACATCTTCCAGCCCGTTTCCGCTCCGGCGGCTTTTTAAAATATCCATTTCCTCTGCGGCATCGGGATATCCGATCCCAAAGCAGATCAGAAACCGGTCCAGCTGGGATTGGGGCAACAGCTGGGTTCCGGCAGAGCCGACAGGGTTCTGAGTGGCAATGACCAAAAAGGGAGACGGTACCGGTCTTGTCACACCGTCTACAGTTACGCTGCCCTCCTCCATTACCTCCAGAAGCGCCGCCTGGGTCTTGGGGGAGGTACGGTTGATCTCATCCGCCAGAAGAATATTGCACATGACTGCGCCGGGACGGTAAAAGAAGCCATCCTTTTCCCTGTTATATACGGTAAAGCCTGTAATATCAGCCGGTAAAACATCCGGTGTAAACTGCACTCTGTTCTGCGCCACATTCATTGCCTTGGCAAAGGCCAGCGCCAGGGTTGTTTTTCCCACTCCCGGGACATCCTCCACCAGCACATGTCCGCCGGCAAGAATGGCTGTCATGAGCTTTTCCACGCACTCTGTTTTTCCGATAAATGCTTTTTTTACTTCTTCAATTACTTTTTGTGCCTTGTTTTGTTGCATGACCGACTGCTCCTTTTGCCTTTCTTTCGTTTTTCCCGGACATCTCCGTAGCTTCTTTGCCGTTTCACGATCAACAGGAAGATGGAGCCCTCCACTCCTGCCACGATCAGCAGGGATACAACCAGCCACGGCCATACATCCACGATCCGCTTCGTGATGGTCTGGGACTGTACTTCATGCACTGCATCCTGTTCTGCCAGCTCCTCCGGCGGGATGTACTCGGTCCGCTCGCCACGAACCAGCAGCCGGTGGGTGTTGATGGCATAGGGAGTACAGGTGACAAGGGTACAGTAATCCTTTCCTTCCACGATCCCGATGTCCTGGGTTTCCTCCGGAAGCACAACCTTGATCTGGTCTACCTTGTAGGCAAGCACCTCATCCAATACATGGAGATAGAACACATCGCCCTCCTCCAGCTTGTCCAGATCCGTGAACAAAACCGCACTGGGCAGTCCACGATGACCGGTCAGCACGGAATGGGTGCTTGTACCGCCGATAGGATAGGAGGACTCCGCCAGATGGCCGACGCCCTTCTGCAGCACATCTTCGTTGGTTCCACTGTATATGGGAAGATATACGTCAATTTTCGGAATTTCGATAAAGCCAATGCTCTCGCCCACATCCACCAGATCGAGGTAGCTGATTCCATCCTCTCCCTGCATGGCACTGGCTTCTACCGCTGCATTGAGCTGTTCATTATATTTACGGACCGCTTCCTTGGCAGCGTCAATCTGTTCCTGATCCATCTCTGCAACCTGCTCATCATAGGCGGCGATCGCCTGACTTGCATGGGACTGGGCGATCAGGTTGCTGACGAAGGGATACAGAGTCAGACACAGGCCTGAAAAAAACAATATCGCGATAAACCATGCTCTTTTTTTATCCATGACAGTAACCTCCGGACATTTTATAAGGAAAGGCACAGATCAAAGGCCTGCGGCAGCCGCCGCTTTTGCATTTTCTCTGCGCCGTTTTTTCGTGGACATCCAAGGGCACGGGAGAGCGCCCGGATGTCCTTTTCAGGAAGGGAATGGGAAAACACAACACGGAAAAGAAAATCCCAAATTTTTCTTTCCCGATTACCGCAGCCGCAGCCGGTTTCTAAGATCGACGGCGATCACCGCAGTATCGCTCCTTTCAGGGGGAAAGGGGGTTCTGAAGGAGCGATGCACAGGGCGGGACGTGACCCCCGTCCTGTGCCGGTATCTGTTCTCGCGCACACGAAACGCGATACAGACCCGTTGCTGATAAAATTGCAGCTGTACTTCACAACAGCTTCGCAGCATCCATAGAAGAGATAACAAAAGAGTTATCTGTCTGAATTACTCTGCTTTTTTCTTCTTGCTGGTGATCAGCAGGATCACTGCTGCTGCCATCATGGCAATACCAGCGAAGGTAAATACGAAGGTACCGATGCCACCGGTGGTGGGAAGGGTGAAGCCTTTTTTGTTAATAACTTCCTGTACTTTTATACCTTCAGCAGCGGTTGCATCGTCTGTAGAAGTAAATGTAGTTCCTGTAATCTCGCTCTTTACCTGTTTTTGTCCATTTGTATCTTCTACCCAGGTCGACTCAGTTTTCGTAGCTATTGTATATTGAACATTTAATGTTACCTCAATCGGTTTTTTCAACAGATTATATTTATCATTCGTTTTTGTTTCAACCAGATAGTAGGTACCATTGGAAAGTCCATTATGGGTTACTGTACCATCCGTACCTGTTTTTAATGTCTTAATCTTTTTCCAGGATTTTGTATTATCTAATCCTGCAGGCACAGATGTTCCCGTAATGGCACCCTCTGTTCCATCAGGAACCTCCTGATAAAGGTCAAATTCAACATTTGCTAATGGCTTAGTTTCAGTTCCATCCACACCGTTCTTTACAATTTTTACTGCAAAGGTATATACGACAGTACTGTTCTCGATCGTATTTTTTCCTTCTTCTTTATCTTTGTTCGGGTTATCTGGATCAGTAGTAGTATCCGTTGTAATATTTTTGGAATATTCCAATTTTGCAGTATTCTGATTGCCAGCTGTTGTGTTAAAAGCAGTATTCTTTAATGTCGCATTATATGTGATGACTAACGTTTTTCCTGCATAATTCGTCATATTAGCAGGGGTAAATGCAATTGTAAATCCGCCTTCCGTTGTTGCTGAAGTAGTGTATGCAGTTGTTTCAACATCAACATCGTTGCATGTAATTTTAATAGAAGCTAAGTCATCTGTTAAATTAGTAGGTGTATCTGTTACGGTAAATGTTTTCAGCTTTGTAATATTATTCGGAACATTTACAGTAATTTTGTAAGGGATTTCATCTCCGATGCTGTAATCTGCATCCCTTCCCCATGTACCACCGTTTTTCTTCTGAACCTCTTTTGTTAAATCAGGGCGTTCGTTAGTTACCTCAATCTTGGTATTGGCACTTTCAACTCCCTTGTATGTAATTTTTTTGTTGGCATTTACTGTAAATTCATATGCAGTGGCACCGTCCATAATATAGCCATTTCCAACAGATGTTTCAATCAGACGATACTCACCTTTGGACAGTCCATCGATTGTAATTAAACCACTTGCATCTGTTTTAAGAATTAAGTCAGCTCCAGTATTATCACCCTGCGCAGTGGATTTCTTCGTAATATCATCCCAACCAGTCGCAGTCCTTTTTTGCAGAGCAAACTCAGCGCCTGGTATTTTTTCACCGTTCACGCCAGTTTTTTCTAAGCTTATCTTTCCATATCCTGTTTCATTTTTGGGATAGACATGGATATCATATAACCAACCCGTGCCATCTGTAGTAGTCATAGGGACTGATAACAGAAATGGATCCATAGGTGTTGTAACAGCATCCGGAACAGTTGTTTCAATTACAACGTAAAAGCCAAGCTCGAGGTTAGAGAACGTTGCAGTTCCGTCTGCATCCGTAAAGCCTTCGCTAGTCGCATTACCACTATATGTTGACTTAATAGTTCCATCACTCTCTACATATGTAGAAACATCCGGTAAAGCTGTTGGATTTGTATTGTAATAACTCTCCATGCCATCTTTATCTACAACCTTATAAAGTGTAAATCCTGCATCTTTTAAAGGCACTGCACCATCCGGAAAGTGGTCCGCATCTGCTGTTGTACCAGTTCCTACAATCCCCGTACCAGTACCCCTTGTATACTTATGAATTGTAACCGTTCCCGTCTTAGCCGGATCCGTATCAATCGTCGGCATTTTTGCGGAAGGTTCAGCCGCAAATGCCGTCATTGTCATCATCGACAATGTCATCGCCAGGGTCAGGAGCCCTGTCAGAAGCTTTTTCATTCTCTTCATTGTTTCCATTCTCCTTTTTTGTCCGGCTGTCCTTTTGTGTTTGGGACAGCCGAAATATTTTTTACTTCTCCTGCTTTGTACGTTTGGCTCCGTACTTTGTTTCTAAGGTTTTCTCCTTATGCAGCTGCCGGACATAAGCCCCTGCTCCAACAGCCTGTGTTTCATACCTTTGGGGGTATTATCTCTTCTTCCGAAGCTTATCGTCCCCCTTTCTGCATTGCAGCGTGAAGTATGTACCCATAAGGACTGCCTGCGCCATCAGCGCAATGCCGCCCATAGTAACCAATCCAAACCCGGATCCTCCTGTTGCAGGAAGGATCAGCTGCTTTGTGTTGTAGATGATGAGGAGGATTTCATTTTTTTCATTTGGAGATATTGTCATCCATTTTTCTTCTGGTTCCTTCTCCATCTTCCATTTCACCCGATTCGATGCATCAATCTCAATTAAGATCGAATCACTCAGCAGGTTGTAGTCCTTTGCAGCCTTTGTTTCTATCAGTCTGTAGGTTCCCTGACCGAGCTTTTCAAAGGTGACAATGCCGTCAACAGTTGTTAGCGGACCAAGGAATGGTTCATAATACTCTCCATTCTTCTTTTCCAGCTTAAACTCTACTCCGGAAAGTAAACCTTCACCTTCCGTTGTGTTTTTACCCTTTTTCGTAATTTTCAGGTTCAGCTCTTCCAAATAGGTATTGGTCACTGTCATATTCGCCGTCGGCTGGTTGCCATCGGTAGTTGCAAAATCTGGATCTGCAAGTTCAATGCCTGTTTCTGTCAGATTTGTTGCTGTGCCTGTCGAAGTATTCATGGAATAGGTTACTCGATAGGTTTTTCCTCCCACAGTGTATGTTCCGTCGGGATCAATCACCTTTCCCGTTCCATTGGCATCCACATCCACTTCCATAACCCGATAGATCCACGGGACTTTAGATTCTGCTGTGTTGACCACATATTGCTCCAGATTCTGAAAGGTATAAGACCAGCCATTATAATCGGGTTTTACTTCAACCCAATTGCTTTCTGAACTGATATTGCCGGAATAGTCGTCAACCGCTTTCCACTCCGCATTTTCGTTCTCTTTTCTCTGCAGCTGCAGGTAAATACTGCCCGGAAGCTGTTTCAGATCCTTAATCTCCGTGTCACCTGTCTTTACCCATTTTTTGGTTACAGCGATGTTTCCGGTCGGTTTGTTATTATTTCGAAATTCCACGATTGTCTCTGCTTCCGCTGTAATGGTTCCGTTTACGGATCCCTTCTCTACATTAAAGGATGCTTTCTCGCCATTGATCAGAACCTCCTTCAGGGAAGAGCCATCTTTCGGTATTTCTTCTGTAATCTCATAATCTGTTCCGATGGGAATTCCTGAAATCGTATAGGATTCTCCCTGCTTTAATGAGATCGGGGGTGTCTTACCTATCGTAATGGAATCTCCTTTTTCCAATGACATTCCTGCGACATTTGTAAATTTAACTTGAAAAGTATAGGTTCCGGTCAGATCATCTGAATCCGTCGTCTTCGCCTTTTGGATCTTAAGGGAACCAACCTTGACTTTATTTACAAATACCGCTTTTAATTTTGTAACATTGTTTTCATCATCCGGATTGCTGTAGGAACGGAACACGATTGTATTTTCATTTCCGTCACGATCTGCCTTTTGCGTTGCAGCATATCCGTTGTTTTTATTCGCCTCCGTCCATACCTCTTTTCTGCCATCCTTGATCTGCATTCCGGGTTCATTGGAAACCGATTGCCCTGGTATAATCGTTACCGTGTCTCCTGTTCCGGTAACCTTGCCTACTGCATGTCCGTTTTCATATAAACTCCAGCTTGTCTTAAATGCAGGAGAATCTATCTCCTCCTTCACGGAAATGTAGCTGCCGCGACGGAACTGATTTCTAAAGGTTGCCGTCTGACCATCCGCCAATACAAAGGTTCCATCTTCTTCAATCACGCCGGTATCCGTACTGGAGGAATCGCTCAGGGAATAGACTGCACCCTTTGGATTCTCCAGTTTTCCAGATGTAGCAGAACCATAATCCGGAATGTCTTTCTGATTCACCTCAAATCCAGTATACTTCGTTACCTGTACGCCGGAACGGAATACAAAGTCATCCAGATATATGTGTCTGGAATAGCTGTAATTAAATTTGATGCATTTTATATGGTTATAATCAAAATCAGCTGCTCCTTTTAATTTGCTTAAGTCAACCGTCAGGGTATTCCATGCTTGTCCCTTAAGGGTTGTGTTTCCGTATAGCATTCCGGATAACAAGCCTCCGATCTGATTCCTACTTGCATCCTCCAGCTCCAGATAAATACATTTCGCTGTTGGGGTGTCGGCATAATCATAATATAGCTTGAACTCCAGATACTTATTCTCCGTTGACGCATTCAAGGTTCCGCCTGGTTGATATGGAATGATACCGTATCGCTTTTCTTTATTCTCTCCGCCCGCATCGTCTAATGGCGCAAACCAGTGTGCAACACCGCTTTGACCATTCTTATCATTCTGTAGTTCAAATGTAATATCCGAGTTTTCAGGTTTTGATACTGATGAACCGCTGTCAAATCTGTTAAATGGCTCTTTTTTTACCGTTGCTTCACTATCTGCGGCTTTCTTTGTTCCAAAATGTGTCGCCTGGTTTTGGATCGTAAAGGGGAATACGGAGGCATCCTCAAAGGAATCGGCAAACAGGGGATTTACCCCACTTTTATCTACCTGTTTTTCTACTGCAAACTCGTTATCATTCGGGAAGTTGAAGGCAATCATCATATTAGATTCCCACATACCGCGTTCCATATAAAACATGGTAAGAGTATGCTCGGCTTCGTTGCTGCCCGTCAATTCGAATTTTGTTGTTTTTTTGCCACCTTCTTCTGTTCCTTCTTTTCCTGCATCTCCTCCTGCCGCACTGGCCTTTACGCTGCTTACTGTTGCCTTCTTTTCTGCCTGTGTACCAGAAAAATCCAGCGTTCCTGTCACCTTTCCATGGGCTCCGCCAACATCCAGTGCCAGTTTTCCATCAATAAATACCCATACATCATCATCTCCGGAAAATGCAAAGATAATCGGCACATTTTCGTCATTTCCCAGAACCATTCCATCCTCTGTCAGACGGAATTTAATCTCTAATTTTGTACCAAATCCAAAATTGTATTTTGCTGCGTTCGTTCCGCCAACGGTTTCATTAAACGGGAAAAATCCATTCGTCCCCGTTTCACCTCCATCAGACCCAACATTCTTCGCCCAGTTCTTTGCTCCTGTATTCTTCAGGTAATATTTTTGGGTGGATAAATCTTTTTGCATCGCAAGTGTCGTTTGGCTACTGTCAAACCACCAATAGTCTACTCCATGAGTATCCTTTTTCTTTTTAAACGGGAATGATACATTATGATAGACCTCACCCAAGACCGCATTTTTGCTGTTCTTTCCCAGTAAAAATGCCTCATCAAAATGGGGCTCTGCACATTCCCCACCTGCAGTCTTCAATACACCATTCGTCAGTGTAGAGCTTACAAACCCCTGTGCTGCACGGTTATATCCGCCATCCGTTTTTCCATTGTTGTCAACCCCAGAGTTGTTTGTGGAAAAAAATGTATTATATTTATCACTTCCATATAAGTTCAATGTTGTATTAATACTATCTGACCTATAGCCCAAAAAATTGTGATTATCCGGCTGAAAATGACCCGTATAAATTGGAATGGAAACCTGATTTTCTTTATAATAATCACTCAGCGCCTGATTAAACTGCCGGAACGGAACCCAGTACCGATGAGACCCTCCATACATATTTTCCGGATAGGAATCCCGATTATTACCGTTCAATTCATAATCCGTGTAATAGTCATAGAAGGTGGAATCCACATACAGGGTATCCTGATCTGTCGAAGAAGCACTTTCCTGAATATCAACTATATCGACGCTCTTACCAGTATCGGTTTTCTTATACTTCTCTGCATCCCGAACCGTATATGCTTCAGCCCAGTAACCGCCCCTATATTCGTCAGCATTGTATGCCGCAGTATCACCGGCGTCTGCATAGAAGCAGGGTTTTCCTCCACACTCATCCGGATCCGGAATCGTCAGAATAGCAGTTCTTCTGCCATACAAGTTGTTAGCCAAGCTATTCTCATTATCTAACGCGTCAGCAGAGAAAATAATTTTATCAATTTCCTTATCTTCCGGAATCCGCACATACCACACATTGTCCCAGGTCTGTCCATCCTTTTCGTGGGACTTTGCTTTTATCATCTCTCCACGCCGGTACTCATTAGTGGTTTCGTTCCATGCACAAAAATAAACCTTCGCCTTGTCACTTTTCGGAATGGAATTTTGTCCATCATTTCCCCCATCCGGCGTATTCAGCTTTGAATAGGTCGCATCAAAATAGATTTTCTTTCCGGTTCCATATTCGCCTGTGACATTCGCTATGTTCTTCGTCACCTGAAGCAGGTTACAGCCCCGATCTGTCCAGAAAAAATGATAGATATTGCCCTTGGGATCATTCACTGTCAGAACAGTCTGCTGGGTTATGTCCTCCGTAAACGTATAGCTATACAAGCTTTCTTTAAAATTTGGATCTCGTTCCAGAACCTTCCCTGATCCTGATCCAATCTTCAGGGTTACCTCCTGGCTTTCCCCTTCTGGGTCTACCGAAAAATGCTGATTATCAAAATAGAGGATTTCGTCTTTCAGACTCTCGTTGTCCGGTGTTGTGCCCCAGCAGCTTATAGTAGTTGTTGTGTCATCGTCGTTCTTCAACTCGGTAGCTCCATACAGGAAGGTATCCACAGAACCAGCTTTATAGGTTACAGGAACTGCGCTAGTGTCTGCACCGGTACTGTCTTGTCCGAAATAGTAAATTTCCCCCAGAGGATATCCGGATTCATCTGTAAACTTCACATAGGGTTTTGCTTCAATTTTCGCCTTTTCTAGTTCTGCTGTAAAGAGGTTCGAAAAATCAGTAACACCATTCATCACGACGGATTCCGTTGTTCCCGCAGAGAACTTGCTGTCCGAGGAATAGACTACCTTTACCGGGGTTGTGACATTACCAGTAAAGTCATAGAAATACAAAGACATAAACTTATTCGCGATTTCTGCAGTGATGTCTTTGACGATGTAAACCTTTGTATTACCGATCGTTCCTGATGCTTCAGTATTTCTTGCAAACACCTTTCCTCCAGCAGCAGAAAAACTTATACCAGCAGCAGAAGAAGAACTCTTACCTGCTAATTCTGTTCTATAATAATCTTTCGTATTAATCCCATCATTACCATCCCATTTATCTACATAGGTAAAGGCAAATTCCTTATTACCATTGGTGCTGTCAATTGGCCATCTCCAATAGTCTTTGCCATATACGGTGACTTTTTCGCCCTCTTTAAAACCGTTCACGCCATTCTTAAAAAGATATATAGGAGTTTTTGTAGTCCAATCCGGTCATTCTTTCAAATCCATCCCTGTCGTATCAAGATATACATAGTTAGAATCCAGTCCTCCTGCTGCCTTTCTGAGTCTAACCTTCGCCACACGGCTGGCTTTTCTCATTTCACCGCCCATGTCGTACAGGCTTCCGTCCTGCTGGATTTCTTCTGTTGCTTCCTTTTCAACAGCTTCCTTGGAAGGAGTTTTCTCTGTATTGCCCTCCTCTGTGCCGGTTTCTGTTGTTTCGGTCTGTTTGGTCTCTTCCTCCGTCTGTTTGCTTTCCGATGCAGTTTCTCTGTTGTTTTCTTCTGTATTTTCCTGTTTGGATTCTTCTGTGGCGGACTCTGTTTTCCGCTCCAGGGTTTCTACGGTCTTCGCCTCAACCGTTTCGCTCAGCACCTCCAGGTGAAAAAAACGGGTCTCGCACCTCGCTTCCTGCTCCCAGGCAGCTTCTGCTGCCGGATCGCTGTCCGGAGTGTTTTCTTCGGAGCCTGCAGCATCGTTTTCTGTTTCCGGTGCAGAGGGCACATTGTTTTCCGTTTCATAGCTTGTCTCTGTGCCAGTCTCTGTTTCCGGCTTGGGATCTGCTTTGGTCTCGGTTTCTACCGTGGTATGTGTTTCTGCAGCAGTCTCCGTCTGGGATCTGTTTTCTGTTTCAGACTCGTTTTCCGTCTTTGTCTGTGTTTCGGTTTCTGTCTGTGTTTCTGTCTCGATCTGTGTCTCGGTTTCTGTTTCCGTCTCAGTCTCTGTTTCGGTCTGCGTCTCGGTTTCTGTTTCCGCTTCGATTCTTTCGATGGTCATCTGATAGCAGGGTGCTGCCAGACTGTTCCAGTCAATTTCGATGACATCTGTTTGGATGGCTGCATCAAAGGAGGTGCCCAGGAAAAACTGCACATGGTCATATGCCTGATCCAGGGTGTACTGATAAATATCCTCGCCTTTCGTAGACGCAATCATCCGAACCGGCTCTGCAGAAAGCTCCTGTCTGTCGCCCTCCTGCTCTGTCCAGGCATAAAGGGATACGCCAGACTTTAAGAACTCTGGATCCTCTTTGATCTTCGATGCATCGAAATAAATCATATAATGAAGGTTTACCCAGCTGCCTGTGGATTCTTCTCCGTCTACCTTCTCCAGTACAAAGCAGGGATCCTGGAAGTCCCATTCCGTATAAACCGGTGTGGTCGCTTCCGTATAATTCCATCCGTCTGTCCCGGCCATAAAGGCGATATATTCATAAGGTCTGTCCAGACAGTATTCGTAAATTCCATTCCCCTTATCAGAGGGCTTCATCTCAACAGGTTCGTCCGCTGCACTGTTTTCTTCCGAATCATATGCATAGACGCTGACACCGTTTTTACAGAACTCGCTGTACTGGCTTCCATCAAAATATACGGTATACAGTCCGTAAAAGCTGCCTGTCCCGGTCAGGTCTTCTCCCTGAAGCCGATAGCAGGGTGCCTGTAAGGACCAGTCTATCGTAAGCTCCCCTGTGGTGTTTTTGTTTTCTTTTTTCTGTCCCTGGCAAAATACCACATGCTCATATTTCCGGGTCAGACCCAGTTGCCAGATCTCCTGCTGTCCCTCTGTCTTTTCCAGCTTCACCGGCTCTGCAGCTTCTGCCTCTGCTGCATCGTCATAAGCGTATGCATAGATCCCTTTGGATGCCAGCGCCTCTGCTGTGCTGCTGCCTGAAAGATCCAGGTATACGGCATATGGAGTTTCTTCCTTCGCTTTGACTCTGTTTCCTTCTGCAAACATGCCAGTTCCCGATACCATTTCCAGTATCAAAAGTAAGCTCAGAAAAAAGCTGACAGATCTTTTTATTTTTTTCCGTTTCTCTGGTGATATTGCCGCTTTCCACATACCGATTTTCCTTTCCCCCTGTTTTGTTCCTTCTGTTTCACAATAGTTTTTATACCTTAATTTCAATTTAACTAAATTGTAGATTTTTTTCTGTGCAAAGGCAATAGCATCGGCATGTTGAATATTTCAGATTTATATTAAAAATTTAAGAACTTTTCACAAATATCGTTATTAAGCGCATATATATTTGTTTTATCAAATATTTTTTTGTATTTCATTCATTTCCGATCATCCTAATATGTTAAAGATAATATTTTTTATATTACATGTCACGTTTTTTATATTGTTTTCAGGGCTTTTGTGAATTTTGCTGTACCTGCAATTCCAACCGCTGGCAATCTGCATCACTGTGCTGCGTGATGCAGCTGTTGGTACTCCGGTTTTTCTGACAAAGAACGGACGCGGCAGATATGCAATTCTCGATATGCAGGATTTTGAAAAGACACAGGCAACCATCCGACTGATGAATGAACTTGCAAAAGGCCGGTCAGAGAATCTTTCCCTGACCGGCCTTGCTCAATCTTATTCTTTGACAAACAACTCGTAATCATTCCACGCCCTTTGGTGCAAAGGGATCCTCATAGATTGCATACACACCCGGGCGGCAGAGCTGTCCGGAGCCGTTGACCGCGGAGCGCACGCCGTCGATGGCCGGGTCGGAATAGGTGCAGAACCATTTTTCCATCCTGCCCTTTAATTGGGTTACCAGTTTTTTATATTCCGGTAAACCGTACAGATTCTTCTCTTCTCCCGGATCGTCCACGAGGTGATACAGCTCATGTTTTCCATAGGGATACCGGTGCACATATTTCCATTCTTTCGTCCGGATCATGCGGACAGGCCCGTATTCGTCGAAGATCACAACCTCGTCGCGGTGTTCCAGCTGTCTGCCCTCCAAAAGCTCTGTAAAGCTTCTTCCGGGAAGTCCCGTAGGCTGCTTGTCGGAAAGTCCCGTCAGCTTAAGGATCGTCGGGAGCAGATCGCAGGCGCTTATCATTTCGCTGCAGACGGTATTGGCAGGAATGTGCCCCGGCCAGGAAATCAGAAACGGCACCTTAACTGCGGAATCATACATATTCATCGGGAATGTCCCGTTGCCCTTCCCCCAGACGCCGTGCTGTCCCATGCTCATTCCGTTGTCCGCTGTAAAGAGGATCACGGTATTATCTGCCAGCCCCTGTTCTTCTACTGCATCCAGCAGTCTGCCGATCTGTTCATCCATCGCACTGATCGCCGCAAAATAGCCCCGCAGATTTTCTTCCCTCTTACAGGTTCCATATACCGCGCCGGTGCGCAGATCGGGATGATCCGGCACGTTGGGAATGCTTGGAAACGTGCAGCCATCATAGTAATCGATCCACTTTGCAGGATGGTGCTCCTTTTCCCAGGGTGAATGGGGTGCAGTATAGTGGACAGACAGATAAAACGGGTCATCCCCTTCGCCCAGCTCTTTTAAATATTCCAGTGCACGATCCGTGATCAGATCTGTCACATATTCCCCATGATGCACGGTGATTTCTCCATGGTCCACCATGTCCGGGTGGTAATAGCAGCAGCCGCCCATGCCAATGGTGTACCACTCCTGAAAGCCCTGCTGCGGTTCGATGCTGTTGCCCAGGTGCCATTTTCCGGAGAGTGCACAGTGATAGCCGTTCTGCGCCAGAATGTCCGTATAGGTGGGCTGTCCTTCCAGATAGGAAATCGGCTTTCGTTCCTGCTTATAGCCCTCGAAATAAGGGTTTTCCTTTCCCTGGGCGGCAAATTTCTCGCCGTCTAAGTTTCCGCTTCTGAGCCAATCCTGTACGCCGTGAGCGGAAGGCATTTTCCCGGTCAGAATGGATGCCCTCGCCGGAGAGCATACCGGCGAGGCACAGAAGAAGCTGTCAAACCGCATTCCCTGTTCTGCAATTCTGTCCAGGTTGGGCGTATAAAGCTCCGGTGTCCCGGCGCAGTGCATCGCCCAGGGACCCTGATCGTCTGCCAGAATCATGATAATATTCGGTTTTTTCTCGGTTTTTTCCATATTATTACATTTTCCTTTTTACTGCTTTGCTTTTGTTTTCTGATACTCTGCATTGACTGCCTCAAGGATCTCTTCACCGCCCTGACTTCTCCAGGACTTGCTCAGCTGCTCTCCGCATACTTCTTGACAGAACAAGCCGCCTTTTTTATACTTATAGCACTTGTAAAAAACGTTACTGTTCATCTGCGCCATTCGCAATACAATAGAATGCACGCTCCGTGAACATTCTATTGTCATGAACCACGCCTTGCGGCAGAACGGAGGATATTGTGACAGACAAAAAGCTGATTTCATCTTTACAGGGGCTGCGGGCAGTTGCATTTCTGAGCGTGGTCCTGTCCCATTGCGGCGCACCGTGGCTGGGGCCGTGGGCAATTTCCGTATTCGTGGCGCTGTCCGGTTTTCTGATGACCTGCAACTATTACGACCGCCCGCGCACAGCACCTGGACTGCGGTCTCCATGGTCTTTTCCCTGCAAAAAATACGCAAGCTGTATCCGCTGCACCTTATTATGATGGCTACTGCCCTGCTCCTTGTGCTGAAGGGGCTCCTGGTACAGCCCTCTGCCCGTGGGGTGCTGTCCTGTGCAGCGCAGCTTGTGGTAAGCATTTTTCTCCTGCAAACCTGGATTCCCTCCAGCCGTTTCTGGTTCTGTCTGAACGGAGTAGCGTGGTATCTTTCGGTGCAGGCTTTTCTGTATGCAATCTTTCCCTGGCTGCTCGCCGTGCTGAAAAAGGCCGATACTCGCAGACTGCGCTGCATTGCTGCCGCGATTTTCTGCGCACAATTTCTTTTCTCCTTTGCAATCTGGAAGGCCGGACTCAGTGGAAAGGCCGTATTTTACCTGACCTATCTGTGTCCTCTTTTCCGGGCAGGAGATTTTGCCATCAGCTGCTGTATGGGCTGCCTTTACCGCAGCCGCAAGGAGGAGCGCATACCCTACGGTGCCTTTTCCCTTCTGGAGCTGGCAGCTGTGCTGTTTTCGGGCGGTTGCTTTTTTATCGCTGCCAGACAGGTAGGAGCTTTGGGCACGGTAGCCTTCCGGTACAACGTACTGTTCACCCCCTCTGCGGTGCTGCTGGTCTGGCTGCTCGCCGTGGGCAAGGGAGTGATTTCCCGGCTGCTTTCCGCAAAGCCGTTTTTGTGGCTGGCCGGGCTGTCGCCTTACGGCTTTCTGATCCATCAGGTACTGATCCGGTATATGGAGTTGGCTGCAAACAAGCTTGGTCTTACGGCACATCCTGTGGTCTGGACCCTGACTGTATTTTTACTCACGCTCTACCTGAGCAGCTTTTACAAGGCGTTGGAGCACCGGGTGCGGAAGCGTCATACAAAAGCTGCCGCACAGTAAGCCTTTGGCTTTCTTCCGTAAACGTCAACGGTTTATACCCACCACCATTTTCTGAATGCATTCACTTTATTTTTTCCGCTCATTTCTGCGCACGCTTTTTGCACATGTCGAGTTTGTGTCAAGTGTGCGCAGACACAAATCTCTCGATTGAAAAATTTATTTTTCAATTTTCCACCTGCGGGAGGCTTTGCGCTGCACACAGCGCACCCGAGGATGTCAAGTCATTGCTACAAACTTTTTGACCTTTTTTCCTCGATTTTTCCCATAAAACCGTTGTTTGGGAACAGAGGACGTTATATTGTTGTCACAAAATCAGCAGGGAGGATGTAACGTCATTGCTACAAGTTCAGTAGTAGTGGACGTTACATTATTGCTACAAATCAAGTCAGTGATTTCCACTCCACCTCCACTCTCCCGTCATCATACACATATATTCCCTGCACATATTCTTC
>OBLF01000968.1_pt1 | contig 26407 bp, 32 predicted proteins | sample 1519231 | NCBI WGS metagenome assembly OBLF01 (sample SAMEA2602895, study PRJEB22501) | metagenome | reverse complement strand
CCGCTGGTTTTAATTTTAGAACGTGTGTGATGACAGCTTTAAAATCAAGTGTTTTAAACCGAATTTTTAACCAGTCTACCGTGCTTTCTAGTTTGGTTTCTGATTTGCGATTCAGAAAGTGAAAGAGTGTTTGTTCAAATTCCTTGGTCATCTTTCGTTGACCTTGTTCAATGTTTCGGTAATTGTAGTAACTATAACCCATCATCGCTGCCATTTTGCGCTGGGTAAATCCTAACTCAAGCCTGATACGCTTTAAATCTATGTTGGTTAACACTAATCACAATCTCCTTTCAGCAAACAAAAAAGCAGCCAATGGATAATGACTGCTTTTATTTATAGTGGTCTCGAAAGGATAAGAAATAAATCTCATCTTCTTCCACCATATAGACTAATCGGTGTTCATCTGTAATTCTACGAGACCAAGCACCGGAATAACGATATTTTAAGGGTTCAGGCTTTCCAATCCCTTCAAAAGGATTTCGTTTGATATCCTCTATTAAACGATTGATACGTTTGAGTATCTTTTTATCTTCTTGTTGCCAAGAAATATAATCTTTCCAAGCTTGTTCTGTAAAGTTAAACATCTTCCACCTCTAATAATTGACCTTGAATGACTTTCTTTTGCTTGACTTGTTCCATTCCTGATAGAATCTTGTCTGAAAGATAATCATTATTCATTAGACGAATGGTTTCTTGAATACTATCCCAGTTTTCCTTAGATAAGACCACAATATTTTCATCAGGATTTTTATTGACAACCATTAGAGGCTCATATTCATCGTTGACTTTTTTCATGTAATTCTTTAAATTGTTTCTAAAATTTGAATAGACGACAGCTTCCATTTTATATCACCTCACTTTAAGACTATTCTTATTATAACACTTGACAAGAAATTGTACAAGTATTTGTTTTTTTGTGTTCATACTAGCTAGGCTAGTCATTGGGATAAGAACAGCCTTTTAAGGGCTTGTGTTAGTTTTAACCCCCCTATTAGAAATAGTGGGAAAATCTTAAAAAAAGCCCTTTAAAATAAGGCTTTTTAGATACTTATTTATTTTTTGGTAGCTCTTTTGGTAGCTAAGTAGATTTAATCAATAAAATCATTTGATATGAGATTGAGTTTATCGGTTAATTCGGTATCTGCGTTCGGGTATAAATGACTATAAATGCTAAGTGTTGTTTTGACATCAGAATGACCTAAACGTCTTTGAATATATAGGGCATTTACATTATACTCATTAATAAGCAATGATGCGTGGGAGTGCCTCAAACCTTTTGGTTGAATGTATTTAACACCAGCACGCTTAGAGTATTTTAAAATTTGGTCTCTAATACTACGTTTACGATATGGAACTCCGTCGGGCGACAGAATGAATGGTATTTTATCGACTTTTTCTTGTCTTTCTTTCCACTCCTTAAGCACTTTTAGAGTATTATCATCTAGTCCAATAGTACGCCGAGAGCTTTCAGTTTTTAGCTTGTTACGGCGTTCCCAGTTTTCACGATTTATATACTGTAAGTTGTGATTGATAGCTAGAGTTTTCTTTTCAAAATCCACATCCTCCCAATAAAGAGCAGTCGCCTCATTTACACGCATTCCCGTAAAATAATAAAGCCAAAAGAGCGTATAAATAAAATGCTCAAAATAACTCTCTTTATCAAGGGATTGTATTACTTTTTGAAATTCATCTTTTGTCCAAAAATCTATATGTTTTTTTGTTATTGGAATAGGACTGATATTACTTGTAGGTATTTCATGGAAAATTAATCCATATTTTTTTGCGGTTTTTAAAACTTGATTAAGCAATGTCATTTTGTTCCTTGCATATGAATTTGAATATTTTTCTAATAAACTATTCCTATAATTTATTACATCATAAGTTGTAATTTCTCTAGGTTTTTTCTTACCAAAATATTGGATAAATTCATCAAATATAACTTGACGTCTTCGTTCGAGGTCTGGACTTGTAGTAGCATAATAATTTGGTATAAATACTTCGTCCATAAATTGTTTAAACGTCCATTGAGTGTGTTTAATTCCACCTTTTTGATGCACTTTATTTAATGCTCTTGTACGTGCTTCGAAGGCTTCTTTTGCGGTTTCAAAACCACGTCTGCGTTCTTGATATGGTTTACCAGTAGCTAGGTCAACTCCAGCTTTAAAATAATAAGTATATTTCCCAGTTTTATCGTCTTTGGTAACACCAGTATATCTAGTTTTTGACATTTAGTTCCTCCAATCCAAGAATTTCTGATACAACTGATACGGGAACAGTTCCGAGCCCTTTATTGTTATAGAAATCGAAACCACGCTCAATCATAATATGTTTTGCTTGTCGTAGAATATTATAAGCAGTCCATTTTGAGAACCCTAAGTCCATAATATCTTGTACTGTCATAGTTAGTTTATCGTTCATAAATTATCTTCTCCTTTACTAGTAAGTTCAATGAATTCTCCTATTAATTGTTTTAATTCATTGTTTAATCGAGGTATTTGTTTTTTTAGTGCATCTTGAAGCTCTAAAGAAAATGAGTTACTATCAAATGCTTTTAGGTGTTTTCTAAGCCTAGTTTTTTTGACTCTTATAGTGTTAGGTTTCAGATAGGGGAATAATTCGGGTAAAAGAGCTGGTGCATGGAGAAAGATATAAGCAAATGCTTTGCTATCATCTGGAACACTTGAAAGACTAAAAAAACTAAAATTCTCTAGTCGTTTGGAAATCTCTGAAATGGTTTCTGAGTTTATAGCCTTTGTTCGAAGTTGAAACTCCAACCGCCACCAGAAAGGTTTACTCTCGATATTTAATTTATCGGCTCTCTTATGACTTAATACCTCTATGTTCTTATCGTATAAACGTACTTGAACATTACTACCACTAGCACCCCAGTATTTGCTTTCTATGTTTCCTCCTCTACCATAGAATATTTTATGACTAACTCCACCTTTGATATGTTGTAAAAAGACTATTTCTGGTCTGTTAAAGATATCAAAAGCAAGGTCTAAGCGTGATAGTCTAACATCTAATCCATTTAATCGAGCATAATTCATAATCTGTCGCCATACTTGAAGACCTCCAAATTCTTTAAGCGAGTTTGGGTTGAAGTCTAAACGTATGACTTGAAAACCACCATAGGTTGATAATTGGAAGAAAATTAGATTAATACTATCCTCATTTACCATTTTATAAAGTGTAAAATAATCTTCTTTTAGATTTGCTTGAATGCTAAATTCTTGAATAATAGAATCGATAGAATTTCTTAATTCCCAAAATATACGTCTTAGAGAACAGTTGTCTCTATCAAGAATTACTGTTAGTCGGTCAATACTGATATAAATAGATTTTTCTAGTTCTGATAAATCTACTTGGCTTTGATATTCTCGTAGTGCTTGAAGGTTATTTTTCATCTGTAATGCCTCCTTTCTATAATTGCTAAATGCGTAGGTCAATGTTACTATTGAGTTTTGCTGACGACACGTTACTTAGGGCGTTGCCTTAAGTGTATCTGTTTGCTGGCTGTTAGAAACGCCAGCTATTTCCTTAGAGATTGAGAGAACTGCGTGCTTCGGGCGCATTGCCTTCGGCTTGCGCCCTTGCTCTTGTCTCACAATCTCTATACTGGGCGAATGGTAGGAGTAAGTGTTGCCAATTTTTCTGACTTTTACTGTATAGAAGCCATAATGTCCTTAGCTAGCGAAATTTGGCTTCTTATGGACTTTTTATTACCATTTTGGTATAATCATATTAGTTTTAAACGAAAGCCTCAGAATGCTTTGCAGAGCTTTCTGGGGTGTTTTTGCATATTCATAAGCTAACTAGTATTACCTATTTTGTATGCTTTGTTTTTATATAACCATTTTGGTTATATAAGTATAATACAACCATTTTGGTTATAAGTCAATAGAAAAACGAAAGGAATTTTAAAATGTTAAAAGACAATATAAAAAAAGCCCGACTAGATGCAGGACTTACTCAATTAGAAGTTGCTGAAAAATTGGGTGTAGCTCAAGCCCAGTACGCTAGATGGGAAAACGGGGGAAGAAATCCAAAAGATGAAACAGTAGAAAAATTAGCTGAAATCTTTGGAACGTCTTTTGAGATTTTAAAAGGACGTGATGACGGACTAGAAGAAATTGTTAGTTTATTGAGAGAGCATGAATTAAGAGAGGAAGATAAAAACCAAATTATTAGTCTTTTACAGGACTTCTTAATAAACAAGTCAAAATAATGCATTGGTTGGAGAATTAAAAGTGAATAACATCCGAGAACAAAAAAAGCAAGCTAAAGCATTTATTAAACGCTGGGAAAACCGTGGCAATGAAAGACAAGACAGTCAGTCATTTTGGCTTGATTTGCTCCAATCTGTTTATTGAATTGATAAATGAGAAGATTAAAGCGTTGTAGGAAAATAGATATTTTATGAGGAGGCGAGGCAACTTGAAAGAATATATTGCGAGTTTAGAAAAAGAGTTTTCTTTGATAGAAAATGGTTTCAAAGAGGAAGAGAAAAGAGCCTTAACTGATTATAAAGCTAATGATAATGAATATGCTAAGAATTTGGCATTTTTAGCATATAAATCTGATACCTATCAAGTAAGAATGTACGGTGTATTTCTTTTTGGATATTTATCAGAACAAGCTGATATTTTAGCATTTATGAGAGATGAAGTTTCCAAGGATGACAATTGGAGAGTTCAGGAAGTATTGGCAAAGGCATTTGATGAATTTTGTAAGAAAATAGGATATGAAAAAGCACTTCCAATAATTGATGAATGGTTAAAAAACAATAATCCTAATACAAGGAGAGCAGTTACAGAGGGGTTAAGAATATGGACAAGTAGACCATATTTCAAAGATAATCCGAATGAAGCTATTGAAAGAATTGCAAACTTAAAAGAAGATGCAAGCGAATATGTGAGAAAATCTGTTGGAAATGCTTTAAGGGACATTAGTAAGAAATTTCCAGAGTTGATTAAAATTGAGCTTGATAGCTGGAAATTAGAAAGTAAAAAGATACAACAGGTTTACAAATTGGCAAGTAAATTGATTGTATGACAAATTTGAATTTGTGGAGGTTTTCTATGAAGTATGAAGAAATTAAATTAAATATTTCAAATGATAAAATTAGCAATTACAAAGTATTTAAAGGGATGAAGCTGTATTCTGAAATATTTAAATCCGAAGATGAAAAGAAGTTAATAAATAAAAGAGTATTTGTAACTCCAAAAGGAAACTATGTTTATTATGAAAGGACAGATATAAATTGGAACTATTGGTCAGATAAAACAAGATATGATTCGAGTTTTGAATTAAGTGATATAAAACATAATATAGTATTTGAAGTATCAACAGAATTGACTAAGTTTACAAAATATTTAGGAGAAGAAGTAGTCAAAAAAATTATGTTTAAAGAAAAAAATGGAGAAATAGTAGAGGTACTGGATATTTAGTACATCTTGAACTCCCTACTTATTCGTATAGTTTTTCATACTATTTTGTAAGTAAAATATAAATCCCAGTTTGTTGAACTTAGCAAGGTACAAGTTTTTATGAGATGAAACCTATAAAACTTGTATGGATATTGTAGGGTAGGAAAAGAAGTCTTTCTCTATACTAAAATAAACTGAATATTGAAGATATAAGGCGATTAAGAAATAGAAATCTTAGTCGCTTTTTCTTATGCAAAAAATTAAAAGATGGAAAATTTTTGGTAGCTTTTTGGTAGCTAAACATACAAAATAAATTACTTCTTTCAAAATTAACATCAAAGGAATGTTGATTTATTAGCATTCTTTTTCATTTCAAATCAATTCTCGGAATTAGTATCGGGAGGTTAAGCCCTTTTGGGGCGTGCCTAAGGCACGCCCCAAAACGCCCGCTTGTCAGCTCGGTCGGACAGGTCGGACGGGCGTTGCCCTGACCTTGACCTTCGTGCCTACGCTGGCTCAGGAGGTGTTGCAAAGTGCTGAAGGACAACTTGCTTATAGGGCAAGTCAGCCTGTTCTTTCTCTGTTACAATTTCCTCCAACAAAGCTATATCTGCTTCGTCTAACAGAATACGGTTGTCCTCTCTTCTGAATGTATAGTCCTGTTCTTCTATGTATTTCACAAGGTTTCGTAAAGTTGAAATGGGCACATCTGATTCCTTGGCAAAGTCATTCAGAGGAAAAAGGGAAGCTTCTGTTTGTTCAACGAGCAAGTCAGATGATGAAGTTTGCGTGACTTCTATTGTCTCCAATGGGTCATCTAAGACAGGGAGTTTCTTGTATTCCTCAAAGAAAGAAAATCCTTCCTCAAAGGGAACAACAGGTGAATAAAATTCTCTAGCCACCTCCCCACCATTTGCAATATAACCACGCCCGAAAATCTCCTCTCCGTCAATTTCATCAATTTTCTTGAAAACTTTATTCGCGTTAGCATCCCCAAACATCATTTTATTCCCAACATCTTCTAAGTGCCCAACAGAAATTCGTTTCATAAATTGGTCACGTAAAGACGTTTTGAGGTATTCTCCGTCAGGGCGTTGCATAGCGACAATCATGATAACTCCAGATTGGCGACCTTTTAAAATCAATTCTGTTAGGTATTCGATAAAGTCTCCAGATGATTGGTAATCCCGTTCTAGTTTAGCCGCTAAGGCTGCCAATTCATCAATGACAATAAAGCGAGGTTTTAGTCCATAGGCATAATACTTTTTTCCTGCCTGATAGTCAGGGTGGCTAGTCATGTAGTCATAACGTTTATCCATTTCCTGCTCGGCACGCTTTAAACAAGCTAACATTTCTTGTTTATCCCAGTAAACCCGACCTTTAAAGACAGGAATCTGTTTCAATCCGACAAAATCAGAGCGCTTTGGGTCAAGAATTTCCACATAACCAATTTGGGCTAAGACCCAAATCAAAATCATCAAAAGAACTGTTTTACCGCCACCCGTTCCACCGCCAATCAGCAAGTGTGGGTGTTTATTGAAATCCCAATAGACATCTTTCATCAGATAAATGCCTTTTTCGGTCATCTTAACATCAAAGATAGATAAGCGACCTGAAAACTGGTCAATGGCAATGGTGTAGGAAACGTAGCCTTTGGTAAATTGCTTATTCATAAAGTCTCCGTCAAACATAATTTCAAGAGGCTTTTCAAGGGTGATAAAGCGGTCTTGGAATCGGCTGCCTTGAAGGTGGAGTGAAACGGTAATACTAAAACGGTCACGCTTCAAATATACTTTAGGCAATAGAATCCGTTCCCTCGTATGATGATTTGACTTGATTTTCTTGACCTTATACAAGTTATTATCCAGCAAAAAGTGGGAAAGAATCCGTAAACTATCTAGACGGCTAAAGAAAAGAAATTTTTGGTAACAAATAACTTGTACTAAACCGTCTAATAGTAACAATCCTAATACACTGCCACCAAAAAGAATCCCGTAGGTTAGCGGGTCACGTTGAAACTGGCTTTGAAGCTGGTCTTGGTGTAGGTAAACTAAAAAGCCTCCTCCAAGGAGGAAGGGCAAAAGAAAGAGAGCAAAGGTTAGCTGTTTGATTTTCTCATGAAACTTCTGAACACGAATTCCCCGATAGGTGAACAGCTTCATAGGCGATTATCCTTCCTTTTTAGGTTCAGGCTTCCCCACTAACACCACATCTTTGGCCCGTAGTTTAACCCCACTTGTTAGGACACGGCGATTGTTAATGGTTTCTGAATTTGACCAGAAGCGAGCCGTAGGAGCTACCAGCGTTACTTCATCATTGTAGTTCTTTTCAGCGGTCATTTGAGCCACTTTTGCTTCAGGTGGAACCGTTACGGTAATATCCCCGTTTACAGCAGAAGAGTAGAGCTTCACATCTACATAGTCCACTTCGTCTGTTTCACGACGCTTTTCTTCACCTGTTCCTTCTTCAAGGTAATCTTCCCATTTCATACTAGGAAGAGCTTCAAGAAAATTAAGTGTTCCAAGTGTTTTGGCAGTATCAAAAGTTTCAATCACATCAGCAGCAAATTTTACAGTCATAGTATTTCTCCTATTCTATTTCTTATTTAGATTTTACCGTACGCATTTCTTCCGCAACAATGACGTTTTCATGTTTGCGTTTGCCTCCAAAGCGGAAGTTACGGCGTTCAATAGCAATCCCACGTGGGAAGACAACTTTTTGACGCCCTTCAGGGACATCTGACATTTTAAACCCTTCTACAATGAGAAAGGCAGAGGGCTCTTTTCGACTTGAAATTTCAAAGATACGATAAGAGACAGGGTTATAATCATTGGCACGGACTTCTTCCATACCTGAGACAAAGACCTCATTTCCTAAGACTTGGTTTTGGTCAACGAATACTTTTGTAATTTCCATTAGGTTTACCTCAATTTCTATTTGTTTAGACCGTTTTATGACTTGTCTAGGTCAAAAAAATAAACTTATCTCTTCTAATCTGCAGGTGCTCTTACTCTGGTCATACTGTCCTCCTTACATTCTAAAATAAGCTTTTTTAACTTTAAATTGAAAAGTCTTTTTACAATTCAAAAGCTCTTTAGCAAACTGGTCATGGGTATCATGGCGTAAAAAAAGACTGTCCATTTCGTTTAGACAGTCTCGGTAGCACGTTTCACAGTGTGTAGGATTCGTGTGATAAATTTTAAGGGAGAAAAGAAACTTCTCATAGATTTGTTGGAATCGTTTTTCAAAATAATTCATGTTGTACCTCCATTCATGATGAAATCATGTTGAATTTTAAATTTGTAGTGATTTTTCCATTGGACTAACTGAACCGTTGGCAAGCCTAGTTTTTGGTAGTCGTGAAATAACTTATCCATTTTTTCTAGCACTTGATAACATAAGACCTTTTGATAATGGTTATCCGGATAGATTTTCAAAGAAAAAACAAAGTTCTCATATAATCTCTGAAAACTTTGTTCATAATAGGTCATAGTGTTACCTCACTTTCTTTTAGAATGTGTTAAGTAGCTTTATCAGCTTAGAGGAGTAGAAAATAAAAAAGACAGCTCCATTAAGAACTGTCTATACTAGCATTATTAAGTTTCAAGAGCTTTCTTCAACTCTGTCAAGCTGCCATAAGAAACAACCATTTTATCTCGAGAAATCCGTTTAGCTTCAGCCAAGGCGTCTAAGATTTTCGGGTTATAGTTGTTATTGTTGGGCATTTAAATAGACCCCCTAGACACATCATTCAGACGGATAATGTTATCAAACTTATCTTCGTCGCTAATCGTTTTTTTATATTTATCAAAAAATTGTGGCTGCACCGATAACAGATGAGCTAAGAAACGGCTATCAACCTTTAAAGCACTAGATAGGCTCTCCAACGTCAAGATATTTAACAAAATCGTGTTTAACATGCTTCTGACTTTAGATGGTCTTTTTACAATGATTTCGTCATCAAGTTTTTCAAATGTTTTATAATTATTTTTGTTAATCAATCTGTAAAAATATCCATGTTGTGAAGGGCTAACTAAGCCCAACTTAAAGGCACGGTATTCCAGTGCTTGTATGGAAACAGTATACTTCCGTTTTAAGTCAATATAGTTATCGGGATTGCTTACCCGCTTTCCAACAAGATTAGCCATGTCTTGAATAAAGTTTTCTCGTGGAAGTAAAAAGTAAGAAGCAAAGTTATTGGCTTCCGATTCCTTCTCTAAAAACTCATCTCTAGACAAGGTGCTAAAATCAATATTTCGATGTAGGAGAAGGTGTCCTAATTCGTGAGCTAAATCAAAATTTCGTCTCACGGCAGTCTTCCCAGTTCCTAAAATAATAAATGGTCTATTTGTGTTAGACCAGATACTATAGGCGTCTTCATTGTTAGCCATTTTTCTTTCAAAAATATAAATACCAGACTTTTCCAATTGATAGAGAAGGTCACTATTATCGTCAGAGATACCTAGAAACTCTTTAGTAAACAGCGCCAATTCTTCTAGATTATTCTTGTCTGGTTCTTTTTGAGAAAGAATGTTTACTAAATCTATAATTTTTTGATTAGGAATCATCACCATACTTTCAAGAAATACGGTAAGAGAATCCAACGCATTTAGATAAGCTTCTTGTATATCTGTGGCTTTTCGTGTGCTTTCTGCCTCATTTCTGAAAGCTACGGATGTCATGTCAAAATTTGAATTGGAACTTACTTGTGAAAAATAGTCTGAACGTACTCCAAATAAATTGGTCATTTTAAGTCTAACTGATGTTTTAGGAGAGATTTCATTTTTTTCGAATTGCCAAACTGCTTGCTCAGTTATATCTAATTTAGCCGCCAGCTCCTTTCTTGTCATGCCATATAAAAGGCGTAATTGTTTTAATATATCACCGTTAAACACGAGTGAATCCCCCTTTACGTTTTATTTTTTACTTACTTTTCTTCGTTTCAATCACTCCTTCGTCAAAGTTTTCTATGTCCTCATCTTTTTCTTGAGGAGAAGTAGTATTGATAGGGTTTTGACTATTGTTACCATTAATTTGACTTGTTTGAATGTATCTTGATAAGTCTTGTGCTAATCGTAGGTCATTTGAAACGGGATTAGGGAATGTCAGCTCAATACTTGTTATCTCTTCGCCAGATGTTTTATAAGTCAGAACAAAAAAGAAATCGATATCCTCATGAGCAACTTCATCTGGGATTAACAAGATTTCAGAATTTCTATCTTCTTCAAAAAGAGGAATCGGAATCTCAAATAAACCTTCAACAGGCTCTTTGCTTTGACGAATTATTTTTTGGTTAATTCCCAAATAATTTTCAAAATATTTTTTATCCTCATCCTCAGAAAGATTTTCATCACTATTGGACTTAGGAAAGGCTCTTTTTAATGCCTTGTCAGATTTAATGACAAATAAGAATCGACCAAAAGGTGTTTCACAAATATACTCACCGTAGTCCCAATTATATCCAGCTTTTTTTATACTGTAATCTTGTATGAAGCTGATTTTTTGATTCGCAAAAGTTTTGATAAGACGACTATCAATTTTATTTCCTCGTCCATTTTTAGCAGCAGAGTAAATCGGCTCTGTTTTTTCTTTTGCTTTCATTTCTTCGCAAAATTCTTCGTTTCCTTTAAGGAGAGCATCAACAAGTAGTTGGCACTGTTCTTCAGATAAAATATCCTCTTGTGTCATTTCATCACCTCTCAATGTAATTTTCTTTATTATACCATATTTCAAAAGAAAATTACAAATATAGAGGAAAAAATTAAAGTTTATTGATTGATGTGACTTTGAATTTCAATTTTCTACTCTTCTAAACAGGAAATCCTGTTTAGGGCGTGCTCATATCATCGCACACTCAGTGTTGTTATCACCGTCCTATAGCTGTACTTGACTAATCTCTGTTATTATAGTCATCTCACTTCACTATAGCCACGATTAACCGCCTATGCTTACCCCAGCAGAACGTATCTTACCTGTCAGCATTTCCGACGCCACCAGCGCCAGCAGTTCCCCTTTGTTATCCGGTCAAGAGGGGCAAAAAGCCGAGTGCGTGAGATAACTCCAAAGGATTTTTGTGTTCATCTACTCCAACCTCCTTGACTTTTTGCGATAAAACCTGTACAATAATAGTTGTTAAATGATTATTGTGTGTTGGTCAGCTAAGCTTGAGTGAGGTTGTCTGACGCACTTTTTTATTCAATTTTCAAAGGACAAATTCAACTATTTTGCTAAATTGCCTTGTCTATTCTTTATTGAAGGTAATTTCACTTTTTAGGGAAATCTAGCAAAATTGTTATATAGCTAACAGCTATATTTATATAATATACCCTTTAGCTATATTTGTCAAGAGTTTTTTGTAAAAAAATTAAAAATTTTTAAAGAGGTATAAAATGTTTCCCGAACGCTTAAAAGCTCTGCGTTTAGAAGCTAATCTAACGCAAAATGATGTTTCGCGACAATTTGGAGTATCACAACCCACTTATTCAAATTGGGAAAAAGGCGAAAAAAAACCAACTCCAGATAAATATCCTAAAATTGCAGAATTTTATAATGTCTCTACGGATTATCTTTTAGGTAAATCTGACTACAAAAATTCAGATGAGATTGATTTATCAACATTTGAAGTTTTGTATCGGAAAACTTCTAAAAATTTATCTGATGAAGAAAAGAAAATCTTAGAGGAAGATTTGAGGGAGTTTCTGTTAGAGAGAGAAAAAGCCATTAAGGCTATGAATAAAGAAAAGAAAGACTGATGTTTCGTGCAAAGAATTTACTTTAATGTTTGGAATCGTGTAAAGCAGTCACTTTATCCATTCATGAAATTAAATAAAGTACATCCTCTTTATTATACTTTTCAGGATTACTTCAATTATGAAGTTGACAAGAAAAATATACTTGTTATTCCTCACCATATCCGAATAGATATAGCAGGTTTTAATATCAATGATGGTGTTTTAACGATTTCCTATCAAGATAGTGATTCTATTACTCGTCAAAATTTTACAAAATGTCATGAATTAGGGCACATCTTATTACATCACAGTGGGCGAGTATTCACTGATTTTCATGATGATTCTCTACAAGAAAGAGAGGCTAATTTTTACTCAGCTTTTCTTTTAATGCCTGATATTGTGCTTCTGACTAAGATTTTTTACCAGCAAATGGCTTTTCAAGAGGTAGAAGTAGCACTACAAGTTTCTGCTCAAGCTCTCAAAACTCGTTTGACAGACTTCTTAAATTTTGAATTAGACATCAATAGACTATCTGCAAAACAAATTGTAGAAGATTACCTAACCAGAAAAAACAAACACATCATCGGTTACTTTGACCAAGTCAAAGACTATATCATCTCTGATTACAATGAATTTGAACCTAGTGCACTAGATAAGTTCAACTATTTAATAAATCAAGTAAATTTCATTTCAGATATTGACTTACCAGAGCTAGCAGATACTCAATTCATCTCTTTGGTAAAACAATGTTATCCAAAATTTAAGGTTTGGGGTTTGTATGACAAAGGACAGTCCATTAACTATGCTTGGAATCCTAAACAACTGACAGAAGTAGCAGCTAAACGACATGCAAAACTCCTTCTAACAACAAGAAAATGACCTAGAGAAAATCTCTAAGTCATTTTTTCTATCTGTCGTAACCATACTTTTTCGGCTCATTGTCAACTGTAGTGGGTGACTTATCACTAACATCTAGAGAGAATCAGATTGGTTCTCTCTATTTTGATGTTCAAAGCGATGAGAATTTTTGTTTTAAAGTTCTTGAAGTTTCGAAAGCCGAAAGCTTGACGCTTAATGTCCTTGATGAGTTTGTTAGTGGCTTCTAGCTTGGCGTTAGAATAAGGGAGCTCCAGGGCGTTTGCGATGTAGGATTTGTATTTCTTGAAGGTCTTAAAGACAGCGGTAAATATAGGATTGACAAAGGGAAGGTTGTCGTCAATCAGTGCCATAAAATGGTCGGTATTCTTCTCTTGAAAATGGAATAATAAGAGTTGATACAGCTCATAGTAATAGCGGAGCTCCTCCGATAAATCTAGAATTTTCTTAACAATTTCTTTTGGAGTCAAGGTTTGCCTAAAGGTTCGTGAATAAAAGCGTTTGTCAGAGAGTTTGCGACTGTCCTTTTGCAGGATTCTCCAGTGATTCTTCATGGCTCGATAAGGGAGAGAATGCTTGTCAAAGGTCTTCACCATGGCAATTCTGGTCGCCATCATAGCCCTGCCAAGGTGTTGGACGATATGGAAGCGGTCAAGCACGATTTTAGCTTTGGGGAGTGAAACAGTCTGGGGAGAGACTGTTTCAGCCTGAGCCTAAAAATAGGAGAGCGAAGGGTCTTAGGATTGGAATGTAAGCCCCAGACATGTCCACAGTAACGGCTTTAACCGCCTCACGAACAGTTCTAGGATAGCGATAAAAGTAGTTTTTGATGGTGGTTTGTCGGTTGTTTTCAAGGAGAGTGACAATCTTTCTGGTCTCAAAATCTTGAGCAATGAAAGCTAGTTGTCCCTTGTTTCGAGAAAATTCATCTACTGATAGAACCTCAGGAAGACGAGTAAAGTCTTCCTTGAAGGTGAAAGCTTCCAGTTGACGTTGGACAAGAGATACTGAAAGGTGGAGTCTCTTAGCGATGGCAGTATTAGTTAACTTTTCGGTATGGTATTGTGTGATTTTCTGGCGGACAGGCTTTGAGATTTGGCAATGCTTCTTGACTAAGCTGGTCTCAGAAACTGTTACACGACGACAGCCCTTACATTGAAAGCGTCGCTTCTTGAGTTTGAGAACTGTTGGCATGCCTTGGACATCAAGGATTGGGATGGTAGAGGCTCGTTGAAAGTCATACTTGCTCATCTGACTTTTGCAGTGAGGGCAGAGTGGAGGCTGATAGTCTAGGCTAGCCTCAATCGTGATGTGGGTATCGACCTTAAAAACCGTCTTGATTTTGATATTTTTGTCTTTTAATCCGATGAGTTCTGTGGTATTCTTAAGTTGTTCCATAAGGTCTTCCTAATGAGTTGTTTAGTCGCTTTTCATTATAAGTCTTATGGAGCTTTTTTGATACACTGAAAAAGCTCCATAATCTCCGTAGTAGATTTACCCACTACAGAAATTATAGAGCCACTTTTTCAGAGCCTTTTTGTAGGCGTTACTATCTTTTTTATAGTATTCTCTTTTAACTCCCGTTAAATTAGCTGTAAAAACACCATCTTTATAAGAATAGTTTTCAGTTGTTCCAAAAGAAGTTTAAAAGTTTTCTTATCTGTATTTAAAGTGATAGTGAATCCCCATTACTCTCAACAGTTCCACTGTCATAATCTTTTCATTTCGATTATCACTAATCCAATAATAATCCCCATCAAGGCTTTTTTGTTTTGAGCATGGTATTAAGAATATGGTTGCTAAGCCAAATAGAAGGATACTAACTATCTTTTTCATTACTTCCAGTTTCAAATGCCTTAGAATCTGGGAATAAAAACGTCAGGACCTCTCAGTATATAGGACAACAAACTAGCCGTTTGGGTAGGTTAGGACTTATTTAAGCCCACACCTATATATTATAAATAATGCTAAAACTTTTCTTTTTCATAGTCTCCTTGAAACAGTCAATATATTGTTACTAGCTGTTTCTTTTTTTCTTTGATTAAAAAGTATATGATATACTAATATTAACAAAGCGATACTTAAAATAGGAGTTCGATATGAAAGAAATCAGATTTGATAAAGTTTCAACAAAAGTTGCTGAAGAAACATTTTCTAAGATTATTTTACAAAAATTGCAAAATACAGAAGAGGATATCTTTCAAACTTTTTTTCTAAATGGTGTATGGGGGAGTGGCAAAACAACTTTCCTAAAAAAAGTGGAAGGGCAAGCAAAAAGCACTAAATTTATTTACTTAAAGCTTTGGGAAGCACATGATGAGAGAAGTGTGACTGCGATAGCTTTTAGTCTCTTACATCCATTTTTATATTATCTACTTAGATTTTTAATTGTGATTGCAGTAGTTACTAGTGTCTTAATGACTCCTGCTATAAATTTAGGATTACTAAGTTATTTAAAGGACTTATTAATCTTTTTAGGTCTACCAATTTATTTTCACAATTTTCTCATCATACTTAGCACTATAATTGCTTTAATAGTTACGGTTTATCAACTTTTAAAAGTAAAATCTGATTCAATGTATATATGTCTTTTGCCAAAATTTTTGTCAAATAATAAGGTGCTTGTAATTGATGATTTTGATAGAATCACGACTGATAGACAGAATGAAGCCTATAAATTATTTAACATACTACATGGAAAACTTCCAATAATATTTGTAGGAGACTATCAAAAGATTGCTAAAAGTGATGATGAAAGCGGAAAGTTTTTACAAAAAATTATTGATGAATTTTATCAGCTAATCACATCTCTAATTCGTAAAGAAGAAAGGTTAAGTATCGAAAAAGGTGCTTAACCTTTCTTTGCAAAATACTGTTAAGCAACATGAAAAGCCGATATAGAAAAAATGGCTTAAAAATGATAAAATATTATTAGTTAATGTAGACTAACTTCCGTTTGTGAGGTGTTCAAAATGGAATATATTGACATAAATAAAGATAAAGAAAAAATAGTTTTACTCATACATCCGATGCTTTCTTCTGCTGAGGGAATGAAAAAGTTAATTGCCGATAATATTGGAAATGAGTATAGATACATTATTCCGGATCTGTCTGCTCATGGTAAATTGATAGATAGGAAGTATTTGTCGGTAAAACAAGAAAGTGAGAATTTATACAATTATTTTAAAGAAAATGATATTGCTGAAGTTTCTCTTGCTTTTGGAGCATCAATAGGTGGAGTAGTGTTATTGGAATTATTAAAGCATAAGGATATAAAGATAGTTAAAGCCTTATTTGAGGGCTGTAGTTTATGTCAAAATGCGAGTATTTTAGAGTTTATTATAAGAAATATTTTTCTATATGAACGGAAAAAAGCGATTAAAAATAGTGACTCAGCTAATAGAAAAATTATAAGCATATATGGAGAAACAAAGGGACGAATGATGACTGAAAATCTAATCAGAATAGATAAACAAAGCATTAAAAATATCTGCCATGATTGTGCATTTGTAGATCTTCCGAAGTTATCAGAAGCAGAACAAAAGAGGTGCATATTCTGTTATGGATCCAAAGAAGTTAATTTAAAATATGCAAAGAGAGCTATTTCAAAAGAGTATCCATATGCAGCGTTAAGAATATGGAAGGGACAAAACCATTGTACAAAGATAACAACGAATGTAGAAGAGTATTGCAAAATGATAAAAGCTGAGATTGATTAAAACATATTGTTGAAAAGAGGGTGTTAGCAGTGAATGATAAAAGCAATAAAAAGTTTTGGAATAAATTCGCCAAGCTGTACGCTCCTTTTATGAAGAAGGATAAAGGAGTTTATGATAATGTTTGTGAGTATATTCGTCCTTACTTGAATAGAAATATGAACGTACTTGAACTTGCTTGCGGTTCAGGTCAGTTATCATTTAATCTTTCAAAATATGCTAAAAATTGGATTGGGACAGATTTTTCGGAACAGATGATTTTAGAAGCAAGGAAGCGTGGAGAAAACGAAAACCTTACCTTTGAGGTAGCTGACGCAACCTCATTATCTTTTTCTGATGGTGAATTTAATTGCGTTGTAATTGCTAATGCACTTCATATTATGCCGGAGCCGGATGAGGCAATGAGAGAAATATACAGAGTATTAAAACCTAATGGCATTTTGTCTGCTCCTACTTTTCTATGGAAAGAAGGGACCCAAAGTAAATTCAAAAAATGGATAATGTCCGTTGTGGGATTTAAGATGTATCAAGAATGGAATAAAAAACAATTTAAAGATTTTATTGAGAAGCATGGATTTTCGGTAGTTGAAATGAATTTGATACATGGAGGGCTTGCACCCATCGGCGTTATGATTGCTTATAAAAAGTAATATTAAAATTGGGATTTTGGAGGAGAGTTAGTGAACATACATGAGTTTGGAGCTGATAAAAATAAAATAATTGTGTTGATTCATCCTTCATTAGTCATGTGGGACTATTTTGAATACATTTTATCTATACTTAAAGAAGAGTATCATATTATTGTTCCTGCACTTCCCGGATATGATGAGGAGAATCCAAACGAAAATTTTACAAGTGTAGAAGAAATTGCCGATAATTTATTAGGATGGCTGAAAGAACATAAAATTGAGAAAGTTGATCTTTTGTATGGTTGCTCTATGGGCGGTTCTATCGCTTTAAAAATGTTCTCCAATCACGGAATTAAAATAAGGAACATTATTTGCGATGGAGCAATAACACCATATCAGCTTCCTTGGATTGTTACAAGAATGATTGCCATAAGAGATTTTCTTATGATTTCTATAGGTAAAATTGGAGGGTTAAAGCTTCTTGAAAAATCATTTTCTACAGATGAATACAGCGAAGAGGAATTGAAGTATGTTGCTAAAGTCCTTAATTTTATTAGTTATAAAACGATATGGAGAACATTTGAATCTTGCAACAACTATGTTATGCCAAAGAACGTGTCAGAACATAGCGATCGTATTCAATATTGGTATGGTGATAAAGAGTCTAAAGCCCGTGCATGGGATATCAAATATATGAAAACTTATTTTCCAAATACTGAGTTTATTAAATTTGAAAACATGGGTCATGGCAGCATGGCAAGTCTTTATCCTGTGAAAATGGCTAATCAATTCAGAGATTTAATGGAAGTTAAGAAATAAAATAATTTGCCATTTTTGGAATTAAGGAGGTATGCATTGTGAGTGTTAAATATAAATTAACGGAATTTTTATTTCGTCATACTGTAAAACCTATGATGAAAAAAGTAATAAAAAATCCGGATGAATGTTTTGCTAAACAAGAAAAGAAACAGAAATCTAAACTCCCTCTTGAAAAACTTCATAAATCTTATGATTTTGAAGAAAAGTGTACAAGCGGAACTTTGTATTATGTCGTCAAACCAAAAAATAAAGTGGCAAATAGGCTTGTATTATATTTCTTTGGTGGTGGATATACCATTCCGGGAGATTCCGGTGATTTTGAGTTTGCTCAAGATATGGCTAATCAAAGTCAGGCTGAAGTTTGGATTGTATGGTACCCGCTTTTTCCAAAAGCAACTGGCTTGCAAATTATCGACGCAGGTCTAAACGTTTATAGCGAGGCACTTAAGGCGTTTAATGCAGATGATATTATATTTTTTGGTTTATCAAGTGGAGCAAGCCTTGCACAAAATATATGTTTGCATATTCTTGAAAACGACATGAGATTATCAATGCCAAAAAGATTGATTATGCACTCTCCGACCTTTCGTATTCCTCCAACTAAAGAACAGATGAAAGAGATGGAGAGACTTGATAAGTTTGATTGCATTATTCCGGCTTGCTACATGAAAGAACAAGATCAAGTAATGCAAAGAATAAATTTAAATAATGTGGAATATATGAAATCGCCAATTGAGTACTCATGGAAGGGGCTACCTGACATGTATATCATTTATGGTTCTTATGAAGTGTTGATAGCAGAGCTGCCGGAGGCAAAAGAAAAAGCTAAAATGGATGGCGTGGTTATGAAAACATACATAGGAGAAAGAATGATGCATGCTTGGGCGGCGGCAGGATTTTTACCTGAGGCAAAGGAAGTAAGAAGAAATATATATGCCGTAATAAGGGGAGATAGAAATGACGGCTTTCTCTTGTAATATTCTACAGGTAGTTTTCAGAAGAAAAGTGGATATTGTGTGGTGATTGATAATTATGTATATGACGATACTGCTTGCCGTTATTATGATGATTGGATTGTTCTTATTGCTGTGGGCAGGAGTTGGATTTATTCAAAACAAAGACTTCTTTTCTTCGTGTCCTAAAGAAGTGTTTGATGTTATTGAACCAAAGGAAAAACGCTTTCGTGGTCAGAGTTTAGTTGGATGGATATTAGCTATTATTGCAATACTATTCATGGGGAGTTCAATTATCGTTGGTGCAGTGGATGGTGTTCAAAATAACTTTACTTACATTCAGTTTTTCATTAGATTTCTGATGATACTTCTTTTGTTGAAAGCCTTTGATATTGTATTTTTTGATTGGATACTTTTGTGCAATCGAGGTTTTAGTTTTTTTGAACATTATTATCCGGAAGTGGTAGATAAGCTTAGTCCTAAACTCTTTGGATATAACAAAAGGGAACACATTATTCAAGTGTTATTTATGATTATCGGATCGTTAGTCATTGCATGGATATGCACATTATTTTAAAAACTAAATTCAAATTAGTAGGAGGTGTTTATACTTGGAAGAAATAAAAATGCAAGAAAAAATAAAACCTATTTTGAATGGTGCTGCGGAAACGATGCTTCAGAGTTTTTATGCAAGAGCACAATATTCCAAGAGCAAAAGACATAAATTTTATGATGCCAAAGCGGTGGAATTGGTTGAAAAAATTGATTACGATTTTACCGCCGCCACAAATGATTCCCTTATGAGTTATGGCGTGATTGCAAGAACGCTTGTATTTGATGAACTGGTAAAAGAGTTTATTGACGAAAATCCAACCTGTACAGTCGTAAATATTGCTTGTGGACTTGACACGAGATTTTATCGCATGGATAACGGAAAAGTCACATGGTACAACCTTGATTTGCCTGAAACAGCTGAGGTAAGGAATCAGATTTTTGCAGAATCCGGCAGAGTTTCAAACATCGGTATTTCAGCAACGGATTCGGCGTGGGCAAAAGAAATAAAAGCAGATGGGAACATTCTGTTTATCATTGAGGGCTTGTCAATGTACTTGACAAGGGAAGACAATGCCCAAATGCTCAGAATTATTCGAGAGAATTTTGACAATGCTTATGTTCTTATGGAGTGCCTGTCAAAAAGGTGGGTGGCGAAAGAAAATGTTGAAAAGTCCATACAAAAAACAGGAGCAAAATTTATATTTGGAGCGGATTCCTTTGATGATATTAAGGATATTGCAAGAGGTTTCCGTAGTGTAAAGGATGATGATATTACGAGGGGGATGTCTGCTATATTTCCAGTGCTTAAGCTTATTAACTGGTTGCCGATTGCTCACAAACTATCACAGAAAATCTTGATATTTGAGAAAGTGTGATGTTATCGTTTTGGTTGCCATCATGAAGTACACACTGCGATAGGTAAATTATAGCTTATATAACTAACAACTAATATGAAAACAGTGAATTGAAAGGAACAGTTTACTGTTTTTTTATTTGAGAAAAATTGAAACGGAGGAATGAAAAATGAAGAAAGAAAACACATTACAGGAAGTACAGGAACAAATTTTTGAACTTCAGCAAGAAAGACAAAAGTGCGATGTAAAGCTGAAACAATTACAAAATCAAGGTAAGAAATTAGAAAAACTTGCAAACGAAAAGGAACGAAAAAGAAGAAATCATAGACTCATATAAAGAGGATTGATAGTAGAAAGAGTGGTTAAAAATCCTCTTATGTTTACCAATGAGGATATAGACCTTTGTAACAGAGATATATTTTGACAAAAAGAGCAAGGAAACATTTCAAGATAAGTTATTCAAGGTAATACATTCAAAGGGTAAATAGTAGTGAGTAGAGAAATATGACAGTAGAAAAATATCGAAAAAAAATGCTATAATATTAGTCAATATAGATAAACAAATCAGAAGTTGAAGAAGTAAAAGATGATGAAGATATTGATATACGGTGCGGGAGTAATCGGCTCATTATATGCTGCATTGCTCTCAGAAAATAAAGATAATGATGTAGCTGTATATGCCAGAGGAAAAAGGCTTGATGAACTCCGTATAAACGGGCTGAGATACAGCAAAAATGGGGAAGTACATACAGCCGATATCGAAGTGGTCGAAGCCGTTAAGAATGATGATATATTCGATTACATTTTCCTAACGGTCAGAGAAAATCAACTGTATAAAGCCTTAGAAGAACTGCGGAATAATACAAGCGGTACGATTGTAACGATGGTAAATTCGCTGGATGATTACAAGAAATGGGAAGATATATGTGGAAGCGGTAGGATAATTCCGGGGTTTCCCGGAGCCGGTGGCAGTATAGATAATGGGATTCTTAATGCAGGATTAACCCCAGCAATTGTGCAGCCGACAACATTTGGGGAAATATCGGGTGAAAGAACCATACGTATTACTGAACTCGCAGATTTATTTCGCAGATTCCGTATACCTTATCAGATCGTTTCGGATATGCATTTATGGCAGCTTTGCCATCTGGCAATGGTCGTTCCGATAGCAGATGCCTATTATGAATCGAAAGAGCCTGAGAAAGCAGGAACAGATTCGACTCTAATGTCAAAGACGGCGGAAAAGATCTGCAGGAATATGAAGTGGTTGAAAAAACATAAAGGCAAACTCAGTCCAGGGAAATTTTACATATTTCTCATATTGCCGAAACATCTAATAAAAATCGGACTGGCGTTTGCTTTTAAAAGTAAGTTTGGAGATGTGTTCATGTATCGCCATTCAATGAAGGCTCCGGATGAAATGAGAGAATTGCACAGACAGTTTTACGGTTATATAAAAGAACGGTCATAAGCGACGAAAATCCCAGTTTGTAGAACTAACAATTTAATAAAAATTACCACAGGAACAGTAAATCAAAAAAAAGGTTTACTGTTTTTCTTTACTCAAAATTAGAAAGGGAGGAAACGAGAAAATGAAAAACATTGAAGAAAAAATCTTAATGGCAGATGAAGAAATCAAGCAGTTACAAAACAAAAGGAAAAAGCTCATCAGTCAGCAGAAACAGGAAGAACGAAAAAAGAGAGATAAAAGGATATATGAAAAAGGGGCAGTCTTTGAAAGTATTCTCTGATTTATTAAATTATGAACTTTTTAAAAGAGGAAAGAGAGAACTAGTTGATGTTAAACAGCTAATTACGATAGATTATATTTTTTTATTTTATCCAAAATATTACCTCGAATTGAAGGATTTTGGTATGTTGCTTTTGGATGAAGATATCGAAGAAATTCGTCTTGTTGAAACTATGCATTCCTCACAAAATCGCAAAAAAGATATAAAGGATATTTCTTTGTTAACAAAAGAATCAAATGAAATGCTTCATAATCAAGAAAAATTATCTTCTGAGAAATATAAACCTTATATATACTTTCTAATAACTAGAACTTTTGATGGATACAAAGAAAAGGAAGATGATGTTAAACATTTGATTGATGAGCTACCTGATAACGAGTTCATTCAATATTGGGAATTAATGAGAATGATAAGAGGCAATACTATTTATACAAATTCACTCGATTTTGATACAGGCAATAGAAAAAATTACTACGAAATTTACGAACTAAATAGAGAACGATTTAAAAGCATAGCTGATAGAAAAGGAATTATTTTTAAAGTTGATACTCAAACTGTCTGATGATTTTGATTTGTATATTTCTAATCCACACGAACCTTTATTGTAACAACTGACAGAAGTAGAAGCCAAATGGCATGTGAAACTCCTTTTAATAACAAGAAAATGACCTAGAGAAAATCTCTAAGTCATTTTTTTATATTTTTCTTATAGGCTTCACTATTTTTTTTATAAACTGTTTGTTTATTTCCTCCTGTTAGGAAGTTTCCTGTATCAAATGTTAAAGTCCCATCTTTTTTAATATCATAGGATGCAACATATTCTCTTCCAGAAGCTGAAAAAGTAAATGTTTTATTTTGAGAATCTACATTAGTTATCGGATGATTGTGATTTTCATGATATGTTCCTTGATTTCCTTTAATTTCAAGTACTAGATAATCATATTGGTTATAATATTCTCCGTCAAGAGTATTTTGCTTGGAACAAGATATTAGAAATATAGTAGCAATTCCTAAAAGTAATAGACTAAGTAATTTTTTCATTTTCCAAACCTCCTTTTATAATATTATACTAGAAAAATATTACAATTATGATACGATATGAAAAATAAGCAAGTAGTAGCTACAACTCTTGCTTATTTTTATTCTAAAGAAGAAATTGTTTTAATTCTTCCAATTTTGAATTATTATCATAAACGAATAATGGAATCTTTTCTAATCGAGCAAATTCGATTACTCGCTTTTGTTCTCTGGCTTGAAAAGAATCAATCAAATCTTTGTCCCAATGACTGTTATCCCTCTTCATCAATCGCTTTTGAATAGTGGAAGGAACTTCTATCTTTAAAATGATTCTATTAATTTTTAATTCATCTTCATGAAATGGATAAGCTGCTAGCTCTTGTTTCCATAGCTCTTGATTATTAGCTATGTTCTTTGAGAAGCTTGCCAAACAAGAGGGGATTGAAGTTTTATGTGCAGAACGTTTCTTTACGGGTAGTTTGATACAGCAATCAACCATACGTATAGCCATTCGCTCTCCAGACACTGTAGAAGAACTGGAGGAAGGATTAATCACCCTAAAAAATCTGTATTCACAATTATAAAAGAGACAGAGCAGTATCAGTCCAAGAAAACTTTGCCCTTCAGCAGTATTGCGACAGATACTGAGGTTCTTTCAACTATTCAATCCTAAGTCTTTCGTCCAATCACTGTGTCAAACTATTTTTCCAAATATATTAAAACAAGGCTGGGTATAACATCCCAACCTCAATTTCTTATCTGGGAACTTTAAATTTTTTAATTAGTGTGTCTTGTCATTATTTTTGGTCAATTTTTAAAATTTCAATGCTATTAAGTAAGTGACAAAGCCCTGCCAACTCTCAATTTTTTTGTTTTAAGCAACTTTATATTTAATCAAAATAAAAAAGGCATCTTGTCTAGTAAGATAACCTCTAGCCCAGTATTCTATTTTTTGAAGTGTTGAGAAATTTACCTTATTTAAATGAAATTATTTGAAATTATATAACATAAAGTGAAAAGTGCATAGTGATAAAAGTGCAGAAATAAAGGCTTTTAGTATTTAAAGAGATGTAGGTGCCACCAACCAGGTCTTAAGAAAGCTCGTAAAGCATCACAATTCTCAAAACGTTAAGAACCAGCTTTACATCAACGATTACAGACACTCAATGTTTACCTCATTGGGTGTTTTTTCTATCATTTGTCAAGTATATCAAGTTTTTTTAAAGTTTTTATTTTCAAAAATGTTGTTTTCATCAAGCAGTAGTCTTGCTTTGAGTGATTTTTGGCTAAAAAGGTGTGTACGAAAACAACACCTTATTTAGCTATTTTTTTCATAAGGTGTTACAATGATAGAGCATAGACGGCTTTAATGATTTTGGGTTAAAGTGTAATCGTAAAGTTTGTTATGCGTAATGAGGTAATACATTGTCCTTATGAGGCGATGCATTGAGGCAATCGTATGAGGCTTAGTTGAAGTCGTCTGCGATTGTCTTTTTCGTTTCTCATAAAAGTCCGCAATGTGGCAAGGATTGGTATGACTGGCCGAAGCAATGTTGTGAATGGTCTTGAAGAGAATCTTTCTGGCATAAGGATTGCCCCGCTTGGTGATATGTTCTTGGGCCAAATAGTTCCCTGATTCATAGTGTCTCAGATCAATCTCGATAAAGGCGTTGATTTGATTGGGAGACTGAAAACGACGGATATCCCCTAATTCGCCTATGATAGAGGTGGCGGTTGTTTCAGCGATACCAGGGATAGAGAGAAGAATCTCGTATTCTGGTAGAGGTTTGGCCAGCTCTATCATTTTGTCTAAGTAGCACAATAAGACTGTTTGGCTAGTTCAATGAGTTTCCCCACCAGATAAGCGACACGCTTGTCAGAGATGCGTTTGGCTGTAGACTGCCGAATGCTGGCAGTCAGTTCCATCTCAGACACTTCCAGGACGAAAGCTTTACTTGGGAATGCCCTCACCAGCTGCCAGTATTGTTCACCTGTTGGCGCTGATAAAATAGACTCTATTTCTGGGAAGGTCACTTGCAGTACTTTGTGAAGGCGGTTCTTAGTACGAACGGTATCCTCTGTCAGATTCTGATAGAAACGACTCAAATCTCGCAAGTCTTGATAAACCTCCTCTTGAACATAGGTCGGTTTACGATTGAGCACAAATTGAGATTGTGCTAGTTTTTCAGCGTCAATCTTATCTGTTTTACGAACTCGCAGGCTATCCAGTTGCTTCTTAGTTTCCAAAGGATTGAGCCGTGTATAAGTGTAGCCATTTTCCTCCAGAAATGCCTGAAGGTGCCGAGAATAGACTCCGGTTGCCTCAAAGATGATTTCAGGGTGTTGGACGGTTTTTAAATCGCTCAAGAGACGTGCAAATCCGATGGTATCGTTGGGCATGGTGTAGCCATGAACTTTCTCACCATTCACTAAAATAGCCACCTCTGAACTTGCCTTGCTCACATCAATTCCAAACACAGTCCGCATGATAATTCCCTCTTTGTCTTGAATGATACCTTGTTTTAGTGATGTCATTTTCAATACTCGACGTTGAACGTCCCACATACTTTGAACAGATTCCCACTAAAACAGGTGTCTTGCTAGTTTTTTGTACGACGTCTAGCGTCAAAAACACCCACGACTTAACAAGACACCTCTACTTTAACATAAAGAAAAAGCAGTGAGTACTCTCTCCCGTCGGAGATTTCACCACTACTAATTTTAGTACGTTTGATGATTTTTTAGCAAAATTCACACCACTTTTCACACCATTATTTATTTTAGGTTTCGGTAGGCGATTTCTCCAACGGCCATTGGAACGATGGTAGAGGTGTTGATGTAGTTTTTAGTTATGCAGTTGTATTTATGAAGTTTTACCATAGTGCTTCCTATTTTAACCATTATTTTTACGCTAATGTTTGTCATCATCAGTTATATAAGTAGTAAATTGTAGTCTGATGATTACTTTAAAAGTAGATAAATCATTTCTTTTTTTGCTGAATTCTAAATTACCTAAATTGTCAAATTAAGTTAGACTTTTCAAGTAACTCAGAAAAACTTGGTATGGTGTTTGATAA
>OBLF01000965.1_pt1 | contig 26500 bp, 19 predicted proteins | sample 1519231 | NCBI WGS metagenome assembly OBLF01 (sample SAMEA2602895, study PRJEB22501) | metagenome | reverse complement strand
GCAGCTGCCGGAGCGGTGCTTAAGCCGCAAGGCGGGAATTGTGCGGTGTTGCCTTTACATATCCGGCGTAACCATCACAGCGCCGTAATTGCGCACGCTCAGCACATGGCAGCTGCCCGCGCCAAACACAGCGTCAATGGCGTTCTTGTAGGTTTCCAGCAGTGCCAGCGGAACAAATGCCTGGATGGTACCGGCAAAGCCGCCGCCCTGCAAACGCCATGCGCCGCGGCCGTTCAGCACCTTCTGGCTGATGGCCAATGCCAAAGGCACGCCCTGTTCCTGCGGGTTCTTGATGCTGTAGGCGTTCTGGTTGAACTCAAAGCTGGAATGGCCGCCCTCAATAATCAGCTGCAGGAAGCGGTCAAAATCATCTGCCTTGATGGCTTCATAGATTTCCCCGGCGCGGCGGCTGTCATTATAAAAATGGATGGCACGCACCACGGCGCGGTCGCCGGTCACTTTGCGCACTTCGGGGATGGCTTCCAGGAAGGTTTCCTCGTCCACATCGCGCAGAACCTTTTTGCCAAAGAATTCGGCAACGCTCTCCATCTCGCGGCGCACAGCGGCATAATCATCGGTCAGGTCAGCGTGGCTGCCCTTGGTATCGCTGATGCAGAGTGCAAAGCCCTTGGCTGCCAGATCAAACGGAACTTCGCGCACGACCGGATGGCCCACTTCCTTAAAGTCGATGGTGATGACCTTTCCCACGGCGCAGGCGGTCTGGTCCATCAGGCCGCAGGGCTTGCCAAAGAAAACATTCTCAGCATACTGGCTGATCATGGCGTTTTTGACCTGGTCGAAACGCTTCATATCATTATCGTTGTACTCGCCGCGGAAGATAGCACCCATGCACACCTCAAAGGCAGCCGAGCTGGACAAACCGGAACCGCCCAGAACGTCAGAGGTGGTGTAACAGTCAAAGCCGCCCACCTTGCCGCCGTCTTTCACAATGCCGGCAGCCACGCCGCGGATCAGGCTGGCGCTGTGCTCTGCTTCAACGGGCTGCGGGGTCAGGTCGCGCAGATTCACATCGTCGATCTTACCAAAGCCGTGGGAAATCACGCGTACAACGTTCTCGTCATTCTTGGCAACCACAGCAATGATATCCAGGTTTACGGCAGCTGCAATCACCACGCCGTTGTTATGGTCGGTATGGTTGCCGCCGATCTCGGTGCGGCCGGGTGCCGAGTACAAACACACTGTGCGGCCCGTGCCAAAGTTTTCTTCAAAATGGTCGATCATATCCACATAACGGGCACGCTGGGCTGCCACAGTAGCAGTGTCTGCCCCATACAGCTTGGCAAAAGCCTGGTCGTAACCGCCGTTCAAGATATTTTGTTTCAGTTCCGCACTCGTTGCCATCGTTCATACACCTTTCTTCGTTTCGCTGCCCTTGTAAAATATGCACAAAAACCGCGCGTTCTTTTTAGCTATGCAGCGCATTTTAGGCCAGTATCACGGCTTCTTGTACTCAGTATAACAAATTTTAGCAGGATGTAAACATCTTTTTTCAACGCGATTATGGACTTTTGATGAATCTTCTGATATAATGGTAAAAAATATGCTCCATCCTGTTCCGGCCTGCTGCGGTGTGCCCTGTTTTGGGAGCAGAATGGCGAACCACAACCAGATTTTGCAAGAGTGAGGGATTTGGTATGCCGACCATCGCAAAGCAATCTTATAAGCAGAACTATACCGATAATGTAGAGCTTTCCATTTTTAATTGTGGCCACGAATACTGCCAGCCGGGCCACACCTGGGGCCCCGGTGTGCGTGACCATTACCTGATCCATCTTGTTGTTGCGGGCAAAGGTGTGTATCAGGTCAACGGCGCTGCCTATAATTTGCAGGAGGGTGATCTCTTCCTCGCCAAACCCAACCAGCTCATCACCTATGCGGCAGATGAAACCGACCCGTGGGAATATTACTGGGTCGGCTTTAACGGTGCCTGCGCCAACAAGCTGGTGCAGCAGACCCCGTTCAGCGATGTGCAGCCCGTGCACCACTGCAAAGACCCCCAAAGCACCCGTGAAACCATTTATAATATCTATCTGGCCCGCGGCCCGGAACCGCAGTGCGAAGCCCTGATGACCGGCTACCTGTACCTGTTCATGGCCCAGCTGATGAAGGAAGCGCGCGAAGCCATGCCCAACACGCCGTCTTCCAGCAGCCAGTATGTGCTGGCCGCTATCAAGTATATTCAGTTCAACTATTCCCATGATATTTCGGTAGATGACATCGCCAAGGCGGTTGGGGTCAGCCGCAGCCATCTGTACCGCGTGTTCATGTCCAATGTAGGCCAAAGCCCGATTGACTATTTAACGGGCTACCGCATCAGCGAAGCGTGTTCCCTGCTGAAAAACACCGGGCTTTCCATCGCCGAAATCGCGGTCTCCGTCGGCTTTTTTGACCAGTTCTATTTTTCCCGCGTGTTCAAAAAGGTCAAAGGCGTTCCCCCCAGCAAGTACCTTGCCGCGCTGGAAAAAGACCCGCAGCTGGGGCTGGTATAAGCCATTTTCACACAATGTCCCACCATACGGCAGCACCTTGCTTTTTGGTGCTGCCGCTCAGTTTTTACCGGCAGACTGATATATTTGCCATAACATTAGAGCAAACGGAGCAAACCATGTCTTTGAAGAAAAATCAGATTTTTGAAACCACGATCGAAAACCTTTCCAGCGATGGCAGCGGCGTTGCCCATGTGGAAGGGCAGGCCGTTTTTGTGCCCGGCGCGGCACCGGGGGATGTGATCCGCTGCCGCATTGTAAAGGCATTGAAAAGCTATGCTTTCGGCCGCATTGACGCGATTTTAGCCCCCGGCCCCGGCCGCGTTGCGCCGGATTGTGCCGTGTGCACTCCCTGCGGCGGCTGTGGCCTGCGCCATTTGAGCTATGCTACGGAATGCGAGGCGAAAACCGGCTTTGTGCGGGATGCTTTTGCCCGCCTTGGCGGCTTTGATGTAAGCAGCTTTGAGTTTTCGCCCGTTCTCGCCCTGACGGACCACACCGCACACTACCGCAATAAGGTCCAGCTGCCCGTTGGGCTGGATGCCGATGGCCATGTCGTGACCGGTTTTTACGCCGGGCGCACCCACCGTATCGTCCCCTGCCCCGATTGCAAATTGCAGCCGGAGTGGATGAACGCCTTGGCCCGCCGGGCTTGTGCGTTACTGGAAGCCAACGGCATTGCCCCCTATGACGAGGAAACCGGCAAGGGCCGCGTGCGCCATTTGTATATGCGCCAGGGCTGGCACAGCGGTCAGCGCCTGCTGTGCTTTGTGGTAAACGGCAACGGCCTGCCCAACGAAGCCGAGATCTGCCGCACCTTGCAGCAGGAGTTCCAGCTGACCACCGTGCTGATCAACCGCAATACCGCCCGCACCAACGTGATTTTAGGGCGGGATACCCGCACCGTGCTTGGCCCCGGCGTGATTGAGGATACTTTGGCCGGAGTGCCCATCCAGATGGGTGTGCACGAGTTTTATCAGGTCAACACCCCCGCTGCCGAGCTGCTGTACGCCAAGGCGAAAGAGTTTGCCCGGCTGCAGCCAGATGACTTTTTGCTGGACCTTTACTGCGGTATGGGCACCATTGGCCTTTCGATGAAGCCGCACTGCCGCCGCCTGGTCGGCGTTGAGGTTGTGCCGCAGGCAGTGGAAGGTGCCAAAACCGTTGCTGCGCATCTTGGCCTGCCCCCGGAGGAAGCCGATTTTTACTGCATGGACGCCGGCGAAGCCGCGACCCGCCTTGCCAGCGAGGGTGCCCACCCCGATGTGATCGTGGTGGACCCGCCGCGCAAAGGCTGCGATAACGCCACCCTGACTGCCATTGTCCAGATGGCCCCACGCACCCTCGTCATGGTCAGCTGCAACCCCTCCACCGCCGCCCGCGATGCTAAGTTCCTGTGTGAACAGGGGTATACGCTGGAAAAGGTTCAGCCCGTGGATTTGTTCCCAAGGACAAGGCACGTGGAAGCGGTTCTCCTTTTGACCAAACTCCATGTCGAGCGACACATCGAAGTGGACGTCAGCATGGACGAGTTGAATGTGACCGCTGCGGAAAGCAAGGCGACTTACGATCAGATTCGGGATTATGTGTGGGAGCACCATCAGTTGAAGGTATCCAATCTCTATATCGCACAGGTGAAACAGAAGTATGGCATCATCGAGCGAGAGAATTACCATAAAGCGAAAAATGAAAATGCGAAGCAGCCCCAGTGTCCGAAGGAGAAAGAGGATGCAATCGTGGAGGCATTGAAGCATTTTCAGATGATTTGACGGATCGTATGTAACCTGCTCAAATTTCATAGAGAAGTCTTTGTCTTTCATATAGGAGGCACTGGATGTCAAAATTAAATATTGATCAGAAAAGTGTTAAAGCGCTCTTTAGCGAAAAGAAAGCCGACTTTCTTATTCCGGACTATCAGCGGCCTTATGCCTGGGGCGAGAAGGAATGTCAGACACTCTGGGACGATTTGTTCCTATTTGCATTTCCTGATAACGATTGCGACAAATTTAAAAGCGATAGTGATGAATACTTTCTAGGGCCGATCGTCACATTCAAAAACGATGATGGAAAATTGGAAATCATTGATGGTCAACAACGCCTAACAACATTGATGTTGTTGCTTCGAGCGTTCTATGAAAAGTATGGAAGCATGAAGAACGACAAGGCTGTTAAAACTAGCAAATTCATTGAGCAGTGTATCTGGAAGACTGATGAATTCGGTGACCCTGACAAGTCAGCCTTGAAAATCGACTCAGAAGTTGCTACCGACAAAGAAAAAGGGGAATTTTTAAACATCCTGAAAACAGGAAAAGTCTCTGAAAACGAAAAAAGCAGCTATGCTAACAATTACCGCTTCTTTCAGCAGAAAATCGTGGATTTTTTGAACACCTACCCTGATTGGTTTTCCTTCTTCCCAATCCGGATCATGAATAATTGCATCCTCCTCCCAATCGAAGCAGAATCCCAGGATACTGCATTGCGGATCTTCTCGACGCTGAACGATAGAGGAAAGCCGTTATCAGACGCAGATATCTTCAAGGCGCAGTTTTATAAATACTACTCTGCCAAGGGTGAACGTGAAGTTTTTATCCAGAAATGGAAAGATCTTGAGGTATTGTGCGACTCTATTTTTCACCCCCTTACCGGCACCCCGATGGATGAGCTTTTCACCCGGTATATGTATTACGAGCGTGCAAAGCAGGGAATCAAATCCTCGACAACAGAGGCATTGCGCAAATTCTACGAACGGAATGCATATAGCTTATTAAAGAATGATCAGACCTTTGAAAACCTGATTGATCTGGCCAATTTCTGGAACGATGTGCAGAATCAAAACGTTGAACGTTTCTCCGATAAAGTTCTTCGGCGGCTTTTTGTATTGAACTATGCGCCCAACGGTATGTGGACGTATTTCGTTTCTGTGTATTATATGGCCAACCGGGATTCCAACGGGTTCCTTGATGATGATTGTTTTTACGGATTTTTGAATAAAATCACAGCCTTCATCTGGGCATACGCTGTTACCAATCCAGGTGTCAACGCACTTCGCACACCAATTTTTGCAGAGATGATCAATCTCGTGAATAGACAGCCGGTTCAATTTACGGATTACCTGTTCCATACCCAGCAATTGCAGAATGCCTTCAACAACTATGTGTTCAGCAATAATCGAGCTATTACAAAAGCAATGTTGACTTGGTGGGCATTTCAGAATTCACATCAGAAACTTTTGTCGCTTGAAAGCGTATTGGAAATTGAACACATTTATGCACGCAGCCGTCAGGAAAAAGAGCATTCACTTTCCAATCCGAGAAATATCGAAAGCCTCGGAAATAAGGCGTTGTTAGAAAAACGAATCAATATTCGTGCCTCTGACTATCGCTTTAGCGATAAAGTAAAGTACTACACAGGTTTTGAAAACAACAGAAAGCAGAGAAAGGAAGGAACAAGGATCGAGGAATTAACTGTTCTTGCTGCAACGGCTACAGATTTCACTGAATCTGATATTGTGGAAAGAAATGCCAAAATCATCTTCAACTTTGTTGAATTCATGCACAGCAACGACCTTCTGTGCGAAGATTAAGAATTCTCCATATTGATTCTCCACCGCCCGTCTGATTTTCAGGCGGGCATTTCTTTTTGGCAAAATATAGTCATTCCGTAAAATCCGTGGTACAATAGGTGTAAAAATCATTTTTTCTGGAAAAACGTCCTGCCATCCAATTTATAGGACACCCATTGTTGTAAAATCAGGATGTCCACCTATCACAAAAAATAAGGAGCAACGTATGCCAAACGATAAGATCACCGCCGTAGGTGCCAACATTGCCGAAAAAGCCGCCATGATCTGGAACGTAGCCGATATGCTGCGTGGGCCGTTCAAGCCCCACGAGTACGGTCTGGTCATTCTGCCCATGACCGTGGTGAAGCGGTTCCACGACTGCCTGCTGCCCACCCATCAGGCAGTGCTGGATACCTACGAAAAGGTGAAAAAACTGCAGGTCATCGACGGATTTTTGCAGAAGGCCTCCGGCTACCAGTTCTATAACACCAGCCGCTTCACCTTCGAGACCCTGCTGGCAGACCCGGACAACATTGAGTCCAACTTCCGGGATTACCTGTCCGGCTTTTCTGCCAACGCACAGGATGTGCTGGCAAAGTTCGACTTTGACAACATCATCAAGCGGATGGTAGAGAGCAACACCCTCTACCTCGTTATCAAGGAGTTTGGCTCCGAGAAGGGCTATCTCGGCCCGGACAAGATCAGCACCGTTGACTGCGGCTACATCTTTGAGGACTTGGTGCGGCGGTTCTCCGAGAGCTTTGGCGAGGAAGCCGGAGCGCACTTCACCAGCCGGGATATCATCTACCTGATGACCGATCTGCTGCTGTCCGAAGCCGACCTCGATACCAGCAGCATGACCGTTTACGATATGGCTATGGGCACCAGCCAGATGCTCAGCTGCATGGAGGAGCGCATCCACGAGCTGAACAGCGACATTGAGGTGACCTGCTTCGGGCAGGAGTTCAATCCCTCCACCTTTGCCATCGCCAAGGCGGACATGATGATCCGCGGCGGCGACCCCAACAATATGCGGTTCGGTGATACTTTGTCGGAGGATCAGTTCCCCGGGTTCACCTTCCAGTACATCATCTCCAACCCGCCCTTCGGCATCGACTGGAAGCGGGAGCAGAAGGCGGTGGAAGCCGAAGCCGCCCGGGGCAAGATAGGGCGTTTTGCCCCCGGTCTGCCCAAGATCAGCGATGGTCAGCAGCTTTTTGTGCTGAACGGCCTTGCCAAGCTGGCAAACGAGGGCAAGATGGCCATTATCCAGAACGGCTCTTCCCTGTTCAGCGGCGACGCCGGCAGCGGACCCAGCAACATCCGGCAGTATATTCTGGAAAACGACTGGCTGGACTGCATCATCCAGCTTTCCACCGATATGTTCATGAACACCGGCATCTCCACCTACATCTGGGTGCTCAGCAAGGATAAGCCCGCCCACCGTGCGGGCAAGGTGCAGCTTATTGACGCCAGCCACTGCTTCGAGCCACGCCGCAAGAGCATCGGCACCAAGCGCAACGACATCACCGATGCCTGCCGGGAGCTGATCGTCACCGCCTACGGCGAATTTGCCAACGGCAAGGTGTACGGCGACAAAAACGGCATCTATTGCGAGAGCAAGGTGTTCGAGAGCGTGGAGTTCGGCTACAACAAGATCGTGGTGGAGCGTCCCCAGCGGGACGAAGCGGGCAACGTTATCCTGAAGCGCGGCAAGCCTGTGCCGGACACCAGCCTGCGGGACACCGAAAACGTACCGCTGGTGCAGGATATTGACGCCTACTTTGCCCGGGAAGTCCTGCCTTACGCCCCCGACGCATGGATCGACCACAGCAAGACCAAGGTGGGCTACGAGATCCCCATGACCCGCTATTTCTACGAGTATCAGGCACCGGAAGCCGTGGAGGATATCGTGGCACGCATAACCGCACTGGAACAGGATATCTCCGCCGGGCTGGCAGAGCTGTTCCACAAGGAGGGCTGACCATGGCACGGAAAATGAAAGACAGCGGCATTGAATGGATTGGGGAGATTCCAGAGGGGTGGGAGATTCATCGCATGAAATCCTGCATCTCACAAAGAGACGGTGGTGCTTGGGGCGATGAGGCCACCGGCGAAACGGGCGACTGCATTTGTTTGCGAATCGCCGATTTTGATTATGAGCATTTTCGTTTTATTGATTCCAATAACTTAACGATCCGGCATTATGCATCACCCATTATAAGGAAGCTTCTTTTACAGAAAAATGACATTCTCATAGAAAAATCAGGCGGCGGTGAAAAGACGCCCGTTGGGCGGACTGTACTATTTGACAAAGAGTATCCTGCACTTTTTGCAAATTTTATGGATCGATTGCGTTGTTCCGACTTTATTCTTCCTCAATATCTTCAGTATGTATTTGTTACATTCTACAAAAATCGTTATACACAGAACTATATTAAGCAAACAACCGGCATCCAAAACCTTGATTTATCTTCCATGCTCGCAGACGAGTTTGTTCCCGTTCCCAATCTTAATGAACAAAAACTCATCGTCTGTTATCTTGAATCAAAATGTTCTAAAATTGATAATCTGCTCTCCAAGACTCGTTCCAGCATCGAGGAATACAAAAAGCTCAAGCAGGCAGTTATTACGCAGGCGGTTACCAAAGGCGTGCGTGGTGAGCGTGAGATGAAGGATAGCGGGGGTGAATGGATTGGGAAAGTCCCTAGCAAATGGAACTGCATAAAAATCAAATATCTTTTTGAAATCAGAAAAAGAATCGCTGGAAAAGAAGGCTATACAGTTCTTTCCATTACACAAACTGGAATTAAGCCCAAAAATATTTCCAGCAATGAAGGCCAACTTGCTGATAGTTATTCAAATTATCAACTTCTGCACTTTGGCGAGTTTGCCATGAACCACATGGACTTACTTACAGGCTGGGTTGATATTTCCAACTATAACGGTGTTACAAGCCCTGATTATCGAGTATTTTCACTCAAAGATACCATCACCAATCATCCAAGATATTTTCTTTACTTGATGCAGATGTGCTACTTTAATAGAATCTTTTACAGTATGGCACAGGGTGTAAGTAATCTTGGTCGCTGGCGGTTGCAAAGTGACAAATTTCTAAATTGCATTTTTCCTGTTCCTTCGATTGAGGAACAGAAAGAAATCTCTGATTACCTTGACACCACATGTTCCGAAATTGACAAGCTGATTGCAAAGAAGGAGCAGCTGGTAAAAGAGCTGGAAAGCTATAAGAAAAGTTTGATTTATGAGGTTGTAACGGGAAAAAGGGAGGTGTAAAGCCATGATTCCCACCTATGATTTAACTTCACTACTCACCACAATATCTTCTGCTTCAGCAAGTTTTATCGCCATCTTGGGTGGTCTTGTTGCAAGTAAACTGCTCACTATTAGTAGTGAGCGAGACGCTGTATTGACAAAAATCTCCGAGCTTGATAAAGAAATCTCTGTAAAAGAGGTCCAGAAAAACACCCTTCAAAAAGAAAACGATGATAGTGATGCATTAGACTTCATCGAATCTAACATTGCTGATCTTATTCAGGGCAAATCTCTAAATCTTGTTTTTGAAAGCTCTACAGAAAAAAGCCTTTCAATCGAAACTCTTCAGCCATATTGGGAAACGGGTATTGCCGTTAATAAACGGATTCAGCATAGCATGGTCCCCGGGATTACAAGTATTTCGCAACTCCGTTCTTTGAAAAAAGAATCCGAACTTGAATATGCGCAAGACGCCTTTTCTAAAAATGTTTCGCTTATTGTTCTTAACTATTTTGAAGACCAGTTTAACCGCAGCAATTCTTCGCCTTTTTCAGCTACACTCTGTGTTTCTAATACTTTTTTTAGGGCATCCATTTGGGACAGACAACGCTATGAAAACAATGCTCGAACAATTTTTCAATTGCAGTCTTCTTTAGCCTCTCTACGCTTTCAGAAGTCGCAATATGAAAAAGACAAAAAATCGCTTAAAAATCCAGTTGGGGTATCTAACGGGTTAAACATTTTTGGTCGTTTTTCATTAGTATGTATTGTTCTTCCACTAATTCTCACACCTTTTGAAACCACTAATATCTATTTGTTTTGGTTTATCAAACTTTTCTTTATTGCTTCGTTCTCTCTAGGCTTGTTATCCACATTCTTATATATGAAAAAGCTCTTAAACTGGTCCGAATTTAAAAAAGAAAGCAATGACAATAAGGAGGTCTAACCATGCCCCTCAACACCACCGAAAAGCAGTTTGAATCGGACATTGCGGCAGCGCTACTCTCCCCTGCCGGGGGCTACACCCGAAACGGGGATTGCTACGACCCTAAGCTGGGGCTGTTTGTGGATACCCTGATCCGCTTTGTGCAAAAGACCCAGCCCAACGAGTGGGCATTTTTTGAAAAGCAGAACCCGGTAAACCCGGTGCGGAAGTTCTGCACGGCCTTTAACAATGCCTGCGATGCGGACGGACTGCTTTCGGTGCTGCGGCATGGGTTCAAGCACCGGGGACGGCGGTTCCGGGTGTGCTATTTCCAGCCGGAGTCCGCACTGAACCAGAAGGACGCCCAGCGCTACGCTCAAAACGAGATCACCTGCAACCGGCAGTGGTTCTACTCCGACACCACCCACAACTCGGTGGACATGGTGCTGGCGGTAAACGGCATCCCGGTGTTTGCCTTTGAGCTGAAGAACCAGTTCACCGGGCAGACCGTGGAGAACGCCAAGCAGCAGTGGATGCACGACCGGGACCCTCGGGAGGTGTGTTTCCAGTTCAACAAGCGCATTCTGGGCTACTTTTGCGTAGACCTGACCGAGGTGTGGATGGCCACCCGGCTGGCGGGCAAGGAAACCCGCTTTCTGCCCTTCAATCAAGGCTCCAACGGTGCCGGGCGGGACGGCGGCGCAGGCAACCCGCCCAACCCCAACGGCTACCTTACCGCCTACCTCTGGGAAAAAGTGTTCCAGAAGGACAGCATGATGGACATCCTGCAAAAGTTTATGAGCCTGCAGGACGGCAAGACCCTCATCTTTCCCCGGTACCATCAGCTGGACGTGGTGCGCAAGCTGGTGGCAGATGTGCGGCAGAAGGGTGCCGGCCAGCACTATCTCATCCAGCACAGCGCCGGGTCGGGCAAGTCCAACTCCATTGCTTGGACGGCGTACCGGCTGGCTTCCCTGTTCAACACCGAGAACAAGCCGGTGTTTGCCAGCGTCATCGTGGTGACCGACCGCACTGTGCTGGACGCACAGCTGCAGGAGACCATCTCCGGTTTTGACCATACGCTGGGTGCAGTGGAGGCCATCGGCGAGGACAAAAACTCCGGCGACCTGCGGGATTCCATCAACAACGGCGCACGCATCATCATCACCACGCTGCAAAAGTTCCCGGTCATCTATACTGAGGTGAACAAGACCGCCGGGAAAAACTATGCCGTCATCATCGACGAAGCGCACTCCTCCCAGACCGGCACCTCTGCTTTGAAGCTGAAAGCCGCCCTTGCCGACACTGAGGACGCGCTGCGGGAATATGCCGAGTTGGAAGGCAAAGCGGAGGACGAGATCGACCCGGAGGATGCACTGGTGAAGGAGTTAACCTCCCACGGACGGCACAAGAACCTATCTTTCTTTGCCTTTACCGCCACCCCAAAAGCCGCCACGCTGGAACTGTTCGGCACCGAGTACCCGGACGGCAGCCACCACCCTTTCCACATTTACAGTATGCGGCAGGCTATTGAAGAAGGGTTCATTCTGGATGTGCTGCAAAACTACATGACCTATTCCACCTGCTTCAAGATCGCCAAGACCATCCCGGACAACCCCGACCTGCCCGCCAGCCGGGCGGCAAAGCTCATCCGCAAGTATGAAGAGCTGCACCCCTACAACATCAGCCAGAAGGCAAAGATCATTGTAGAAACCTTCCGGGAGACCACCAGCCACAAGATCGGCGGGCGGGGCAAGATGATGGTGGTCACCTCCTCTCGGCTGGCGGCGGTGCGATACTTCCACGAGGTCAAGCGCTATATTGCGGAACAGGGCTATGACGATGTGCAGATCTTAGCGGCGTTTTCCGGTGCCGTATCGGACGGCGGCGTGGAGTACACGGAGCCGTCTCTGAACGTCCGCGCCGACGGCAGTCACATTGCAGAGAGCCAGACCAAAAAGGAATTTCACAACAACTTCGACGTGCTCATCGTGGCAGAAAAATACCAGACAGGCTTTGACGAACCGCTGCTCCATACCATGATCGTGGACAAAAAGTTAAAGGGCGTCAAGGCGGTGCAGACCCTCTCCCGCCTGAACCGTACCTGTCCCGGCAAAACCGACACCTTTGTGCTGGATTTTGTGAACAAGGCAGAGGACATCCGGGAGGCCTTCCAGCCGTTTTATCAGGAAACCTTTCTGGAGCAGGAGGTCAACACCGACCTCATTTACAAGACTCAGAAGGAGCTGCGGAGCTTTGCGGTCTATTCCGATGCAGACGTGGAAGCCTTTGCCAAGGAGTATTTCCGCAGCACCAAGCAGGATAAAAATGCCGTGGGCCGCATGAGCAGCGTTTTAAAGCCGGTGGCAGACCGCTACAACCAGAAAACGCAAGCCGAGCGGTACCAGTTCCGCCGTCTGCTGCGCAGCCTTGTCAAGTGGTACGGCTACGTTTCACAGGTGGCACGGATGTTCGATGAAGAGCTGCACAAGGAGAACGTATTCTGCGCTTACCTGCTCAAACTCCTGCCGCCGGACGAGGTCTCTCCGCTGGACTTGGAGGGCAAATTACAGTTGGAGTATTACAAGCTGCAAAAGACCTTTGCCGGCACTATCGAGCTGGAACACGCCAAGGGCGTCTACGAGCCGGTCACCCAGAAGGGTGCTCTCGGCCACGACCCCAAGGAGCCGCTGGACGAGATCATTTTGAAGATCAACGAGAAGTTCAAGGGTGAGTTCACCAATGCCGACCGGGTGCTGCTTACCGCCCTGCATGACCGTCTGCTGGCCGACCCGAAGCTGGCAAAGCTGGCGCGCAGCTCCGACCCGCAGATCTTTACCGAGAGCATCTTCCCCAAAGCCTTTGACACCGCCGCACAGGACAGCTATCTTGAAGCGCAGGACACCTTCTCTTCCCTGTTTGAGGACACCAGCAAGTACAAGGCTATTATGTCGGCATTGGCAGAGTGGCTGTATGGGGAATTCCGCAATAAGTAAAACAGTTTTCCCTTTTTATTTGCTTAAAACAGCCTGCATCCACGAGATGCAGTTCAAGGGTTTGGGTGCTCCCCAACAAGCGTTTTGCAACGCAAAATAAGCAGATGTATATACATCTGCATTGCTTGCGGATGCTATGAAGCCTCTCAACGTGCTTCCCAAATTTGAAAATCATTTTGCAAATCAGACCGTCCGTTTTCAAGTTCAACTTGAAGCGGACGGTTATTTTCTGCACAAAAATTTTCGAGTTTGCAACCGCAGCAAGCAGGGCGAGTTTGTACCACCTCGCAATTTTTTGAATCTATTTTTTACAAATCCAGCTTCAAAACGCTTGTTGGGCTTCGCCCAAACCCGATATTCCGCACAAAATTGCGCTGGCTACACGTTTCCGCTGATACCGAAATAAGCAAATTTTCTTGGAGAAAAATTTGTTCCACGAAAATCGGCGTTGATTCATTCAATATTGCATCAAACCGGAACTATTACTTCCGGTTTTGAAGGCAAAAAGCGGAACTAATGGGTCCTAAAAAATCGAGTGACTTTATGGTATGCTCTATCCAGAACATTTTCTAAAAAGCGGAAGCATCCCTTCCGGTTTTTCCTTGGGATTCTCCTAAAATCCACTGAAAACCGGAAGGAATGCTTCCTAAAAATTTCTGCTTCATTGTGATATACTTTCTACAAGCCTTCATCGAACCTTGAGAACCTAATGACCGTCTGCATGGGATACCCGGCGATGACCCCCAAGTGGGAGAGCCGGAAAACGCCGCTAAAAGGGGGCTGGAAATCCATGTGGGTAGAACGGCACCCAAAATCCGAAATCACGTTGATTCGCAACCTTTCTAGCTGATGTGATTGAGAAGTACGCATCGGTCTTGGAAATAGACAACGCCGTATCCTCAACCAATAACGAAAATCGACAAGATACTGTTGATACCGCTCTTGCAGCATGATATAATATTCTTGTAATATTTGTCCCAACACAGTGGTAAGGTCTCCCCTTCCACTGTACTACATACACGGAACGAGGTGCTTAAAATGAATCGTCCAGATGACTCTCCTAAAAATTCCATCCTCATTTACACCACAGAAGATGGCCTGACCAAAATTGATACTACCTTTGACGGTGACACTGTCTGGCTTTCCATTGACCAGATGGCTGAGTTGTTCCAACGTGACAAATCCACAATTTCCCGTCACATCAAAAACATTTTTGCAGAGGGTGAGCTTGAACGAGATTCAGTTGTTGCAAAATTTGCAACAACTGCCGCAGACGGAAAGACCTATCAGGTCGAATTCTACAATCTTGACGTCATTATTTCTGTTGGTTATCGTGTCAAATCCAAACGAGGCACACAGTTCCGTATCTGGGCAACTGGCATCCTGAAGGAATATATGCGCAAGGGATTTGCGCTGGATGACGAACGCCTGAAAAATCTGGGCGACGGTGGATATTTCAAAGAGCTGTTAGAACGCATCCGTGACATCCGTGCTTCCGAAAAAGTGTTTTATCGTCAGGTTCTGGAAATCTATGCAACCAGCATTGACTACGACCCAAAAGCAGAAATCTCCGTCCATTTCTTCAAAAAAGTCCAGAATAAAATTCATTATGCCATCCACGGTCAGACTGCCGCTGAGGTCATTTACAACCGCGCAGATGCCGAAAAGGAATTTATGGGTCTGACCACTTTTGCAGGAAACCAGCCCACTTTACGAGAAGCTACTATTGCCAAAAACTATCTGAACGAGAAAGAGCTTCGTGCTATGGGGCAGTTGGTTTCCGGTTATCTGGATTTTGCTGAGCGTCAGGCAGAACGTGAACAGCCCATGACAATGCAGGATTGGGCAAACCACCTTGACCGTATTCTGACTATGAGCGGCGAGCAGCTGCTTGTTGACAATGGCAGTGTGACCCACAACCAGGCAGTGGACAAAGCTACTACCGAATATCGGAAATATAAGGCTAAAACCCTCAGCGATGTGGAGCAGGATTATCTGGATTCCATTAAGTATCTGGAGCAGAAAACAGACAAGAAATAACCGTTTTGTGAGGTTTTCTTATGTCACAGGAAAAGACAAAGGTTTACACTTATACCCGTGTTTCCACGGCCATGCAGATCGATGGCTATTCGCTGGATGCGCAGAAAGCTCGCATGAAAGCCTATGCAGACTTCAACGACTACCAGATCGTCGGCGAATACGAGGATGCAGGCAAATCGGGCAAATCCATTGAAGGCCGTGCTTCTTTCTGCCGGATGATGGAGGACATCAAATCCGGCAAGGATTGTGTTGCCTATGTGCTGGTGTTCAAGCTCTCCCGCTTTGGCCGTAACGCTGCCGATGTACTGTCTACCCTGCAGGTAATGCAGGATTTTGGTGTGAACCTGATTTGCGTGGAGGACGGCATTGATTCCTCTAAAGACGCCGGCAAAGACGCCGGCAAACTGATGATCTCCGTTCTGTCCGCTGTCGCTGAAATCGAGCGTGAGAACATCCGTGTTCAAACCATGGAAGGGCGCATCCAGAAGGCGCGAGAAGGTCGCTGGAACGGCGGTTTTGCGCCTTATGGCTATCGTTTGGTTGACGGTGTGCTGCAAATCAATGAGGATGAAGCCCCTGCCATTCGCACAATTTTTGAGCAATATGTAAACACGGACACAGGTGCAAATGGTCTTTCCAAATATCTGGAGACCCACGGTTTTCAGAAACTTGCTCGTCAAAATGGCACCTCTCCCCTTTTCAGCGCAACATTGATTCGGGCCATCCTGAAGAACCCCGTCTACTGCGGAAAAATCGCCTTTGGTCGCCGCAAACTCGAAAAGATTCACGGCACCCGGAACGAATATCATCAGGTTCCACAGGAGAATTATTTGCTGGTGGACGGCCTGCACGAGGGCATCGTATCGGAAGAATTGTGGAACGCCGCACAGGTCAAGCTGTTGGCGCAGTCCAAACGATACGAACCAGTCAACCGCAGCAAGACGGAACAGGCGCATTTATTATCCGCCCTTGTCAAGTGCCCCATTTGCGGTGCTGGAATGTACAGCAACAAATGCACCAAACGAAAGAAAGATGGCACACCCTATAAATCTTTCTCTTATTACAGTTGCAAGCACCGCAGGATGCAACGTGGGCAAAAATGCGATTTCAACAAGCAAATTCAGGAAGAAGTTCTGGACAACGCCGTGGTGGAAGTTATCATCAAACTAGTCAGCAATCCAAAGTTTGCCGCCATGATGCAGGAGAAGATCAATAGCAAAGTGGACACCACTGCCATTGAACAGGAAATTACTGCCGCTGAAAAGCAGTTGCGGCAGTATTATTCCATCAAGTCCAAAATTATGGAGGAGATCGACACCCTTGACCCGGATGAGCGCCATTACATCATCCGCAAATCTGACCTTGACGAGCGGCTTTACAGGATGTACGATAAAATCGAGGAAGCAGAAAACAACCTGATGGATGCCCGGGCAAAGAAGCAGGCTATCGAAGCGGATAAAATCACGGGCGATAACATTTACAAAGTTCTCATCTGCTTTGAAAAGCTCTACAATGTGATGAATCCCCTTGAACGTAAAAAGCTGATGGAACATCTGATCTCTGAAATTCAAATCTACCCAGAGCGTCAGCCCAACGGTCAGTGGCTCAAATCCATCAAATTCCGACTGCCTATCGTTGAAAGCGATATTGATCTGTGTTTGGACAATGAAAGTCATACTGAGTGTGTACTTCAAATGACCCGTAAAAGTAATTAATTGCTTCTTATTGCACAGGGCGTGCATGGCTATGTACAGAATGTCCCCCCCTATTACTCCCTTTTGTTCAAATTCTGTTCCGAAGTCGTTCACGATTTAACCATAAATACATGCGATAATAATTGACATATTACAAAACGGTGTATCCGCTAACAACGCAACGGCCTGCTTTTTGGCTTTTGGGGTACACCTGTATTCAAAAGGATGGCGTGTTTAAGATGAAGGCATGGTTCCAGCGTTTTATGTCCGGGCGGTACGGCAGTGATACTTTTGGCAACTTTTTGTGCGTAACGGCGCTGGTCTGCCTGGTAATTGGGCTGTTTGTGGGCATCTTTTATTATATCGGGCTTCTGCTGCTGCTTTATGCGTACTTCCGCATGCTCAGCCGCAACGTACACAAGCGCTATGCAGAAAACATTGCCTTTATGCAGAAAACCGCTGGTGTGCGCGCCAAGTTCGGCCAGCTGCAGCAGCGGTTTGCCCTGCGCAAAACCTACCGCTATTTTTCCTGCCCGCACTGCCGCCAGCAGGTACGCGTGCCCAAGGGCCGCGGCAAAATTTCCATCACCTGCCCCAAATGCGGCACCCAGTTCATTAAAAAAAGCTAAAGGTTTTCCCTTCACTTCGATGAAAGGTTGACGCTGCGTGTTTGGATATGTTACCATTTATCAGAAAGATTTAGACAATGCCGCAATGGACTGCTACCAGGCGTACTATTGCGGGCTTTGCCAATCTTTGGGCCGCAAATACGGCACGGCGGCGCGCATGGCGCTGAGCTATGACATGACCTTTGCCGCGCTGTTGCTGACCGCCCTGTATGACCCGCCCACACAGACTTCGCAGGGGCGGTGCGTGCCGCATCCGCTGCGCACCCGGCCGCGGGCCGTGAACGAATTCACCGATTACGCTGCGGACATGACGGTGGTGCTGGCCTATTACAATTATCTGGATGACTGGCAGGACGACCACAAACGCAGCCGCCTGCGGCTGGCAAAGCAGCTTGAGCCGCATCTAGAAAACATCCGCCGCCAGTGGCCGCGCCAGTGCGAGGCCATCCACACCAAGCTGGATGAGCTGAACCGCCTGGAAAGCGCCAACAGCGCCGACCTGGATGCCCTTTGCAATGCCTTTGGCGCATTGCTGGGCGCGGTGTTCAGCCCGCGGGAGGATTTCTGGTCCCCTGCCCTGACGCAGATGGGCCGCGGGTTGGGCGGGTTCATCTATTTGATGGATGCTTATGACGATTTAAAAAAAGATGCCCGTCACGGCAGTTTTAATGCACTGGCCGCCACCAAACAGGCGTTTGGCAGCGACAGCGCCGGGTTTGAAGCGCGCTGCCACGAGCTGCTGACCCAGCAGATGGCCCTTTGCGCCCAGAACTTTGAACTGTTGCCGATTTTGAAAGATACCCCCGAAGGTCAGCTTTTGCACAACACGATTTACGCGGGGGTGTGGAGCAAGTACGCGCTGGTGAAAGCCACACGCACACCACGGAAGGGGAAACCAAACGAATGAACGATCCGTACAGTGTTCTTGGCATTACGCCGGGCGCCGATGAGGAAACCATTAAAAAAGCATACCGCCAAAAGTGCAAGCAATACCACCCAGATTTACACCCGGACGACCCCACCTGCGAGGACAAGTTCAAAGATGTACAGGCCGCTTACAGCGAGGTCATGCGGATGCGTTCCGGCGGCGGGCCCAGTGCATCCAGCAGCGGCTCTTCCAGCTATTATGGGCAGCGCAGCAGCGGCAGCAGCCAACAGCAGTACCAGGATCCGTTTGGCTTTGGGTTCGGGTTTGACCCCTTTGGCTTTGGCGGCACCTATGGCGGGGCCAGCAGCAGCTATGACCGCCGGGAATCGCCGGAGATGCAGGCCGCCAACAACTATATCCGCAACGGGTACTATGCAGAAGCGATGAATGTTCTGGAAGGCATTGCCTCCGCTGACCGGGCCGCCCGCTGGCATTATTATGCCGCGCTGGCAAGTTCCGGCCTGGGTAACAACATCCGCGCCCAGAACGAAGCCCGCACCGCTGTGGACATGGAGCCCGGCAATTACGAGTACCAGAACCTTTTGGACCGGCTGCAGAACCCCGGACGGGCGTACTCCACTTATCAGCAGGCATACACCCAGCCCGGCAGCCGCCAGCACGGCATGAACTTTTGTTTGCAGGCCTGGCTGTACCTGATGCTTTGCAACCTGTGCAGCATTTGCTGCTGCGGTGGGCGCGGTGGATTTTATATTTGCTGAGCAGGGATTGGAAGTAATTTTTTAGCGTTGAATCAATATAAAACGAACGCATGTGGTTACCCGTTGGGGCCGCATGCGTTCGTTTTGGTTTTGGGTGCTATTTTATTATATGAATCGCGGGGAGATCGTAAATGCGCTAGCGGGTACATATCATGAATGGTGATTACCTCACGGTACGGACGTTTTCATAGGTTTACTCCATAAAAATAACCGCCCCCGGCCAGTTTCCCGGCGGGGGCGGGGTGCTTGTTAATTCAAACCCTGTTCAGGCAAAAATCAGACCTGGTAATCCACGGGGATGTTGCTGCTGGTGGTGGGCTTGGTGGCATCGTCAGAGGGGTTATCCACCTTGATTTCGCCGTTGCGGATCTTCTCCAGAACGGTGTTGTACTCGTCCATGGTGAAAGTGCTGAAGTTCCAGCTTGCTTCGTCGGTGGGCAGGCCAACATAGTCGCCCTCTTCCAGGCCAAAGTTGCCGTTGGTGCCAGCGATGGTGCTCCAGTCGCCTGCATTGACGGTATCCAGGCCATTCTTAACGGCAGCGCCCAGACCCTTCATGGCGGAGGTAACAAACGGGTTTGCCTTGTACTTGCCGGACTCAACACCCTCAACGCCCAGGTAGTTCTGGTCAACGTCAACGCCGATCAGCTTGCCGTCATGCTTGTCAGCAGCTTCAGCAGCAGAAGTCCAGATGCCGCCGCCGCAGGCGAACACAACTTCGGTGCCGCCATCGTACCAGCCGTCCATCTTAGCGGTGATCTTCTCATCGCCATAGAACTGACCGCCGTAGTAGTAGTTCATCTGAACGTTAATGCCCAGCTCCTGTGCTGCAGCATCAGCGCCCTGAACATAGCCGTAACCATAGCGGATAACGGCGGGCACCGCCCTGCCGCCCAGGAAGCCCAGCTTGGTGAAGCCGTCCTTGACAGCTGCATAGCCAGCCAAGTAGCCGGCTTCTTCTTCCTTAAAGGTCACGCAGAACACGTTTTCGGGGATGGTGCCGTTCTCAGAGTCGATATCAAAGCCGTTCACATCAACCGCGATGAAGTGAACATCAGGATACTCGGTGGCACCCCAGGCCAAAGCAGGACCATACAGGTAACCAACGCATACGATGGTGTTTGCGCCATCGGCAACAGCCTCACGGATCAGGGTCTCGCGGTCTTCATCGCTGGCGTCCTCGCCGGAAGGCAGGTAGTAGTTGTACTCGATGCCGCTCTCATCGCCGTAGCCCTTAACAGCTTCCCAGCAGCCCTGGTTGAAGCTTTCATCGTCCAGGGTGCCAACATCGCAGCACTGGGCAATGCCGGTGATGTTGGCAGAACCGGTTGCTTCAGCAGTAGCAGCGGAATCGCTGGTAGCCTCGGTAGAAGCAGCAGCGCTGGAAGAAGTGGTGCTGCTGGCAGAGCTGCCGCAAGCAGCCAAAGAGAGTGCCATGCAGGCAGCCATGGTCAAAGCAAGATACTTTTTCATGTGTGATCTCCTTATTTTTTTATCAGGGGCGCATGGTTTGCATCCCCTCGTATACATCCTATTATACCGTCTGGCAGTGCTTTTTTCAATGTGTAAAGCATTACAAAAGCATGACAATGCCCTTTGGTTCCTGTTACTGGTTCGGCTGATCCACCGTCACATTCTGGGTCTGCGGCATTGCCGTGGTATCAGAATAGCGTTCCACCTTTACAGTGCCTGCTGCCATACGCTGGTACAGCTCACGATATTCTTCGCCGGTAAAGGTTTTCAGCCGCCATTCCTGCGTGGCAAGGCCCACGGCATCCACTTCGGTGCCAAGGGTCTCGGTCTGGCCGCTGTGGTCCTGGTCCCAGTTGTTCTGCGTGCCGAACAGGTACAGTTCATTCTGCACCACGGTGCTGTAGCAGTTCACAGCGCTGGTTATCACCGAGCTGCTCTGCCCGGCGCAGTCCCAGCCGGTGGCGATCACTTCGCGGCCGCTTTTCTCTGCGGCCTGTATGCAACTGTCCGCCAGTTCCGGCGTGGCCGCCATAACCACCTGGAAGCCCTCGTTATACCAGCCGCAGACATAATCCGTCAGGTCATCATCGCTGGCCGTCATGCTGCTGTACCAGATGCGGATATACACCTGCACGCCCATGCTGTCGGCTGCGGCTTCCGCCCCCTGCACAAAGCCGGTGGCGTAACGCACGGTGCTGGGCAGCGGCTCGCCGCCAAGCACCGCCATGCTGGTGTTGCCCTCCCGCACGGCGGCATACCCGGCCAGGTAAGCAGCCTGTTCTTCACGGAAGAGAACGCAGTGCACGTTGGCAGATGTGCGGTAGTTGGTGTAATCCTCGGAATGCGGCTCATCCCCGATCATCAGGTAGTTGACTGTGGGGTAATTATCCTGGATGTCATACAGGGCGGCGGCCATCTCGCTGCCATAACACACCACCAGTCCCGCACCGCTTTGGGCGGCGCTGTTCAGGGCTGCTTTGGCGGCATCCAGGCTGGTATCCGCCGCAGTAAACTGCTGCGCGGTATAATTAAAATTGCTGCAAAACGTCTGCACGCCGTGCCATACAGCCGCACCGGCACCGATATCCGTTCCCTCGGCACCAACTGCCAGCGCGATTGCGGCTCCGGCGCCGTCCAGCGGCTGGGCCACTTTTTCTGCCGTAAGTTCATACAGGGCATCGTCCGTCAACACCTGTTCCTGATCCTGTGCAGCAGGTTCAGAGGAAGCGCTGCTGCCGCAGCCCGCCAGCGCCAGCCCAAAGGCCAGCGCCAACAACAGGCAAAGCAGCCGCCGGGCTGCAAAACGTTTGTTCTGGGGTAAAGACATGGGTGGAATAATCTCCTTTTATTGGGGTAAATGAGCCGCCTTAATCGGCCCCCGGCTCGATTTCAAGATTGGTCGGGCCAAAGCCGTAGGGCAACAGGTCGCCCAGGGTCGTTTCGATGTAATCATCCTCGCTTTTGGCCATCAGCACCCGCAGCCTGGGGCCGCAGAATTCATACAGAGCCTGGCGGCAGACGCCGCACGGACCGGTGACAAGGGTGTTCTTTTTGCCGTCCAGGCTGCCCACAATGGCAATATCGGTAAACTCAGTCACACCCTCGCTGACCGCCTTGAACAGCGCGGTGCGCTCAGCACAGTTGGTGGGGGTGTAGCCGGCGTTTTCGATGTTGCAGCCGGTATATACCATTCCATTTTTGGCCAGCAGCGCCGCGCCCACCTTAAAGTGTGAATACGGCGTGTAGGCAAAGCTGCGCGCCTTGAACGCTGCGCGGATCAGTTCCGCATCCGTCGGCTTCATTCCAGCACCGCCCCCAGTGCAACTTTCATCATGGCGGTAAAGCTGGTCTGACGCTCTTCTGCCGTGGTGATTTCGGGGCTGACGAAGCTGTCCGAGATCGTCAGGATACAGGCAGCATGTTTGCCCAGCACCTTGGCGTTGTGGAACAGCGCAAAGCTCTCCATCTCAACCGCCAGGCAACCTTTTTCATCGCGCAGAACTTCCCAGTAGGTGGGGCGTGCGCCGCTATCCTCGCGGTAGAACACATCGGAGGAATGGATGGTGCCTTCAATCAGGGGAATGCCCTGCTTTTTGGCGGAAGCACGCAGTGCGTTGTTCAGTTCCTCGCTGGGCTTCTGGATGTCGTCGGTATCGCCGGACTGGGTCACGGCATAGTTGCTTTCAGAATAAGCGCCGGTAGCCAGAACCACATCAAAGATCTTGGCCTTGGGGGTATAGGAGCCGGCAGAGCCAACGCGGATGATGTTCTCTACCCCATACTGGCTGTACAGCTCATAGGAGTAGATGCCGATGGACGGCATGCCCATGCCGCTGCCCATCACGCTGACAGGGTGGCCCTGGTAGGTACCGGTATAACCCAGCATGCCGCGCACATCGGTAACAAGGCGCGGGTTTTCCAAAAAGGTTTCGGCAATAAATTTGGCGCGCAGGGGGTCGCCGGGCATCAGCACGGTTTTGGCAAAATCGCCGAGGTTGGCGCGGTTGTGTGGGGTAGACATATCAGATACGCTCCTTTATATTGGATTTTTGCGGCCGGTTGGCCAGCCGCTGTGTTCCATGGTTTGTTTTGCAGCCCATTCCATTTGGGCAGATATATATTTAGTATACCACATTTTTCCGTTTTGTGGTAAACTTAGTATGAATTCACCACAAAGTTTTTCGGGGGTGTTGTTAATGCAGCTGTCTGAGCACTGCACCTTATGCCCGCGGCGCTGCGGGGCCAACCGCGCGGCGGGCCGCACCGGCTATTGCGGCGCGGGGGATACCCTGCTGGCCGCCCGCGCCGCCCTGCACCATTGGGAGGAGCCCTGCCTGAGCGGGGACCCCAACGCCGCGACCGGCAGCGGCACGGTATTTTTTACCGGCTGCACCCTGCAATGCTGCTACTGCCAGAATTACAAGATCAGCCAGCAGGGCCTTGGCAAGCCGCTGACGGCGGAGCGCCTGGCTGAAATTTTTATGGAATTGCAGCAAAAAGGCGCCAAAAACCTGAACCTTGTCACCGCAACGCAATGGCTGCCGTGGGTGACGCAGGCGCTGGATGCCGCCCGCCGCAATGGGTTGACCCTGCCGGTGGCCTATAACACCGGCGGGTACGAAACCGTGGAAACCGTAAAGGCTCTGGCCGGGTATGTGGACATCTGGCTGGCGGATTACAAATATGCCAGCCCTGCCCTGGCGAAAGAGCTTTCCGCCGCGCAGGATTACCCACAGGTGACGCACGCCGCCATCCGCCAAATGCTGTTGCAGACCGGTGCCCCAGTGTACGATGCCGACGGCTACCTGCAAAAAGGCGTGATTGTGCGCCACCTTGCCCTGCCCGGCCACAGTGATGACAGCCTTGCCGTTTTGCAGCGCCTGGCCGACCTGCGGCAGGAAACCGGCGTGTCGTTTGTGCCCAGCCTGATGAGCCAGTTCACCCCGTTTTACCGCGCCGCGGAGCACGGTTTGGGGCGGCGCATTACCACCTACGAATACCGCAAAGTGGTTGACCGCGCCATCGCCCTTGGCCTGACGGACGGCTACATGCAGGAAAAAAGCAGTGCCCGCGAGGAATCCCCCCCGCCGTTTGACCTGGAAGGGGTCTGATGCGGTGGCTGCGCAAGGAGGTCTTGTGTGAACATCTTCTCTTTTGTCTATCTGGCGGTGTTCCTGCTGGCAGGCTTTTGCATTGCACGCTGGGCGCTGCCGCAGGCGGGGCTTTCGGTCAGCATTCCGCTGGGGTGCGGGTTCGGGGTCTCACTGCTGGCATTTGTTCCGGCCTGTTTTGCGGTGGTACTGGGTTTCCGGCTGCCTGCCCTTTTGTTGGCCGCAGCTGTTGTGGCCGCGCTGGCCGTTTGGTTGGCGCGGCACGGCACGCCGTTCACCCGTGTACCGGATCCGGACGCCGCCGCTCTGTGGGCCTGTGTGCTACCCTTGGCTGTTGTTACCCTGTACCTGCTGCACACCCATGTGCTGCATCTGGTAGACGGCAGTTATCACACCGGGCAAAGCTGCTATGGCGATATGGCGATGCACCTGGGATTCATCAAAAACATTGCCGTTACCGGCAAGCTGCCGCCGGTGTATCCCCTGCTGGGCGGCGAGCACCGGTTCGGCTACCCGTTTTTGTGCGAGACCGTTTCCAGCGTTTTTCTGGTGCTGGGGGCAGACGCCCGCACCGCTTACCTGCTGCCCATGCTGGCCGCATTCATCAGCGTGTACGGCATGATGTGGCAGCTGGCGCGGCAGGTGTTGGGCAGCGCGGGCAAAGCTTGCCTGGCTTTTTGGCTGTTCTTTATGGGCAGCGGGTTCGGGTTTGTGTATTTCCTTGGCAGCGCCGAGGCGTTTGCCGGCATCTTTACCGGGTTTTACACCACCCCCACCAACTACACTGCCGAAAACATCGTCTGGGTCAACCCCATCGTGGATCTGCTGATTCCACAGCGAGCCACCCTGTTTGGCTGGTGTGTGCTGTTTCCCGCGCTGTATCTGGTCTGGCGGTTCTGTATGGAGGAGGGAACCCGGCTTTGGCGGGATCTCGCCCTGCTGGTTCTGCCCCTGCCACTGATGCACACCCCCAGCGCACTGGCGCTGGTGCTGATCTGCCTGGCGTGCGGGGGGTACACCCTGGTTTGCCGCCCCCGCACCAAGGCTGTGCTTGCCCCATGGGGATGGTTTGCCTTGGTGTGCGGCGTGGTCTGGCTGGTAGAAATGTGGAACACCGTGTTTGCCCAATCGCTGGACGGGCAGCACATGCTGCGGCTGCATTTGAACTGGATCAACGGGCAGGATGACGGCACCCTGAAAGACAATTATTTCTGGTTCTACATCAAAAACATCGGCCTTGTCTACCTGCTGCTGATCCCGGCATTTTTCCATGCCAAACCCAAGCAGCGCTGGCTGTACGGCGGCGGGTTGCCCATTCTGGTTCTGGCGGAATTTGTTGTGTTCCAGCCCAACAATTATGACAACAACAAGCTGCTGTATATCTGGCATCTGCTGGGCTGCCTGTTGGTGGCCAGCCTGCTGATGGATTGGTTCAGCAAAGTTCGTGCTATCCCCTGGCGGGCGCTGGGGCTGTGCCTTTGCTGCTTTATCGCCATGTTTGGCAGTGTGCTGACTGTTGGACGCGAAGCGTTAAGCGACTACTGGCAGTGGAGCGCAGACGACATTGCCATGGCGGATTATATTGATGACAATGCGGAAACCGATGCAGTATTCCTGACCAGTGACAGCCACCTTTGCCCGGTGTTCAGCCTGGCCGGGCGGCGCATTTTGTGCGGCTCCGGCAGCTTTGTATACTACCACGGCATGAATTATACCGCTGAATACAACGCCATGCACCAGCTGTACGAGAATCCCGATGAAGTTTCCCTGGCGCAGTGGGGCATTGATTATGTGCTGTTTGACAGCTATGTGTTCAGCAACATCCAAAATGCGGACGAGAGCTGGTATGCAGCGCGCTATCCCCTTTGGTACGAGAACGGCGGCAGCCGCATTTATAAAATCAACGGATAAGTTTGTTCCGTATCAATTTTTCCAACATAAACAATCACTCCGCCGCGGGTCCGGTTTTCAGCTGGTCCTGCGGCGGAGTTTTTAGGCAATACCGCATAATTCTAAGTGCCGATACGGCGAGCGAGGTGCGGCAGCCGCCGGAGCGGTGCTTAAGCCGTAAGGCGGGAATTATGCGGTATTGCCTTTATTTTATAATTCTTTAAGACGACTTTTTATTGCGCGGCACCCGGCG
>OBLF01000954.1_pt1 | contig 26678 bp, 18 predicted proteins | sample 1519231 | NCBI WGS metagenome assembly OBLF01 (sample SAMEA2602895, study PRJEB22501) | metagenome | reverse complement strand
TTGTTATCGTACTCGAGATTCCCGCCAGCAGCAAGGCTATTGCGAATATGTTGGCAGCGTTGTTGCCCAGCAGCGGCTGCAGCATTGCCTGCGCCTGGGAAAGCTCGTCAACGTGCTGGCCGTGCGAGAAGAACGTACTTGCCGCCAGGAGAATCATGGCAGAATTGATGGCCCAGCCCACAATCATGGAGAAGAGCGTGTCAATGAATTCGTATTTCAGCATATAGCGGATGCGTGCGTCCCCCTCCAGATGGATCTCACGGCTCTGCACGATTTCAGAGTGCAGGAACAGGTTGTGCGGCATGACGACAGCCCCCAGCACACTCATGATGATCAGGAGCGAGCCTTGCGGAACAGTCGGGACGAAGGCTCCCTCAATGGCGGCCGGCCAGTGGATGTCGACCAGGAACAGTTCATAGATGAAGGACAGGCCGATCATCGACACGAAACCGATGATGGCACGTTCCATCTTCCTGTAGCTGTTCGTGAACAGCATGATGAGTACGGCCGCCGTCGTCAGTACGGATCCGGTGGGGATGCTCATGCCGAAAAGCATCTGCAGGGCGATGGCACCGCCGAGAATCTCGGCCAGTGAGGTGGAGATGCTGGCAAGGATGGCACTCACGATGATCGGCCGGCCGACCCATTTCGGTGCATACTTTACGGCCGCCTCACTCAGACAGAGGCCCGTCACGATTCCCAGGTGAGCCACGTTGTGCTGCAGGGCAATCAGCATGATGGTCGAGAGCGTCACGACCCACAGCAGTGCATAACCGTATTCCGAGCCCGCCGCAAAGTTGCTTGCCCAGTTGCCCGGATCGATGAAACCGACGGTCACGAGCAGCCCCGGGCCGATGTATTTGAAAATATCCAGGGCTCCCAGCACACGGGGATGGTCCTTGCGTTTCAGTTCTTTTAATATATTCTTCATTCTGTCCAAGTTTTCTGCAAAGTTACAATATCTATGCGAGAAACGGCAATGCTGACGGCCTATTATCACAGGACGGCATGCAAATTCATAACAAGTGGGTATCTGGCAGGGAAACATTCTGTTTGACGGTTCACGGCGGAATTTCCCCGGCGTGGGATTATGGCTGTCTATGACTGCAATAAGAAAAGATTACATATTGTTTGCAGACAATAAGCTTCTTTTGTTTCAAACTGAAAGGATAAGGTCGGGAGTGTTCAATATTTTCCATGAAGCGGGCTTGCTGATACGTCATTAAAATTCAGTGGATGATTTTCATGGAAACGAAAAATGCCCTACGCTTCACAGCGACGGGCATTCAATCTCAATAGGTATTAGTTTCTTTAAGGTAAAAAGATTGTATTCAGGATAACGCTTGCAAAGATAAGGGATTTATTTTGTACGAGCAAACTTTTATGCAACTTTTTTATTCACAATGAAACATTTTTTTTATTACAGATTTTCTCCTTCTCCATCCGTCCGGACGGTCCTTCGTTACATATCTGCAATGGATATGAAGCCGTTGTTTCATTCTGTTATGAGAAACAAACGGAAATCTCCTGTACGGTATTATTCCTGTTCCGATGACGTTTTCCGCATTTTGCCGATTCAGCCTGATGTTTCCTGCTTTGCACATGAAAAAGAATCGGATTGTCTTTCCCTCCTTCCTGTGCATTCAAGGCTGCCAATGCCCAGGAAAGAATATGGGAAACAGTTGTCTGTACTTTCCCTCTTTGCCGGGGCAGGCCCTGTGTGCAGATAATCCGGCGGTTCTCTTTTTAAACCTGCTTTTATGCAATGAGGATACCATCGCTCCGTTTTCCGGGAGGGCTTTATAATATTGCCTAAAACATTTCCAAATATGGAAGAAAAGTCTTAATTTTGCAGAAAATAAGCCGAGCCTGGCCAATTGAAAGCACGCTTTCTTTGTCCTCGCTTGCATTGTTTTTGTTGAAATTACAGTAATGATGCAGTATCACGTGACTTGTAACAAATGCCGTCGTTCGTTTACGATTACGGCAGAAGGCGGCGACCGTATGCGGTGCAGCTGTCCTTATTGCGGGCAGACGCTGTTGGTCAATCTGCCGGCCATGGCACAGCCCGCCACGCCGCCGGTGGTGCATCCCGTCTCCGGACAGGAGGACAGCGAGGGAGGCAGTCCGGGGCTGAAGATTCTCCTGACGGTGCTGATTGTCCTTGTTGTGGGCGGTCTGGGTGCTTTCGGATTCATCCTGTGGCAGGACAGGCAGGAGGCGGCACAGCAGGAAATCCGTGTGCAGCGCAAGGCGCATGCCGACTCGTTGATGCAGGTCCGTGCCCGGCAGGATGCGCAGGCGGAGGAAGAACAGCGAAGGGAACAGCAGCAGCAGGCTGTATGCAGGTTCCTGCGGTCGTTCTATCAGAATGCGGTCTTCATCTCAGACGATACGGATCCGTCCTACTATGCCCGTTACCTCACGCCCTACTGTCGCCAGATGATTTTCGGGACCGGTCCGGATGACGAGGAGGACAAGTGGGCAGCATGGTGGGGTGCTTTCGGCAATCTCAACAATGAATACGATTTTGACGAGCTGTCGCGTAATCTTCGGATAACCCCTGCGGGTAACGACTGGTACAAAGTCAGACTGTCGGAACATGGCCTGACGGAAACCAGGAACATACGGGTCAAGATGACGGACGGGCACATCCTCATCGACGATGTGAGGTAGGGCTTCAATGTAAGACAGTACTTCAGAGAAAGGAGAAAAGAGTATGCAGTTTCAGATAGCTTGCAAACACTGCCACCGTCTCTTCGCCATAGAGTCGGAAGCCGGCAGGACGGTAAGGTGCAACTGCCCTTATTGCGGAGAAGGCATGATGGTTGTCACGCCCGGGACTGTTCCGGAAGACGGCGCAGCCGGCTCTACAGCTGGCACAGGCTGTACGGAGACGGTACAGGGCAATAGCCAGAAACAGGCCACAGGCGGAAGGAAACGTGGATGGCTGAAAGGCGGACTGGTGCGGAAGGTGACGATTGCCTTCGTGCTGTTCTGGCTGGGCGTGATACTGGTGTCAACGCTTTTATACGTGTTTTTTTCTTCGATGTCAAATTAAAACAATAACACAGTCAAATATGAAACAGACAAAGATAGTATGTTCAATCAGCGACCGGCGTTGCGATGTCGATTTCCTGAAGAAGCTGTTCTTCTCGGGCATGAATGTCGTACGCATGAACACGGCTCACGCCACGAAGGACGGGATACGTGAAATCATCCGTAACACACGGGCGGTATCACCGCATCTGGCACTGCTGATCGATACAAAGGGACCGGAGGTGAGGACGACGGGTGTGGAAAGTCCTGTCCACTACAAGGCAGGCGACATGGTAAAGATCTTCGGTCGTCCGGAGGTCGATTCGTCCAGAGACATCATCAATGTTTCCTATCCGGACTTCTCGCGCGACGTGAAGGTGGGCGACCACGTCCTCTTCGATGACGGCGCGTTGGACATGGAAATCGTCGAGAGCGCCGGTCCTATGCTGGTGGCGCAGGTAAAGAATGAGGGCGACCTGGGGGCGCACAAGAGTGTGAATGTGCCGGGAGAGCATATCGAGCTGCCGGCATTGACCGAGAAGGACAGGCGTAACATCCTGCTGGCGATAGAGGAAGACATTGACTTCATTGCCCACTCTTTCGTCCGTTCCGCAGCTGATGTACTGGAGGTACAGAAGATTCTCGATGAGCACAACTCGGACATCAAGATTATCTCCAAGATAGAAAATCAGGAAGGTGTCGACAACATCGACGAGATCATCGACGCCTCGTACGGTATCATGATTGCGCGCGGCGACCTGGGCATTGAAGTGCCGATAGAACTGATTCCCGGCATACAGCGCAGTATTATCAACAAGTGTATTCTGAAGAAGAAACCGGTCATCGTGGCTACGCAGATGCTCCATACGATGATCTGCAATCCCCGTCCTACCCGTGCCGAGGTGACTGATATCGCCAATGCCATCTACAGCCACACCGACGCGCTGATGCTGAGTGGCGAGACGGCCAGCGGCAGATATCCGGTTGAGGCTGTCCAGACGATGGCGCGTATCGCTGAGGCGGCAGAGCAGGATGCCCACAAACGCGGACACATCACTGTTCCCATGACGAACCCTAACGACCAGCGCGAGTTCCTGTCGCGCAGCGCCATTGAGGCTACGGAACAGCTGGGTGTCAAGGGAATCATCACCGACAGCGAGACAGGACAGACGGCCCGCAATCTTGCCGCTTTCCGTGGACCGAACCCTGTTCTGGCCATCTGTTACAAGGAAAAGGTGCAACGTTGGCTGAACATGAGTTACGGTGTCATAGCCGTCTACCAGCAGCAGCATAAGTCGAACGAAGAGATGTTTACTGCCGCCTTGCGTATGCTCCGCCAGAAGGGGTACATCGACCTGGACGACAAGATTGCCTATCTGTCCGGATCGTTCGGCAACGGCGGCGGTACGACTTTCCTTGAAATCAACAAGGTGAGCGAAGTATTCGACCGCAGTTACCGTTTCCATCTCCCGAAGGAGCAGGACTGTATGGAAGTGACGGGTGAAGAGAAGTGACGGATGGGTAAGGATATATAAGGAGTCTGTCGTCGGCTTCTGATTCTGCAGATGCCGCCCTGTAATGGAAAGAGCCATATCAAACTCTGACAGCGAGTGTTGATATGGCTCTTTTCGTTTGTGCCTGACTTCTCTTCCTGGAATCTGGGCATCGTCCGGGAACGTGCGTCCATGTCGGTCTGCATCGTCTCATGGAGGCTTCCGACTTGTTTTTGCTTTCTCATTTCCGTCTTATCAGGAACGTGCCCAATACATAGGACCGGTTCTTCCGGGTACGGCCCAGGAGCTGGTAGATACCGTCGGGGAGGGCAGAGATGTCCAGTTTTCCGTGCTTTCTGTCCCAGTGCCTGCTGCTGCGGAACATCTGTCCTTGCAGCGTCTGTATCTCGTAACGGACGATATCGGCCTGTCTGGCCATAGCCGGGAGCATGAGCGTCGTGCCGTCATTGTCCAGCAGGGCAGGGGATGTCTGTAGCGTGAAGAGGGGTTCTTCCTGCAGGGGGGAGCTTTCTCTGCCGTATCTGTCCATGGCCGTGACGGCGAAGTACAATGCGGGACTTACATCCTTGAGTCGCAGCGACAGACCGCCGTAACGGGTGCATATCAGGTTGCGTGCGTCCCGGGTGTCGACGGGGAAGGAACGGCTGGCATATATGTTGTAATAAGGTGACGCTCCTTTCCAGTTCAGTCGTGCCGATCCGTCGCCAGGCCGCTGTACGAGCGGGGTGCGTGACAGCAGGACAGGCGCATCTTCGACTTTCCCTTTCTTCGTGGCAGGTGGAAGTGACGGGGTTGCATTGAACTGCCGTTCGAAGTCGTAGATGCCTTGTCTGTTGGAAGTGAGGAAATGAGAGCGGAAATGTGCATGGCCCATGCCGGCATCACGGCTGACGTACATCTGGCGGGTTATGTCGCCCAGTGTCCAATTGCCTTCACGTGGGTCAAGGAAGTAAGTGCCCAGCCCGGTCACTATGTCGTGTCCATAGGCATTCTCCATCCAGTCGGCGATGAAGGGATAGTAGTTTTCGCCACGGAAATACTGCATGGGATAGAGCTGGTCCATCAGTCCCAGTCTGATCCATTCCTGTGCTTCCTGCGAGACACGGTCGTATGCGTTGAAGTTCCGTGAGCTGTAGCGGCTGAGGTCGGAGTACTTTCCGATGGGCGAGCAGGATATCTTCACCCAGGGCTTCAGTCCTTTCACTTCGTCGTGGATGGCACGTACGATGGCCGTGATGTTGCTGCGCCGGCGTTCGGGTGTGTCGTCGTCCCGGTAAGAAGGGCGCGGCCATCCGTCGGGATAGCGGATGTAGTCGAGGTTGATGCCGTCCACATCGTAGTTCCTTACGATTTCGCCGCAGATGGCAGCGAGGTAGGAGGGTACGTTCGGGTCGGCAGGGTCAAGGTATGCCCCTGTAGCGTAGTTCCTTATCCGGAAGCCCTTCTGCCTGAGCAGTCGACAGCCCATCGAGTTCTTCGCCCCCACGGGGATGGTTGCTATCCAGGCATGAAGCTCCATGCCCCGCTTGTGACATTCCTCCACGGCAAAGGCAAGCGGGTCGTAGCCGAAGCCCGGCGCACAGCCCTCGGTGCCTGTGATGCAGCGGTCCCACGGCTCAATGGCTGACGGATAAATGGTGGCGGCACGCACGCGGGTCTGCAGAAGTACGGTGTTGATGTTCGCCCGCTGGTAGCAGTCGAGGATGTCGGTAAGTTCCTGTTTCTGTTGCAGTATGCCAGTCTCAGACTTTGCATAGGTCTTCGGCCAGTCGAGATTGGCCAGTGTCGTAAGCCACACGGCACGTGTCTCGTGCTTGGGCAGCCGTCGTGTGAGATAGTCGGCAAGGCTCGTCTGCGCCTGTGCTGCAAGGGCCAGTGTGCAGAGGAGGATAAGTAGAGCGGGCTTCTTCATGTTCCTTGATTCCGTATAGTTTTGATTCATCATGAGTTCCTGGCCGGTGACAGGTGGTGCGGCCACGGATGCTGTCCTGTCGGATGGTTCTTTTTACATTCTTACTGCTGTTCTTTGCAGATAGCTCATCAACAGCCTGGGCAAAAGTACAAATAAAAATCAGAGAAAAGCACTCTCTTAAAGGATTTTTCCCTTTCCATGTACTTTCCACAGCTCCTGGGAAAGCAAAAGGGTCTGAATTGATGCCGTCCGATGAACCCCGGACAGCATCATTCCGTAATTTCTTTTAAACAGACAGTCCCACATTGTTTTCGGAAAAGCAAGCCCCCCTGACCCGGTAGGTTGCGCCGGTACGGTTCTTCTCCGGCTGCAAGCTGCTCCCATACCGGCGACATATTGTAAGGGTGTGGACCCTCAACACGGCCGGTGTCTGCCGTCAACACAACGTGTGATGGGCATCAACACACTGCACGGAAGACCGGTCCGTGATACCATATTATATTATGTCAAGACGTTAATGACTTGCACTGTAAGCGTTTACCGAACTTAACGGAGGATTGCAAAGACTTACTTGTTGCTGAATAAACGCGGAAAGAGCCATGCCGGCACTCTGTATCCGAGTGTTGGCATGGCCCTTTCCGTTGTGGCTGCGAGCGATGTTCAGCGTCTCATTCTTATATATCCGGCTCCGGCCGCAGCAAGCAGAAGGATTACGATGGCAATATATGCAATCGTCTCGGTAACGGAGATGCTTGCCGGATGGAAGTCGAGGATGACGGTGTGCCGGCCCGGCTTTACACGCAGGGCACGGAGGATGTAGTTCACCCGTCCGAGTTCTGCCGGCCTGCCGTCTACTGTCGCCGTCCAGCCCGGATAATAGATTTCAGAGAAGACGACAATGCCGCCGTTCTTCGAGCTGACGGTATATTGCAGGTTGTTCGGTTCGTACTTCTCCAGTCTCACTGCGGCGGCAGTGTCCCTTGCCGCAGCCTGCCCCAGCACGGCTTCATACTTCCTGTCGGCTACTGCCTCGTGGCGCACATCCATCTTGCCCACTTTTGCATATTCGGCATTGGCATCGGCAACATAGCTGATTCTGTCGATGAACCATCCGTTGCCCTGTGCATAGATATTCTTCAGCGGCATCGTGCCTCCTCCCTGCAACGGAAGAATAAAGTACTTCGTGTTCAGCATATTCAGCACGGGGAACATCTTGGCACCGTCCACAGCCTGCATATTGCCGCCCTTGGCAGCGATGGCCTGCATGGCCTTCTGCATCTCGGGAGCAATGTAGGCATCGATCATCTCCTGGTAGCGGCGCAGCTTGGCTGGATGATAACCGCCAATACTCTTGTGGAAGTAAGCGGTCTCGTTCTCGTTGAAGGTGTTGGAGGCAAAGTTCAGCACACGGTAGTCCAGACTCTTGTCCTTCATGATTTCCACGTCGGCCGCCGTCGGCTGCTGCGGCATATCGCGTTCGCTCTTCGGTACGAACATTCCGTCGTTGAGATAGCGTTTGTCCACCTGCCACAGATCGACGAGGCAGAGTATCAGCAATGCGCCGATCATATAACCGGCACGCAGCTTCTTCAGCCTGTAGGCGAAGAGCAGGGCGAAGCCGATCAGGATGACGACGACCGAACGCCATGCGTCGGCACTGACCATGGCGGCCCGCATGGTGGAGACGTTGGAAAGGATGGTGCCGGCCGTATTGGCATCCATTCCCTGGATGCCGTTGATCATCTGGCGTTCCTGCTCGCTGACGAACGGCCCCGTCATGTCGGGGAACAGGGCGATCAGTGCTGCCACGCCCGCCGTCAGCCCCAGGCTGATGTAGGCGAACTTCATCTTCCGTCCCAGCAGGTCGGGCTCGTCGATGATGCGTTTCAGTGTCAGGGCGGCCAGCAGCGGAATCGTAAATTCGGCAATGACGAGGATGCTCGCCACAGTGCGGAACTTCGCATACATCGGGATGTAATCGAGGAAGAAGTCGGTGAAGCCCATGAAGTTATGTCCCCAGGCCAGAAGGACGGACAGAACCGTAGCGGCCAGCAGTGCCCATTTCATCGGACCTTTCACGAGGAACAGCCCCAGGACGAAGAGGAAGAGCACGAACGCCCCGACATAGACCGGCCCGCTCGTCCCCGGCTGTGTACCGAAATACTGCGGGAAGGCATCGTAGAGCTGGGGTATCATCGACTGTATCTGCGGATCGGCCTTTTTCATCGCCGTCTCGCTCTGGCTCAGCGGAACGCTCGCCCCGCCTTTCGCATCGGGTACAAGCAGTGTCAGCGTCTCGTCGATGCCGTAGCTCCACTGTGTGATGTAGTCACGGTCGAGCCCGGAACTGGTCTGGTTGGCCTTGTCCGCCTTCACCAGTTCGCTCTTGCCGCGCATGCTCTCCTTCTGGTACTGCCAGGTGTGGTAGAGGTTGGAGAGGTTGATGGCAACACCGATGATGGCTGCCGCCGCCAGCACGCCTGTCGCCTTCAGGAATGCGGCCAGCTGTTTCTCTCGGACGGCTTTCACGAGGTAGGCAACGACCATGAAGAGGATGACGAACAGATAGTAATAGGTCATCTGCACATGGTTGGCTTTTATTTCGAAGGCTGTGAAGACCGCCGTCACGATGAAGCCGGACAGGTACTTGCCGCGGTAGGCCAGCACGATGCCGGCGATCATCGGCGGGAGGTAGGCCAGTGCCATTACCTTCCACAGGTGTCCGGCGGCGATGATGATCAGAAAATAGGACGAGAAGGCCCACATCACACTGCCCAGTGCCGCCAGCGACTGCCGGAAGTCGAAAGCCCGCAGCAGGATGTAGAAGCCCAGAAGGTAGGCAAAAAGGAACCATACATTGTCCGGCAGCCAGAGGTGATAGGCGTTCATCACCTGCGCCAGGCCGTCTGTCGACTGATAGGCCGGCGACATCTGGTAGGTCGGCATACCGCCGAAGATGGCGTTTGTCCAGCGTGTCGTCTCACCTGTACGGTTCTGGTACTCTGTCATTTCCTGTGCCGATCCGACACCTGCCGAGGCATCGTGGCGATAGAGAATCTTGCCCTGCGTGACGGGTACGAAGAAGTAAGCGAACGAGATAACCGCAAACAACACGACGGCCATCACATCGAGAAGAAGTCTTTTCCAAGTTTTCATGCTTATTCTGCTTTGCTTTTGTCTGATAGATATCAATGTGTGCAAAGTTACAAAAAACAGAGAACTTACAGCCTCCGACTTATGACTTTTTCGTATGTCCCCGCTGAAATCAGTACATCATCGTAAGGAAGACAAGGTTTGATCGGGAGCCGGAGAGGCGTTGATTGCAGTGCCGATCAACGTCTGTCTGCACTGCGGCTGAGCCTTGTTTCCTGTGTACGATGTGGCGTGTTGGCATCCGGTATGTTCCGACAGGTCTGCTTCACAGTGTCTGGACTCCGTCGCCTCACGACCATTCCTGTTCTCTGCCTGATGGTTCTGTAGCATGATTCTGTGATGTCTGATGAGCCTTTCGGTTGTCTTCCCGGCAGCCTGCTTGAATCTTTCCGGATTGTGTGCCTATGGGTATGTGAAGCACCGGAGAATGGCGGCTGCTTTGCAGCAGACAGCAGGGAGGTGCGGCGTATATGGAGGATTTCAGGGATATTATGTCTGGGAAGGATTGCTGTTTTATTTATTCTTCGTACATTTGCAGCATGATAAGAAAGAATCCCTATACGGAAGAGAAATATTCGCATTACAGGGTGACGGAGCCGGCCCCTCTGCTTGAGTGGCTGCTGGCAAACCTGAAAGAGAGCAAGAGCAAGGTGAAGGCGACGCTGCAGAACCGCGGCATCAGGGTGAACGGCAGCTGCGTCACACAGTTCGACCGTCAGCTGAAGGCTGGCGACAAGGTGTCTGTCAGCAAGAGTAAGAAGAACGGTCAGTTCCGCAGCCGCTACGTGAAGATAGTCTACGAAGACCGCTTCCTCGTGGTGGTGGAGAAAAATATTGGTATCCTCTCCATGGCTGCCGGTCATGCTTCGCTGAACGTGAAGAGCATTCTGGACGACTACTTCTACAAGACCCGCCAGAAGTGTACGGCACATGTCGTGCATCGGCTCGACCGCGATACGTCGGGACTGATGATTTATGCCAAGGACATGCAGACCGAGCAGCTGTTCGAGCATGACTGGCACAACATTGTCTACGACCGCCGTTATGTGGGCGTAGTGAGCGGTGAGATGGAACAGGACGAAGGAACGGTGGCCAACTGGCTGAAGGACAACAAGGCATACGTCACCTACAGTTCACCGGTGGACAATGGCGGTAAATATGCCGTCACCCATTTCCATGTCCTCGACCGTACGGTGGCGTACAGTCTCGTGGAATACCGGCTGGAGACAGGACGGAAGAATCAGATTCGCGTACACTCGGCCGACATGGGACATCCTGTCTGCGGCGACGTGAAGTACGGCAACGGCGACGACCCACTGCACCGGCTCTGTCTGCATGCCTATGTGCTCTGCTTCCATCATCCCATGACGCATCAGCGCATGGAGTTCGAGACCCCTGTTCCGGCAACTTTCCGGCATCTGTTCAAATAACAGGAAACGGCTTTCCCTATGGAACATCTACAGCTTTACATCGCCCTACTTGCAGCACTTGTGGTCGGTCTTTTTCTCATCAGGAAGATTACCGGCTGCCTTGTCCGTATCTTCATCACCCTTGTCGTACTTGCCATCATCAGTTGGATACTGACGTTGTTATAACAGGCATTGCATCTTGATGCCGAGATGAGGCACGGGAAGACGTTGTCTGTGAATGCGGCATGGAGCCTGGGGTGGGGATTCCCTGCAAAATCTTTCGGGCAATAAAGCAGAAAACGAAATTAAATTCGTACATTTGCAACATATAACAAACAGGCATTTAATATAAAGCGAAGATAAGAAACAGAAATGAGAACAGTTTATGAATTCTCTGTCAAGGACAGAAAAGGAAAAGAAGTATCATTGAAAGAGTATGCCAACGAGGTGCTGCTGATTGTCAACACAGCTACCAAGTGCGGCTTCACACCTACCTATGACCAGCTGGAAGCACTCTATGAGAAGTACCATGCACAGGGCTTTGAGGTTCTCGATTTCCCCTGCAACCAGTTCGGACAGCAGGCTCCGGGTACCGACGAGAGCATCCATGAGTTCTGCAAGCTCACCTACGGAACAGAGTTCCCGCGCTTCAAGAAAGTGAAAGTAAATGGCGACGATGCCGATCCGCTCTTCAAGTTCCTCAAGGAGCAGAAGGGATTTGCCGGCTGGGACGAATCGCACGAGCTTTATCCTGTTCTCGACAAGATGCTTTCTGAAGCTGATCCTGACTACAAGGAGAAATCTGATATCAAATGGAACTTCACCAAGTTCCTGATCAACAAGAAGGGGCAGGTCGTCGCCCGCTTTGAACCGACAGAGAAGATAGAGAATATCGCTAAGCAGATTGAGGCTCTGCTGTAGACCTGTCAGGGTCTGTCGTCTGTCCTGCCATGGGGCGGGAGAGGGGACACGGACAGGGGCGTGGAACTTTCTACGACCGATGGTATCGACCGGAAAAGGCAAGGAGCATCATACTCCTTGCCTTTTTCAGTCAGTGTCTGTGAAGGTCCTGTTCTCTCTGTTAGTGGGGGCTTGTCTGTCTGTGGAGGGTGGTCCTTGAAAGACAAAACAAGAGAGGGAATATCAGAAGAATTGTCCGTGGCGGTCTTTCTGATATTCCCCTTTCCTTGTTGAACGGTTCTTACCTTGTGGGGAGATTATTCATCTTCCTCTTTTGCTTCCGCTTCATGTTCAGCAATCAGTTTCTGCTGGAGGTCGTTCGGGACAAGCTCATAGCTTGCAAACTTGGTCGTGAAGCTTGCACGTCCGCCGGTAAGCGAACTCAGCGAGATACTGTAGTTGGAAAGTTCCTTCAGTGGGATTTTCGCCTGCAGCTTCTGGTAGCCGGCTTCAGAGTCCATGCCCATGATCATGGCACGCCGGCCCTGCAGATCGCTCATCACGTCACCCATATAGTCGCCGGGCACGAATACCTCCAGGTCGTAGATAGGCTCGAGAATCTTCGGACCTGCCGCCTTGAAAGCATCCGAGAAGGCATGGCGGGCTGCCAGGGTGAAGGAAAGCTCGTTGGAGTCGACCGGGTGCATCTTTCCGTCGTAGACAATCACTCGAACATCACGTGCATAGCTGCCTGTCAGCGGCCCGCGTTCCATGCAGTCCATCACACCTTTCAATATAGCCGGCATGAAGCGGGCATCGATGGCGCCGCCTACAACGGAATTGATGAAGACGAGCTTGCCGCCCCAGGGCAGGTCGCGCTCCTCGCGCCCCTTGATGTTCATCTTGAATTCCTGTCCGTTGAACTTATAGGTTGTCGGGTCCGGCATTCCTTCTGCGTAGGGCTCGACTATCAGGTGGACTTCGCCGAACTGGCCGGCACCGCCGCTCTGCTTTTTGTGGCGGTATTCGGCCTTTGCCTGTTTGGTAATCGTCTCCCGGTAAGGAATCTTAGGCTCTTTGAAGACAACCTGCAGCTTCTCGTTGTTCTCCAGCCGCCATTTCAGGGTACGGAGATGGAACTCTCCCTGTCCGTGGACGATGGTCTGCCGGAGTTCCTTGCTCTGCTCCACCACCCATGTCGGGTCTTCCTGCCGCATCTTCAGCAGGGCGGCCATGAGCTTCTCCGTGTCCTGGGAGTTCTTCGCTTCGATGGCACGCGAGTATTTTGAATTGGGATATTTGATGAAGTCGAAACGCTGGTCAGTACCTTTTCCGTTCAGGGTATTGCCCGTCTTCACGTCTTTCAGCTTCACCGTGCAGCCCAGGTCGCCGGCATTCAGCTGCTCTACCGGGATGCGGTTGGCACCGGCGCAGGCATAGATCTGCCCCATACGTTCTTTCGATCCACGGTCGGCATTGGTAAGGTCGTCGCCCGGTTTTACGCATCCGCTCATCACCTTGAAGTAGCTTACTTCACCGATGTGCGGTTCCATACCGGTCTTGAAGAAGTAAAGCGACTCCGGTCCCTTGCTGTCCGGAGCGACCTCCTCGCCGCGTGTATTGTGTATCTTCGGCATCTCGTCGACGAACGGAACGACGTTGCCCAGGAACTCCATCAGGCGGCGTACCCCCATGCTCTTGCCGGCACATACGCAGAAGACCGGGAAGATGGAACGGGTGACAAGCCCCTTGCGGATGCCCTCACGCAGTTCGTCTTCCGTGAGGGTCTCCTCTTCAAAGAACTTCTCCATCAGCCCTTCATCGTTCTCGGCAGCCGCCTCGACGAGAGCCTTGTGCAGTTCCATCGCCTTGTCCATCTGGTCGGCCGGAATGTCCTCGATGACAGGCTCGCCGCCCTCCGGCTTCCAGCTGTATTTCTTCATCAGCAGGACATCTATCAGACTGTTGAATCCCGGTCCGGTCTCGATAGGATACTGCACCGGCACACACTTCGATCCGTAGATTTCCTGCATTGTGGCAATGAGGTTGTCGAAGTCGCACTTGTCGGAATCCAGCTGGTTGATCAGGAAGATAACAGGCTTCTTGAGTTTCTCGGTATAACGGAAGTTGTTCTGTGTGCCTACCTCCGGACCGTACTGGCCGTTGATGAGGATGACAGCCTCGTCGGTCACGTTCAGTGCCGTGATGGCACCGCCGACGAAGTCGTCGCTTCCCGGACAGTCGATGATGTTCAGCTTCCTGTTGTTCCACTCCACATGGAACACCGTCGGGAACACCGAGTAGCCGTATTCCTGCTCAACAGGGAAATAGTCGCTGACCGTGTTCTTTGCCTCAACCGTTCCGCGGCGTTTGATTACACCAGCTTCGAACAACATACTTTCGGCAAGAGTCGTCTTGCCGCTACCCGCACTGCCGACCAAGGCAATGTTCTTGATCTCGTTTGTCTGATATACTCTCATATCTGATAGATTTAAGCTGTTAGTAATAAAATGCTTATTCGTCTCAAGAGACAAGCCGAAGCTCATCTTTTCAGCCGTCTAAGGTAGACATTTTCATTGAAAGTGCCAAAAGTTCTTACTGAAAACCCCTATTCTTTTAAAACTTATTAGTACATTTGCAGGACTTACCGCATTACACATATTATATATATACGTATTCCCTACATCATGGCAGGACTTTACATACACGTTCCTTTCTGCGCCAGCCGCTGCATCTACTGCGGCTTCTATTCCACCGTTCCGTCCGGAGGGGAGGGAAAGGGGAAGTCTGTAGAGGAACGGTATGTGGATGCGATGTGCCATGAGATGGAACTGAGGACGGATGAAGAAGCCGTATCCGGCGGAGAGACTGCGGAGCTGACCAGCATCTACCTGGGTGGAGGCACGCCTTCCCAGCTGTCCTTCCAGAGCCTGCACAGGCTGTTCCATACGATAGAAACGGTGTATCACCTGCCGTTTCGACGGGACATGGGGACGGACCGGAAACAGGGCTGTGCCGCTGCACCCATCGAGGTTACCATGGAGTGTAATCCCGACGACGTGACGGCAGAGTTTGCCCGGAAACTGCGCTCGCTGCCTGTCAACCGTATCTCCATGGGCGTGCAGACCTTCTCGGACGAACGGCTGCGTTTCCTGCACCGGCGGCATACGGCGGCAGAGGCGGTGAGTGCGGTCGGCCGCCTGAGGGAGGCCGGCATCGGCAACATATCCGTAGACCTTATGTTCGGTTTCCCAGGAGAAACACTCGAGGAGTGGGAGGCCGATATTGCCCACGTGCTCGAGCTGGGGGCTGAACACATCTCTGCCTATAGTCTCATGTACGAAGAAGGCACTCCTCTCTACTGCCTTCTACAGGCCGGAAAGGTCAGGGAGATGGACGATGAGCTTTACAGGAAGATGTATGACGTGCTTATCGACCGGTTGGGAAGTGCAGGCTACGAACATTACGAAATCAGCAACTTCGCCAGACTCACGCCTACTCTCAGCGATGAAAGTCCAACCCTCAAAGTCCAGCCCTCAAAGTCCAGCCCTCAAATCTCAAATCTCAAATCTCAAATCTCAAATCTCAAAGTCCCAAGCCCTTTCCGCTCCCGTCACAACAGCTCGTACTGGCACGACGTTCCCTACATCGGCATAGGGGCGGCTGCCCACTCGTATGGTAACGGAAAGAGGAGCTGGAACGTGGCGGACATCAGAGCCTACATAGATGCCATCCGGGAAAGGCGGCTGCCTTGCGAAGAGGAGGTGATTGATGCCGACACGCACTACAACGACACGGTCATGACGGCTCTCCGCACACGTGAGGGAATAGAACTCTCGCTGCTTTCTGCCGAATACCGTTCATATCTCATGCACCTTGCCGTACCGTTTCTGCGGCAAGGTCTGTTGAAGGAGGACGGGGGGCGGCTCCATCTGACCCGCAAGGGCATCTATGTCAGCGACTCGATTATGAGTGAGCTGATGAAAGTGTAATCATCGCCTGCCATCATCGTCTTTTTACCATCCATCATCGCTTATCGACATCCAGACATGACCAACGAAGAATTTGAAGAAAAATGGGCCGAGAACCGCAGCACGGTCCTTGCCAACAACGAAGAGTACCGGCGCATCGCCCACAGCTACAACAGCTGGGGATGGGTGGATTATATTGTTTTCATTGCCGGTTTCGTCATCTGTGAGAATTTCACGGAGGAACTCGTAAAGAGTATTCTTCTACAATATCTCCTTGCACTCATCGGTATGGTTCTGATATGGCTCGGCTACCGGCTTGTCAGAAGTATGCTGGGCAGTAAAGAGACACTGGAGGAGCTCGAGGAAAGGATAAAACAGCAATATCGGGAGACTGTTGACAGATGAGCCGGGCATCGGACAGGCAGCCCCTGAAAACACTTGCCGGTCGGCTGGAGGCTGTTCCTGCTTTCGGATGCCCGTCTGGCGGTACGGAAAGGTTGGGTGCTTAATGCTTTTCTAAAGCATTGGCTAACAGGTTATTCCGTAAGTATACACTTCCTGGCTGCCATGGAGGACTTTCCCCGGATTGTTCCCAACCGCATGGGAATGATGCTCCCAACCGGTTGGGAATCCTGTTCCCAGCCGCTGGGACTGCTGTTCCCGACTGTTGGGAACAGCAGTCATTGATGTTGTCGGCACTGACAATGCCTCGTTTACAATATCTTCAGATATGTGCAGGCCGTCCACGTATTTGGCGGAAGAACAAGAAATCCCGGCTCCACTCACATGGAACCGGGACTGGCTGCCAGTTCCCGAATGCCCGCACCCCTTCGGAGACGGCGGACATGAGGGGACAAGTCTGTTATCCTTTACCTTAAAAACTAACCCTTATGTCTTTGAATCTGTAGTCAGCGTTAACAGCCCTGAACACTGTATGCTGTCAGACAGTATGTATTTATCTGGAAGTTCTAGTATCTTGTCTTTTTATTCTCTTTTCCTTTCTGCCGGCAGCTCTTTTCCTGCATGCTGTTGCAATAATCGATATAAACTCTGACTTTATCTTTTCTTCTCTTTGTTCTGTCTGTGTTCTGTTGTTGTTATCTTCCTCTTCGTTTGTTGTTGCAAAGGTAAGAATGAATATGTAAACAAGCAAGTTTTTTATTCAAATCGCTTCGTATTTAACATTTAATAAACCTGTGGCGGATGGAAACCGGATGGCGGTTTCGGAAAAAAGACGTACCTTTGTGTCCGGCCGCCGGTACAGTCCCAGCATAGAAAGGACTTCCAGTGTTGCCACCGGCCGGAAGTGGACAAAGAAAATGGGCAGATGAAACAGCACACCTCACATATCGTCATTGCACTTGTTGCAGTGGCTTTCTTCATGGAGTATATTGATTCCACCGCCTTGGTGACCGCCCTGCCTCAGATGGCAGCCGATTTCGGCGTGGAGAGCGGAAGGATGAGCATAGGCATTACGGCGTACATGATTTCGCTTGCAGTGTTCATTCCTGTAAGCGGATGGGTAGCCGACAGGTACGGCACGCGTTCTGTGTTCGCTTATGCCGTGCTGGGGTTTATCGGCACGTCCGTCCTGTGCTCGCTGTGCCGTGGTCTGATGCAGTTTGCCGCCGTGCGCTTCCTGCAAGGCGTTGCGGGAGCGATGATGGTGCCTGTGGGGCGGCTGGCAGTGTTGAAGAACTGTGACAAAGGCGACCTGGTGAATGCCATTGCATGGATTACCACTCCCGGGCTCGTCGCCCCGGTCATCGGTCCTCCCATAGGCGGTTTCCTTGCCACCTATCTTTCGTGGCACTGGATTTTCTTTCTGAACATCCCCATCGGTCTCCTTGTCTTTTTACTGGCAATAAGGTATGTCCCCAGACAGCCTGCCGACAGGCAGCGTGGACGGCTGGACGTACCAGACTTCCTGCTGAGTGCCCTGTCGCTGTCGGGCGTTATGTACAGTCTGGAGCTGCTGGGAGGTGATGCGGCCGACCTCCTGCTTCCGCTTTCCCTGCTGTCGGTGTGTGTCTGCCTGTTTGCGTTCAGCGTCCGCCGTTCCCTGCGTTCTCCGTCGCCTCTGATAGACTACTCGGTGATGCGTGTGCCCACCTATTCGGTGACGATCGTCTACGGCACGCTTTCCATGATGGTCATCGGAGCTGCTCCGTTTCTGTTGCCGCTGCTGTTCCAGGACGGACTGCACTTCAATGCCTTTCATTCCGGTCTGCTCCTGCTGTCACTGATGCTGGGGAACCTTGTAACCAAGCCTTTCACGGTGTGGATGATGCACCATTGGCGCATCAAGCATATCCTGTTTCTCAATGCCCTGCTGCTGTCGCTTTCCACAGCTGCCTGTGCATTTTTCAATGTCTCTTCTTCCATCATTGCCATCATCATCTGCCTGTTCCTGATGGGCAGCTTCCGTTCCGTACAGCTGAGTACGCTCCACACAGTAGCCTACGTGGATGTGCCGCAGCAGAAGATGTCGTCGGCCAATACACTCTACAGCACGGCCCTGCAGCTTGCTTCCGGTCTGGGCGTCGGTCTGGGTGCATTGGCGTTGAGGGTCTCGTCTGCCGTGTCGGCTGTCTCCGGCTCATTGGTTCGCTATCAGCTGTCATTCGTGCTGATTGCGGCCGTCGGACTTGCAGCCTTGGTGGGGTATGGAAGAATGAAGGAGGATGCAGGGAGAATTATCGGCAGGTTCTGAAAAGTCCACGTGGACTTTTGTTTGTATGTGGATTTCCTGATTGTGGACACCTGGCTTAATAAATGGCACAAAGAAGTCTTATAAAAAACAAAATCCCTTACTGTTCTTCTGCTATATTGATTTTTTTTAATAACTTTGCGCCATTATATTGTCCAGACATATAATCAGAATAAGAAACAGGAAACGAATGAAAAAGATATTTGCAGTATTGCTCCTTGCCGGACTTGCGGTACAGGCATCTGCCCAGAGCGGCACCAATTCTCCTTACAGCCAGTATGGATTGGGCTCTCTGGCCTCCCAGACGACGGGCTTTAACCGGGGCATGAACGGTGTGGCGTACGGTTTTCACGAGCATAACCAGGTTAACTACATGAATCCGGCCTCCTATGCTTCCGTCGACTCTCTTTCATTCATCTTCGATGCAGGCATCAGTCTGCAGCTGACCAATTTCGAGGAGAACGGCTATAAAGTCAATGCGCACAATGCGGATATAGAGTATGTCGCCGCATCGTTCCGTGCATTCAGGCACGTCGGCGTCAGCTTCGGTATTCTGCCTTATTCCAATGTCGGTTACAATTTCAGCAACACACAGAATGTGAATGCCTTTCCAAGCACGTCATCACCCAATGCTACCTATTCTAATATATACAGCGGTGACGGCGGCCTGCATCAGGTCTATTTAGGTGCCGGCTGGGAGCCTTTCAAGGGCTTTGCTTTCGGTGCGAATATTTCTTATCTGTGGGGAACGTTGAACCGTAACTCGACGAATACGTACAGTGACAGTTATGTCAATACACTGTCGCGAAAGTACACGGCACAGGTAAAGAGTTACAGACTTGATTTTGGCTTGCAGTACACCTATGCTGTTGACAGAAAGAACGAGCTGACCCTAGGCCTGGCCTACACGCTCGGTCATAAGCTGAATGCTGATCCGGAGTGCAGTGTCATTTCGACAAATTCACAGACGAGCGTGACCGATACGACACGCTATGTCGTCTCAAAGGCACTTGAGTTTCCCCATACTTTCGGTATCGGCCTGATGTGGAACCACAGCAACAACCTGAAAATAGGGATTGACTATCAGTTGCAGAAATGGCGAAAGATAGCTTATCCGCAGCTGAATACCGTCGGCGGTACCACGAGCTACGGTCTTGTCGACGGACTTTTCAACGACCGCCAGAAAGTTACGCTTGGCGGCGACTATTGCAAAGGAGAACGGTATCGCGGCTTTTTCAGCCGTATGCACTATCGGGCCGGTGTGAGCTATGCCAGCCCGTACCTGAAGATAAACGGCCAGGACGGTCCGCATGAGCTTTCTGCGAGCCTCGGTGTCGGTATTCCAATTGTTAACGGTTACAACAACCGCAGTCTGTTGAATGTCAGTGCCGAGTGGGTCAACCAGAGTGTTACGGGCCTCGTCAAGGAGAATATGTTCCGCATCAATGTCGGTCTGACCTTCAATGAACGCTGGTTTGCTAAGTTCAAGGTTGAGTGATATGCGCCCGGGACTTCGCTCTTTCTTCCTTTGTCTGGTGCTGTCGGTAACAGGCTGTGCGGTGCTTTCCTGTTCAGAGGAGCAGGAGCATACCGCCCCTGCCATCCATGACCGTGATTCGGTTCCGGTAATGACGACGTATGGTGTCAATACCCTTATATCCGATTCGGGCGTGATAAAATACAGGATTGTCACTGAAGAGTGGGAGGTCAATACGAACAGAAGGCCTTCCCGCTGGACTTTCAACAAGGGGATCCTGCTCACTCAGTTCGATTTGAAGAAGCACGTGGTAGGCTATATACAGTGTGATACAGCTGTGTATTTCGACCAGGACCGTCGCTGGGAACTGCACGGACGTGTCCGGATACTCACAGCCCAGGGACTGTCTTTTTTCAGCAATGAACTGTATTGGGATGAACGCAATCATCAGATGTGGTCACACTCTTATTCGCATCTGAGAACCCCCGACAAGGATCTGGAGGGCAACTGGTTCCGGAGCGATGAGGAGATGACAGACTATGAGATACGCCAGACGAAAGGGTGGGGCATCTTCTCCGATAAAGAAATGATGCCAGGTGCAGAAGCAGGAATTACTCCGATTGACACCACGCATACGGACAACATGAAGGGTCCTGTAGTAATGCAACGATAATAGGAAAATTGGATATTAATTTAATCATAGGAATCCTGATTACAATGGTTCTCTCCGCATTCTTCTCGGGAATGGAGATTGCCTTTGTTTCCAGCAACCGTCTTCTCGCAGAGATGGACAGGGAGAAGAACGGGATTGCTCAGAAGTGCCTGACGGTTTTTTATAAGAATCCCAATGGCTTTGTCTCAACGATGCTTGTGGGTAACAACATCGTGCTTGTCGTCTATGGTATCCTGTTTGCGCAGATCTTTGATGTGACGCTCTTCAGCGGGTTTGATTCTGCCATGCGTGTGATACTGGACACGCTTTCCTCCACGTTTGTCATACTCTTTACCGGTGAGTTTCTTCCCAAGACCCTCTTCAAGAGCAATCCCAACCGGCTGCTGACCTTCTTTGCCCCGTTGGCTTACTTTTTTTTCATCATCCTTTGGCCGATCAGTCGATTTGCCACCTTTCTGGCACGTATCCTCCTGCGGCTGTTCGGTGTGAAGATGGATGAAAAGGAGAACGACGGTACTTTCACGAAGGTCGACCTTGACTATCTTGTCCAGAGTTCCATTGAGAATGCAGAGAATGCAGACGAAATAGAAGACGAGGTGAAGATATTCCAGAATGCCCTGGACTTCCAGGACACGAAGGTGCGCGACTGTATGGTGCCGCGTACGGAAATCAATGCTGTTGAAGAGAACTGTTCGCTGATGGAACTGCAGCAGATGTTCATCGAGAGCGGCAATTCAAAGATTATTGTCTATCAGGATGATATCGACCATGTAAAAGGTTACATCCATTCTTCCGAGATGTTCCGTGCGCCGGAACGGTGGAGAGAACATATCCGCAAGATGCCTTTCGTACCGGAAACGATGCCTGCGCAGAAGCTCATGCAGGTGTTTCTCCAGCAGAAGAAAAGTCTCGGGGTCGTCGTGGATGAGTTCGGCGGGACCAGCGGCATCGTGTCTTTGGAGGATATTGTTGAGGAAATCTTCGGAGATATAGAGGATGAGCATGACAACACAAAGTATGTTGCCAAGCAGATTGCAGACAATGAATATGTTCTTTCAGCCCGGCTGGAAATAGACAAGGTCAACGAAATGTTCAACCTTGATCTGCCGGAGAGCGACGACTACATGACGGTCGGCGGTCTGCTACTGCACGTTTATCAGAGTTTTCCAAAGGTTAATGAAATCATCACCGTAGGACAATATGAGTTCAGGATTATCAAGAATACCATGACAAAAATAGAACTCGTACGGCTGAAAGACAACGGGACAGACTAATTTCTGCTTGGAAAATTATGATACTTCCCTTTTTCTTTGTATTTTTGTAGGCAATTTGTCATACTGGAGTAAATAATTAAAATCAAATAATAAATCTAAAATGGCAGCATTAGGAAAAATCAGAAGTAAAGGAGGTATGCTGGTAGCAGCTATCGGTCTGGCCTTGTTTGCTTTCTTGGCTGAGGAAGGATTCCGCTCTTGTAATGGTATCAAGGGGGAAGCCCGTCAGCAGATTGGGGAGATCCTGGGCGAGAAAATCAGTGTCCAGGATTATCAGAAGTTGATTGATGAATACCAGTCAGCGATTAAATTTACCATGCAACGTGACAACCTTACCGAGGAAGAACTCAACCAGGTGAAGGACCAGGTATGGCAGCAGCTGGTCAGCAACCGTGTCCTGCAGGCTGATGCAGAGAAGGTAGGGCTGACGGTGACAGAGCAGGAAATACAGAATGTACTGAACGATGGTACCAATCCGATGCTGGCGCAGACACCGTTTGTCAACCAGCAGACGGGCCGTTTTGACGTGAATGCGCTCAAGCAGTTCCTGGACGGCTATAACAAGGCGAAGTCCGAGAAGTCTCCCCAGCTCGACCAGATGCAGACGGTTTACGACTACTGGCTGTTTATCGAGAAGAATCTCCGGATACAGCTTCTCGGCCAGAAGTATCAGGCGCTGCTTGCCAGCTGTGTACTTTCCAACAAGGCAGAAGCCAAGATGGCTTTCAAGGACAACAATGAAGAAAGTCAGATCCAGCTTGCTTCTCTGGCTTACAGTTCTGTAAAAGACGCAGACATCAAGATTACAGATGAAGACCTCAAGGCCAAGTATGACGAGCTGAAGCCGGCTTTCCGCCAGAATGTAGAGACGCGTGACATCAAATTCGTCGATTATCAGATCAAGGCAAGCACTGCTGACCGCAACGCTGTTGTCAAGGAGATGAACGGTCTCCAGAAGCAGCTTGCCACAGCTGCCGATCCTGCAACGGTTGTCAGCAAGAGCGGTTCTGAGATTCCTTATCTGGGCGTTCCTGTAAGCAGCAAGGCTTACAGGCAATACCCTGACATAGCTTCAAGAATTGACTCGCTTGCTGTAGGGACTACCGGTGTGACAGAGAACAAGCAGGACAATACGCTGAATATCATCCGTGTACTCTCAAAGGCGCAGCTGCCAGACTCTGTACAGTTCCGTCAGATTCAGGTTGCCGCGAACACCCCGGATGAGGCACGTGCAAAGGCCGACTCCATCCAAAAGGCATTGGCAGGCGGTGCTGACTTCGAGGCGCTTGCCAAGCGTTATGGTCAGACTGGAGAGAAGGTATGGTTCACAGGACAGCAGTATGAGGCTGCACCAAGTATGAGCCAGGACAACCGTACTTATATCAATGCACTGCTGAGTGGCGAAGTAAATGCAACCCAGAACATAGCCCTTGCACAGGGTAACGTCATCCTTCAGGTACTCGACAAAAAGGCGATGACAACCAAGACGACTGCGGCTGTCATCAAGAAGCTCATCGACTTCTCCAAGGCAACACGCAATGAGGCTTACAACAGATTCTCTGAGTTTGTTGCCAAGAACACGACTGTTGCCGATCTTGAGAAGAATGCTTCCAAGTATGGCTATCGCGTGCAGTCTCTCAATGACATATCAACTGCCGAACATTATGTGGCAGGTATTCATGGTACACGTGATGCCCTCAAGTGGCTTTTTGAGGCCAAGCAGGGAGATGTGTCCCAGCTCTACGAATGCGGCGACAACGACCATCTCTTGGTAATCGTCCTCAATGCCATCCATCCGCAAGGCTTCCGTGCATGGGACGATGCACAGGTGAAAGAAATCCTGAAGCGTGAGGTGATGAAGGACAAGAAGGCAGAACTGCTCATGGCGAAACTCAAGGGTGTCAGCAGCATTGCCGCTGCCCAGGCAAAGGGTGCCAAGGTAAGTACGGTCAATCAGATTACCTTTGCTTCTCCAGCCTTCGTACAGGCAACAGGTGCTGTCGAGCCTGCACTCTCTGGTGCCGTGGCAGCAACAGCAGCCGGCAAGTTCTCCAAAGCTCCTGTAAAGGGTAATGCCGGTGTGTATGTGTTCCAGGTTGTCAAGAAGGCGATGCGTGCCGGTTCCAAGTACAACGAGCTGATGGTGATGCAGCAGACGGCCCAGCAGAATATGCAGATGGTCGGCAACTTCATGCAGGATCTTATTCTCAAGGCGAATGTCGTAGACAACCGGTATCTCTTCTTCTAACGGGAATGATACCTTATACATAAAGCGGATGTGCTCAGGCATATCCGCTTTTTTAATTGCTGTCACTTTTAACACTTTACACAACTTTCATATTATAAGCTGTTTATAATCTATCATCCCATGACAGCAGTGACGGCAACTTACGAACTTACATACGAACTTTCACCTAAGATGACCGGAAAGGCGGCGGGGAAAGTCATGTTTGGAAATCAATCTGTCTACCGGTTGCATTGATTTCCTGTTTTTCCTGGTTTATAAAGTAAGTTCTGGAAATCCACAAGACTGTACCGGGCAAGCCTGTCATACATTTTCCGGTATAACATCCAGACAATATACCGGCACTAATCTGTATGCGCTTGCAATCGCCTGCTTGATTAATCCCTTTCCGTGTCTTTGCAGCAAGTAGAAAGGGATAGGCTGATGAAAGGCCGCCTTCTGACAATTCCCTTTGTCAGGAGGCGGCTGCTTTGTGATGGACAGGAAAGTCTGCCTGTTATTTCACAAACTTCTTCCGGTTCTGAATGTAAATGCCGGGAGGAAGTACGGTACGGTCCGTACCGACAAATCTGCCGTCAAGCGTATAGATGCGGTTGTCTGTTCCCTGCTGCTCTGTCGTGATGTCGTTGATACCGGCGGCTGTCAGATCCTTGAGATACTCGAAGGTGATTGTGCCATCCGTGTTTTCTGTGATGTGAAAGAGCGGTTTGTCCACTTTGCTGTGGTTCAGCACGATGCTGCCGATATGGTCCACATGGCTTGTCCCGGGGAACGGGTCTCCCGCATGGCTGGCATAGTATTTCTTCTGTTCCTCTTGAGAATGCACGCTATAGCTTGAAATGAGCTTCCCGTCGGCCGGAACGATTGTCATACCCGGCGTTCCCGGTGTATCATTGACGTGGTCATACATATTGACAGTCTCCGGCTCGTAGTTGACACGGTACACCAGCATTCCCTGTCCGAGAAGTTTGGAAGCCCATCCTTCTTTCTGAATGTTGTGAAGAATCAGATATTCTTTCTGATAGGTGGTCGGCACTTTCAGCGCTTCATCGACTTTGAGAGTGATTTTGGCAGGAGTTTCCTGGATGGGGGTAAGTGTCTTCCATCCCATGACATCTTTCTCCCAGGGAGTGTAGGGAGTCGGCGTGTAACCGTTGTCGGTGTACTCTCCGCCGTCCATCAGATCCCAGAGTTCCATGGTCTGGTCATCTTTCTCTGCAGCTTTATTGTAAGGGTAGAAGTCGGGCAGTCCCATTGTATGTGAAAATTCATGGCAGAACAGTCCGATACCGTTTATGCGTTTGGAGGGAGCAGAGGAAAACTTATGGTCTGGGTTGTAGTTCAACTCATTGCTTACCCCATAGCGGCAGACTGTTTTCCCACCCATCTTGAAAGGTGTTGTCGTACCCGATTTAGGCCATATAAAATCTGGGTTCTTGGGGGAAGCGTTCTGTCCGTACCCGGCATGAAGGACATAGACAAGGTCTACGTATCCGTCGTTGTTCCCGTCATAGTCGCTGAAGTTGACACTGCCTTCTACGGCATGGCAGGCATCTTGTATCAGTTCTCCGATATTTGTGTCTTTGTTGGTACCGTCCTTACCATAGTAGCTGCTTGTCTTGGAAAGGGTGACAGGACCGACAACGACAAACTGAGGTGTGAACTGTCCGCCGCTCATGTCCTTGAAGTATTGTCTCACACTGCCATAGTTGCGTTTCTCGTTATTGCCGTAATCCGGCAGAGGTCCTGCGCTGGCATCGTGGTTGAAATAATCATTGAAGCTCTTCACCGGGTCGGGAAGAGAGAACTTCACGTCGCTGAACTGCGCCAGAATGACCAGTACTTTCGGACTGCCGCTGTGCGGAAAGTAGGGTGGGGTGTGCTTGCCGACAGCTCGTGTCTTCGCCTCTTTGTTCAGTCGTCTTGATATGCTGTCGAAGAAGGCATTGCGCATCGCTCCCTGTTTCCTGACAAGTTCTTTCTCTGCAGCCGAACGCTGGCCGTCGTTGTGCGCCAGTTGTTCACTTGCTTTCAGCGTACCGTCTTTGCCGATTTCTGCAACATAAAAGTCCATCCCGACCTGTGTCAGCAGTGTCCCGTCAGCGGTGGAAATCCAGCTGAAATGCTCGTCACCGTACTGGTAAACGGTGAGCAGTGTCCCGTCAGATTGTGTCACCGTGACAGGTGTCGGGTTGGCTTTGGCCGCCCATGCCGCCAGTGTACACAGTGCCAGGCAGCACGACAATAAAATTTTCTTCATCATCAGTTTTCGCTTCTTCGTTCTTTTATAATTGTATTCTTGTGCTTGATACAATGTGGATTGAAATAATGACTGCAAATTTACGAAAACTTTTCGTAAATTACTTCATTTATCAGGAAGAATCGAATAAGGGTAATCTTT
>OBLF01000953.1_pt1 | contig 26688 bp, 27 predicted proteins | sample 1519231 | NCBI WGS metagenome assembly OBLF01 (sample SAMEA2602895, study PRJEB22501) | metagenome | reverse complement strand
ACTCTCCCGCATCGCATCCGTCTTGTTGAACGCAACGCCGTGAGCTTCCGTGCTCAGATTCAGACATAACAGGAATGCGGTCAGGTACAGACCATTTTTCTTGTTATTCATTCAGCTTTATTGTTAATTAGGTTAATATTTTCCAAAAGGTAATATGATAGAATCCGTCCGCTTATATTGAGGGCGGCCTGGACGCATCCTCTTCCATAGGCGGAACTTTTCATTCAGGTTTACTGTCTTACATTAGGTTTTGTATTCGGTTCTTGTCGGTTTTCAGTTTATACCCGGCAAAAGTAAGAAAAAAATTGAATTAGACAAAGAAAAAGCCCTCCTTTCTTCCAGAGTTTCCGTAAAATATGGAATCAGTAGATAATTTGTGTCAAGACTTAATACGAATCACGTTAAGTATTATAATAATTCGGATAGAAATAGTTTGTGTTGTTCAATGGCCGTGACGGTCCCATTCATGTGCAGTCAAGGATATCCATGGCTTTTTCATACCATCTGCCACATGGATTCCAATAAAAACTTCATCTGCAATTACATCTGGAACGTTCTGCCCCGACAGACGGTCTGGCAAGGAGTCAATCCCTTTACAGGATACGGCTGCCGGAGCGGGAAGCCACGCATCTATTCATTATTCGCAAACCCCAGAGAGAGAACGCTGACCTTGACATTGCCGGCTTTGAGGATCTCACGGGCTGCAGCGGCGAGAGTTGCCCCGGTAGTGATGACATCATCAACAAGCAGGACATGCCGGTTGCGTACGGCAGAGGCATCCGTCAGCCGGAATGCCTTTTCCACATTCTCGTTACGTTCCCAACGGCTCTTCTGCGTCTGGCTGCCATGGAAAGAGATACGTTCAAGGACGTTGCCGACTACAGGAATCCCAGTTGCAGTGCTGATGCCCCGGGCTATCTCCACGCTCTGGTTGTATCCTCTCTCCCGTTCACGCTGCCGGGCAAGCGGCACAGGGACCAGCGCGGTGATGCCGTCGAAGAAGTCGTCCGCTGCAAACTCGTCGGCAACAAGGCGGCCAAGCAGATCCCCTGTCTCGGAATGTCCGCCATACTTGAGCTGATACAACAGGCGGCTGGTGTCCGAGTGAGCCTTGTAGAAGAAGAGGGATGCCCCTCTCTCAATGGGAATTCTGCCCCAGAAGAGCCGCACAAGCCTGTTGTCACAGGCATTACGGGCATAGCCTGTACGGGGAAGGTTCTGGTTGCAGCAGGCACACATCACCTCTTCCGTAACGGTCAGACGCCCTCCGCAGATGGTACACGACCGAGGAGCAAGGGTGTCTATCAGACGGGCAAGCACACTAATCGGTCTCGTCATCGTCATCAGCAAAGTCTATGTTGCCATCCGCTGCGGCAATCCCTTCGTCAATACACTTTCTGATCAGATCTATCGTGAACCCGCGTCCCATGGCAAATCTAATGAGCTTCATCGAGCGTTCATAGTCATTGTCAGCCTTGATGGTGCGGTACTTGCCTGCCAGCAGCGGGCGCAGGACGGCGAGATACTCTTCATCCCCGACAGCATCCAGGATGGGCGACGAAACGGCACTGTCCACCTTCTTCATCCACAGAGCCTGCTCTATCTTCCGGCGTCCCCACTTGTTGTAACGGATTTTATCGTAGACGAAAGACTCCGTATAACGGCTGTCGTCCACATAATGCAGCCTTAAGAGTTTCTCCATAATGCGTGCCTGGGCATCTTCCGCCAGTCCCCACCTGCACATTTTCTCCAGCATTTCACCCGAGCAATGTTCGCCTTTCGCACACAGATCGGCAAGTTTCTTCAGAGCCTGCTGCTCCGGCATAGGTCGTTTCTGTATCATGGTCGGAGGGCTTTCGTGAAGCGTAACTTGCCGAACTGGTCTTTCCTAAGCATGACCTGCTTATAACCTGACTCGTCCAGCATCTCCTTCACCTTATTTATATATAATGGGTTGGTCTCGAAGTAGAGTACACCTTCATCCGACAGCGTCTGCACGCCATACTCCGCAACAGCCCGATAGAACTGCAGCGGGTCGTCATCCGGTACGAAAAGGGCGGTCTCCGGCTCGTATTCCAGCACGTTCGCCGCCATTGCCGCCCTCTCCCTGTTGCAGATATAGGGCGGATTGCTGACGATGACGTCCCACTGCTGCTCCATGGCAGCAGGAGAGGGATGGAGTGCGTCTTCCATCTTCAATTCAACACGGGCATCCCATCGGTGGATATTCTCACGTGCAATCAACAAAGCATCACCCGATACATCCCACGCTGTAAGGGCGGAATTGTAAAGGTCCAGTGCCAGACTGACAGCTATGCATCCGCTACCAGTCCCCACGTCCAGCACCTGAAGCGGCACAGGAGGCTGCAGGGCACAGTAAGAGCGGTTGTAATCTTCTTCTATCCACCGGCACAGTACTTCCGTCTCCGGACGTGGAATCAGTACTCCAGACGCAACATGAAAAGGCCGCCCGCAGAACATTGCATACCCGAGAACATACTGCACCGGCTCTGCACGTTCCAGTCGTGACATGATTTTCTCCAATCCGTCAGCTTCGTCTCGTGATAATTCATTAACTTTGCCCGTATAAATATCGGTCAGCGAAATGCCAAACTGCACCTCCAGCACGAGCCGAATGATTGCCTGTGCCTCACCGTCATCGTACAAGGGAGTGAGTCTGTGCCATAAATCCTGGTATGTCATGACTGCAAAGATAGGAATTTTAAAGATATGAAACAAGAAAAAACTGACGAAATCTATATGCGCCGCTGCCTGCAGCTGGCACGCAACGGACAGCAGCTGGCCAAGCCGAACCCGATGGTGGGGGCGGTCATTGTGAGCAAGGATGGCAGGATTATCGGTGAAGGCTATCATGTCCGCTGCGGCGAAGGACACGCAGAAGTGAACGCTTTTGCATCTGTGAGGAAAGAGGACGAGGCTTTGCTGCACGAAGCAACGGTGTATGTCAGCCTCGAGCCTTGTTCCCATTACGGCAAGACACCTCCCTGTGCCGACCTGATTATCAGCAAAGGCGTGCGCCGTGTAGTCTGCGGCTGCATCGACCCTTTTTCCAAGGTACAGGGGCGTGGCGTGAAGAGGCTCCGTGAGGCCGGCATTGACGTGACGGTAGGTGTATTGGAAAAGGAATGCCTGGAGCTGAACAAGCGGTTCATCACTTATAACACGCATCACCGACCGTACGTGATACTGAAGTGGGCGCAGACAAAAAGAGTAACAACTAACACACTATCCAACACACCAACAAACACACTATCCAACACACCAGCCAGCCCCTCCCCCTCACCCCTCCCCCATAGGGAGGGGAGTGAACACCGAGATTCCCCTGATGATCTGAGTATTATAAATGGTAGCCAAGATGAAATAACGGCTCGTGAGAAAAAAACTTCTGTGGCTTACATTGGCAACTTGCCGGGTAAGGACTATCATCCGCTGATCATCTCTACGCCCTTCACAAAGATGCTGGTACATAAGCTGAGAGCAGAGAACGACGCAATACTCGTTGGCAAAACAACGGAAGAACTGGAACATCCACAGCTGACGGTAAGGGAATGGAGCGGTCCGAATCCCGAGAAACTGGTGCTGACAAGCCATCCGACAAGAGAGGGGGAATATGCTACGCCTGCCGAAGCACTGGCACACCTCTATGAAGAGAAGAAACAGAGTCTCGTCGTCGAAGGCGGTGTAAAGACCTTACAGAGTTTCCTTGACGCAGGACTATGGGATGAGATACGCATAGAGACTGCACCTTTCACGGTCGGCAAAGGTATAGAAGCCCCCAAACTCCGTGAAAAAGTACGCATTACAAAGGTTGAAAAGTACGTTAATACGATTGTAACTTACGAGCGGGAACAAGATAAGACAAGGTTATAAAAGCAATATAAAGATTAACATATCACATACACATAAGCAGCATGAAATGATGAAAAATGTGTTATACTTTATTTTACTGACCTTCTTTCTATACAGTTGTCATACTGATTATAAAAGCAAAATCAACAACGCTATTCTAAATGGTGATGATGATTTGGCAATAAGCTATTTAGACAAAGCAATAGAAGACGACCCCTCTACAGAGTACTTATATATGCGGGCTGATTGCGAGATGAAAGTCGGCAAATATGAAAATGCTCTCCGTGATTATGAAAGACTGCTACAGCCCTACTCCACAGAAAAGCAAGACATTGATTCGTATATTGATATAAGCAAGGACAGCAGCGTTAACATCAATTCCATATACGAAAAACAGTTATCCGCCTACTATCATTTAGGAAGGATGGATGCTGTAGAAGGGAAGTTTGCCCAATTATCACCTTACTTTGAATATCATGATTCGGATGGAAAGAATGACTATTGGAATGGTATGATTGCCAAAAAGAAAGGACACCTGGGCGACGCATATTGCTATCTCCGCAATGCTTCAAGAAAGAGCAACACAAATGCTTTTGCAGAATTCAAGAAAATAGCAAAGGATACGGGAAGACCTTCCGAAATACCTTCAGAAGTAGATTCCACAGGAATGGAGATTCAATTTACAGATGGGACAAAATGGCACTTTGCCAAACAGGAGAAAGAAACACAGGAACCTGTGAAAGTAGAGAAGAAACGGATTGCAGTAGATTATCTGGAAAAGTATATCTTAATGAACCACTTGAACAGGAACGCACTTAAATACATCCCGGGAATGCGCAACAAGGAGAAAAAGCCAGCAACAATCTGTTTAGCTTATTTCCATAATAAAATAATACAGATGACAAAACTTCCCAATGGTAATCAATTGCCCGAAACGCTCCTTAAAAAACATGATGTATGTTCGAATGACTATGCCTCGCCAAGCAAACCACTGGTTTTAGATGTATGGGTTGTGAAATACCAGAATGCGCAGGGAGAGAAGACGTGTGAACTATATCTCATTTAAGAACGAATATAAAACAGGTTACTAAACACCATAGAAAAGAAGACTAAACCTGCTTTTTTGAAAGGCTGAAAACACATCCAGCAGATACAAATAAACGGCTAAAAACAAATTATCTTCATGAAGAGAAATCTTTTTCTTCATGAAGATAAAAATTTATTTTCACGACAAAAAATATTTCTTTTCATGAAAATAATTCGAAAGTAATGATGGATTAGGAGTGCAACACCTTTTCAATTGCACTTATGCGTCATGATATTCAGCACCATATCATCGGTGTTGCACATCGCTTCCTTACCTATGCTTGTGAGGTTACGGATGGACTTGTCGACATCTTCATCGATGATTCCCTCGGCTGCCGTCACGTGTTTGCCCTCCATGGACAGGGTGGCGGAAAGGATAGCCGTGGAGACACCGGACGAAATCTTCAGCGAACAGCTGGGCTTGGCACCGTCGCAGATCATGCCGGTAAGATTGGCTATCATATTCTTCACGGAGTGACAGACATTCACGTAATCACCTCCCATCAGATAGGTGATGCCGCAACTGGAACCGATACTTGCCACCACACAGCCGCAGAGGGCCGACAGCGCACCGAGGCTCTGCTTGATGTAGATGGCGGTAAGGTGACTCAGGACGAGCGCACGGATGAGTTCTTCCCGCGTATTCTCGTTCTCCTTGGCAAAAACGGCTACCGGATTGGTGGCACAGATACCCTGGTTGCCGGAACCGCTGTTGCTCATCACAGGAATCAGGGCACCGCCCATGCGGGCATCGCAGGCAGAAGCCGTCTTGGCTATGATGTGCGAATAGATGCTGTTCCCGAAGATGCCACGGCTCAGCGGACGGTCCATGATCTTCCCCAGGCAATGCCCGTAATTTCCCTTCAATGCCTCCGCCGCAGCACGGAGATTGTAGCGTTTGGCTTCCAGGATGAAGTCTATTTCCTCCACCGGAGTAGTTGTGGCAAACTCCCATACCGTACGGAGATCCAGACAGAGCTGCGCAGTATCAGCAGCAGCCGCACTCGGCTTCAGTCTGTCGAGCAGGACTTTCCCGTCGATTTCTTCGAAGACAATGTTCGTATGGCTGCCGCTGATGACGGCCGTCGCACGGTGTCCGGCGGTTTCACAGCAGACTTCTATATACAGTTTCTCCGTGATACCTTCCTTCAGCTTGATGTCAATCCGGTCCTCACCGATGAACCGCTTTCCGGCATCCAGACTTTCCGGCGTAAGATCCTTGATGACCTCCAGCCGGTAGTCCGACTTCCCGATCAGGACACCCAGGGCAATGGCGATAGGCAGCCCGATCATCCCTGTGCCCGGGATGCCTACTCCCATGGCGTTCTTCAGGATGTTGGCGGAAAGCAGTACGCTGACTTTTCCCGGTTTCTCTCCCAGCAACTCTGTGGCACGTGCGGCACACAACGCCCCCGCCATCGGCTCTGTACAGCCCACGGCAGGGACTACCTGCCGGTGGATCAACTCGATAATCTGTTCTCTGATATTCGGCTCAAGCATAATGATTGTTATGGGTTTAGTCTGACGCTGTTATGATCACAAGGGTTATTCAGTTCCTCCGGCATCAGTGTGCCAGAGGCAGGATTTCGCCTAATTCCCGGCGCATGGCATCCATCTTCTGCCGCCGTTCGATAGAGAAAGTAGAGTCGTGCGCCTCCACGTAGTCGAACAGACAGTACGCTTTCTCCTGCAACATCTGCCGCAAGGGCTGCCCTTTGTAGCTCGCTTCGGCATACAGCAGTTCCGCAAGCATGCCGATCCGATCTGTCCGCTCGTCCTCCTTCCACTGCTCTCCGGCATATTTCAGCAGGTCGCCGACAGAGAGGTTGCGCAGGTCATCATATTCTCCGACGTACTGTCTGTAAAGGTCTTTCAACTCCTTATCCCGCTTCAGGTCGTCTTCCTTCTTCACGAGAAAACGCGACACGGCAGCGTTGAATTCCTCTATCAGGCGAATAAAATAATCTCGTTGTAACATAGTAGGTTTCCGTTTATGGTACAAAAGTAAAGAAAAAAATGGTATAAATCCACTTTTCATGGAGTTTTTACACAAAAAGTCAATGGGAACGTTTCCCGGCCTGGGCTGTGAAACAGATAATACCCGCTCCTAAAGAATCTTACTTCTTCCGGCCAAAGTCGGCCGGTATCTCGCCCCACTGCCTTGTCTCCCATTTGATGACAGGTGTCGTGACCTTATGGGTCTTGAGCCAGTGCTCGGCACGGGCGATGACCTGATAAAGCTGTTCGGTCTCCGCATTGCGGACAAGTGTCGTCTTGCAATGCTTCTTGTTCACCCACAGGATGGCATTGTAGGAATCGCTGTAGATGACCTTGTCTGTTATTCCCTGCCGCTCCATCAAGGCCAAGGCGTGGACGATGGCAAGGAACTCTCCGATGTTGTTCGTCCCCAGCACGGGGCCGAAATGAAACACCTGCTGCCCGGTCTGCAAGTCGATACACCGGTATTCCATCGGTCCGGGATTGCCGGAACAGGCGGCATCGACAGCCCAGGCAGCCCGTCCCTCCGAGACTGGGGAAGGCTGCGTACCTGTCCGTTGCTTGTAATCTGTTCGCATGTTATCTTGTCATGTATTCCTGGTCTGGCCGTCCGGCCATCACAGCTTCCGTCGCTCATATCGCTTTCCCGGCTTTTCCTGACGGCATCCCCATCAGGCCTCCTCCCCCTTCGGGGAGAGGGGCGGGACTTCCCTTACATTCTCTCCGGCACCTCAATGCCCAGCAGTGCCATACCGTTCCTGATGACTTTTGCCACATTCTTCGCCAAGACAAGCCGGGTGATTTTCTCGGCCTCGGTGTCAGCGCTGAGGATGCTGTAGTCATGATAGAACTGGTTGAACTCCTTGGTCAGTTCGTAACAGTAGTTGGCGATGCCGCTGGGACTGTAGTCGATGCCTGCCTGTGCGACGGCAGTACCGAAGTCGTTGAGCTTCTGGATGAGTTCTATTTCCTTCTCGTTCAGCGGGGCATCATCGGCCAGCGATGCCGGCAGGAGGATGTCCTGCGCCGCTGCCTTGCGGAGAATGCTGCGGATGCGGGCGTAAGTGTACTGGATGAACGGACCCGTGTTGCCGTTGAAGTCGATGGACTCCTCGGGATTGAAGAGCATGTTCTTGCGTGCGTCCACCTTGAGGATAAAGTACTTCAAAGCTCCCATTCCCACGATGCGTGCTATCTCGTTCTTCTCTTCCTCGGTGATGCCCTCGAGCTTGTTCACCTTGTCTTCGCTGAGTTTCTTGGCATTCTCAATCATAGAGGCGACCAGATCGTCGGCATCGACAACCGTACCCTCACGGCTCTTCATCTTGCCGTTCGGCAGTTCGACCATGCCGTAGGAGAAGTGTACAAGATCCTTGCCCCACTTGAAGCCCAGACGGTCCAAGAGGATGGAAAGCACCTGGAAGTGGTAGTTCTGCTCGTTCCCGACGACGTAGATCATCTTGTCGATGGGGAAGTCGTTGAAGCGCATCTCGGCCGTACCGATGTCCTGCGTCATGTAGACCGACGTACCGTCCTTGCGCAGCAGGAGCTTCTGGTCCAGCCCCTCTTTGGTGAGGTCGGCCCATACGGAGTTGTCGTCCTTGCGGAAGAACAGTCCTTTCTTCAGGCCTTCTTCCACCTTCTTCTTGCCGACAAGGTAGGTATTCGATTCATAGTAGATCTTGTCGAAGCCCACGCCCAACGCCTTGTAGGTCTCGTCGAAACCGGCATACACCCAGCTGTTCATCTTCTTCCACAGCGCACGTACCTCCGGGTCGCCCTGCTCCCACTTGACGAGCATCTCGTGTGCTTCCTTGATCAGCGGTGCTTCCTGTTCGGCTTTTTCCTTGGCGGCATCAGGTGTCATGCCCTCCTTTTCATACTGTTCCTGCAACTGTCTGCACTCTTCTTTGAAGTGCTTGTCGAAGAGGACATAGAAATCACCGATCAGGTGGTCGCCCTTCTTGCCGGCCTTCTCGGGCGTGATGCCATTGCCCCACTTCAGCCAGGCCAGCATCGACTTGCAGATATGGATGCCGCGGTCATTGACGATGTTTGTCTTCACCACCTTGTTGCCGTTGGCTTCCATGATCTGTGCCAGCGACCATCCGAGCAGGTTGTTGCGCACGTGGCCGAGATGAAGGGGCTTGTTGGTGTTCGGTGAAGAGTATTCGATCATTACCAGCGGACTGTCTGCTGTCACCCTTTTCTCACCGAACTTCTCATCGGCATTGATGTCGTTCAGCAGTCCTGTCCATGCCGCCTGTGCAATGACAAGGTTGAGGAATCCCTTGACGACGTTGAAGTCGGCAACCGCCTTGCAGTTCTTCTTCAGGTATTCGCCCAGTTCCTGCGCCGTCTCCTCGGGCTTCTTGTGCGAGGTCTTCAGCAGTGGGAAGGTGACGAGGGTGAGGTTGCCCTCGAAATCGCTGCGTGTCTTCTGCAGCTGGATCATCTTCTCTGGAACCTCGGTTCCGTATAACTCCTTGACAGCTGCAAGTGCAGCACCGGTAATTTGCTCTTCTATCTTCATCTTTCGTTTGTCTTTTATTCTGATTGCAAAGTTACGGAAAATCAGCCGAATAACAGAGAAGCAGGATTGTTAATTCACCATTCATAGCCCAAAATCCATATACCCACCTGCTCCCATTCTACGCATTCAACCCTCCAGAATACATATTTTTTAAAGAAAATCTACAGAAATATTCTTATTTCTCCATATAATACCTTACCTTTGCAAACGATTAACTTCTAAATTAAAACAACATGACAAAGAAATTTCAGCAATGGGCGTATGCCCTTGCAGCGGGCGTGATTGCCCTGACAATGTGTTTCAGTATCAGTGCGTGCAGCAGTGACAATGACGACAACAACGGAGGTGACGGAATCAGTCCTGTCCTTTTCAGCGACTTCAATGGGACGATTGGCGTCAACTATCCATTGGGGTTTACCGGCCAATTTGTAGGTTTCTCCATCCCGAAGAGCATGGCGGGAAAAGAAGTCGACCTGACGAGGCCGGGCGAATGGACTGCTGGCGGCTCCGTTGTGAAAGGACTGTACAACTATGATGATCATTTCTTCCAGAAAGGCAGCTATGTCTATCTTCGCCAGACCGGCGAGCACGAAATCGAGCTCCGCTTCAAGTTCATCTGGAAAGATGGGACAAAGGAAGGCAGCTACAAAGGCAGGATGACCACACAAAAGGATGCCCTCGACTGGGCGCACAAGCAAGGTCTGTATTAACAGGTAAGACTTCCGACGGACAGGGAAGTCCCTGTATCAATTGAAACAGGCGGACAGACGAAAGGGTCTGTCCGCCTGTTTTGCGGTTTCATACAGGGCATACGCATCATCCCACCTGGCTGCCGGGCTTCACCTCGCCCAGCGTCGTCGTAACGGTGAGCGACCCGTCGGAGTTGACGGCCGAGAGAATCATTCCCTGGCTCTCGATGCCCATCATCCTGCGGGGGGCGAAGTTGGCAATGAAGAGAACGTCCTTACCCGTGAGCTGTTCCGGCTCGTAGTAGGCGGCGATACCGCTGAGGATGGTACGCTCCGTACCGGAACCGTCGTCGAGGGTGAACTTCAGCAGCTTCTTGCTCTTCTTCACCTTCTCGCACCGGAGGATGTGTCCTACACGGATGTCCAGCTTCTCGAAGTCGTCGAAAGGAATCTCCTTCTTCACCGGCTCGGCCCTGTAGGCAGCCTCCTCGTTGGCCTTGCGGGGCTCTTCCAGCTTGCGGAGCTGTGCCTCGATGGCCTCGTCTTCAATCTTATCGAAAAGGAGTTCCGGTTCGGCCAGCTGCTTGCCGGCAGGAAGCAGGTCGGTAGACCCAAGCTCGCTCCAGTCGTATTCCGTCATATTGATCATGCTGCGGAGCTTCTTGCTGCTGAACGGAAGAAAGGGTTCGAAGGCGATGCTGAGGTTGGCGACGAGCTGGAGCGAGAGGTTGAGGATGGTCTCCACGCGCTTCGGATCGGTCTTCCATACCTTCCACGGCTCACACTCGGTGATGTACTTGTTGCCGATGCGGGCAAGATTCATCGCCTCCTTCTGCGCCTCGCGGAACTTGAACGCCTCGAGATAAGCCTCCACCTTTTCCTTGACATCCTTGAACTCCTGAATAGCCTGGCGGTCGACATCGTGCAGCTCTCCGCAGGCAGGAACGACACCGTCCCAGTACTTCTTCGTCAGCTGCAGCGCACGGTTCACGAAGTTGCCGTAGACAGCCACCAGCTCGGAGTTGTTGCGCTCCTGAAAGTCCTTCCAGGTGAAGTTGTTGTCCTTGGTCTCCGGAGCGTTGGCTGTCAGCACATAACGCAGCACATCCTGCTTTCCTTCAAAGTCGCGGAGGTACTCATGGAGCCATACGGCCCAGTTCTTGCTCGTGGAAATCTTGTTGTCCTCGAGGTTCAGGAACTCGTTTGCCGGCACATTGTCGGGCAGGATGTAACCGCCGTGCGCCTTCAGCATCGTCGGGAAGATGAGGCAGTGGAAGACGATGTTGTCCTTTCCGATGAAGTGGACGAGACGCGTCTCCGGGTCCTGCCACCATTTCTGCCAGCTGCCGAAACGTTCGGGATCGCTGTCGCACAGTTCCTTGGTGTTCGAGATATAGCCAATCGGCGCATCGAACCATACATAGAGTACCTTTCCTTCAGCCCCTTCAACCGGGACAGGGATGCCCCAGTCGAGGTCGCGGGTCATGGCACGGGGCTGCAGATCCATGTCGAGCCAGCTCTTGCACTGTCCGTAGACATTCGGACGCCACTCCTTGTGGTCCTCGAGAATCCACTGCTTCAGCCACTTCTGATAGTTGTTCAGCGGCAGATACCAGTTCTTCGTCTTCCTGATGACAGGCTGCGAACCGGAGATGGTAGAGTGCGGGTTCTTCAGTTCCATCGGGCTGAGGTCGCTTCCGCACTTCTCACACTGATCGCCGTAGGCGTTGGGATTGCCACAGTGAGGACATTCGCCCATGATGTAACGGTCGGCAAGGAACTGACGGGCTTCCTCGTCGTAATACTGTTCGCTCTCCTTTTCGACGAGCTTGCCGTCATCGTAGAGCTTGCGGAAGAAGTCGGAAGCGAACTTGTTGTGGGTGGGACTTGTCGTGCGGCTGTACACGTCGAACGAGATGCCGAACTCCTCGAACGAATCCTTGATCAGCTTATGATAGCGGTCGCACACGTCCTGCGGCGTGACGCCTTCCTTCTTGGCACGGATCGTGATAGGCACACCGTGCTCGTCACTGCCGCCGATGAAGACGACCTCCCGCTTCTTCAGCCGGAGGTAACGTACATAGATGTCTGCCGGGACATACACGCCGGCAAGATGTCCTATATGTACACCGCCGTTGGCGTAAGGCAGAGCCGCCGTCACTGTGGTGCGCTTGAATTTCTTTTCTTCCATAAAATGTCTGCTTGTTGTTTCTTTGCTGCAAAGTTACTGTAAATAAGGTAAACGGCAAAGGAATTATAGATAAAAGCCTGCTGCGGCATAAGGCTTCAGCCTGCTTTTATTGCTCTTCCGGTTCATTCCCTGCTACAAAGACATCCAAGACCCGATGCACTGGGAACAGCATTCCCAGCGTTTGGGAACTGCATTCCCGGTGTCTGGGAATGCTGTTCCCGACCGATTGGGAATGAAGTTCTCATGCCCGGTCTGACAACAGGATGCTGGCTCCGCAGCCAGAAGACGCAGACCAGAGGAATCCGTCTGGCCGCCTGACACTGCAGTTCAGAATGCCACATACGGGCGCAGGCGTTCGAGAGCCTCGGGCGTGAAGTCCTTTGACAGGCGGAGCTGTGAGAGATCGGTCAGCTTTCCCTTCAGCCTTCTGTAGTCGCAGATGGCCCGGGCCTGATAGAAATTCAGGTAAGGATGGCGGCGGAGCTGGCCGAGGGTGGCCGTATTGAGATTCATCCTGTCCGTATGCGGACTGCTGACAGAGAAGTAAGGCAGCGACTCTTCCGGAAAGCCTTCTATCTCCAGCAGCTGTCCGACAGCCACGTATCCGCCCAGCCTCCTGCCGTAGCTGATGATGGCACGTGCCCACCCTGACCCTATTCCGGGGACCTTTTTCAGCTGGGTGGTGTCGGCGACAGCGAGATTGACGTGCTCGCCCACCTTCAGTTTCCGCGGATAGCGGAGTGTGTCACGGTCGTATGCCCTGTAGGGCTGGTACGTGTTCTTTTCCTTATACGCTTCGTAAGCCGCATGGGCAGCCCGCCTGTCGGCTTCTTTCCGGGCAATGTAAGCCTGTACGGAAGACAGGGTGGAGGCCGGCTCGTAATCGTCGCCGATTGTGATATAAGGTTCTAATTCCCTGTATTGTCTGCGAGTAAGGCCATAGAGACGTGCGAAGTCCATCGGCGAACGGTAGATGCCTCCTTTGGAACGGTACTTCAGGATATTACGTACCTGGAAGGGAGCAAGTCCCAGCTGCAGCAACTGGTCAGCGGTGGCGGTATTGGGATCGAAAGGGAAAAGATGTTTCCTTTCTTCCGTCACGAAATCCGGCATCCGGATCCGTCTGGAAAAGGAGGAGGATGCCTTGCCGCCTACGCTGTCGGTTTTCACCTCTGCTGTTTCCGACGTCAGGCTACCTGAAAAGATGACCAGACCGAGACAGCCTATGATAAACAGCAGCAGCAGGAAAACAACTTTCCGGTCGGAGCGATGAAGATAGAAGAGAGACTTAAGGTCCATAGGATATAGGTTTTAGATGATGAGGAAAAGTCTTCCCCAGCCCCTCCAAAAGAGGAAATATGATGAAAAGGGGATGGACGAAGGCCGGCGACGAAAAGCAGAGACAGAAATGGCGGACAGGAACAGACCATACCGGATAGTACCTGGCGACATCAGATGGGAGTCATCACGCCCGCCCCGGAGGAAGGGAGGAGGGAGTGCGAACTGGCACATCTGGCATCCATTCCTGCTTCAAAACACTCCTAACTGGTGCAGGAAGATGGCAAGGATAGCCAGCGGACAGATGAAGCGCACCAGGAAATAGTAAGCACCGAAGAAGATGCTGCGGGAGGTGCCCCAGTTCGTGAACTCATCCCTGACCAGCCGCTTCGGGACATACCAGCCGATAAACAGACAGGTGAGGAGACCGCCGACAGGAAGGAATATCTGTCCGGTCACGAAGTCGAAGACATCGAAGAGATCGGTACCCGCCACCTGAAGGAAGCTCCAGTCGCCCAGTGACAAGGAACATACGGCTCCGATAAGGAAACAGCCGCCCGTCACGATCATTGCCGCACGAGGACGGCTGATATGCAGTTCCTCCTGAAAAAAGGCCGTGCTCACTTCGTGCAGGGAGATGAGGGAGGTAAGGGCGGCCATGGATAGAAGCAGATAGAACGACAGGGAGATGACATATCCCACAACTGGCATGGAGGCGAACGCCTGTTCAAAGACGTTCGGCAACGTGATGAAGATGAGCGACGGGCCGCTGTCAGGACTCACGCCCACAGAGAAAGCCGCCGGGAAGATCATCAGGCCGGCAAGGATGGCGACGACCGTATCGATGACGCCGATCTGTACGGCGGAATTCAGCAGTTTCGTATGCCGGCTGTAATAAGAGGCATAGGTACAGATACAGCCCATCGCAATGCTCATGGAATAGAACGACTGTCCCAGGGCACCCAGGAAGACATCACCCGTTACCTTGCTGAAATCGGGCTTCAGCAGGAACTCGACACCCTTTCCTGCTCCCGGAAGAAGACATGAGGCGACGACAATGGCAAGAAGCAGCAGGAAAAGGGCGGGCATCATGATTTTCGAAGCACGCTCTATACCGTTCCTTACACCATGGATAATCACGTAGTGGGTGATGAGGAGTATGACAGCCGTCCACAGAACCGGTTTCCACGGATTGGTGGAAAAGTCGGAGAAATAAGACTGGAAATACGCAGGAGATCCATGCAGATGGCCCACGACAGAAGCCAGGCCGTACTGAAGACACCAGCCGGAGACAACCGCATAGTAACCGGTGATGAGGAAGCCCGTGAGGACTCCAAGGTAACCCACCCACTTCCAGGCTGTTCCATTGGACAGCTTCGTGTAGGCACGTGCGGTGTTCGAGGCTGCGTGGCGGCCGATGATGAACTCGCTGACCATGCACGGCAGCCCCAGAAGCAGGATACAACCGATATAAATCAAGATGAAGGCTGCACCGCCGTTCTGCCCTGCCATATAGGGGAAACGCCACACGTTGCCCAGACCGACAGCACCGCCTGCCGTGGCAAGAATCATTCCCAGTTTACTTCCGAACTTTGCTCTTTTTTGTTGGACCATGTAAATTTACTTTGAACAGATACGCAAAATTACGAAAAAATATCTACTTTTGTATCAAATCAAAAGTGAAATATGAATTTATACAGACATATCCTAATGAGATACCCCTTCAGCAGTGTCATTATCATCGGTATCTGGGTATTGTGTTTCATGGATATCCCGGAGACCCCACTGAGTGAAGTCCGGTTTATAGACAAGTGGACACACAGTGCCATGTACCTCATATTGGGACTGAGTATCTGCCTTGAATACCTGCGCACGAAAAGGCGTGGCAGCTACAGGACCATCGTGCTATGGGCAGGACTCATGTCCGCTGTCATGGGCGGACTCATCGAGATTCTCCAGGCCAACTGCACGGGCGGAAGGCGGAGCGGTGAGTGGCTCGACTTCCTGGCAGATGCGGCAGGGACGGTGACAGCCTTGGCTATCGGTATTCTTCTGGTACGCTGCCGCGCCAGATCCTGAACGGATTCCGACGCAGATGTGAGTTGTAGAAATGCCGGTTACCGGTCACTTCCATACCGATAAAACCGGGCTTTTCAAAGGCTTCATCCTCACTCCCAAGTTCTACTTCCGCCATCACCAGACCTTCGTTGTCGCCATGGAATTCATCCACCTCGAAGGTATGTCCGCCGAAAGGAACAAGATACCTATGCTTGTCTATCACCCCCGGCTCGCACAGCAGCATGAGCTGCCGCGCCTCCTCAAGCGTAATTTCCTTCTCGAATTCATAGCGGGACAGACCGCCGTCATGTGACGGTCCCTTGATGGTCAGATACCCCCTGTCGTCCCGGATACGGATACGGACGGTATTGACAGCGGCAAAATACCCCTGCTGTATATGGCTGCAGCTGCTTGCCAGCCGTTTCCAGTCCATCTTCTTGTGTACCAGGAATTTCCTTTCTATCTCTAATCCGCTCATCTGCTTTTCTCATCAACAGGCCAGAACACGGTCCTTCAGCATCGACGGACTCTGACTGCCCCTCACATCGGGGGAAGTCCTGACACTTTGCAACCGTTCACCCGACCGCTTCCCTACCTCGTTCTGACGCTGTCAGATATTCGCTGTTGCGACGATTACATAGGCAATGGCCAGCAGAATCAGCACCGCACCTATCCAGAAGATGATGCGTTTGGCCTGCTTTTCCTGTTTCTGTTCACGTACTTTGCGGTTCAGTTTGCTTCTTTCACTCATAGCTATATTCTTTTAAAAGGTTGATTCTCTGGAAAGGAGTGTGATGTGGAGGATAGGCAAGGGTAAACGATGATGGGACGGTGATAAGCCTTACCCTGACCGGCTTCCGCAGACCCTCGGCCTTCGAAGGATCCGGGGGAAGGTCTCGATCCTTCCTTCTGCAGGGGAAGCGGGAGACTATTCCTCTGACGGAAACTCCATCAGGTAAGCCTTGATGAAAGCGTCAATCTTGCCGTCCATCACGCCATCCACATCCGATGTCTGGTAATTCGTGCGGTGATCCTTCACCCGCCGGTCGTCGAAGACGTAGCTGCGAATCTGGCTGCCCCACTCAATCTTCTTCTTTCCGGCCTCTATCTTCGCCTGCTCCTCCATGCGCTTCTTCATCGCACGGTCGTAGAGCTGCGACTTCAACAGCTGCATGGCCTTGGCACGGTTCTTGGGCTGGTCGCGGGTTTCCGTATTCTCGATGAGAATCTCTTCCTGCTCTCCCGTGTCCGGATCTTCATACTGGTAACGCAGGCGGACACCCGACTCCACCTTGTTGACATTCTGTCCGCCGGCACCGCTCGATCGGAAAGTGTCCCAGCTGACACGTGCCGGATCGACATACACCTCGATGGTATCGTCTACCAGCGGCGTGACAAAAACACTGGCGAAACTCGTCATGCGCTTGCCCTGTGCATTGAACGGACTGACGCGGACCAGACGGTGTACGCCGTTCTCACTCTTCAGATAGCCATAGGCATACTCGCCGCCCTCGAACTTCATCGTCACGCTCTTGATGCCGGCTTCGTCGCCTTTCTGGATGTCAGAGACCGTGACCTTATAGCCGTGTGCCTCGCCCCAGCGCATATACATCCGCATGAGCATGGACGCCCAGTCCTGGCTCTCCGTGCCGCCGGCACCGGAGTTGATCTTCATCACACACTCCATCGGGTCTTCCTCCTGGCGCAGCATATTCTTGAGTTCCAGGTCTTCAATCACCTTGAGTGCCTTGGCGTAAGCCGCATCAACTTCCTCCTCCGTAACGAGTTCGTCCTTGTAGAAATCGAAAGCCAGCTGCGTCTCTTCCGTCAGCGACCGGGCTTCATCATAGCCTTTGATCCACTTTTCAATGTCCTTGACCTTCTTCATCTGCTCCTGCGCATGCTTCGGGTCATCCCAGAAATCGGGAGCCTGCGTGCGGAGCTGCTCTTCTTCAAATTCAATCCGCTTCCTGTCAATGTCGAGATAGCGGTGCAGTGCGTCTGTACGCACCTGGATATCTTTTAGCTGGTCTGCTGTTATCATTTTTCTTCTTTTTATCGTTGGCTGAATCAAGGGAGGAATCAGGACTTGACGACATTAGCAGGGCTGGCAACACCGGCAATACCAGTAATGATAGCCAAGAGGATGATCAACCCGCCAATCTGTCCATCCATCACTCTGCCTACTCCTCATACATCTTGTCAATCACATCCTGATAATGGCGGTTGACAACCGAGCGCTTCAGCTTCAGCGTATTCGTCAGTTCACCGCTCTCCATCGAGAAATGATGTGGAAGAAGCGTGAAACGCTTGATCTGCTCGTAAGGTGCGAGACGCTGCTGCAAGGTTTCGATACGCTCACGCATCATCGCATTGACCTGCCTGTTCCGGCACAGCTCTTCACGGTCGTTGAACTCGATGTGGTTCTCCTTTGCCCATTCCTCCAGCACATCATATTCGGGAACAATCAGTGCAGAAACGAACTTCCGCTGGTCGGCAATGACGGAAATCTGCTCGATGAACTTATCCACCAGCAGCATGCCTTCCACCATCTGCGGCGCGACGTATTTGCCGTTGGAAGTCTTGAAGAGGTCCTTGATGCGCTCCTTAAGGAACAGTTCACCGTCCTTGAGATAGCCCGAGTCGCCAGTGTGGAAGAATCCGTCCTTGTCGAAGACCTCCGCATTCGTCGTATCACGGCGGAAATAGCCCGGCATGATGGTAGGCCCCTTCAGCATCACTTCGCCCTCGTCGCTGATCTTTATTTCTATGCCTTCAATCGGACGGCCTACAGACCCGATGGTATAAGGCTCGCCCAGATGGTCGCAGCTGACCGTGGCCAGACTTTCCGTCAGACCGTAGCCGACGATCATGTTCAGTCCGATGCTGTGTACGAATTCCTCGACCTCAGGTGAAACGTAGGCACCTGCCGTCGGGAAGATATTCGGATGTTCCAGCCCCAGCTGCTTTCGGACGAGGCTCAAAATCGTCCTGTTGACGACCCTGTACTCCATCTCCAGTGCCAGCGGGACACGTTTTCCACGCGACAGGTACTGCACATTGCGTTTTCTTCCGACGCTCAGGGCGTGATAGAAGAGCTTGCACTGTACGGCACCGGAATTGTCCATGCGTTCCTTGACAGCCACGTAGACCTTCTCCCAGAAACGGGGTACGGCCGACATACACGTCGGATGCGTCTCCCGCATGCTCTGCTGAATCTCCTTCGGATAAGTGTTCACAATCATCTGTGCCCCTTCGGAAAGTACCAGATAAGCCCATCCTCGCTCAAAGACATGAGCGAAAGGCAGGAAATTGATGATACGGTCTTTTTCATCCACCGGCACACACCTGTCATTTGCTTCCAGTGCCGCACGGTACATCCTGTAGGTCAGCACGACACCCTTGCTCTCCCCCGTCGTACCGCTCGTGTAAAGAATATTGCAGATATCATCTTCTTCCGCTGCCGCCCAGCGTTCCTCGACTTCCAGTTCCCGCGGCAGTCCCTCGCCCAACTTCAGGAAATCTTCAAAGTAAATGCTGTTGGGGTCATGCGAACTGATACGCACGCTCGGATCGAAGACGATGATGCGTTCCAGCGTAGGACAGAGTGCGGCGACACGGTGCGCCTTGTCGTACTGCTCCTGCTCGCCTGCAAAAAGAAATCTTACGCTTGCATTCTGAATCATGTATTGTATCTGCTGCTCTGAGCTGGTGGCATAAAAAGGAATACTGATTACGCGGACACCGTATGCGCCGAAGTCAGTATAAAGATACTGGATGCAGTTCTGCGCAAACACCGCAATCGTCTCCTGCGGTTTCAAGCCGAGGTTCAGCAGTGCGTTGGAAACCTCCTTCACACGCATGGAGAACTGATTCCACGAAACAGTCTTCCACTTCAGGCTGCCGAAGCTGCGGAAGGTCAGTACCGGTCTTGCACCGTATTTCTTGGCTTGTTCATGAATAAGAACAGAGAGATGACAATTCGTCTGCATTGTTTTCTGGTTTTACATGCTGCAAAAAACATGGAAGGGAGCAAGGGAAACCTGCCCCACATTTTCCAAGCGCAGCTTATTTTTTGCAAATATAAACATTTATCTGCAAAGCAGGAAATAATTTAAGTACTAAATTGCAATTTCCCCTCTCCCCATACCTCTTGTTCTACTGCGAAAAAAAAGAACAATTATGTTCTTTCACAGAGCATTTTAACCTATCTGGAAATTGACCGGATTCACTCCGGAATTCTGCTGACCGTCACTCGGATTTCAAACAAGCCTTACTTGGGCCTCAATAGGGCCTTACTTGAGCTTCAATCAGGCCTTACTTGGGGCGCAACTAATCCTTGAAAATGAAGAAAAATCGAAGTTGGTGCAAACTGACTGACAATGAGCACGAAACGGAACGATTTGCATAAAATTGCCCTGTTCGCAAAGGGCAGCAAAATGCAGATTCAGGCAGAAGTTCAGTTACTAAACCGTTACCCTATTTTGCCATAGGTAACGACGGAGCAATGTCAGGTAACTGAATTATTTTCGCCCCGTGTGGCTGTTGCTTCGGTCGGCAGTATTCTGCATAAGTGAAGAACGCTTTAATTCGGGTAACTTTGCCCATAAAAATTAAGGCGTATGAAAACAGAGAAAATGAAGGTGCTGCTCTACCTCAAAAAGAGCGGTCTGGACAAGTCGGGTAAGGCTCTGATTATGGGGCGCATTACTATCGGTCGTTCCATTGCGCAGTTCAGCTGCAAGCTGTCCTGTAACCCCGATTTGTGGAATCCCCGTGAAAGTAGAATGGACGGCAAGAGCCGTGAGGCGGTGGAGGTGAACGGCAGGCTGGAGAACTTGCTTGTTTCCATTCAGGTTGCCTATCAGTCTCTGCTATCCAAAGGTTGCCCATTTGACGCAACCGATGTGAAGGGGCTGTTTCAAGGCAGCGTACAGGCACGCTGCATGCTCACCGAAAGGCTGGACATGCTCATCAAGGAGAAGGAAAGTCATGTTGGCATAGACATCAAGGAAGGAGCCATACACGGCTACCATTCCACCCGAATCCATTTACAGAGATTTATACAAAGGAAGTACAAGGTATCGGACTTGGCTTTCTCACAACTCACGGAGCAGTTTATCTACGATTTCAGACAGTACTTTGTGGGTGAGTGTGGCTTTCAGGAATGTACGTTCTATAATGCCGCCACCTTCTTGAAAACGGTATGCAGGCTGGCATACCGTGAGGGGTTGGCAGACACGCTCCTTTTTGACAAGGCGAAAATATCAAAGGGAGACAACAAACTGCCAAAGGCTCTTGACAGGGAAGCATTGGACAAGTTGAAGGTCCTCCGCTTCGAGGACTTGGAGGAGGAAATGGAAACGGCAAGGGACGTTTTCCTTTTTGCCTGTTATGTCGGTGCAGCCTATTGCGACTTGATGGAACTGAGCAAGTCCCATCTTGTCCGTGATGACGAGGGCAGCCTCTGGCTGAAGTTCAACCGTCAGAAGACAGGAGTTCTCTGTCGCGTCAAGCTACTGCCCGAAGCCATACGGCTGATAGAAAGGTTTCACAGCGATGAAAGGGAAACGCTGCTTCCCTTCATCAAGTACAAGAACTATCAGAGTTGCCTGAAAGCCCTCAGGCTGCGTGCAGGCATATCCTTTCCCTTTACCACGCATACCGCAAGACACACCTTTGCCACGCTCATCACGCTTGAACAGGGAGTACCCATAGAGACGGTGAGCAAGATGCTGGGACATTCCAACATAAGCATGACGGAACGCTACGCAAAGGTAACACCCCAGAAACTCTTTGAGGAATTTGAACGTTTACTTTCTTTCACCGAAGACATGCAGCTGGCTATCTAATCCTTATCACAATTATTTTATTTATTATCCTTTCTTTCAAAACATCAAGACAATGAGAAGTACATTCAAGATACTGTTCTATATCAACAGACAGAAGACAAAGGCAGACGGGCGGACAGTCATCCTCTGCCGTATCACCATAGACGGAAAGAGTACCGCCATTACCACAGGCGAGGAATGCAATCCCTCCGAGTGGAACTCTAAGCAGGGCTTGACAACCGACAGGAAGACCAGCCAAAGGCTCCATGAGTTCAGGGAACTTGTGGAAAAGACCTATCGGGATATTCTCGTAAGGGACGGAGTGGTAAGCGTGGAACTCATCAAGAACCATTTACAGGGCATAGCCACCCATCCGACAACCCTCCTTGCCATGAGCAGGGCGGAACTGCAAATGGTCAGGGAGAGCGTAGGCAAGTCAAGGACAGAGGGAACGTACCTGAACCTATCTCATGCAGACAGGAATCTCCATGAGTTTGTCAAAGACAAAGGAGTGCAGGACATCCTTATTGGGGCAATCACGGAGGACTTGTTTGAGGAATACCGTTTCTACCTCAAAAAGCGTGGACTGAAAGGAACGACCATCAACAACTATCTCTGCTGGCTGAGTCGGCTGATGTACCGTGCGGTCAGTCGGAACATCATACGCTGTAATCCCTTTGAGAATGCCAAGTATGAGAAAGAGGATAAGAATATACGATACTTACAAAAATACGACGTGGCAAGGCTCATGGCTATGAGGATGAATGACAGCGAGGCGGAACAGGCAAGGCTGATGTTCATTTTCTCCTGTTTCACGGGACTGGCTATTGCGGATATGGAAACCCTGCAATACAAGCATATCCAAACCGCAGCGGACGGACAGAAATATATCCGCAAGGAGCGACAGAAGACCAAGGTGGAGTTTGTCGTACCGCTGCACCCAATAGCGGAAACTATCATCAGCCATTGCGGGAAAGCAAATCACAACGACTTAACAACAGGACAGGACGAGCAGACGATGAAAGAAAAAGGCGACGGCTTTGTCTTTCATCCTGATAGCAGCCGTAGCGTGATGAATAGCAAATTGTACATTGTGGGCAAGGCTTGCGGTATCAGCCAAAGGCTTTCCTTCCACATGGCACGACACACCTTCGGCACGATGAGCCTTAGTGCAGGAATACCCATCGAAAGCATAGCCAAGATGATGGGGCATGCTTCCATATCAAGCACGCAGATTTATGCACAGGTGACGGACTGCAAGATTTCGGAAGACATGGACAGGCTCATCACCAAACTTTCCTCAAAGGAAAAGAAAAACAAAGAGCTGGCGGGAAATGAACCCTTGAACATATTAGCATATAAGAAGGAGGAAACGGCATGAATACAACAAACAGACCAAAGACTGGCATGGAGCGTAGTCGCCTTGATTGGAGCGGCAATATGCAGGTAATCCGCAAGGGAGGCGGCGAGATAGCTATGACGGAGGGAGAACTTGCGAGGTTTTTCGGTGTGACATGGAAGAAACTTAACGGCAAGCTACAAGTGATACAGAAATCTTCCAACCTGCACCTTGATGAAATGTGTGCAGGTGAGAAGGCAATGGTCAGAGATAATGAATTGACAGGTTATGCACCGCTTTATCCGCTCTCGGCAATCATCGCCCTCGCCTTTCTGCTGGACAGCATGGAAGCTCACTTGTTCAGAAAGTATGTCTGCCATAAGGTACAGCAACCCGCAACTTCCATAACACCGATATCCTGTCTGGAGGTACACACCATTGATTTATTCCTATCTTTTTCTTTCATCGATATTATCCTACTACATTACTACAATAAGGGGTAATACGGTGAAAGAGAAAGGATTAGGATGTAGTCAGAGGCAGCGGATAGAAATCACTACTTCTTGACTACATTCTACATTAGTCAGTTCAAGAGGTGCGATTGTCGTCCCTTGATGGTTAATAACCCATACAAAGAACTTTCTATAGGGAAAGCAATGCCTTATTTGAATTTGTCGTAGATGTCATCAGCAACAGGCTCCAGCCATTCGTTCGATGAGCCGTCCTCGACGCGAGTATTGTAAGTCAAGTGCTGCATCCAGCTGTCTCTGGCGGCTCCGTGCCAGTGTTTCACGCCCTCGGGGATGGCGATGACGGTGCCGGGCTTCATCTCCACAGCCTCCTTGCCCCACTCTTGGTACCAGCCACGGCCAGTAACGCAGATGAGCACCTGAACGGATTTGTGATGAATGTGCCAGTTGTTGCGGCAACGGGGTTCAAACGTTACATTTACCACGCCCCCCTTGTCAGCCTCCATCGGAGCGAGATAACTCAGCCCTATGAAGTATTTGGCATAGCCTGTGTTAGGCTCGCCAATGGGATAGGGTGTGCTTGCCTGAAATTCTTCTTTGTTCTGTATGTCTGAAGTCCACACCTCCTTGGCCATGTTGAACACCGCCCATGCCTTAGGCCAGCCTACATAGAAAGCGGCGTGAGTGATCATCTCCGAAAATTCCTGTCGGGTCACGCCATTGGCTTTGGCCGTATTCAGGTGATATTTGAGCGATGAGTCGGTGATGCCTTGCGCCACGAGTGAGAGAATTGTGGTAAGCGAACGGTCATGCAGGCTCATCTCTTCCTGACGGTTCCACACTTCACCGAAAAGAATGTCATCGTTGAGATGAGCAAATTCCGGTGCGAACTCTCCGAGGGCGGTACGTCCTGCGGTCTGCTTGATTTCTTTCCTTTCCATCTTTGTCTGTTCGTTTGCGATGACTGCCGTGAGCAGAAGCATCAGGGTATTACTTTTGTTCTCATTATTTCAGCTGTACGTTGTCAAATAAAAGTGCACAACTGCAAATGTAGTTATTTATGCTGATATTTCATTGTTTTATTATCAAAAATTCTTTTGTTGATTGAATTTTGCTTTATTACCTCAATTCCGCAGCATTATTCCTTGTGAGGTACTTTTATATATTGAAGTGACATTTTTGGGATTTATCCATTGATATGGGGATTTTCTGGGGTTCTTGGTTCTTGCATAATCATGAAATCCCCCACCCAAACCAATGGGGAAGTATGAAAAACCACAAAGAAATGATGTAAATTCCACCGAAAGAAGTGATATTCTCGATTTTAATTGCTACCTTTGTCATGTCAGATTTTGTCTATTTTTTGTTTGCAGCACCAAGATAGGTGAAATTTCTGACATATCCAAGTATTTTGAGAACTTTGTTTCTCTGACACTTGGATTTCTCACAAGAATTTATGCTGCGGAATTAAGGTATGAAAAGAATAGTATTAGTAAGACATGGCGAAAGCCTGTGGAACAAGGAAAACAGATTTACCGGTTGGGTAAATGTTGACTTGAGTGAGAAGGGTGTCGTTGAAGCGCAGAATGCCGGACAGCTAATGAAAGAGGCTGGCTTTCATTTTGACCGAGCTTACACATCCTATTTAAAACGTGCCGTAAAGACACTCAACATTGCTTTGGATACAATGGATCAGGATTGGATTCCCGTCAAGAAGTCATGGCGTCTTAACGAAAAGCATTATGGAGAACTGCAAGGGCTGAATAAGGCTGAAACGGCTGCTAAATTTGGAGATGAGCAGGTTTATCAATGGAGGCGCGGCTTTGACGTAGCCCCTCGTTTGCTTGCTGATGATTCTCCTTTTAGCTCCACGCATGATCCCCGGTATAAGGATGTGCCTTCCGCACTATTGCCTAAAACTGAATCTCTGAAGGATTGCATTGCAAGGGTAATGCCTTACTGGGAATGTGAAATTTTCCCAAGCCTGATGGCCTGTGATCAGGTTATTGTCGTTGCACACGGCAATAGTCTTCGCGGCATTGTGAAGCATCTGAAACAGATTTCCGATACCGATATTTCATTACTCAATATCCCTACGGCAACCCCTTATGTGTTTGAGTTTGATAATAGTCTTCAGCTGCTTCGTGATTACTACTTGGGCGATCAGGAAGAGATACAGCGCAAGCAACAGGCTGTGGCAAATTAGGGAAAGAGACTTTAATGAACCTATAAGTTTACGAATAATTTAAGAAATATGGTAAAAATTGCTTTCTTTGATGCCAAAAGCTACGACAGGGAATCTTTCGGGCAGATAAATAAGGAGTATGGCTACGACATTCACTTTTACAAAGAACGGTTAAGTCTTGAGTCGGTAGAACTCGCCAGGGGCAAGGATGTTGTTTGCATCTTCGTGAACGACGAATGCAATGCCGCAGTGATTGACTGCCTGATAAGTATGGGAATCCAACTGATTGCTCTTCGCTGCGCAGGTTTCAACAATGTGGACATAAAGGCTGCCAAGGGTAAGATTCCTGTTGTAAGAGTGCCTGCTTATTCTCCCCATGCAGTGGCAGAATATGCTGTAGCCTTGATGCTGTCACTTAACAGGAAAATATATCGTTCCGTATCACGAACCCGTGAAGGAAACTTCAAGCTGAAGGGACTCCTCGGCTTTGACATGTATGGCAAGACGGTAGGAGTGATCGGAATGGGTCGTATCGCGAGGGAGCTCGTCAAAATCCTTTATGGCTTCGGTATGAAGATTCTTGCCTATGACCTTCATCCCAAACCAGAGCTAACGGAACAATATGGCGTGAAATTCTGTAGTCTTGATGAGATTTATTCCCAATCCGATATTATTTCATTACATTGCCCTCTGACAGATGATACCCGCTTTATCATCAACAAGGACAGTATTGCCAAAATGAAGGACGGCGTAATGATCATTAATACGGGGCGTGGAAAACTCATTCATTCAGAAGACCTTATCGCCGGACTCCATGCTCACAAGATTGGGGCGGCAGGACTGGATGTCTACGAAGAAGAAAAGAACTACTTCTACGAGGACCGCTCGGACAGGATGATCGACGACGACAAACTTGCCCTCTTGCTGATGATGCCGAATGTAATCATCACTTCGCATCAGGCTTTCTTTACCAAGGAGGCCCTGCATAATATAGCAACCACCACCCTGGAGAATATTCGTAAGTTCAAGTATAACGAGGAATTAGAGAATATAGTACTGTACGTTGTCAAATAAAAGTGCACAACTGCAAATGTAGTTATTTATGCTGTAATATCATTCTTTTATTCTCAGAAATTCTTTTGTTGATTGAATTTTGCTTT
>OBLF01000928.1_pt1 | contig 27330 bp, 21 predicted proteins | sample 1519231 | NCBI WGS metagenome assembly OBLF01 (sample SAMEA2602895, study PRJEB22501) | metagenome | reverse complement strand
TGATATTAGCATTAATGCTTATATTTGTTTGGCTATTTAAAGATATAAAAAAATCTTTGTTAGAAACAAAAAAACATGATTTAGATTTTTTAGATCAATCAATCAATTCTTATGCACAAGTTTTAAAAACAATTTATCTATTTTTAAATAATTCTATAGATGAAAATGACTTATTAAATAACATGTACTCATCATATCAATATTTTGATGATTCTATTATAAAAAAAATAGATCATTTTGCTTCTTCTAGATTTATTTTAACTCAAGAAAATAAATCTTCTTTACTTATTAATTTATCAGAAGAAATTAATAACAAACTAAAATTATTAAAAAATAACCAACTACATTCTACTATAAAAAAGAATTATGCTTTTTCAACATTTGAATTTTTTGATATGGTAAGTAGAAATCATTTAGATATATATTGTAATGCTTTTTTATATTCTATGATAATTTTCACTATAGTTCTTAGTCTGCTAATTTTTACTTTGGAGTTTTCAATGTTAAATGCTTTAAATTTAATAATACTTACTGTATCCATAGTAAGTTGCTTACTTTGGTTGTTTTCAATATCAATGTCTATTGAATTGTTAATTGATAAACGTTATAAAAATCCATTGTTTTTTATTTTATTTGTTTTACTTCCATTTATATTAGCCTATTTTATTAAAATTTTTCCATATTCTTTACTAAAATTATTATTTGTATTTATTTTTATCTGTTCTATTATTATAAGCTTTTTTATGAATGTAAAATACGCCAAAAATAAAAAATAAGACTTCCTAATTAACATCTTATTTTTATTACTTATTTACATAATTGCATTAAATTGTTATTATTTTAATATAATTATATAAATTTAGGGGGATAATATGGGATTCAGATTTAGAAAATCTAAAAATTTTGGTCCATTCAGAGTTAATGTCTCAAAATCAGGCATTGGATGGAGTGTAGGAACTAAAGGTGCTCGTTACACTAAAAGAGCTGATGGAAAAACCCAAACTACTTTAAATATTCCTGGCACAGGAATTAGTTATGTTGATGTTCATGGTTCTAATAATAAAAATAGTAAATCAGAATATTCAGCTTTACAAAACAATAATCTTATTTCAAATGGTAATAATAACAATAAAAAAGATCCTTTCTTTAAAAGAAAATGGTTTATGTGGGTTATGATGTTTACCATTCCACCAATAGGACTTATATTAATGTGGCTTTATAGTGGATATAAAATACTACCAAAAGTTTTATTAACATTATTTTTTGGATTTATTTCAATTAGAGCATACAGTGGATTGGGAACACAAGAAAATTCAGTTACATCAACCAATCAAAACGTTGCCGTTCAAGATCAACAAGATTCGTCTATTGATAATAGTAATACTGAAATAGTTGAAGCTCCAAAACTTATTGGATGGCAAAATATAAACAACAAAACTTATTATTATGATGATAACGGAATCCCAAAAACTGGTTGGATTGAAGATAACGGTAAGTACTATTATTGTGATTCTTCTGGTTTAATGAAAATTGGCTGGATTGAAGATAATAATAATTACTATTATTGTTCCGCTAATGGTTCAATGCAGACTGGTTGGGTACAAGATAATAATAATTGGTATTATTTAAATACAGATGGTACTATGGCAAAAAATATAACTAAAGATGGTTATACTATAAACTCTACAGGTGTTGCTACAAAAGAAATTATTCAATCAGAAACAACAGATGATTCTAAGTCTAACTCTTCAACATCTACATATAAGTCATCTAATAGTAATTCTAGTGGAACAACAACATATGAGCCTGCTTCAGGAGAAAGAACTGTTTATTGGACTCCTAACGGTAAATCATATCACTATAGACAAAGTTGTCCTACTCTTTCAAGAAGTAAAAATATTAAAAGTGGATCAGCAAGTAACTGTCCTAAATCTGATCCTTGCGATAAATGCGCTAAATAAAAAGGTGTTCATGACGAACACTTTTTTTATGCTCCACGCTTGAACATATGTTCTTGTTTGCGTTATAATAATGTCATACTTTATAAAATATGGCGGTGAATACTAATGAAAAACATCTTTACAATCTTTAAATTACTTTCATCTGAAAGAATTTCTCTTGAAGACTTTGATCCAAAAGAAAGTGATTTGGATGGTATATATATAAATATTCCTGGATTAGATCCAGTTATAGGTATAAATAAAAATATTATAGATAGCAGCAGACTCTATATATCAACACTAGGTGAAGAATTAGGACATCACTTCACCACCTGTGGAAACTTAATAACAACATCTAAAACATATAATGATGTTTTGATGAAAGATAAACAGGAACAAAAAGCAAAAGTATGGGCCAGTAATTTTTTAATAAGTGATCGTGATTTTGTTCATGCTCTAAACAACTGCATAATATCAAAAGATGAAATGGCTGAATATTTTCATGTAACTGAGGAAATTGTAAATTTAAAGATAAAATCAATAATTGTTGATGAAGAAAAATATATTAATATAAAGCGTGATTTTATGACAAAAGAAATTCAGTACAATTCCTGCTTGATATAAGTACATATAATACATATTTATCTACATAATCAGTATATTATGTACATTTAACCTGTAACCATTTAAACGTATAATAATTAACAGGAGGGATTATATGAAGGCTGCAATCTATTCAAGAAAATCAAAGTTCACTGGCAAAGGTGAATCTATAGAAAACCAGATAGAAATGTGTAAAAAATATGCTTCCGATAATGAATATGATGAAATATTCATTTATGAAGATGAAGGCTTTTCAGGTGGTAATATAAATAGACCTGAATTTAAACAAATGATGAAAGATGCAAAATCGCATAAATTTGATGTAATAATATGCTATAGATTAGATAGAATAAGTAGAAATGTATCTGACTTCTCTACTCTTATAGATAAGTTAAAACTTTTAAACATAGGTTTCATTTCTATTAAAGAACAATTTGATACAACAAGTCCTATGGGAACTGCAATGATGTTTATATCTTCTGTATTTGCTCAATTAGAACGTGAAACTATAGCTGAGCGTATAAAAGATAATATGTATGAACTAGCAAAGACTGGTCGTTGGCTCGGTGGAACTCCCCCATTTGGATTTATATCTGAACAAAGCCTATACTCTGATACTAATGGCAAACAAAAAAAGATGTTTCAATTAGCCCCAGTTGGATCTGAATGTGAACTTATTAAATATATGTATGAAAAATATTTAGCTCTTGGTTCTCTCGGAAAGCTTCAAAAACATTTATCAAGCAAAGAAATTAAAACAAGAAATAATGCTACATGGGATATAAAAGCTCTCCAGCTTATTTTAAGGAATCCTGTATATGTTAAATCTGATGAAGTTGTTTTAAGTTATCTTGAAAGCAAAGGTGCTAAAGTATTTGGTGAAGTAAATGGCAATGGTATATTAAGCTATAATAAAAAAGATTCTAAGGATAAATATAAGGATATAAGCGAATGGATTCTTTCTGTTGCAAAACATAATGGATTAATTGATTCATCCTTGTGGCTGCTAGTTCAAAAAAAACTTGATAAGAATAAATCATTAGCACCAAGACTTGTAAGTAATGATTCAAGTGGCCTTTTAAGTCGTGTTCTTTATTGCAAGAAATGTGGTGGCAAAATGATTCAGAAAAAGGGCCACACATCTGTTAAAACTAAAGAACCTTTCAGGTATTATGTATGCCTTAATAAGATGAATTTTAAATCTTGTGATTCAAAAAATATAAGAGCTGATATTTTAGAAAAACATGTTGCGGATAAAATAATTGAAGAAACTTCTGATACAGGATCATTGATAAAAGCAATTGATGATTATAAAAATAAACTGCAGCTTGATTCTGGTAAATCAAATAATCTTAATTTTATAAAAAAACAAATATTATTAAAGCAAACTCAAATTAATAATTTGATGGAGAACATATCTAAGAATCCAAAACTATTTGATTTATTCAATTCTAAAATTGAAGAATTAAATTCAGAATTGAAATCACTGAAATTCAAAAAATTCGAAGCTGAAAGTGTAAAAGACAACACTTCAAATGCATTAAAAGAAATAGATGCATCAACTCAGATGCTTTTAAACTTTAAAAGGTTATGGATGTATGCTGATTCCAGTACTAAAAAGCTTTTGATAGAAAACATAGTTGATTCTGTTTGTTATGATGCTGATAATAAAACTGCTGATGTTAAACTCATTTGTTGTAAAAAAAAAGGCGCTCTTTGATGTAGCGCCCAAATGCACCGGCAGTTGCTGAAAAATCTATATTTGTTACCATATTTACATCTTTTTGTGGATCAATGTTATTTTTCTTCATAGCATACTCAAGTGCCATTGCTGGAACACCACCTGGTCTGCCTCCGATAACGTTACTACCTTTAATATCGCTCCACTTAAAATTATCATTCTTATCTCTTCCAACTAAAAAAGATCCATCTTTTTGGGTCAATTGTGCAAAAAGTACTGGATAATCTTCTCGTCCCTGATTATTAATGTAAACTACTTGTTCAGGTCCACAAAATCCAATATCTGCTGAATTACTTAATACGGCCTGCATAACCTTATCTGCTCCTTGACCTGTCTGAAGATCAATTTCTATACCATTATCATCAAAAAAACCCTGACTCATAGCAATATACATTGGTGCATAAAATACTGAACGTGTAACTTCATTAAGCCTTACTTTTACTTTACCATCCTTAGTTTTACTACTACTCGTACATCCAACCATAGAGACAGCAGTAACCAAAGCCGTTAATAATGCAATTAATATCTTTGATTTTTTCTTCATTAATCAAAGCATCTCCTAATAATATTTACACTTTATACTATGATTAAATGTAAAAGATTGTTCTATTTAACTTTTACCTATAATATTAATAAAGAGCAAGATTAAAAAATATCTTAATCTTGCTCTTTACTTTATAACATTACTTATTTCAAACTATTTATTTTTTCAATACATTTTTATTCTCTTATTAATCCTAAATAAATTCTATCTTCCAATTAAAATATCCGCTTTCTTCATTTTTCTCATATCTGAAATAAGCCGAAAAAGTATTACCTTTTTTACTTTTCAAATTTCTAAAACCTACTTTTCCATTTTTCAAAAGAAGCTCAACCATCTCTCTTGATACTTTTTTCCCAAATGAATTAATATATTTATCATCTTTCCATATAGTAAACTTGCATCCATTCTTCCAGTTACTACATCCAAATCCCTTTTCACCTTCAATTATAGGATTTCCACATACAGGACATGGCCCAACACTCTCAACATCTTTAGGAAGCTCAATCTTAAATCTTGATAAAGCACCCGTATCACTCTTTATTGCATCAACTGATTTTATTGTAAAATCTTTTATTAGATTCATAAAATCATTTTTTTCAAACTTTCCTTTTTCAATATCTGAAAGTGTCTTTTCAAGCCTTCCTGTATACTCAAGGTCTAAGAGATCTTTAACTGGGAATATTTCAACTATATTTCTTCCAAGGTCAGTACATATAAGACTCTTGCCTTTTGTTTTTAAATAACCTATATCTTTTAATTTCTTTATTGTTTCAGCCCGTGTTGCAGGTGTTCCTATACTAAAGCCACTAAGTATTGATGCCATCATTTCTTCAGAATCTTCTTTACCCTCTACCCCTTTTCCACAGGTTTCCATTACTCTTAGTAAAGTTTTTTCTGTATGATGTTTTGGTGGCTTTTTAGTTACTGAACTTACTTTTGATTTTATTACATCAACATTTTCATTTACTTCAACTTTAGGAAGTATTACATCTTTACTTTCAATCTTCTCTACTTTTTTCCAACCTTCAACTAACTTGACTTTACCTTTTGATATAAATATACCTTTAATTTCAGGATTTTCTGCCTTCAATGTAACTTTTGTTTCTTCAAATTCAGCCACAGGCATAAACTGCATTATAAATCTGTTCTTTATAGCTTCATAGACTATTTTTTCATCTCCGTTTAATCCCGATGGTTTTATGTATGTAGGAGTTATTGCACTATGACTTTCAACTTTTGAACTATCAAATATTCTTTTTGATGTTGTAAATTTGATTTCACCTTCATAAGGCAATCCAACTTTTAATGTTTCTAAAACCTTTTTGGCTCTATCTTTCAAGCTTTCCTCTAAAACTACACTTGCAGTTCTAGGATATGTTGTAAGCTTCTTTTCATATAAGGATTGAGCTACTTTTAAAACTTTATCAGATGTCCATCCTTTATATTTACTTGTTATATATCCTTGAAGATTAGACAAATTAAAAAGATATGGTGGATATTCCTTTTTTAATTCTGTCTGCTTATCTTTAATATTTGCTCTCTCAGCTTCAAGTAATGGTAAAAGCTTGCTCAAATCTTCTTTTTTTTCAAATTTTTCAGAATCATTTTCATAATATAATCCTTCAAATTCTTCATTTTTATCAGTTTTAAAGTTACATATTAATTTATAATATGTAGTTGCTGTAAAATTTTCTATTTCCTTATCTCTATCATATATTATTTTTAAAGTTGGTAATAAAACTCTACCTATATTTATAGTTTTATTTTCTTCAAATTTATACTTTAATGTACTTACTGAAGTCAAATTTATACCTATAATCCAGTCACTCCATTGTCTCCCAATACCTGCATCCTGAAGACATTGCATTTCTTTATTATTTTTTAATGATTCCATTCCCTTTTTAACTTCATCTGGAGTCCATTCATTTAACAATAACCTATATATAGGCTTCTCAACTTTGAAATAATCAAATATTTCATCTGCTATAACCTGACCCTCTCTATCAAAGTCAGTTGCTGAAATAATTCCATCAACATCTTGCCTATCAATAAGATTCTTTATTATTCCAAGCTGTTTCTTTGCACCTTTATCTTCAATACTTCTATTTGCACTATCACATTTAACTTTATATAAGAAGTTCTCTGGAATAAAAGGGAATTTTTCAAATCTCCATCCCTTCATACTTTCATCATAATCTTTTGCATCATAAAGTTGCAAAAGATGTCCAAATGCCCACGTTATATAATAGCCGTTGCCTTCAAAATAGCCATCTTTCCTAGTTTTTATTTTAAACGCATCTGCAATATTTTTTGCTACAGATGGTTTTTCTGCAATAATCACTTTAGCCATGCTATTTCTTTTCCTCCTCTCGGTTATTACTCAGCACTATCTATATTATCACTAATCAAAAAATAAAACCAGTTTAGCTTTAAACTGGTTTTATAATAAAATATAATTACATCTCATTAAGCATCCAAACAAAGAAATTAAGAATACCAGCATAAATAAGCCATATTAAATAAGGCATCATTAATAGTGCTGGATACTTTCCCCCTTTGCTATAAAATCTTTTTATTGTTAAAATAACAAAAAATATTAAAACTAACAGTTCTAAAAAAGCTAAACCGTACAAACGTAATCCAAAAAATATAATGCTCCATAAAAAATTCAAAAGCAATTGTATATAATATACAAACATTGCTGGGCTTGTATCTATATTTTCGTATTTCAAAATATAAATCTTATATGCAGCAATCCCCATAAGAATATACAGTATTGTCCACATGACTGGAAATACATAAGCTGGTGGAGCAAATACTGGCTTTTGAAGCTGTTCGTATACTTCTTTTATATTTGGTAGAATCAACGCAATGATGGCTCCACTTAAAAGAGGTAATCCTATGTTTATAATAAGTGGTATAATTCTTATCTTGGCATTTTTTTCATTCATATTTAAGCACCTCATAATTAATAATTTTCATATCAAGATGCTATATTATATGCTACATAATAAAAAAGTATGTATTAACAAATTTTATTCATGGAAATAATTTCCTAAGTAATATATATATCTGAAAATTCAATATCAACTTTTTCATCAATTGAATTCATTTCAAAATTTTCATATTGTATCTGCTCTTTTTCAACATTGTCTAAATAGTTCATTGTGATTACAAATTCATTTCCTTCATTATTAGATATTAATCCAATACTTCCACCTTGAATCTCTACTAATGCTTTTGTCATAAATAATCCAAGACCGCTTCCCTCTTTTATTCTATTGAAAGCCTTATTTAATTTTGTAAATCTATCAAATATATATGGTATTATCTCTTTTTCTATTTTAGGTCCGTCATTTTTTATTATTATGCACACTTTATCATCTTCTAAAGCTAAATTAACTTTTATCATACCACCCTTTTTGCCATATTTAACACTATTAGATAATAAATTTAATATAATTCTTGTAATAAAGTCCTTATCACAATTAACATATATTTCTTCTTGCTGCGAATCAAAAATAAGTGTATTTTCACTTCTTTTTATATACTTATTACAAGCCAGTACTGTATTTTCTATAATATCAACAATATTATAGATTTTTTTGTCTGGAATTACATATCCTTCTGATATTTTATTTGAATCTATAAAGTTATTTATTGTTCTTATAAGTCTAAGACAATTTTGGATTATTATTTTTCTATTATTGTCTACTAAATCAATTTTATTTTCCTTTAGATATATTTTGTTAAGCTGAAGTACAGATGATATTAAATTAATTGGTGTTTTTAACTCATGAGATATATTAGCAAAAAATTCTTTTTTATTCTTATCATCAGCTAAACATTCCTCAAATTCTTTCCTTATTTTTTTATTTTCCTCTTTATAACTAAAATCTTGTACATATATTAATTTATTTTCATCATCCGGACAACTAAAAAACATATCAAATACTATATTTTCATCAATAAAAAAAGAATAATGTTTACTCGTATCTACTTCATCTAGTGATAAATTACAATATTTTTTTAAAAATACTCCAATATCCATACCAACAAAATCAGAACTTTTCATATTCATTTTTTTTATCATAGTATTATTTACATGCTGAAGCTTATTACCTACAAATAAAAATACTCCTCCGTAAATGGAATCTAATAACATGCTATAATTATTTTGCGTTCTATTTATCATAGTATTAATATCATTTAATATCTTATTTCTTTTTAGTAGAATTGAATTTAAATGCTTTTTTTCTTTAATAGCTTGTTCTATATTTGAATTTATTATATTAAAGCACTCATATCTTATTTTATCTATCATATAGCCATAAAATAAAGTGAATGTTGTACATTTTAATATTAACAAAACTTTAGATATTATATTTAAATCGAGTTTTATAAATATTAATCCAGATAAGTTAAACATTATTGAAGTTATATAAAGAATAACCTTTTTAAATTCATTTTTAGAAATTTTTTTTCTATTAGATAGTATTTTTCTTAAAGTAGATAAAGCCACACATAAACTTATCAATATACTTATATATGCAATTTCCTTTAATTTTAAGTCGCTGAATATGGCTTCTATTGAAATATTTTTAAAATTTATAAGCGTTATAGATACATATAAAACTATAGCCATTATATGTATACCTATATTACTTATATACTTATTTTCAACGTTAAATATATTTTCAATCTGGCTATACTCAAGAGTAGCTCGTAAACTTAATAAAAAGAAAACTTCTTCCATACTATCTTTTTTCAACAATGTTAGTATAACTAACACAATAACAACACCTATTATTAATGATAAAAAATATATTTTCTTTATATTACTAATCTTTTTAACTAGTATTTTATTTTTAACAGTATTTATATATACAAAGCCCACTGTTATTCCCAGAGAAATAATGCTTATGGAAAAAATAACAAACTCATAACTGCTTCTTATACATACATATCCTCCTAAAACAACAATAAAAATCAACAAAAAGTTAAAATTCGTATTGCATTTTTGCCTGAAATCTTTTATTTTATAAAAAAATTCTTTAGTCATAAGTTTCTCCTTTTTCAAACTCAATAACTATACTTGTTCCTAATAATACTTTTTCATCCAAATATATTTTTCCTTTTTGCAATTCTACTAATCTTTTTACTACAAACAAACCTAATCCAGTGCCACTTTTTGAATCTGATATTGTTTTGTTAGTTGACGCATATCTATTAAAAATCTTGTTTCTAATTTCTTCATTTATTCCAGATCCAGTATCCCTTACTTTTACAAAAACCTTGTCCATTTTTTCTTCAATTATTACATATATCTTTCCACCTTTAGCTGTATACTTTACTCCATTTGATATTAAATTTAAAATTATTCTTCCTATAAATTCAATATCAACTTCAATCATGCATTCTTCTGTATTTGTATCAAAAATCAATTCTATTCCGTTCCAGCTTACATAATCAACATATGACATAACATAATCTTCTACAATTTCTACTATATTAACCTTTCTTAAATTAGCAGTAAGAAATTGAGAATATATTCTAGAATTATCAATTAAATTATTAGCAAATCTTATTAATGATATACAGTTTTCGCTACTTATGGAGTTATATTTTTTTAATGAGTCTATATCATCTTTTTCTATATATATTTGTTCAAGTTGAATAGCAGAGTATATAACATTTATAGGAGTTTTTAAATCATGACTTATACTAGATAAGAATTGAGTTCTTGTGTATTCCTCAATTTTTTTCTCTTCAACTTCTTTTTTCAATTTTTTTATCATAACATTCGATGTGTTATCTTCAATTAAAATAATTTTTTTATCATATTGCATTAAATTCATTAGGTATTTAGTTTTCAAATACTTTTTTTTCCCATCAGTATATAATACTGCATTATAATCTTTTTCTTTATCTTCATTAATAAACTCTATATATGTATCTATTTTCTTATTTATTATTTCTTTTATGTTATGTATTTTTGCTAGTTCTAAAAACTTACTATTTACATATAAAATTCTGCTATTTTCACAATTTAAAATTATAAATGGATGAGGCATAAATTCAAAAATTTTATTACTTAATTTTTCTTTTTGTTTCATAATATAATTTAATTGTTCAAGTTCCTTATTTTTCAATATAATTTTATTAGTTATATTGTCTAAGTCTTCATTTTCTTTTTTTAATACATTCATAAAAAATTCACCAGGCTCTTCAATTTCGCTAGTAATAGAAAAAGTAAATAACATAAGGAAATTAAATAATCCTAGAATTTCAAGTATCATTTCCAAATTAATCATACTATTTATAATAAGAAATAATAATTGAAAAATTCCTATTATTAACGTATATATGTAGGCTTTTCTAACCTTTGTTTTTTCTTTTATAAATCCCTTATACCTTTTTATATCTTTATACAGTGTATGACATATGTCAAACTGCATTAATATACAAAATAATTGAAATAAGAAAAGCATAATATTACAATTCATAAAATTTATATGTATATAAAAAACAAATATGTATATGAGAAAAGCTGATAAAATTAAGTTTTTATATATTTTTCTCTGTAAGTAATACTTAATTATCACATAACAAAGCATTACCTCTATTAAAATTATAATTTGACAACTAATTAATAGATATAATTTTAATGAACAAAATGTACTGCTTCCTGTCATAATTGATATTCCTGCAAATCCTATTATATCAATCAAAACCAAAAAAGTTTTAAGATAATTTGATATATATTCATCAATAAATCCTTTTGTTCTACTTAATATCATAAAAAGTACACAACTTAATACTATATAAATAATTCTTATAGTAATTAAAATATCTATACTATTTTTTTGAAAAAATAAATAGAGCAACATATAAATAAATACTGTTGTAAAAAAGACCTTCAGTATATAGCCCTTTATCCAAAAAAATTTCTCATCCATAATTAATTTTTTCCTTTTTTACAATTTTTATCTTCTTATATATTACTCTATTTTTTATTCATTGTATACATTAATTTCCTATTAATGTCTTAATATTCCACTCTTCAACAATTTGTTCATTATAATATCATTTCCCTTATTTAAGGGACCTTTAAGAGTGATTCCCAAGACTAATGAACATATCATATATATGCTCAATACTTTTATATCTTTTATTAACAGAGGATAAACAATTCCTGCTAATATTTGTCTCATACCATTTGTGGCATATGTGAATGGAAGATAATTATATATGTTATGAAACACAGATGGCGTAACTTCTACAGGAAACGTTCCTCCTGTTCCTGCCATTTGAATAACAAGCATAACTACAATAATTGCCTTTCCAATGTCGTCTAAAAGACTGGCTGCTGTATATATGATTAATGTAAATACAATAGATACAAAAATACTATATAATATAAATATTATAGGATGAACAACATAAACATCAAGCCATAACAATGCTCCACAACATGCTAATATAGTTGCTATTGTTGTTAGTGTTATAAACGTCAAGAGTTTTCCCAAATAAACTTCATATGGCTTTAATTCAACATCATCATCTAAATTTTCTGCTTTAAATGATAATAATGCACTTGCTATTAATGCTCCAACCCATATACATAGTACAATGTAAAAGGGAGCACTTGATGATCCATAATTGGGCCAAGAAAACAATCTATTGTCTTCTATTTCAACTGGACTCGCCATAAAGTTACTTTGATCATCCCAATTATTTGTAATCATATCTATTATTTCATTAAAAGCATCATCTTCATCCATTTCTCTAAGTTTATCGGCTACTTCATGTACTTTATCCTTTACTTCTGGAAATTTATCTTTAAGGTCAGCTAATTTATCACCCGAAAAATTAATAGTATCTTGTGAAGCACTTAAAATTTCCTCTAAATTAGGAAGTACATCTTGCCCATCCTTCAAAATATCCACTGTAATACTTAGTATATATTTTATCGAATCAAATCCATCATTTATTCCATTCATAATTTCTGAATCATAACTGTCAATAACATCACTAATTAATGTATTAACATCTTTTAAACAACTTCTTAAATCAGTTAGTGTCTGTAAATCAAGACCTTTCCCATCCTCAAGGTCCTGAATCTTTTCATCTGTTCTTGAAATTAGTATATCAAGTTTTTCTTCTACATCATCAAGTTTATCCATTAAAATTGTGATACTTTTATTTATTGTTTTAAGATTATCCTTAACATCATCAAAAATATCATACTGATCCTTTAATTGTTTTTGTATTTTTGCTACTCCATCATCTTCTAATAGAGAATCATCTATATTAATATGTGGAAGTTCATAATCTATTATTTTCTTTAAAAACGATTTTGTACTTTTAAGCATTCCCTTTATTTCACTAACTGTTACTTTTGAAGATGTAGCAGTTTCAGATATGGTTATAAGTGATTTTTTTGCAGTCTCTGGAAGTATATTTTCATCTAAATTATCTAATGTTACAGATGCATTATCAACAAGCTGTTGAGATAGCAAAAGATCATCCTTTATTCTTGGTGAAATTTCATTTATATCACTTTGCATCTTATCTACAATATAATCACTATTATTTATAAAATCATTTGTTGAATCTAATAAACTTGACACCGTTGGCAGCATATCATTAGTTTTAAGCAAAAGTGAATTCACATCAGAAACTCCTCCAATTGTATCATTTAAAATGCTTTCAAGTTCTGGAAGTTCTTCATCAAGTTCATATATTTTGTTTATTATATCTCTTATGTCAGCCCTTTTTCCATCTATCTCAACTCCAGTTTCATTTATAAGCCTAAACATAACTCCTGAAACAGTTTTGACTATATTTTCATCTAGCTGATTTTTAACACTTTTAGCTCCTGCATCTGTCAATTTTGGTGCTATTGCATTTATCTTTTCATTTACAGTGTATATTAGTTTGGGCTTGACAACTTCTTTCTCCATAAGTGTTGTTACACATTTAGAGAAATCTTCTGGTATTACTATAGATGCGTAATATTGCTCCTTTACAAGTCCTTCTGATGCTTCCTCTTCACTTACAAACGTCCAATCCATCTTATCATTATCTTCTAGCTTTTCAATAAGTTCTTCCCCTAGATTTAAATCCTGATCCTTATAAATAGTTCCTGAGTCCTTATTTACTACTGCAATTTTTATTCCACTTGTGTTAGCATAAGGATCCCAAGATGCTTTTATATTTGTCAAGGAATATAAAGACGGAATTAGTATTATAACTATTGCCATAATCATAGCTGCCCAATTGGTACATATTCTTTTTATGTCTCTTGCATAAATTCTAAATATATTCTTCATCTTCTTTATCCCTCAATATTATATGACTAACTTACTTTCTTTCAATTTATCTACAAATGGTTTAATAAGTCTATTGCTTGCCTTTTTACATGTAACTCCCATTATAATAGAAGCCAACATATATATTGATAAAATAGCAATATCCTTAAATAATATAGAATAAACAACACCTGCCATTACCTGTCTCATACCATTTATAGCATAGGTAAATGGTAAAAATGGCGATATAATTTGAAACATTCTTGGATTAACTTCAATTGGAAAGTTTGCACTACTTGCAGCAACCTGAATAACAAGTAATACAATTCCAATCACTATTCCACCATGTCCAAATAGGCTTACAGCTGTATATATAATCGTCATAAATACTACACTTATAAACACACTGTAAAATACAAGCATTGCAGGATGAACAGCATAAACTTTTAAGATATACAGCGCTCCTAAACTTGCTACAATAGCTTGAAAAATTCCTATAACTACAAACAATGCCATTCTTCCAAAATATACTTCATGATGCTTATATTCTTCTTCACCTTCATGTGCATGTACTTCAGTTCCTAAAAGCATAGAAAGCATATATCCACCAATCCATAAACATAATACTGTATAAAAAGGTGTTGCTGTCGAACCATAATTAGGCCATGGAAATAACCTGTTATCCTCAATTTCAACTGGATTTGCCATAAAGTCACTTTGTGTTTGCCAATCATTTGTTATTAATTCCAATACTTCATCTATATCTTCTTTATCATCAAATTCCTTTATTTTTGCCGCTAGCTTATGTACCTTATCCTGAAGATCTGGAAAATCATTTTGAAGATCTACAAGCTGATCATGTGTTCTATTAGATATATCCATAAATGTATTAAGTAAATTATCTATCTCTGGTAAAATAGCTTTACTTTGACCTATTAACGTCAAACCATTATCTCCAATATTTCGTATAAGATCTATTTCGCTATTTATATCTTTTACAATATCAGTGCTATAATCGTCAATTATGTCTGCAACAAGACCATGAACATCATTTACAAGTGCTTTTATATCAGTTAAAAACTGAATATCTAATTTTTCTCCATTATCAAGATCGTTAATTTTATCTTTAACTCTTTCATTAATAGTTGCTAATTTCTCATCAATAGTATCCAATCTATTATTTATCATTGTTACTATTTTACTCATTTCTTTTAAATTCTTCTGAATACTTTCAAGTGCTTCAACTTGTTTGTTATACTGATTTAATAAATCCTTAAGGTTATCATATATCTCTACATCATTACCTATTTCAATTTTAGGAATATCTACTTTAGATATTTTATTAAGCACTCTAGATAACTTTTTCAACTGATCTCTTACACCTTGAGTTGTTATCTGCATTGCATCAACTGTATCTGATACAGTTAATAATGTTTTTTTTGCTGTTTCAGGTAATATATTATCATCAAGATTTCCTAAGGTAACATTTAATGAATCTAATTTTTCTTCTGCACTTACAAGCTTTTCCTTAATATCAGGAGACAGTTCATCAAGTTCACTTTGAATATCATCTAGCTCACTCAAATTATCATCAATAAAGCTTTCACCTGCATCGGAAACATCCTCTACAAATGGAAGAATCTTTTGAATCTCAGTCATAAGCTCTGTTGCACTTATAGTTCCATTTACCGTGCTATCCAATAACTTTCCAAGCTTTGGCATGTTTTCATCTAACTCATAAGTTGCATCCATTATTCTTCTAAGTTCAGTTCTATTATCTTCAATATCTATACCTACTTCATCGCACATTCTAAATATAATACCAGTTATAGTCTTTGTAATATTTTCATCTAACTGACTCTTTACAGTTTTGACAGCAGAATCTGTAAATTTAGGTGCAATAGGATTTTTCTTTTCATTAGCCGTATAAATTAGCTTAGGTTTTTCAACATTTTTTTCAACAAGAGTTGTAGTCTTTTGTGAAAAATCTTCTGGGATTATTATTGATGCATAATATTCTTCCATAAGAAGTCCATTATCAGCCGTTTCCTTATCTACAAATTCCCATCCAATTTTATCATTATCCTTTAATTTATCGACTAGTTCATTGCCCAAATTAATATCCTTATCTCTGAATGTGGTACCTTTATCTTCATTTACTACTGCAACCTTTATTCCAGATGTACTTGAATAAGGATCCCACGATGCAAATATATTAACAAGAGAATATAAGGATGGAATTGCAATTAAACCTAAAACTATCCCTAATGCAATCCAATTTGTAATTATATTCTTAAAATCTTTCTTAATTATTTTTATTATGTTCTTCATGCTACATCCCTCTGAATAGTTATTAATATTTTATATAGATTATATCACAAAAAATGACCATAAGTCATTTTTATAAATTAATAAAATAATTAAATATAATTTCTTCTTAAAATACTTATATTTAATTATTTTATTATATTTTTATTGTACATAATTCATATATTAAATAAAATATTTGCAAAAAAATTAAAATATTATTTTTAGCTAAATATAATATTTTAAGTAAGTACCTTATAAAAAATTAACCAAAATAAAAATATAAGCCAAAATTTAATTATGCTTATATTTTTATAAATCACGAACTTTAATTATTCTTATTTCTTCTATTTTTTTAACTATCCTATCATTATCCCAATGGAATCATCAAAAATTTTTATCTCTACATTTTTATTTCCTAAAATTAAAGATTTGTTTTCTTTTATTCCATCAATTTCATTAAACAACCTTTGTCCATTTTCAGGAAATACACATTCAAAAATTTTTTTCAAATTCTCATTAAATATAGTTCCGTTTTTTCTTAATAAAATACTAATAGAACCACTATCAAATATATTTACAGCTGCATACTCTGAATTATCACCTTTGCCATCACACCATGTATATCTGTAAAGAGATGAATACTTATCATTTGAATTTTCATAGTCAACTACACGTTCTACAGAACTATATCCAAGTTTTTCAATTAGCGATTTAACATCATTGCTGTTAAATTTATCATCTGACAACACATTATTTGTCCATGCTCCATCATCATTCAAATAATAATCTCCTATATAACAGCTGTGAGCCATTACTCCATTACTGTATAAATAATACCAGTTATTATTATAAAGAATCCATCCTGACTGCATTATTCCATTACTATCAAAATAATACCATTCTCCATTTTTATCCTTAAACCAACTTGTCCTTAAAGTTCCATTATCAAAATAACTCCACTTCCCATTATTTAAATGCCAACCATTAGAATAATCAACTGCATATACTCCAATTGCACCTTGTGAAATCATCATAGTTAACGTAGATAATAATACTAGCTTTTTTAAATGTTTTTTCAATTTTAAATCACCTCAAATTCATAATTAGTATTTATATCAAAAAAATTCATCATATGTACTTATCCATACTATTATAGCACCTAGTTAAGAATAATCATTACATTATTCTTAATTTTAAGACCTGCTTAAGATTATAAGCAAGTCTTTGTTTTTAAATATTCACTTAAAATATAATCAGATTTTTTTCTCGATTTAAAAATATGCTCTTCAAATTTATAAACCGGCATTATACCCATAAGCGAATTTGTTACAAACATCTCATCGAAAGTACTTACTTCGTATGGATAAATATATTTTTCTACAACATCATACTTATCAAGAATATATTTTCTTATTGTTCCATTAAGAAGCCCACAGGATAATTTAGGTGTAACAATTTGATTGTTATTAACAAAAAATATATTAGTTGTTGCTCCTTCAGTCAACTGACCTTTCATGTTTAAAAAGACGGGTTCATCATAACCTTTTTTTGCTGCCTTTCTTTTTTCTATGATATTATCACCATAATTCAAAGATTTTATATAAGTAAACGGAGAACTTTCATTTCTCACAACAGAACTTATTTTTATTGTAAACCCTTTTTTATACTTATCATCAGTATAATTATTTTCTCTGCATTGAAATATTGTATTTTTTTCTGAAGCTATTATTTTTAGCACACCATTTTCCATTGGATTATTTGTTATATAATCCTGTATTTTTTCTTTTGTAACATTTAAATTTATTCCCAAAAAATTTGAACCTTCACTAAGTCTATCTAAGTGATAATCCAATAGAACAAGATGATTGTCTACAACTGATATTGTTTCAAATATTCCTAATCCAAATGAATATCCTTCATCGAATATAATGTCCATTTTATCTACCTCTATTTCATTGCTTCTAATAATGCTTTTGCTTTTTGCAAAGTCTCCTCATATTCAAATTCAAGATCCGATTCACAAGTAATACCTCCACCTACTCCTAGATAATACATATTATTCTTATGAAGTGCTGTTCGTATAATTATATTTAAATCACAATTCCCATCAAGAGAAATATATCCTAAAGATCCAGTATATATTCCACGTCTTCCATTTTCCAATTCATCAATTATTTCCATTGCCCTTATTTTAGGAGCACCTGTTATTGATCCTCCAGGAAATGTAGCCTTTATAAGATCAACTATATTTAAATTTTCCTTAAGCTTTCCACTTATATCTGATACAAGATGAAAAACCGTAGCGTATTTCTCAACAGTAAATAATTCATCCACAATTACAGATCCTTTTTTACAAACCTTATTTAAATCATTTCTCTCAAGATCAACAATCATAAGCAGTTCACTTTTGTCTTTTTCTGAACTTTCAAGTTCTTTTCTTAATCTAAAATCTTCTTCTATAGTACCGCCTCTTGGCCTTGTTCCTTTTATAGGTCTTGTGTTTATTATAGAATCTCTCATTCTTAAAAAACGTTCTGGTGATGCACTTACTATTTGAAAGTCACCATAATTCATGTATCCTCCAAATGGTGATGGATTACTAATTCTTAGACTTTTAAAAACACTATATGGTGGTTTTTTACTATAAACTTTAAGTTGCTGTGTCATATTTCCTATATAAACATCACCTTCATATATGTAATTTATCATTTTATCTATTGCATTTTTATATTCCTCTTTTTCAAAATTCGAGGTAACTTCTATATTATAATCTATATTATTTCTTTCATTATTTTCATTAAAACTTGAATTTATTTTATTTTCTATTTCTTTTATGGATACGTGTGAATCTTTAATCATTCCATTTGCAATTATATAAGTTTTTTTATTATTAATATCCTCAATAATAAAATTATCATAAAAATTAAAAATAACTTCAGGTGTATCAATATTTTCATCATGTCTTGTAGTTATATCTTCATTTCTTCTTCCATAGTCATATGACAAATATCCTATAGCACCAGAAACTATTGGAAGACAACTTTCATTTTCACTGCTATTTTCTCTAATATATTGATTTAAATACTCTTCAAAAGATAAATTATTTTTTTCTCCATCCACATACAATATATTATCTTTTACAGTAATATTTAAATATGAATTCAATCCTATAATTGAATAATTCCCCATATTATTTTCTAATGAAGAATCTAAAAATACTGCATCCTTTTCATTGTAAAAAAAATCAAATATGTCACATGCTTTTCTATATTCTTTTAATTCAACTATCAATCTATTCATGATTATTCCACCATTCTTCACTTAAATCTATAAAATTTTTTAAAATTTCATGCCCATACTGAGTAAGTACAGCTTCTGGATGAAATTGAACACCATAAACTGGGTATTCTTTGTGTGATATTGCCATTACAGCATCATCTTCACTTCTTGCATCAACAGTAAGCTCTTCTGGAATAGTTTCTTCTTTTATAACAAGAGAATGATATCTTGTTACAACATATGGACTTTCAAGATTTTTGAAAAGATTAGATTTATTATGAAAAATCTTTGATACTTTTCCATGCATTGGCTTTTCTCCCTTTTCAACAGTTGCTCCAAATTCATACCCAATTATCTGATGTCCAAGACATACTCCTAATATAGGAATTTTACCAGAGAATTTTCTTACAACTTCAGTACATATTCCACAATCTTTAGGACTTTTTGGTCCTGGCGATATTATTATTCCCCTTAAATTTTTCATCTTAGCAATTTCTTTAATTGTAAGTTTATCATTTCTAATAACCATAACTTCTTCGTTCAATTCGTCAATATATGCTTTCAGATTGTAGACAAACGAATCATAATTATCAATCATTAAATACATTTTTATCTCCTTATGTAATTAAATACTTCGTATTAAATATCTATACAAAATAATCTATAATGTAAATTAATACTTGTTCCTCTTAAGTATTGATTATAACTTAACAAAGAAAATTATAAAAGAAAATATATAGCATCTAATATAATTTTCTATACAAATAAGGATGCACTAAGCCTTTAATATCTAAGTACATCCAATTGTTTTTTTAATTTTATTTCATTTATATACAACATGAAAATTCATCGTTTTATAGTTTCTTGATTTTATAACATAATAATATTTCTTTTTATTAAAACTAATTAATATTATAATTAGTTTTTAAAGCTTTTATAAATAATTTTACAATTTCAGGATCAAAATGTGTTCCACTGCATCTTTGTAATTCTTCTATAGCTTCTTTATAAGTTTTTCTCTTATTATATGGTCTATTTGATGTCATTGCATCGAAACTATCTATAACGGTAAGAACTCTTGCTAAATACGGAATTTCATCACCTTTAAGATTATTAGGATATCCTGTTCCATCATATTTTTCATGGTGACTTATTATGAGTGGAATTATCATATTTAATGATTTGACTGATTTTATTATTTCTACTCCATTAGCTGGATGTTGCTTTAAAACTTCCCATTCATCATCTGTAAGTTTCATTTTCTTTATTAAAACATCCTTGCTAATATTAATTTTTCCAATATCGTGCATATAGGCTCCATAAATGAGTATATTCTTATCTCTCTCATTTAGCCCTAAACTCTCTGCCAACATTCTTCCATAAACTACAACTCTCTCTACATGTCCATAAGTATATCTGTCCTTTGCATTTATAACACTTATTAAAGTTTTTATTGATGTTACAAGTTCAATATCTTCTTCATCAATATTTGACTTTATTTCGTCCAATATTGATATATAAGCTTCAACTCTATTTTTGTAAAAAAACTTTGCCCTATATAGTGCATCATCTGCACTTTTTATCAATTCAATATCACTTCTAGCTTTATCTGGATAAACAGAAACCCCCATTGAGACTGTAAGCTTTCCATTAGGCTGATTTTCTTCACCTTCAAAATATGTATTCTCTATCTTTTTCCTTAAAGATTCAGCGATCTTTACTGCCATATCCTCTGTTGTATCTGGCAATATTATTGCAAATTCTTCTCCTCCATATCTTGCTGGAATATGTTCATTTCCTATACTTGATTTAATTATTTCACCTATTCTTTTTAATACATAATCACCCTTTTGATGACCATACATATCATTATAATTTTTAAAATAATCTATATCTATAAAAATCATTGATACAGGACTGTTCTCCTTTTCTCCGATTTTAATTTTCTCTGATAACGAATCACAAAAATATCTATGATTATATAGTTCCGTAAGACCATCAATATTTATCATATTTTCTAATTTTTCAATATGCTGCTTTTCTATCTTTACATAAAAACCTAATGGTAATGCAGTCAAAAAAAATATTCCTGATAAAATCAAGTCATCTTGAAAATAAGCACTCATTTCCGAATTAGGCATAAAGAGAATATCCATAATCAATATAATAAATGATGAAAGTATTGATACTATTACTCCATTATTCATTCCAAATTGAATTGTGGTTGTTATTATTATAAATAAATATAACACTTTATATTGACTTTGATTTATTCCGCAAATCAAAGTTATTATAGAAAATATAAATATAAAGAAAGCAATCTCGAGGTTATCTAAAATATTATTTTTATTTTTAAAATAAATATCTTTTTTATTTGAAAATATCCATATACAATAAATTAAAATTATTATTATCATTGGTACACAGAAAAACAAATATTTATTACATTTTTTTAATTCCAGCAATACTGAAGTAATATTTGTATTAAATTGTCGACATAGAATTATACCTACAAATAAAAGTGATGATACTTTTACTATTGATACTATATCATTTATCTGCTTACTTTTATAATTTTCTACATTTTTCATTTTTATAATTCCTCATAAAGACTCTAATCTATTTTTCTTAAGTTATTTAATATTATTTCAATATAATTTATAAATATAAAACTATAATGAGACCATAAAATGGTCTCTCTAATTATTATTCTTCTCTTAAAGATTTTGGTTCTTCTGGTTGATAATGTGCCCAAAAGCAGGCTGAAGTAGATACTATTGAAGCCATAACAGTTGCTACTGTAGCTATCCCCATTAAAATTTTAGTCTTCATTTATTTCACCCCCTTTCAATAATAAAAATATCTCTATATAGTATTTAATTTTCCCAATATTCTGTGCCCATTTTGTGTTAATGAGAATACCTGCCACAATAATCCCATATAAATACACATTGAATAAGTTAAAAATACATGTTCTTCAACTAAGAAATATAGTACTATATCCACTATTGAAATTCCTAAATATATGCTAGTTGTAATAATCGATGCTCTTTTTAATTTACGTATTTTCTTTATATTTTTAATAGGTTTTGATACACTATCTACAGGTGCTAATTTATATATAATATAATATGAAAACATAAAAATGATACTACCTATGAATATATTCATAATATAGTTTAAATTACAGTTTTTTACTATCAATGCTAATCCAACTGAACTTATTGTTCCTATAACTGCACATTTTTCTGGTGAGTTTGCATGTACTCCTCCTGAACTTTTTCTTAAAATACTTGTAGTAAATGAAATTATAAGAGCTTCTACCATAACATTAAATATAAATCCAACAATAATAACTAACAATATACAAATCATCATATGTATAAAAGCAAATATACCATAGTTTATTATTGATTTTTTGTCTTCATTAAAATTCAGTTCTCTACTAATATAATCTGAAATATTTTCACATATTTTTTCAATTTTTACCACGTTTAAATTCCCCTTTTTTTAAATGATAAACCATAGTAACTATTGCAAAGCATAATAATGATGGAATTCCAACAATTGTTTTTAAAACTACATTACTCATTATTTCTTCTAGTTTATCTTTAAATAAAATATTTATCATAAATACATTCACCCATTCACAAATAAATAATGCAATTGTTACTATTAATGAAGACTTTATAGCTAATACTGTATCTGACTTATTTATTTTATACATAATTATAATCATAACAAATATTGCAATTATTGTATTAACACCATAGTTTATTGGTAAAAATCTTATTGAATACTCAAAAATCCCCAATAAAACACTTGATATAATATATCGATTTTTATTAATTTCAATATTACATAATGTAAATAATGCAAACATTAGTATAAATGATTCTGGAATTACTCTAATTAAAAATTCAAAAACTGTTAATTTCAACAACTTTCTTTTCTCCTTTGATTATTAATTTTTTTTATTGCACCATATATTATTAAAAATACAAAAATTCTCATCAACACATCTCCTATACTAAGAATTGTATATCCTAAATCTATAAAATCAGTTAAAAACTTTAAATTTGCTTCCGAAGTTCCTAAAATATGTATATTATCTTTTATTGGACTTTCGTCACTAATAAATCTGCCCGTCAAGTATGATATTGATTGATAAACAGGCATAAAACCACCATTTGCTTTTATTACTATATTATTTAATGCTCCACCTAATACAATAAAAATTGATCCTATTATTGAAGGAATATATAGTTCATATTTAAATACAAGCAATAAATAAAATATTAAGTATATTGAAGTCAATTTATTAATAGATTCTATAACAGTATAGCTTCCATAAAATGACATAACCTGTCCTATAAACGTTATTATTTCAAATATAACTAAAGGATATATTGTCCAAGAATAAAATAAAACACTCACTTTGTTTCCTTTTAGTTTTGCATATAAAAATGCCAATAATATCGTCTCTGGCATATTTCCTCCTAAATGTTTATTTTAATTGTTTATTCACGTATAATTATATTATCTTTTTTCCTATTATTCCACCTTTTTCATATAAATTAACATAATATTTGTCAAATTAATTATATTTTCCAGTAGTTTAGATTGAATAATTACATTTTTATCTTTTTAAAAAATAAATCCAACATTTTATAAGTTAAACAAAAATAACACATAAATTTCATACATTGTACAAAACTTATGTGTTATTTCTTTACCTATTATTTTTGGTGCAGATGACGGGACTTGAACCCGTACGCCTCGAAAGCACAGGCTCCTTAAACCTGCGTGTCTGCCGATTCCACCACATCTGCATATTTTTTTGTTAAGTTAATAATAATCCATATTTAGAATTATTTCAAGTACTTTTTCTCAATATTGTAAAAGAATTAATACAATTTGATTAATCCTTTCACAATTATATTATACATTTTATACAAAAAAATGAACATTCCAAATACTTTTTATTAAATCTAATATTTTGTTTACATCAAAAATACTTTCATCTTCACTATAAAGATATTCATAAACGCTATAATACGTATTTACCTTATCCACATACTTTTTTGTTTCTCCAAAAGGTATGTATTCAATATTTTTCCCATTACTTGAATAATTCTTATCTTTAAGCCAGTTTTGTACATTAGTTGGACCTGCATTATATGCTGCAACCATAAGATCTCTGTCATTATCAAACATGTCACCAAGCCATCTCAGATACCAGCATCCCATTCTAATGTTATACTGTTCATCATATAAATCATCTTTTGAAAAAGTTGTATATCCCATTTCATTAGCTGCCCATTCACCAGTCTCTACTGTTATCTGCATAAGTCCTACTGCATTTTTATGTGAATGAGCATTATCATCAAATTTACTCTCTGTTTTCATTACCGATAATACAAATAGAGGATCTAAATTATATTCTTTACTGTACATATCAACATATTCCTGATATTTATAAGGGAAAAACTTTTCTTTCACAACATACCTAGATCCAACTACGACAGCTAATAAAATTATTAGTAAACAAAAAACATATCTTAGGAATTTCATTATTTTCTCCTTATCTAGCTTATTAATTTTATAAAATCGATTAAATCATATACCTGTTTCTGTGTATCTATTAAATCGCCATTATTATCTATTAATATATTTGCAAACTCTTTTTTCTGCTCAACAGGCATTTGGGAATTAATTCTGCTTACTGCATCCGACTTTGTAAGCTTATCTCTGCTTATTATCCTCTGTATCTGAACCGAATTGTCTGCTACAACGAGTATTACATAATCCATCTCTAAATGCAAGTTATTTTCTATTAGAGTAGGTGCATCAAGAATCACTATCTTTTCACCTTTTTTCTCATATCTTTCAAATTCAGTTTCTATTTCTTCTTTTATATAAGGAATTATTATTCCCTCATATTTAATTCTCTGCTTTGGAAATCTAAATATATGATTTCCAAATTCTTTTCTTCTGAATTCGCCTCTCCAGTCGAAAAAACCTGAACCAAACTGTGTTCGTATAATATCAAGTATTCTAGGATTCTTCTCAAGAACATCCCTTGATACTAAATCAGCATCTATAATCCTAAATCCTTCAGCTGAAAGTATTTTTGATACTGTACTTTTACCAGTACCAATGCCCCCTGTAAGTCCAATTTTAATCATTTCTATACCACCTTTTTTTACTCCTTAATGGACAATTAACAATTAAGGAATGAAATCATATTTTTTTAATATGATTTTTATAGCTTTGCTATTTTTCCTTAATTGTAAATTGTTAATCATCAATTATACATTTGTTACTATTTAGCTTCATACCATGTCTTTCCTGAGTTTATATCAACATCAAGTCCAACACTTAGCTTAATTGCATTTTCCATTTCATCTACTACTATTTTTTTAACTTCTTCAAATTCATTTTCCTTTACATTCAAAATAAGTTCATCGTGAACTTGAAGTATTAATTTACTCTGCATCTTACTTTCTTTCAATTTATTATAAACATTAATCATTGCTATTTTTATTATATCTGCTGCACTTCCTTGGATTGGCGCATTCATCGCTAGTCTTTCACCTAATGCTTTAACAATCTTATTTGATGCATTTATTTCTGGTATGAATCTTCTTCTGTTTAATATAGTTAAAACATATCCTTTTTCTTCAGCTTCACTTACTATGTTTTCTAAGTAACTCTTTATTTTAGGATATCTTTCAAAATATATATTCATATACTCTTGTGCCTCTGCTTTTGGAATCTTTAAATCCTGTGATAAACTAAATGCACTAATCCCATATACTATTCCAAAATTAACAGCTTTAGCTCTACTTCTCATAAGAGATGTTACATCTTCAACAGGTACTTTGAATACTTCCGATGCTGTCTTTGTATGTATATCACTATGATGCTTAAATGCATCAATCATGTTTTCATCACCTGCAATATGGGCTAAAACCCTTAATTCTATTTGAGAATAATCACATGAAACTAGAGTGTCACCTTCTTGTAATGGTATAAACACCTTTCTTATCTCTCTTCCAAGCTCATGCCTTATTGGTATGTTCTGAAGATTAGGATCTGTACTTGATAACCTTCCTGTTGTAGTTACAGTCTGATTAAAATTAGAATGTATTCTTCCATCTTCATCAATAACATTTTTTAAACCTTCAACATATGTTGAACTTATTTTGGTTATCTGTCTGTAATACATTATCTTTGGTATTATTTCATGTTTATCCAAAAGTTTTTCTAATACTTCTTGATTAGTTGAATATCCTGTCTTAGTCTTTTTTATAATTGGAAGATCAAGCTTTTCAAATAAAATTTTACCAAGTTGCTTAGGTGAGCTAACATTAAATTCTTCGTCAGCAAGTTCATATATTTCTTTTTGAGTTCTTTGAATTTCACTATCAAATTTTATTTTAAGTTCATCAAGCATACTTTGGTTAATATTAAAACCTATACTTTCCATAGATGATAATACAAATATTAATGGATGCTCAACCTCATAATAAAGTTTATCCATCTTTTCTTTTTCTATATTTGATTTTAAGATCATATATAATTCAGGTATATATG